>Ga0098069_100006_pt1 | contig 314836 bp, 303 predicted proteins | sample 27_taG_FD_92584 | JGI IMG/M metagenome (GOLD analysis project Ga0098069, IMG submission 92584) | Marine viral communities from Cariaco Basin, Caribbean Sea - 27_WHOI_OMZ | ecosystem: Environmental > Aquatic > Marine > Oceanic | place: Caribbean Sea: Cariaco Basin | collected 2014-11-09
TGGCGACTTCGTTGCCTGCCTCAAGCGTGGGGCGCATTTTAGAGATTTAACTGGCTGCGTCAAGCGCCTTTTTCACATTTTTAGGTGTTTTTTTGCCGACTGCTGTTTTTGTGAACGAAGCGCATAAAAAAAGCTCACCGAAGTGAGCTTTTTAGATAAAAAGTAATCAGTTCTTACTTTTTGCCGTTACCTTTACCATTACCATTACCTGGGCCTGTACTACCGCCAGTATCACCGCCGGTATCACCACCAGTGTCTCCACCAGTAGAACCGCCACAGCCATTCGCAGTTAGGTAATCTACCGCGGCTTTAGCTTGTACTAAACCGTGACCATACATTGTGTCGCGACCCGCAGCACCTAAATCTTTCGCGGTTACCGCTAATGCATTACGAATGTCATCATTCGTACAGGTAGTGTGATGTGACCATACTAATGCAGCTACACCAGCAACATGAGGAGTCGCCATTGACGTGCCGTCGAAGTATGCCCAGTCGCTATCAGTAACGCCAACCGTTGTGCTGCTACCCACTTGACCAACTAAAGTAGCGCCATCGGTGTCACTAACACCAACTGCTGGGATTGATGCAACATATTCACCCATAGTACCTAATAGTGCGCCTGGTTCGTTGTTATAAACAACAGCACCAACACCACCGCCAGCTTCACAGGCCTGTACTTTTTCAGCAAATGAAACAACGCCGCGCTCAATCAAGCAAACTTTGCCTGCTGCGTCTTGGCACGTTGAGTCACCTAAACCACAGTTCGCTAATGCACCTGTTGCCTGAGTACGTGCTGTACCTTCCATTGCCAATGCTTCAAACGCCGTACCCGCAACAGTTAGTTCAACTTTCTCGCCAGTTCCGCGTGGAACTGATGACAATACAGAAACACCTGGGCCTGCTAATTCAACCTGATCGGTTTGCTGTGAAAATGCTGCATGCTGTTCAGAAGCATCAACAGCGGCTACAGACACAACCGCATCATAAGAGGCAGGATATGAATGACGAGTATTACCATCGTTACCCGCCGCAGCGATGCTTAAAATACCGGCTGCATTTAACTGGGCAAATGCGCGTTCTTCGGTGCGGTTTGCACGTGAACCACCTAAGCTCATGTTAATCACGTTTGCGCCATAATCAGCACATTGCTCGGCAGCGGCCATTAATGAAGAAGAATATGCCCAACCAGAAGCCGAGAATACTTTCACAATATGTAGATTAACTTGGCCGTTTGGCATCACGCCAACAACACCTTCGCCATTAGATAAAGCTGCGATGGTGCCGGCTACGTGTGTACCGTGACCATTTTCATCGGTATACCAAGTGCCTGTACCAGCATCATTCACACCAGTTACACCAGAAGTTTGCAGATCTGGGTGACCCATATCGTAACCAGAGTCGATGATACAAACCGTACGTGTACCAGCTGCACTGTCAGATACCAAGTCAGCCTGTACCATTTCGATACCGTATGGCTTGCCTGGCTCCCATTGGGTATTCAAAATTTGGCGTTTTTCGTCAGGCGTTACACTAATGACATTTGGGTTGTTCATTAAACCATGAATAGCCGAATGCGGAACTTCAATGGCCATCGCGTTGAAACGCTTGAACTGCTGTTTAACAGTATTGTTTTCTTTGTCGCCGTCTTTGTTGTCTTCTTTACCATCCCAGTGGCCATCAGCATCTTCATGAAGCGCCGCTTCAATTAAATGCTTTGAACCTGGTTTGAATTCAACAATAACACGCTCAAGTGCATCGCCTGCTTTTCCATGAGCTTGTACAGCAGTACTAATTGCTAGTGAGAGTGCTGCTAAAGTTAGCGCACCGACTTTGGTAGCTTTAGACATAGATTTAACCTTTTTTATAGTTTTCTAATTGTTGTTCTTTATTATTTGATTTGTTTTCGCAACGTTATTTTGAAGTCGCGACTCCGCATATTGAAACATTTTGTAACTATGCGCAATGTTATAATGTCAGTTTATTGTAAAGATTTCTCGCGACACCTTGCTGTGGACTTTTTATTCCGCATCGTTACAATGCGCGCTCACTTAATTTAGGAGACGTTATGGCACACCTAACGACGAACCCATCTGACTATCAGCGCCAACTCGATGAAAAGGCTGAGACTTTGACGGCCATGCTCGCTCCTTTTTACAACAACACTGTTGCAGTATTTGCGTCGCCAGAAGAGTATTACCGCATGCGTGCCGAGTTTCGTGTTTGGCATGACGGCGACGACCTGTACTACATTATGTTTGATCCCGAAACTCGGGAAAAAATTCGCATTGACTCATTTCCGGTCGCAAGCGTGTTAATTAATCAACTTATGCCGGCCGTGCTCGACTTTATCCGCTCGCGCCCTGAGCTTCGACAAAAGCTATTTCAAGTCGAGTTTTTAACTAGCACCACCAATGAAGCATTGATCTCAATGCTGTATCACCGTCAGCTTGACGCTGAATGGGAAGCTTCTGCGCAAGAATTACGTCAGTTTTTAAGCCAGTTTGGCAGCATCGATATTGTAGGTAGAGCGCGGAAGCAGAAAATTTGTCTCGATAAAGATTGGATTACCGAGACGTTGACGGTTGCTGGGCGAAATTTTCACTTTCAACAAGTTGAAAATAGTTTTACGCAACCGAATGCCGCGGTGAATCAACATATGATTTCATGGGCGCTGTCGGTAACAGCGAATAACTCGGCAATTAAGGATACCGACTTACTCGAGCTATATTGCGGAAATGGCAATTTCAGTCTGCCGCTTGCGCAGAACTTTCGCCAAGTACTGGCGACGGAAATTAGCAAAACTTCCGTGAATTCTGCGCGCTACAATTGCGAGTTGAATGCAATAGAAAATGCGACCTTGATACGCATGTCAGCTGAAGATTTCAGTGCCGTTATGGCTGGTGAAAAAGAATCACGGCGTGCGGAAGAAGCGAATTTGAGCAGCTTTGATTGTCAAACGGTGCTGGTTGATCCACCACGGGCCGGTTTAGATGACGATACTGTTGAGCTAGTAAGGCAATACGAGACCATTGTTTATATCTCGTGCAATCCAGAAACGTTAGTCGATAACTTAAAGTCTTTGCAACGCACTCATGAAGTTATTCAGGCGGCACTGTTTGATCAGTTCCCGTACACCCACCATATGGAAGCTGGGGTATTACTTAAGCGGAAACTGTAACTGGTTTGATTTGTCGCACTAAACGCAGGTTAATCCAGTGCGCCGCAACAATTAGGCCCGCGCCAACTAGAATGATAATGGGCTCACCCATTTCGCCTAGGCTATCTTTGTGCCAATACACAAAGCCGCCTAGCAGCAGCATGACAAACGGGTAAAATTTTGCGTGCTTACGAATACCTGCAGATAAGGCGATAATACCAAGCACAATACTCGTACCTAGAATTACGCGTTCAAGCAGTTCTTCGCCTATAAACGACAAGCCGATTAGTGACAGCAGCGGCAGAATTACAGGCAGCAGCAAGCAGTGCAGTGCACACAGCGTGGTCACCCACATTCCTGTTTTATCTATTGAACGTTGTGTCATAACGGTTCCTTACGACCTGATTACAGCGGTTTGTTATAGTATAACATTACTTTATCAGGCGCAAGAAATTGCGAAGGGTAACACTTGCGCGATATCATCTTTTTTTGCCTGCAACATTAGTAAGCGGTCAAAGCCTAACGCAACGCCAGCGCATTCAGGGAAGCCTGATTCTAACGCAGCAATCAAGCGAAAATCAGCTAGGCGTGCAGGTTTGTGGTGTTGCTGGCGTAACACATTATCGTGCTCAAATCGTTGCTGCTGCTGCGACGCGTCTGTCAGTTCTTGATAACCATTAGCCAGTTCAATACCACCGACATAAACTTCAAAACGTTTTGCAACCCGAGTGTCGTGACGACATAACTGCGCCAGAGCAGCTTGGCTAGCTGGGAAGTCATTGATAACTGTAATGCTCTGGGGGCAAAAACTCGGCTCAATAATAACTGACATCGCCAGTTGCAAGAGTGTATCGCGGTCGTTTTCGCGCGCACTCAGTTCGGCGACGTGACTGTGCTGGCTGAGATTTGCTTTAATTTCAGCTAACGTTGCCGTTAGTGGGTCGAGTTGCAAGGTTTGCAAAAAAGCCTGTTGGTAGCTCAATTGGGTTACCGGCAAACTGCCTAGAGTTAGCTGTAATAACGCAATCACTTCATCGATCAATTGCGCCATTGTGTAGCCTACCCGATACCACTCAAGCATTGTAAATTCGGGGTTGTGATGACGCCCCACAAGATCATCCCGAAATACTTTGCCAAGTTGATAGATACTAGTTTGGTGCGCAGCAACTAGCCGCTTCATTGCATATTCAGGGGATGTTTGTAAGAAAAGAGGTCGCTTAGGAAACGCCTGCAGTTCAGTGGTGAGATTTTCCAGATGAAGGTCTGTTACCCCAAACCGGCTTAGTAACGGCGTATCAACTTCTAACACATCGCGCTGGGAAAAAAAATCTCGCACAGCGCGAAGCAATGCAGCTCTTTGTTTTAATGTCGCAAGCGTTGCACTTGGACGCCAATCGTCAGAGAGCTGCATACCTACACTTATTTTTGTACGCGAGACACATATTCGCCAGAGCGCGTGTCTACTTTGACAACTTCGCCGGTTTGTACGAATAACGGAACACGAACAACGGCGCCAGTTGACAAGGTTGCTGGTTTTCCGCCCGTGCCGGCAGTGTCGCCTTTCAAGCCTGGGTCAGTTTCAACAATTTCAAGCTCAACGAAGTTCGGCGGGGTTACCGCAATTGGATTGCCATTCCACAACGTCAATGTACAAACGTCTTGCTCAACTAACCACTTCGTCATGTCGCCTACAGCTTTCGCGTCAGCTGCTAGCTGCTCGAAAGTTTCGTTGTTCATGAAGTGCCAGAACTCGCCATCATTGTACAAATAAGCTAAATCCATATCGATAACGTCGGCACCTTCAACAGAGTCGCCAGACTTAAATGTTTTCTCAACGACTTTACCGCTGATCAATTTACGAATGCGAACACGGTTAAATGCTTGGCCTTTACCAGGTTTTACCATTTCGTTTTCTAAGATGTTGCACGGTTCACCGTCTTGCATGATTTTCAAACCGGCTTTAAATTCGTTTGTGCTGTAATTCGCCATAGCTTCCTCATATGCTTTCAAATTAAGCGATTTCGCCGGCAATAATAAACCATAACGGGGCAATTTTCAGGTAAAATAATTCGCGTTAATAAACATTTTTAAAAGGTGCCTGTGCAAAACATTCAAACCGTGCAACTTCGACCGCAATGGCAACAGGAGCTAGCACAAGCGGTAAGCGACCCGTATCAACTTGCAGAGCTGTTAAGTTTGCCGAAAGCTTGGGCTGATGAGCATGCCTCTGCACGCCAATTATTTCCGTTACGTGTGCCACGGTTTTTTGTTGGTCTTATGCAGCAAGGCAATAAGCGAGACCCTTTGCTGATGCAGGTTATGCCAAATGCGGCTGAATATTTGGAGCACCCAGAGTTTGTAACTGACCCACTGCAAGAGCAACAAGGCGAGCACAACGGCGTTTTACATAAATATCGTTCGCGGGTGTTGGTGATTTTGCGCGGTGGTTGCGCAGTAAATTGTCGCTATTGTTTTAGACGCCACTTCCCGTATCAAGATCATCACTTTGGGCGCCAGCAACTTGAGCAGCTGGTCACGATAATTGGTGCTGACTCGGCTATTAACGAAGTCATTCTAAGTGGAGGCGACCCACTCATGGCGACTGACAGCCAAATTAGTCGCATTATTGATCGTCTTGAAGCAATACCGCAGTTAAAGCGTATACGTATTCATACGCGTTTACCTGTTGTTCTGCCCTCACGCTTAACAGAAGAACTCGCACAGCGCTTAGCGCAAAGTCGCCTAAAGGCTATTTTGGTTTTACATACAAATCATGCCAATGAAGTGAGCGTTTCACTTAAAAAAGCCTTAGCCACATACCAGAATTTAGGTATTACGCTGCTGAACCAAAGCGTATTGTTAAAAGGTATCAACGACACCGCAGCGCAATTGGTAGACCTCAGTGAGGCCTTGTTTGATGCCGGCGTAATGCCTTATTACTTGCACCAGCTGGATAAAGTAGCTGGAGCGAGTCATTTCGATGTTAGTGACGAACGTGCGCGCGAATTGCACTTGCAAATACGCGCGCGCCTGCCTGGCTTTCTGGTTCCGCAGTTGGTACGAGAAATTGCGGGCGAACCGAATAAAACGCCGCTTTAGTTGTTAAACGTTTCTTTAAACCAGCGGTTTAACAGCTCTTTTTCGAAATACAGGTTATCTCGACCAGCGGCTAATGCCGAGCGTCGAGTCGACATCGGTGCTAGCTTTTTCAGCGTGACCATTTCGCCTGAACTCAATTGCTGACCTTCGGCATCGCTGTAGGTATAAGAAATCACCAATTCAGGATAAGACAAGTCATCCAAAATACGTTGATGGCTACTTGCCAATGCGCCAAAGGTTGGCTCAACTCGGCCGGCTATATCTACATCATGGAAGGTTACTTGTAACTGATTGTCCGCCGGTAATTTTTCACCAAGCGCACGTAAGTGCTCAGTTAACCCTGTCATAATGGATTCTTCAAATCTGTCTTGGCGACTATTCACTGCTTCAACGTCGGTAAATGACTTCACGTCATCCCATTTCACATCAACGCTGGCGGCTGAGGCCGAGAACGACGCCAATGCTAGTGCGCTCAAGACCATGCTCGAAATTACACTCATCTTGCCTTTCATAATTCACCTCCATTCGCTCTGCTATAAATATGTATTTTACAGAGCTTTTGTGCGTTTTCGTTTTTCAATGCACTCGTTTGTACGAGGTGCTCACTACATAAGATGACTGCAAAGCGGCTATTGTGACAACAACATTAAAAAAGGCGCGTCATTTGACGCGCCTTTGAATCAGTTACAAGCTGGTTGTAACGATCGGCAATTACATCATGCCGCCCATTCCACCCATGCCGCCCATGTCTGGTGCAGCTGGCTCTTCTTTTGGAATTTCAGCAACCATAGCTTCGGTGGTAATCATTAGTGCTGCCACTGATGCTGCGAATTGCAGTGCTGAGCGAGTTACTTTGGTTGGATCCAAAATACCCATTTCTAGCATGTCGCCATAAGTGTCTTGGCCTGCGTTATAGCCGTAGTTGCCTTCGCCGTTTTTCACGTTGTTCGCGACTACTGATGCTTCGGCGCCAGCGTTCGTTGAGATTTGACGCAATGGTGCTTCCATCGCGCGCAATGCCAACTTGATACCGACGTTTTGGTCTTCGTTATCGCCACGTAAGTCAGCTAATTTACTCGCTGCGCGAACGAGGGCAACACCACCACCAGGTACCACGCCTTCTTCAACCGCCGCACGAGTTGCATGCAGGGCATCTTCAACGCGCGCTTTCTTCTCTTTCATTTCCATTTCAGTGGCTGCGCCCACTTTGATTACCGCAACACCGCCAGCTAGTTTAGCTAAACGCTCTTGCAGTTTCTCGCGGTCGTAGTCTGAAGTGGTTTCTTCAATTTGCTGACGAATCTGGCTAACGCGACCTTCAATGGCTGCTGCATCGCCGCTGCCATCAACAATGGTAGTGTTGTCTTTGTTGATAACAACACGTTTTGCAGTACCTAAGTCTTCAAGCTGAGCTTTTTCTAGCTCCATGCCAATTTCTTCTGAAATGACATTACCGCCAGTCAATACAGCGATGTCTTGCAACATGGCTTTACGGCGGTCACCAAAACCAGGAGCTTTTACAGCTGCAACTTTTACGATACCGCGCATGTTGTTCACAACCAAAGTTGCTAAGGCTTCGCCTTCAACATCTTCAGCGATGATCAACAATGGCTTGCCTGATTTCGCAACGCCTTCAAGTACCGGCAATAACTCGCGAATGTTTGAGATTTTCTTGTCAACTAACAAGATGAACGGGCTGTCTAATTCTACAGAGCCGTTTTCTTGATTGTTGATGAAGTATGGCGATAAGTAGCCGCGGTCAAACTGCATACCTTCAACCACTTCAAGCTCGTCTTGTAACGCTTGGCCTTCTTCAACGGTAATCACACCTTCTTGACCCACTTTGTCCATGGCTTGTGCAATGATTTCGCCGATGGTGGTGTCAGAGTTCGCTGAAATAGTACCAACTTGTGCAATCGCTTTAGAGTTGTTACACGGCTGAGACAATTCTTTCAGCTCTGCAACAGCAGCGATAACAGCTTTATCAATACCGCGCTTCAGATCCATTGGGTTCATGCCCGCAGCAACCGCTTTCAAGCCTTCGTTGACAATAGCTTGCGCTAATACAGTTGCCGTTGTAGTACCGTCACCCGCTTCATCGTTTGCTTTAGACGCGACTTCTTTAACCATTTGTGCGCCCATGTTCTCGAACTTGTCTTCAAGCTCGATTTCTTTGGCCACTGAAACACCGTCTTTGGTGATTAGCGGCGCGCCAAATGATTTTTCTAGAACAACGTTACGGCCTTTCGGGCCTAATGTTACTTTTACTGCGTCAGCAAGAACGTTCACGCCTTTAAGCATGCGCTGACGGGCTGTGTTACCAAATTTTACTTCTTTAGCTGCCATGTTCGTTTCCCCTTAACCTTCGATGATCGCTAGAATGTCAGACTCACTCATGATCAGGTATTCTTCACCGTCGATCTTCTGAGTTTTTACACCGTAGCTTTCATTGAATAGCACAGTGTCGCCCACTTTTACGTCTAACGCTTTCACGTCACCATTGTCCAAAATGCGACCATTGCCTACGGCAACAACCTCACCGCGAGTTGATTTTTCTGCTGCTGAACCAGTCAGTACAATACCACCGGCAGATTTGGTTTCTGCTTCCGAGCGCTTGATGATCACACGATCATGTAAAGGACGAAGTTTCATCGTTGATAACTCCTAAACCTAAGGTTGTGGTTAATAACACTGCCCCAGTGATGAGCCGGAGCTGTTAAAAAATGTATGTGCCCCTGTTTATGGGGGAGAAAAAATTGATATCAAGGTTTTCTGATAAATTTTTTTTGTTTTCGTATACTGAGCAAAACGTTACCAAGGTGAGCTTATGCAAACTGAATTTCGCTTAGTGCTTTGTAGCTGTCCGGACAAACACGTAGCAAAAGCTATTGCTGACAAAGTGTTGCGCGCACGACTTGCCGCTTGCGTGAATATCTCAGCTGCCAGTACGTCTATGTATTGGTGGGACGATCACATTCACGCTGAAGAAGAAGTGGTTATGCAAATAAAGACGACACAGCAAGCTGTCACTGCGTTATTTGATCTGATTCAAGCCGCGCATCCGTACGATGTGCCAGAATTAATTGCTTTGCCCATAACCGAAGGTTCGCGCGATTACCTAGCGTGGCTAGAACAGGTAACCAAACCATGATCAATAAGCTGTACCCTCTTCGTTATTTAATGGCGTATACCGTACTTTTTTTCGCGACATTGCTGTTTAGTACGCCGTCAGCACATGCTGTGCAAAGCCAATTTGAACTTCCCCAAAATGATGTGTTTGCGCAGCAGAACCAATTTTTGCCGGTGGACGAAGCATTTGAATTTGAGTTTCAGCAAAAAGGCAACGAGCTCACATTAATGTGGGACATTGCTGACAGCTATTATATGTACCAGCATCGGTTTCAGGTTAAATCTGCGGTCAAGTTAGCTGCACAACCTGAACTGCCGCCCGGCGAAGCGCACTTTGATGAGTTTTTCGGCGAAACGACCGTCTATCGCGATTCGGTTCAAATTACCTACACCTTGCATTCAGCCACAACGGATCAAGAGTTTATTATTTCCTATCAAGGCTGTGCTGATGCTGGCTTGTGTTACCCACCCACTGAAAAAACTGTTTATTTAACCGCTGTTCAGGGTGAAGGCGGTGAAGCAATTGACTTCGCCAAAGTGGCCGAAAATAGCCAGCAAAATACCTCCAGTTTTTTTGACACCATCAGTGAAAAGCCACTGTGGTTGGTGTTATTAATGTTTGTTGTACTTGGTATTGGTTTGGCCTTTACCCCGTGTGTGTTGCCTATGTATCCGATTATTTCGGCTATTATTATGGGTCAATCGAACAACGCCACCAAGCAACTGAGCACCCGCCGTGCGTTTACCCTCAGCCTAGCTTATGTACAAGGCATGGCGATAACCTATTCACTTCTGGGCATTGTGGTTGCGTTAGCGGGGCTGCGCTATCAAGCCATGTTGCAACACCCAGCGATACTCATCACCTTAGCGGTTGTTTTTGTGGTGCTTTCATTAAGTATGTTTGGCGTGTACACCCTGCAGTTACCACAACGCTGGCAGAATTACTTTAACCAATTAAGCCAGTCGCAGCGCGGTGGCGCGCACTCCAGTGTATTTATCATGGGCGCAGTGTCTGGGTTAATTGCTTCACCTTGCACCACGGCACCGTTATCAGGCGTTTTGTTGTTCATTGCGCAGTCTGGCGACATTACTATAGGCGGCGCCGTTTTATACGCGCTTAGTGTGGGCATGGGCCTTCCTTTACTAGTGTTTGGCGTTACCGGTGGTAAATTACTGCCAAAAGCCGGCGCCTGGATGAACACCATTAAGCGCCTTTTCGGCGTGGTATTACTTGGCGTTGCGCTAGTGTTAGTGGAGCGGCTTATTCCTTACGTTGTAGCCGACTGGTTGTGGGTGCTCTATATCGCTGCCAGCGTTGCCTATTTGGCCGCAAACGATTTGCGTGAATTATCAACCAAAGCGGCTGCGCGATTCACCGCTGCATGGATTGCCATCGGTGCTGTATTGATCGTCAGTTGGTGGCCTCAGCCACACCATAGCTTGCCATTTACGCAAGTTAAAAGTGTCGCTGAAATTGAACAGGCTTTGCAAAGTGCTGCGGCTAAGAACCAACTGGTAATGCTTGATCTCTATGCCGATTGGTGTGTGGCGTGCAAGGACTTTGAGCGCAAAACCTTTGCCGACGAAGCGGTACAGGCGGTAACCTCAGATATGCTGCTGCTACAAGCCGACGTGACGCTAAACTCACCGGAAAATAATGCGATTTTGCAGCGATTTCAGGTACTCGGCTTACCAAGTATTGTCTTTTTCGCGCAACAACAAGAGATAAGCCGCTCTCGTGTCACTGGGTTTATGCCACCCGAAACCTTCACTGAACACATTAATGCGTTAAAAACACGTTAAAACTTGCTGCGATCGGCGGTGATAAGACCAGTATTTTGCTGCTTATCTGCATTTTTTCTCTATAATGCTGAAATAAGTGTTGAATTAGAGGCCTAAGGTGGCCTCTAATATCAATATGATAACGTTCGCAGCAGATAGCAGCATTATGACGACAAATAACCAGAAAAAACACAGAGTTCTCTTGCTCAACGGGCCTAACCTTAATTTGCTAGGTACCCGTGAACCCGATGTTTATGGTCATGCCACGCTTGACCAGATTGAACATCACCTGCGTGAACACGCTGAGTCCATTGGCATTACCTTAGATTGTCGCCAATCAAATGCCGAGCACCAACTTATTGAATGGGTGCACGAGGCGCGCACGACTCACGTCGACTTTATTCTCATTAATCCGGGCGCATACACCCATACCAGTATTGCTTTACGCGACGCTTTGACCGGTGTGGCTATTCCGTTTATTGAAATTCATCTTTCCAATATTCACGCTCGCGAAGAATTTCGCCAGCATTCCTATTTAGCAGATATCGCAACTGGTGTTATTTGTGGTTTTGGCGCGCAGGGCTACGACTTTGCGTTACAAGCAGCCAAACAGCAACTTTCACAGTCATAACTTTTAGTCATTTATTGGGGTTAAAACAGGCATGGATATTCGTAAAATTAAAAAGCTTATTGAACTCGTCGAAGAGTCAGGCATTGCCGAATTAGAAATTACCGAAGGTGAAGAGTCAGTACGTATTCACCGCGGCGGCAGCCAAAGCGCGCCAATGCATTATCAATTACCACCTCAGCAGTATGCCCACGCACCAGCGCCGGCACCCGCAGCGCCAGCCGCTGCTCCAGCTGAAGCACCGGCGGCACCAGAGTTCTCTGGTCACGTGGTTAAATCACCGATGGTGGGTACCTTCTATGCAGCTCCAGCTCCGGGTGCCGCTGATTTTGTGACCGTTGGCCAACAAGTTAAAGCAGGGGAAACCTTGTGTATTGTTGAAGCCATGAAGATGATGAACCAAATCGAAGCCGACAAAGGCGGCGTGGTGAAGCAAATTCTTGTTGAGAACGGCGAGCCGGTAGAGTTCGACCAGCCTCTGTTTGTCATCGAATAAATATATCGATACAGGACATTGTCATGTTAGATAAGGTAGTGATAGCAAACCGAGGCGAGATTGCGTTGCGCGTGCTGCGCGCATGTAAAGAACTCGGTATTAAAACTGTGGCGGTGCACTCAACCGTTGATCGTAACTTAAAGCACGTTTTACTAGCCGATGAGTCTATCTGCATTGGTAACGCGCCAGCCACTGACAGTTACTTAAACATTCCGCGCATTATTAGTGCTGCGGAAATCACCGACGCTGCTGCAATTCATCCAGGCTATGGCTTTTTAGCTGAGAACGCTGACTTTGCTGAGCAAGTTGAAAATTCTGGCTTTATTTTTGTCGGCCCTACGGCAGATGTTATTCGCTTAATGGGCGATAAAGTATCGGCAATTGAAGCCATGAAAAAAGCCGGTGTTCCTTGTGTGCCAGGCTCTGGCGGCCCATTAGGTGACGACGAAGCAACCAACAAGAAAATCGCCAAACGTATTGGCTACCCAGTTATTGTGAAAGCTGCTGGTGGCGGCGGTGGCCGTGGCATGCGCGTAGTTCGCAAAGAAGACGAATTAGTGCGCGCTATTAGCACCACTACAGCTGAAGCCGGTGCTGCGTTCGGTAATGACATGGTTTATATGGAGAAATTCCTAGAAAACCCACGTCACATTGAAATTCAGGTACTCGCTGATGGCCAAGGTAATGCGGTTTACTTAGGCGAGCGTGATTGCTCCATGCAGCGTCGCCATCAAAAAGTGGTTGAAGAAGCACCAGCCCCTGGCATTACGCCTGAAATGCGTAAGTTTATCGGTGAACGCTGTGCGAAAGCATGTATTGAAATTGGCTATCGCGGCGCGGGTACTTTTGAGTTCTTGTACGAAAACGGTGAGTTTTATTTCATTGAAATGAACACCCGTATTCAGGTGGAGCACCCAGTAACCGAAATGGTAACCGGTATCGACCTAATTAAAGAGCAATTGCGCATTGCTGCGGGTCGTCAGTTATCTATTTCACAAGAAGATATCGTGATTCGTGGACATGCGGTTGAATGCCGTATTAACGCCGAAGATCCGAACACATTCGTCCCTTCACCGGGCTTAATTAGTCGCTTTCATCCACCAGGTGGCTTAGGCGTTCGTTGGGACTCACATGTGTATGCGGACTATAAAGTACCGCCTAACTATGACTCCATGATCGGTAAGCTCATTACCTACGGTGAAAACCGAGATGTTGCCATTGCCCGTATGCGCAATGCCCTGAGTGAGCTTATTATTGAAGGCATCAAAACCAATGTGCCGTTGCAGAAAGACATCATGGCTGATGAAAACTTCCAGCACGGTGGTACCAACATTCATTATCTTGAGAAGAAACTTGGCATGGGTGGTCACTAACCCCTATGCCTTGGATTCAACTAACTATTTCTGCGCCTGAAAAGCATGCCCCACTTATTGGGGACATGCTTGAAGGCAATGGTGCCATGGCCGTTACTTACCGTGACGCCCAAGATAACCCTATATTTGAACCGCCTATTGGCGAATTGGTGTATTGGCAAGAAACCTTAGTTACCGGTTTATTTCCCGCTGAAACCAATTTGCAGCCAATTATTGCCAACTTGCAAAAGTCGAGTTACTTCAAAAACGGCCTACAGCACAAAACCGACCAACTTGAAGATAAAGACTGGGAACGCGAATGGATGGATAACTTTCATCCAATTCAGTTTGGTAAACGCTTGTGGGTGTGCCCCAGTTGGCGCGATATTCCAGACCCAAGCGCCGTCAATATTATGCTAGACCCTGGCATGGCCTTTGGTACCGGTACTCACCCAACAACGGCCTTATGTTTAGGTTGGCTTGACGGGCAAGACTTGTCAGCTAAAACAGTGGTCGACTTTGGTTGTGGTTCGGGCATTCTTGCTATTGGTGCTTTACTGCTGGGCGCCAAGCGCGCGGTGGGGATTGATATTGATCAACAAGCCCTAATTGCCAGTAAAGAAAACGCCGAACGTAATGGTGTTGCCGAACAACTTGAAGTTTATTTACCAGCAAATCAGCCGTTACTCAAAGCCGATGTGGTGGTCGCAAATATTCTTGCTGGGCCGCTACAAGAGCTTGCGAGCGTGATTAGCGATTATGTTGCAGATGAAGGCGAATTAGTGATGTCGGGCATTCTTGAGCGTCAAATTGAAGACGTGCAAGCAGCCTATGCTGAACACTTTGATTTTAGCCCTGCGCAAATCAAAGAAGGCTGGGTGATGCTACACGCGAAGCGTAAACGGTAATATTCGCGCGATTTGTCAAGAGCAAAAAGTGCAAAAAAGGCGGCTTTTGTACAAATTACAGCCTTTTCTTTAGCCGCCAAATTCCCTAAAATTTCCCACCCTTGAGTTGCACAGTTTTTAACCGATGCGGATCGGCACTTATCAATTAGACAATCCGGTAATACTCGCGCCTATGGCTGGAGTCACCGACCTTCCCTTTCGACGCTTATGTCGTGAGTTGGGGGCTGGGCTTACCGTGTCCGAAATGCTTTCGAGCAATCCGCAGGTGTGGGACACCAAAAAGTCGCGGGACCGAATGGCCCACGCTGACGAACCTGGTATTCGAGCCGTGCAAATCGCTGGAGCAGAGCCTGAGTTAATGGCGGCAGCAGCTCGGCACAATGTCGAGAATGGCGCTCAGATCATTGACATCAACATGGGCTGCCCAGCGAAGAAGGTGAATAAGAAGCTTGCAGGTTCTGCATTGCTACAATACCCCGACCTTGTTGAGGACATTATCAAGGCCGTGGTCAACGCAGTTGATGTACCTGTAACGCTAAAATTTCGCACAGGGTGGAACCCAGAAAACCGCAACGGTGTTGATATTGCTAAGCTTGCCGAGCAACTTGGTATTCAGTCATTGGCGGTTCATGGCCGAACTCGCGCTTGTATGTACAAAGGTGACGCAGAATACGACACCATTCGTGCAATTAAAGCCGCTGTGCGAATTCCTGTGGTGGCCAATGGTGATATTACGTCGCCAGAAAAAGCCAAACAGGTTCTCGATTACACGGGCGCCGATGCCATTATGATTGGCCGAGGTGCCCAAGGTAATCCATGGCTGTTTCGCGAAATTGCGCATTATTTGGCAACTGGCGAACAGCTTGCTCCGCCGAGCATCGATGAAGTTCGTGAAGTGGTTTTGCGCCATGTCGCAAATCTGCATACGCATTACGGCGAATTCAGTGGGGTAAGGATTGCCAGAAAACATGTGGGTTGGTATTTGCAACAACAGCAACCTGCATCAGCATTTCGGAGAGAGTTTGTTGGTATAGAACATGCCGACGAGCAAATTGAAGCTCTCACGAAGTTTTTTGCAACAGTAAACTAGAAGAGATAGAGCGCACCTATGTTTGATCAAAACGCAAATCGTGACCCGATTTCTCCATTTACCACTTTAGGTAATAACGCCCAGCCGAAGCCATTGCGTGACTCGGTGAAGCAAGCAATGAACTCGTTCTTAAAGCAACTTGACGGGCAAGACCCAGAAGAGCTTTACGAATTGGTTTTGGCTGAGCTTGAAGCTCCGCTGTTGGAAGAGGTCATGACCTACACGCGTGGTAATCAAACCCGCGCCGCTACGATGCTCGGCATCAACCGCGGTACCTTGCGTAAGAAGCTGAAAAAATACGGCATGAATTAATTGCCCCTAAAAAAGAGCGCCCTGTGTGCTCTTTTTTTCTTTGTAGACATCAAAAAGGTAGAGCACCATGCAACATCGTCCTATTCAACGCGCCCTTTTAAGTGTTTCTGACAAAACTGGAATTGTCGCCTTTGCACAAGCGCTCGTGCAGCGCGGCGTAACTATTCTTTCCACCGGCGGCACCGCCAAATTATTGCGCGAACACCAAGTGCCGGTCACCGATGTGTCAGAGCACACCGGGCAAAATGAGATCATGGACGGTCGTGTAAAAACGCTACACCCGAAAATTCACGGCGGTATTTTAGGCCGTCGAGACCAAGACCAAGCGGTTATGAATGAGCAAGACATTGCACCGATTGATCTCGTCGCGGTGAATCTGTACCCCTTTGCACAAACCGTAGCAGACCCTAACTGTAGCCACGAAGACGCGGTTGAGAATATCGACATTGGCGGCCCAACCATGGTGCGCGCGGCCGCAAAAAATCATCGCGACGTCACCATTGTAGTTAACGCGAGCGACTATGACGCCGTTATTGCCGAAATGGACGCTAACAACAATAGCTTAACCTTTGAGTCACGTTTTGACTTGGCAATTAAAGCGTTCGAGCACACGGCGCAGTACGACGGTATGATCGCGAATTACTTCGGCGCTCGTTTACCGCAGCAAGACAGCAAGTTCCCGCGCACCTTTAACGCGCAATTCGTGAAGAAACAAGACTTACGCTACGGCGAAAATAGCCACCAAAGTGCCGCCTTCTATGTTGAAGAGCAGCCGACTGAAGCCTCAGTGGCCACCGCGAAGCAGTTACAGGGCAAAGCATTGTCGTTTAATAACATTGCTGATACTGACGCCGCACTCGAGTGTGTGAAGTCATTTGAGCAACCGGCCTGTGTCATTGTTAAGCACGCGAACCCCTGTGGGGTGGCTGTAGCTGATACTGCGCTCGAAGCCTACAACCGCGCATTTAAAACTGACCCAACTTCGGCCTTTGGCGGCATTATTGCCTTCAACCGCGAACTTGATGCCGCAACCGCAAAAGCCATTGTTGAACGTCAGTTCGTTGAGGTGATCATTGCCCCAGTTGTCAGTAGCGAAGCGCGTGACATTGTCGCTGGAAAAGCGAATGTGCGTTTGCTTGAGTGCGGCACTTGGGAAGCCGACCGCCCTGTCGCCTATGACTTTAAGCGAGTTAATGGCGGGCTACTGGTGCAAGACAGCGACCATGGTGAAATTACCCTCGACGACTTAAAAGTAGTGAGCGAAGTGCAGCCCACAGCTGAACAGCTGAATGATTTGATGTTCTGCTGGAAAGTCGCGAAATTCGTGAAATCAAACGCGATTGTTTATGCCAAAGACGGCATGACTATTGGTGTTGGCGCAGGGCAAATGAGCCGCGTTTATAGTGCCAGAATCGCTGGCATTAAAGCTGCGGACGAAAACCTTGAAGTTGCCGGTTCAGTAATGGCTTCTGATGCATTCTTCCCATTCCGCGACGGTATTGATGCGGCAGCGGCTGCCGGTATTAAGGCGATTATTCAGCCCGGCGGTTCTATTCGTGACGAGGAAATTATTGCTGCGGCTAACGAACATGGTATTGCCATGGTCTTTACCGGCATGCGTCATTTCCGTCATTAATTAAACAGCATAAACGACGGATTATTTGCCCATTAGCAAACCACGGTTTAGGATGAATGCACGACAACAACGTTAGGAGCAAGGCAATGACTGTAAAAAGCGGTATGTTGACATCTCTAGTTGCATCCTTAGCTGTGGTTAGCCTTTTGGGCTGTTCAAATGAACAAACTACATCAACACCCACGGTTGATCACTTAGCCAATGCCGTGGCCAGTGCTGAGCGCAGCGACACCAATCGCGCCCGCGATGACTATCGTCGCCCCTATGAAACATTGCAGTTTTTTGGCATCTCGCCGAACATGACGGTGGTTGAAATTTGGCCGGGCGGCGGCTGGTATACCGAAATTTTGGCTCCTTATTTACAAGCAGAAGGCACGCTTTACGCAGCGCACTTTCCGGCTGAAACCACCAGCGACTATTACCAACGATCGCGAAAAAATTTTCTAGCGCGCGTTCGTGATCATGCCAATTTTTCCAAGCTTATTGTGACCGAGTTTTCACCTTCAGGTACGCAGGCAATTGCCCCCGCCGGTAGCGCTGATTTAGTGCTTACCTTCCGCAACCTTCACAACTGGTACATGGGCGATGGCGATAAAGCTGTGCAGCAAGCATTCCGACAGTTTTATGACGCGTTGAAGCTAGGCGGTGTTATGGGCGTGGTTGATCATCGGCTGCCCGAAACCCGCCCTGACGAAGACATGGAAAGTACCGGCTACATGAAAGAAAGCTATGCTATTGCCATGGCGGAAGCCGTTGGCTTTGAACTTGCAGCGCGCAGCGAAATTAATGCCAACCCAAACGATGACGCTGACCACCCTCGAGGTGTTTGGACGTTACCTCCGACGCTTGGGCTTGGTGATGAAAATCGCGATGACTACCTCGCCATAGGCGAAAGTGATCGGTTTACCCTTAAATTTGTGAAACCTAAAACTTAACGAGAGAGTTCATGAACGTATTGGTGATTGGCGGCGGCGGCCGTGAACATGCTTTAGCATGGAAAGCGGCGCAAGCCGACGATGTAAATACCGTATTTGTTGCGCCAGGCAATGCCGGAACGGCGCTAGAAGCCAATGTCAAAAATGTACCGATCGCTGCTGACGATGTTGAAGGGCTACTTAATTTCGCCCAACAAAATCACATTGACCTCACTATTGTCGGGCCAGAAGCGCCGCTAGTGCTGGGCGTGGTTGATGCGTTTGGTGCCGCAAATTTGGCGATATTTGGCCCAACCAAGGGGGCTGCGCAACTTGAAGGCTCAAAAGCTTTTAGCAAAGACTTTCTAGCGCGACATAATATTCCAACCGCTGCATACGGCACATTTACTGATATCGACAGCGCAAAAAGCTATGTTCAGCAACAAGGCACGCCGATTGTCATTAAAGCGGACGGTTTAGCTGCTGGCAAAGGCGTGATTATCGCCCAAACCGAAGCGGAAGCGTTTGCTGCTATTGATGACATGTTAGCGGGTAACCGTTTCGGCGAAGCGGGCAGTCGCGTCGTTATTGAAGAATTTCTAGTTGGCGAAGAAGCGAGTTTTATTGTCATGGTGGATGGCAAAACCGCTCTGCCGTTTGCATCAAGCCAAGATCATAAAGCCCGCGACAATGGCGATAAGGGGCCAAACACCGGTGGCATGGGTGCCTATTCACCTGCCCCTGTTGTTACCCCTTCTGTCCATGACTGGGTCATGCAGCATGTTATTCAGCCAACCGTGGAAGGAATGGCTGCAGAAGGTCATCCGTATACTGGCTTTTTATATGCGGGCTTAATGATTGCGCCAGACGGCACGGCCAAAGTGTTGGAATATAACTGCCGCTTTGGTGACCCAGAAACCCAACCTATTATGCTGCGTTTGCAGTCAAATCTTGTTGAATTGTGCTTAGCTGCATGTGCTGGCGAGCTTGATGGTCGCAACATCGAATTTGACCCACGCGCTACTGTAGGCGTGGTGATGGCCGCTGGAGGCTACCCAGACAGCTACAACAAAGGCGATGTTATTAGCGGTATTGAAGCTGCCGAAGCTGAAGGCGTCAAAGTATTTCATGCCGGCACCGCGCTGAACGAGAGTAACCAATTAGTTACTGCCGGTGGCCGAGTGCTTTGTGTGACTGCGTTAGGTGATAACGTGACAGCCGCTCAGCAAAACGCCTATGCTGGTTTGCATAAAATCAGTTGGGACAACGCTTATTATCGTACCGACATAGCGCACCGCGCCGTAAGCCGCGAACAAGCATAGAAAAAACGCGCCTATCTGGCGCGTTTTTTTGCGTTAGTCTTCAACCACCAAGTCGTCATCGTCGCCACCGCCACTGATTTCAAAAGCTTCGTCAGTGTAGCGGCTGCGGCCGTACATGCTGCCCACTTTCGGACGGTTAATGCGCGCTTGGTATTTCGACCACGCTTTTTCCAGCGGTGACTCTGCGGCTTTTTCGCCACGCGCAACAGAAAGCAATGATTGCTCTTCGGCCGACTCTGGCTCTAATTCGCCGCTCATCAAAGCTGCAATCAAGCTGCCATGTTTCGCAATTAAGTCACTTTCGCGAATAGAAAAATCACCCGAACGAGCGAACCCGTAGGGATAGTTTTTGAAGTCGTTAAACGGCTTCTTGATAATGTGATCACGGTTCATTGTTGCCATTGTGTGCCCATCCTCCAGACCAACAACTACAGGTAAACGGTAACGCCTCTATGCGTCACTGACGATATAGAGGCGAAACTTAGGTTTGTCAACAATTATTCGTTTTTTGGCATTAAAAAGTATAGTAAAGTGCCGCGCCAACACTTAAGCCAGACTCGGCAAGCACAGCTAGTTGTGGGTCACCTTCGGCCATGCCACTGACACGCGAATTCCGCCAATACTGTCTGTCCGTTAAGTTGAAAACCCCCACGCTTACATTTGCATTGGTATTCACATACCAACGCGTTAACCAGTCCAACGTGGCGTAACCTGGTGCCGAAAATAAATCTTCTCCACCTTCGTCAACCAGATCGCGCTGGCCACGAACTGCAGTGAAAACCAATCGAGAGTCCCAAGTATCGGCACTATACTGAATTTCCGCGATAGCTCGAGGTGGTGCGACATCGGCAATGGCACGGCCGGTTTGATGGTCCTCTCCGCGGCTGTATTCGGCGCTAAGCGAAGTAGACCATGAATCACTCAGCTGTTGTGAGAACGTCGCTTCTAGGCCCTCTATGACCACTTTATCGCGGTTTATCGATTGAAACACTAATAGCTGTCGTACGGGGTCAAAACCAAGCGCCGCACGGCTTTGAATAAAGTCGCTGTATCGATTGTGATAAGCAGTTAGCGACCACTCACTTTTAGATGAACGTCCGCGAATACCAGTTTCGAACGCATACCCGCGCTCGGCTTTTAAGTCTGGGTTGGCAATGGCAATGACATTAAACTGCGGATAATACAGCCCGATGTTGACATCAGAGAATGGCGGAGCACGGTACCCGCGCGCGTATTGCGCAAACCATTCGGCGTTGTCAGCAATCGGCCATACCACGCCAAGCTTTGGTAACCATGCGTCATGAGTTAGGTTGGTAATTTCTGTATTTGGATATCGCGCTTCAAATAATGCGTCATCACGGGTGCGCAAGCGGTAATGCTCGTATCGCAAGCCTGGGCTAATAACCGGCCCATCGCGCCATAACTCAAATTCGTCATGGGCATACACGCCAAGCTCGGTAACCCGCGTGCGCGGGAAATCGCGCAATGGAAAGGTTTCACCGAGTAATACGTTGGTTGAGTCGCCAGTGGTTAAGTTTGTCTGCAGGGCGTCACGCTGATCTTCAAGCTCCGAACTTGATAGCTCGAAGCCATACCCCATTCGATGACGACTATTGGCAAGGTGAAAATCAGTTTCTAAATCTGCGCCCATGCCTGTCGTTGCTTGCGAGAAATCAAAGAGCCGTTGAATATCTAAAGGCTCTGGCAACAGCATTCGCTGCTCAAATGAGTCTTGCTCAATAACGCTACGTTGGTGATAAACACGCCAATGGCCACGGTCAATCCATGCGCTTGGGGTCATGTCCAGGTCAGCCACAACACGATACTGATCACGACTATCATCGCCTATCAGGCTAGTCGTCGAGCGCAAACGACCGCTACCAATCACCGACTGAATATCAGTGTCGCGCGACTCACGCTGCATATCTAAGGTAATCCGCCACTGGCCCCAGTCGGAATCCGTCGCTGCGCGCAGCAAAACCGCCTGTTGTCGGCGGTGTTGACGATCGCGCTTATCACTCGGAGCGCCTTCTGCCTGTACGTCTTGACCGTACTGTAAAGCGGCAGCAATCATCAAACTTGAATTGTTGTTGGCAAATGCCGTGGCTGCCATCGCTTTAGCACGATTACTGTCGCTATTCACGCCCGTCTGTAACTTTGCCCCGTAATTGGCCGAGGTCAGTACGTCTTCGGCGTCAAGCAAGTGCACCGCCACCACGCCACCAAGGGCTTTGCTGCCGTACAACGTTGACGCTGGCCCGCGTAATATTTCAACGCGGCTGGCTAAGCCAAGTTCTAATAAGCCTCGGCCTGTGTTTGAGTAAGTTCCTACCGCAAAATAATCCGCGACAGGTATTTGATCAATTACGACTGCGGTACGGTTACCGCCAATACCACGAATACGAAAACCGCTGTGACCAAACCGGCTAGTAGTGTCATCGAGTTCGACTCCAGGTTGATAACGCACCATATCGGCTGCGTTGAGAACGAGGTCGCGCTGTAGGTCTTCTTCACTAATGATAGAGACCGTTCCTGCAACCTCTGAAAGTTGTCGTGGTTGCCGGTGAGCAACCACGGTGATTGTTTCCATTACCTGCTCTTGCTGAGCTGTTTCTGCTTCGTTCACTTCTTGTGGTAAAGCCAGTGCTAACGAGGGCAGTACACCGACTGCCCCCGCCACAACACCAGCAAGTGCTGATAGTTTCACGCTTAATACACCTCGTTCCGTGTGTTGTAGTTGTTAAACTTGCCAGTTGGGGTAACCATTTTCTCACCCTTAATGACATGTTTCAGTTTGCGTGTTTTGTCGTCCACAATAACAATTGCAGACTCTTCTTCTTGGCCGCTCCAAACCGAGAACCAAACTTCGTCACCCGCCATGTTGTACTCTGGCTGAACGATACGTTTAGGGCCCGGACCTAAATCGGCCCACTCACCAATTGGCAATACCTCATAACCCGCATCAAGATCGTCGATGTTAAATACAGCAACCGACTGTGACACTTTAGGGTCTGGATTAAACGGTGTATCAACCCAAAGGTTGTTCGACTTCGGATGGGTTTTGATAAACAGTGAACCACCGCCCTGACCTTCTAGCACACGAACTACGTTAAACGCGTTGTCTTTGTGTTTTTCAGGGTCAGTACCAATGAGGGTAATATCCGCATTACCCAGTGCACTGGTTGCCCACACAGGCCCATGTTTAGGGTCAACAAAGTTGGCACCGCGGCCTGGGTGTGGAATCCGTTTTACCGGAATCAATGCTTCTAACTCACGATCTTGCGCGTCAACCACAGCAATGGTGTCGTTTTCGTTCGCGGCAGTTAAGAAGTAGCGGCCTGAACGATCCCAGCCCCCATCATGCAAGAACGGCGCTGCATCAATGGTTGTTACCTGTAAGTTTTCGATATCCGCATAGTTCACCAGCTTAATCTGCCCGGTTTCTTTTACGTTCACGATAAACTCAGGGTGCTTGTGCGAACCAACAATCGCAGCCACGCGCGGCTCTGGGTGATACTCTTGGGTATCCACAGTCATACCACGGGTAGAGACAATTTTGTTCGGCTCAAGGGTTTGACCATCCATTAGTACATAGTGCGGTGGCCAGTAGGCGCCAGCAATGGCGATTTTATCCTCATAGCCCTTAAAGCGTGAGTTCTCAACCGAACGCGCTTCTAGACCAATTTTAATTTCAGCAACCACTTGCGGTGGGTTCATGTACAAATCGATTAAGTCGATTTTGCCATCACGGCCAATGGTGGTGAAATAACGGCCTGAGCTTGAAGCTCGCGAAATATGCACCGCATAACCGGTTTTCACGTAGTTTAGAACTTTCTTACTGGCACCATCGATAATGGCAACTTCACCCGCGTCGCGCAGGGTTACGGCAAACATATTATCGACGTTGTAGTTATGCTGTGGTTTTTTCGGACGATCTTCCGGCTTCACATGCACAACCCATGAGTCTTTCATTTCTTTCATGCCCCACTCAGGTGGTGTGGGTGGTTCATGCTGTAAGAAACGCGCCATCATATCGATTTGTTCAGCGGTTAATTCACCTGAGGTACCCCAGTTCGGCATACCGCCTGGCGAACCAAAGTTAATCAGCGCTTTGAGATAATCTGTGCCTTTCTTCTGGGTGATATCGGTGGTAAGTGGCAAGCCAGTTGCACCTTTACGAAGTACGCCATGACAACCCGCGCAGCGTTGGAAGTAAATTTCCTGCGCTTTGGCGAATTCTTCTTCGCTAATATCTGGAGCGCCCGGGGTGCGCATCATTTTGCCGCCTTTCACTGCCGACGGCGCGCCTTTGTATGACACTTCGGCTGCGGTAGAGCCCTGGTGTGGCTGCCCTTCAGCTCGGTCTTTCAAACCCAACTCAACACGCACATCTTCCACTTCGTCTTCAGTGACTTTACCGCCTTTGTTTCCCCAGCTCGACAGCACATAATTGGCAATATCAGCGATATCTTCGTCGCTAATGTGCTGCATGGGCGGCATCACCGCATTAAATTTTTGGCCGTTTACTTCAAGCGGGCCAGACAAGCCTTGTAGAATAGTCCGCACCACGTGCAGTTTGTCACCGGTGACATTAGGATTACCTGCTAACGGAGGGAATGCACCTGGCAACCCTTTACCATTGGGTTGGTGACACGCTTGGCAATTGGCCTCATAAGCTTTCTTGCCATCATCCGAAGCTGCTGCCATGGGGCTTGCTGTAAGCAGTAAACCGGTTGCAACCGCAAGCATCGAAAGCTTCGAGTAAAACTTACTGGGTAAAACATTGGTCACGACTTTAGTTTTCATCAGACGTCCTCCTTGTGGACATTCTATAAATGAGACATTCATGTCTGTTAAACCATGTCTGATACTAAGCCTAGTACATGTTTATTTTTTGATCTATATCACTAATGTAAGTAGGGTTTTTGGGCCATGGTGGGTACCCCGTATTAGGTACGCACCTTTAATCCCCAGTCTTGCCAAGCCTGTTTTGCTAACTCCTCGCGAAACTGCGGGGCTGATATGCTAATTAAGGCTTCAGCCCGTTCGGTTAAGCTTTTTGCCCGTAAATTGGCGACACCATACTCGGTCACCACATAATGCACGTGCGCCCGGGTGGTCACGACACCCGCGCCTGGGTTTAGCATGCTGCTTATACGCGATACAGTTCCGCCACAGGCGGTTGCTGGTAGAGCAATCACCGAACGCCCACCCTCTGACAAGCTAGCTCCGCGCACGAAGTCCATCTGCCCGCCAACGCCTGAGTAAATTTTTGTGCCCATGGAATCAGCACAAACTTGGCCACTCAAATCAATTTGCAACGCGCTATTAATTGCCATGACTTGTTTGTTTTGGCGAATCACCGACGTGTCATTGGTGTACTCCACATCTAAAAACGCCACCATGGGGTTGTCATCAACAAAGTCGTAAAGCTGTTGGCTCCCCATCGCAAATGTGGTGACAATTCGGCCACGGTGTTTGCGTTTGCGCGAATTGTTTATCACCCCACTTTCTACTAGCGGCAATACACCGTCAGAAAACATCTCAGTATGAATACCTAGGTCTTTGTGGTTACCTAAGCAGCGCAAGGTTGCGTCAGGAATAGCCCCTATGCCCATTTGTAAGCAGTCGCCGTCATTAATCAGGCCAGCCACACGTTCGCCAATTTGCGTGGTGATAGCCGACTGTTCAGGCTGCAAATGCAACGGCATTGGCGCAGAAAACTCAAAATAGCGGTCAATTTGCTTCAACGAAATAAACGAGTCGCCATGGGTACGCGGCATTTGTGGGTTCACCCAAGCAATGACTTTTCGCGCCACCTGTAATGCGGCACGCGTCGCTTCAACCGAAATACCTAAACTGCAGTTTCCGTGCTGATCGGGTGGAGAAACCTGAATTAATACTGCATCTAAATGCTGCTCGCCGGAGCGAAACAGCTTAGGAATTTCTGACAAGAACATCGGCACATAGTCAGCTAACCCTTCATTTACCGCTGCGCGTGTTGATTTACCGACAAAGAACGCGCGCTGCCGTAAGTGACCTTGCAACTGAGGGTTACTTAAAATTTCACTGTGCTCGGTATGCAATTGCAATAAGGTCAAATTGCGCCGCTGTAACGCAACTTCTGCAAGGCCTTCTAGCAGCTTATACGGGGTGGCCGCCATGGACTGGCACCAAATAACATCGTCATTTTCAAGAATTTTGAGGGCATCTACCGCATTTTGCACGAGCATAGTGGTTCCTTTTCAGGTACATTTTTGCCATATCAATTGGCAACAGTGAGTTTAGATACTATGAAAGTATTCGTTATGCTCGGCGCAATCAATATGGCTATTGGGGTAATTCTTGGCGCATTTGGGGCACATGGCCTTGAGCACATTATTTCAGCAGATATGATCAAAGTGTTTCAAACAGGTGTGCAGTATCACATTTATCATGCTTTAGGGTTACTCATGGTTGCCGTATTGCTTATTCCTTATCCGCACGCTTCAGGCTTACGCACCGGTGGGTGGATTATGTTCGCCGGCATCATTTTGTTCTCCGGTAGTCTATATTTACTGGCATTAACTGGCCTGAAGTTCTTTGGCCCCATCACTCCGCTTGGCGGCGTTTGTTTCATTGTGGCTTGGATATGGATATTTTGGGCGATGCTTAAGGAGTTTTAATGACAAAATTCATTCTAATCACTCTATTGCTCGTTTGGGCAAGTCCAACGTTTGCCTGCAACAGCCCGTGGGAAAAATGCTGGGCTGGGCAAGAATTTAAAGACCATAAATGCAGCGCAGAAGCGCAATTAATGAGTGCTTATGAAGCCAAACGATGGCTACAAGAACACCCCCAGTGGCGGTTACCAAACGCAGAAGAGCTGAAGCAACATTTTTTAAGTAGCAATGCCGATCACCTTCGTCAACTCGCTGCTGAGCAAGGGGTCAGCGCGGTATTAAGTGGCGACGTTATGCAGCACGGCAATGAGCTACTTGCAGTATCGGTGAATATTCAAAATGGCGCTGTTGAATTGCAGCCATGGCGACAGCCACTGTTGGTGCTATGGAGGAAAACATCATGGTAAACCTTAGAAAGGTCATGACACGATTGCCAATTTTTGCTGTTTCAAGCCTATTATTTTTCTTTAGTACGAATGCCAATGCCTGCTCTTGCATTGCCCCAAATACCGTGCGCGATTTCAATGAGGCGCAACACGTATTTTTGGCGCAAATAAAAGAAGTTATTGTGGTTCGCGCTGGGCATGAGGCGACCTACGACCCTGGTGAAGTTAATGGGTTATTTGACGTAGTGAAAACCTTTAAAGGCGAACCTGCTTATGTAACCCATTTAGTGGCGCAACATAAGCCTAACGGCGGAATGTGTGGCGAAACACTCACGCAGCAACTCTATCTTGTTTTTGCTCAAAGTGACGGTACGGTTGGTGTTAGCCTGTGCTCACCGACAAAAGTTGCGACGCGCTTAAGCCCAAATAAAATTGATCTTATTGAGCGCCTTGCCAACTCAGAGCAAGCCAAATATATGAACGGTGTGTTTGATGCCGAAACGGGACTTTTAACGCTAGAAGGCAGTGCACAAGGTCAACCTATATTTGAAGGACGTTTAGGAGTTTATGAAGGCCGCCATAGTGTCGAATTTGAAGGTTATCAGTTAACTAGTGGAGACTTGGTCATTAGCCAGGTTATAACCATCAATGAACAGGCTATGAAATAGCCTGTTCGCGCTTAGGAAGCCATGATACGGCTAGCGCTGCAAGCACCAGCATGGCGCTAGAAACCACTAAGCAGGCATTAAGCCCCCATTGCTGATAAACCCAACCCGACAGAACAGTACCTAGCAGACGGCCTGCGGCATTCGCCATGTAATAAAAACCGACATCGAGCGACACCCCATCGTGCCGTGAATAAGCCACAATCAAGTAACTGTGTAACGACGAATTGAGCGCAAACAAAATACCAAAAATAGCTAGCCCAATAATGACAGTTTCAGCAACCGGCAATTGTTGCCAAAGCGCGATAGCGAGCACTAATGGCGCAGCGCATAACAAACCAGCCCACACAACAATGTGCTGCCGTGCTGAAGCCAAGTTTGCACCGGTAAAACGTGGCGCCGCAGCCTGCACCACACCATAACCAATAACCCATGCAGCCAAAAAGCTTCCCACTTGCCAATGGCTCCAATTTAGCTGTGCAGCTAAGAAAACCGGAAGCGCAACCACAAACCAAACATCGCGCGCTCCAAACAGCATAAACCGGGCGGCCGACAAAACATTAATCGGGCGGCTTTTTGACAGTAGCTGGCGAAACTTGGGTTTAAACGAAGCCTTCCCAACGTCTTTGGTTAACACCACCAAGCTTATTAACCACACCAATGTCAGCATAATCGCCATGCTGGCAATGGCCCAAGTGAAGCCCACCAGCGTGAGTAGCAAGCCACCTAAGAAGAAACCAATACCTTTTAAGGTATTTTTAGAGCCGGTTAACAACGCCACCCATTTGTACAATTGGCCTTGCTGGCTGTCGTCGACCAAAAGCTTAATGGTGCTTTTAGCACTCATTTTGTTCAAATCTTTGGCAATACCGGAAAGCGCCTGCGCTAGCATCACCCACAGCACCGTGAGCATGGTTGGCGGCACCAATAACATAGCAAGCGCTGCAATTTGTAGGCCTAAGCCAATATTCATGGTGCGGTTAAGCCCCCAATGGGCGCCTAACCAGCCGCCAAACAAATTTGTTACGACCCCAAAAAATTCGTAAAAAACAAAAAGCATGGCAACTTCAAGTGCGCTGTAACCAAGCTGGTGAAAATGCAATACCACCAGCATTCGTAACGCACCGTCGGTAAGGGTAAATGCCCAGTAGTTGCCGGTAACAATAAGGTATTGCCTAACCGCTGGGGCAAGCTGACTTAACATGTGCCAACCTTTTCAATCAACTCAACGGTGCGGTTTGCATAACCCCACTCATTGTCATACCACGCATAAATTTTGACATGGGTGCCGTTGATGACTTTCGTTGATAGCGCATCAATAATACTTGAGCGTGGATCGGTTTTATAATCAATGGACACCAACGGGCGCTCCTCGTAGCCAAGAATACCCTTGAGCTCATTTTGCGCGGCAGACTTTAGCCAGCCGTTAATTTCAGCAACTGAAGTTGGCTTATTCACTTCAAATACGCAGTCAGTTAACGACGCATTGGCCAAGGGTACACGTACTGCATGGCCATCAATTTTGCCTTTAAGCTCAGGAAATATTTCCACAATAGCGGTTGCCGACCCCGTTGACGTTGGAATGAGGCTCATACCGCAAGCGCGGGCACGGCGCAGATCCTTATGCGGCGCATCGAGAATACTTTGGGTGTTGGTGAGGTCATGTATTGTGGTGATTGAGGCGTGTTTAATGCCAATTTTATCTTGTAGTACTTTCACGACCGGCGCCAAACAATTCGTGGTACATGAGGCCGCGGTAACAATTCGGTGTTGTGCGGGGTCAAACAAGTGGTCATTCACACCCATCACAATATTCAGCGCACCGGGCTCTTTTACCGGCGCTGAAACCACCACACGTTTTACCCCTTGCTCAAGGTAGTCATTCAGTACGCTGACGGTTTTCATTTTGCCCGATGCTTCGAGCACCACATCACAGTTGCGCCAGTTATTATCATGAATGGTTTTGTGGCGACTAAAGGCAATACGGCGCTCGCCAATAACTAAGGTGTCTCCATCGGCTGTTGCTTCATGCTGCCAGCGCCCATGTACCGAGTCAAAATTGAGCAAATGCGCAAAGGTTTCGGCATCGGCACCGGGGTCATTCACTTGCACAATGTCAAAAGCTGGATTATTCCACGCAATACGAAATGCTAAACGGCCAATGCGGCCTAAACCGTTAATTCCCAATTTAACTGTCATGCTGTGTCTCCAAATATTCTGTGCTTGCCGAACAATGTATGGGTGTCGGGTAAAGCTGTGGATTATGGTTCGCTGTGGTGTCGATAACTTGGCCCATCCAATCGGGCATGCTTTCATTTAACCGGTAGTAAACCCAGCGCCCCTGCTTACGATCAATGAGTAACCCAAAGTCTCGTAATTGCGCTAAGTGACGCGATACTTTGGGCTGCGACATGCCGGTCGAATCGACAAAATCGCACACACATAGCTGAGCATGTTGCGCCAACATTAAGATCATAGACAGCCGTAATGGGTCTGCCATTATTTTGAAAAAATCTTCGGGGCTATTGAATAATTGCTTGTGCCTACTGCCTTTGCGCAAAATCAGCAAGAACATACGTATGCGCTCGCTTAACTCATGCACAGTACGTGCGTAGGCTTGCGGATCTGAGCTACTCACCGGGTCTGGAAAGTCCCAAGCAATGAATTTGCTATCTCTAAATTCCGCTTGGCATTCATGGCGAGCGCGGTCACACAAACTAATGACATAATCAAACTCATGGGTAGGCAAGTCAGCGAGGCTTTTGGCGCGAAGCTCCGTGGTATCCACCTTAAACTTCTGAAGTGTTTCCAGCGCTTTCGGCTCCACCGCTGTTGGTGCTGACCCAGCGCTATATACCTGAATGCCTTGGCCAACAAACTGCCGCAAAATAGCTTCGGCCATAATGGAGCGTGCTGAATTTGCAGTACACAAGAATAATATCTTCATGAAGCACCATACATCTGATTAATCATATATATGGTATAGCGAATATATCAGATCGGCAAGAGCATTTTGGAGAACAAAAAGCAAAAAGCCCGAAGGCGTAAGCCTTCGGGCTTTTTTAAATTTGGAGCGAGAAACGAGATTCGAACTCGCGACCCCAACCTTGGCAAGGTTGTGCTCTACCAGCTGAGCTATTCTCGCAATGTGTTAACGAGGGCGTATTTTACGGATCAGGGCATTCTCGTCAACCACTTTTTTCGGTTTTTTCGCTTTTTTCGTTCGTTCGCTCGTTAATTAAACATTCTGGTGTTTTTTTCCACGCAACCACAACCGGACTCTCGGTTTTCATACCTTGGTTATCCACAAATGCGATAGAGTTCTTTTTTACCCGATCAAACCACGATTGCACCACGCCCACCTCGTCAATAAAATTCTGTGCCTTGCAATACCATTGCTGTAGGTCAGAAACAGTGTCTGAAGTTTCTTGGGCAGCCATCACTGGCAAACTCGTCATACTCATAAGACCAAATAAGATGATTGCTGTTAAAACATTGCGCATTATTCAGTCTCCTTGGCTTTAGTGATCAACTTCGCTTCTAATTCTACCAGCCGCTGCGGTGGTTCTCCCGGCAACACCAAATACAGGGAGTTGCTTAACACCGGCATGCCATCAGGCATGACTTTGTTCTCAAAGACCAACTCAATATTCAGCTTGGCGACATGACTGTCGTTACGAAACGACGGGTTGAGAAATAGATCGGGCTTCACACCATTGGTTGATATTTCTTGCGGAAATAAGGACGAAATTGCGCGCGCGATGCGTTTACCTATTAACCGCTTAAACTCTTGCTCATAGTCATTCAAGCGTGCGTCAACCGGCATGTAACGATAGACCGAATAAGTGAGATACGCTTCAGCATGACGCACGAGGTCATCGCGTTGGCGCTGCGATTGCGCACGCCCTAAGGTTCTAAATAAAGTATCGCTGACATAGGTTTTAAACCCTTCACGAAGATCGGTTAAAGGCCGCCATTGACGCGCAGTGAGAATGGCTTTGGCGCAACTTCGGGCTCGGCTATCCCAATTCTCATAAAGCTCTGACATACTCGGCACGCCGCTGCCATGCAGCTCTAATAGCCACTGTTTGGCGGCCTGACTCATACGCTCTTCAAAGTACCCTTCAAACTTCATGAACTTTTTATATTCGCCTCGGGTTAGCGCGAGCACTCCAGGCTCCATCTGCAACTTTAACGGCAGAAAGCGTTGTTGATGATCACGATTGAACGCCAACATTTTAGCAACGGCGCCATTAAACACACGTTCCTCGTCATTGAGCGACGAGCGTGACAACGACTGAATATAGTTCTCATACAGCTGCTCACGTGCCTGCTTGGCTTTGCGACGCAAACGAAATGGTTTATACGGAACGTCTTTAGTCAGCTTGAGGAAGTTTTCGTAAGCAATAATGGTATTGCGTCGCTCGGCCAAATAGAAATTTCTTTTGTGAGACTGCACCTGGCGAAGCGCGAAAAAACCGATACTCAGCAGCTTCTGCAATCCGAAAAAGAAAGGCGGCAACAGCCACCACAAATAGGTTTTGACAAAACCGCCAGGAATCGCAAACGGCACGCTTGTTTCGCGCAACTGCTGTGGCGTTAGTGCTACTTCGCTATCTACTTCAGGCGCATACCAAACCAGTTCAGCTAGCGCCTGAATGGGTAGCCAGCGGTTAACATGCCACGCCAAATAAGCAGTTTGCTGCCCATATGGCGTTTCAATTAGTGTTTGCTGTTCAGCAAAAACGACATATTTGGGCGGCCCGAAAGTAAACCCAAGAAGTACAACTAAACCTCCGACAATAAGGAGCTTTAACATGTGCTTCGTATTCCTTGTTGTTGTTGTTATTATCTAATTTCAGGATTTAAATAAATGAGTGCGATAGTATTTGAGCTCTTCTATCGACTCACGAATATCTGCCAAAGCAGTGTGCGCGCCTTGCTTTGTTAGGCCGCTTGCCACGTCGGGTGCCCAGTATTTTGCTAATTGCTTCAGTGTACTGACATCTAAATTGCGGTAATGAAAATAAGCTTCAAGCTGCGGCATATGCTGAGCTAAAAATCGGCGGTCTTGGCAAATGCTATTACCACACATAGGCGAGCTTCCCGCCGTAACCCATTGTTCTAAAAACGCAATCGTTTCATCACTTGCTTGTTGCTCATCATAACGGCTCTCTTGCACGCGCGCTACTAAGCCAGATGTCGTATGGGTGCGAACGTTCCAGTCGTCCATTTTATCGAGGTTCGCTTGCGGTTGATGCACCGCAATCACTGGCCCTTCAGCAAGTACGTTCAAGTCATAATCCGTCACAATGGTGGCAATCTCAATAATGTGGTCATATTCAGGGCTCAAGCCTGTCATTTCGAGATCAATCCAAATAAGACGTTCTGCACTTGCGCTCATAGTTTGTCCTTGCTGTTGGTTACAATTAAGTTCAGGCACTATTGTGCGTAATAATGTATGATCAAATCCAGTATGAACTGGAAATTATTACATGGCAAAACAACGACGACTGAATAAAGGGCAACTGCGCCGTATTCGTTCGAACCAAGAAAAACGTATACAGCAAGCAGAGCTGGAAACCGACATTCAAGATGCCGTGCTAGGTAGTTCTGAAGCCGGCATTGTGGTTAGCCGATTTGGTCATCAAGCAATCATCTGTACCGACACTGAAGCTTCACTGCGGTGTCATATTCGTCGCACCGTCGACTCATTAGTTTGTGGTGACGTGGTGGTATGGCGACGCTTTCAGCAAGTCTCCGGCGATGTGGTTGGGGTGATTGAAGCGGTTCAGCCGCGTCAGTCACTGTTGTGTCGCCCCGACTATTACGACGGTTTAAAGCCGGTAGCGGCTAACGTTGACCAAATTCTCATTGTTTCAAGTGTGGTTCCTGCGTTTTCGAGTCAAATTATTGACCGCTACCTAGTTGCCTGCGAAGACATTGAAGTAACCGCGGTTATTGTGCTCAACAAAGCCGATCTCATTGCAGATTTAGATGAAACCGAACAGCAAGAAATTTATAATGCGCTCGATGTTTATCGCGATATTGGCTACCAAGTATTAGAGGTCAGCGCGAAACACCCGCAATCGCTGGTTGAGCTGCATCGATTGTTAGATGAGCATGTGTCGATTGTGGTGGGTCAATCTGGGGTCGGAAAGTCATCGTTGGTCAATGCGTTATTGCCTGACATCGATGCCGATGTTGGTGCCGTATCAGACAACTCCGGGCTTGGGCAGCACACAACCACCGTAGCCACGCGCTATGTTGTGCCCACGGGCGGTATTTTAATTGACTCACCCGGTATACGTGAATTTGCATTGTGGCACCTAGAGCCAGAGCGCGTTGCTTGGTGTTATCGTGATTTTCGGCCATACCTTGGCCAATGTAAATTTCGCGACTGTAAGCACATTGATGACCCAGGTTGTGCCTTACAAGAAGCGCTGGAAGCAGGTGACCTGCACGCGCTTCGGCTGTACAATTTCCATAGAATCATTGAATCCATGTCGGCCAACAAGCCGACCAGAGCAAATACTCGAGGTAAAAAGTCGTGAATTGGGATCGCGTAAAAATTCAATTGCAGCATTGGCTACCGAAGCATGCATTGTCACGTTTAGTCGGTAAGTTTGCTGCAGCGCAAGCAGGCTGGTTTACGCAGGCATTTATTCGGTGGTTTATTCGCCAATATAAAATTGACATGAGTGAAGCGATTCACGAAGACCCGCGCGCCTACAAAACCTTTAATGCGTTTTTTACGCGCTATTTAAAGCCTGAGCTACGCCCATTAAAAGCCGACCAGCCGGAATTATTTGCGCACCCGGTTGACGGTGCTATTAGTCAATTAGGTGACATTGAAGAAGGGCGTATTTTTCAAGCGAAAGGTCATGACTACAGTTTGACTGAATTAGTTGGTGGTGACCCGCGCGACGCACATGCTTTTCGCGAAGGCGATTTTGCGACGATTTATTTAGCGCCTAAAGATTATCATCGCATTCATATGCCGTGCGATGGCGTGCTGCGCAAAATGATTTATGTTCCGGGTGACCTCTATTCAGTGAACCCGCTGACCGTTGCCAACGTGCCCAACTTATTTGCCCGCAATGAGCGCGTCGTCGCTATTTTTGAAGGCGAGTTTGGTAAGTTCGCAATGGTGCTCGTTGGGGCTACCATAGTCGCAAGCATTGGTACCGTATGGTCGGAAACCGTTACGCCACCACGTGGCACAGATGTTCACACTTGGGAATATCCAGCGAGCGGCGAGCAGGCAATTACGCTTAGAAAAGGCGAAGAAATGGGTCATTTTAAATTGGGTTCAACAGTTATTCTGTTATTCCCAGAAGACACCATCGACTTTGCTGAAGAGCTTACCGCTGGCACCGTCACTCGCATGGGCGATGTGCTCGGTAAACGCGACGACTAAACATGCTTATTTTTGCGCATCGCGGTGCAAGTTTTGAAGCCCCAGAAAATACCATTGCGGCTTTCGGGCGAGCACTTGATGCGCAAGCTGATGGCATTGAAATTGATGTGTATCCATTAGAAGACGAATGGGTTGTCTTTCATGACCGTTACTTAGCTCGACTAACCGCTCAGGAAGGCCGCCTACAAGACTTTACGTTAGCGCAACTGCGTAGCTTAAAAGTGTTTGGCCAACAGCCTATTCCCACCTTAGATGAGGTGCTCGACTTTATTGGTGGACGTTGTATTGTCAACATTGAGCTCAAGGGCGCAGATATCACTCGCGGCCTAACGCGACACCTACGGCGGGCAGTGGCGCAGTCTGGTTTTCACCCCGAACAACTTTTAGTTTCAAGCTTTAATCACCACTGGTTAAAGCAACTTAAAGACGACCATCCAGAACAGCCTATCGGCGCACTCACCACCAGTTGCCCACTAAACTATGCCTATTTTGCCAGTGAGCTTAACGCTTGGTCGGTGCACATTGATGTTGACTTCGTAACCCCAGAGTTTGTTGCTGACGCACACCAACGTGGCTTAAAAGTGTTGGTATTTACCGTCGATGAACCGCGAGATATGTTGGAGCTTGAGGCTATGGGGGTAGATGGTATTTTTACCAACCACCCCGCTCTTGCAAAGAATGTCTTAAGCGGACTTTATGTAGACGCCAAAGAGTCAAACCGCTGGATATGAATAACCAGCGCCACAACTAGTTCGGCGCCTCGCTTTTATTGTCCGGATGCTGCTGTTCTAGCGCAGCGAGTTCATGAGCTAACTGCTCTGGAGATGAAGTATTACGAGCTAGCAGTGAATACAACGCTGGAATAATAAATATTGTCAGAAATGCTGACAGCGCTACCCCAGAGAAAATCACGATACCAATAACCATACGGCTTTCAGCGCCAGGCCCGGAGCCTAAAATCAACGGCACTGAACTCATGAGAGTCGTAAATGCAGTCATGACAATAGGACGCAAACGTTGCTGTGAGCCTTTGACAATTGCATCATCAAACTTCATCCCAGCGTCGCGCAATTGGTTGGCAAATTCGACAATAAGAATGCCGTTTTTCGCCGCTAATCCAATAAGCATAACAATACCGATTTGACTATAAATGTTAATCGTCATACCGGTTGTGTATAAGCCAATAATCGCCCCTAGGAACGCGATAGGTACCATAAGCATAATCACCAACGGGTGAATAAAGCTTTCAAACTGCGCAGCTAACACTAAATAAGCAATAAGAAGTGCAAGTACAAAAACAAAGATAACCGAGCTGCCACTCTCTTTGTACATTTGTGACTCACCTTTGTAATCAATAGTGACGTCTTCTGGCAGTTCGCTGCGAACAATATCCTCTAAGTAGCTTAACGCCTCGCCTAACGAGTACCCTTCAGCAAGGTTCGCTTCAATAGTAATACTGCGCATGCGGTTGTAGCGGTTCAACGAGCCAGAGGTAGCTTGCTCTTCAACCGTGACCAAGTTCGATAACGGTATTAACGAGCCAGAGCTGCTTGAGCGCACATAAATGTTGTCAATGGCGGTTGGGCTGCGGTAATCAGAGCGCTCGCCTTCTAAAATAACATCGTATTCTTCACCCCGATCTAAATAGGTTGTTGCACGCCGCTGACCTAGCATGGTTTCTAGCGTGCGGCCGATGTCACCCACAGATACGCCTAAATCTGAAGCGCGCTCTTGGTCAATGCGAATCAACAATTGCGGCAGCGTCGCTTTGTAGTCGCTATCAAGGTCGAGTAAATTCGGATTTTGGCTTGCCTTTTCAATGACGATGTCGCGATACGCGGCTAACTGCTCATAGGTGTTGCCTTGCAGTACAAACTGCACTGGGCGGCCACCACCGCCGCTAATACCACTGCGCATAAATGCAAATGCACGCACGCCCGTCACTTCGTTCAGTTGCTTCGACACATCGTCCATAAGCTCGAACGTTGACCACTCGCGTTCTTCAAAAGGCACGGCACCAACAATCGCGATACCGGCTGAGTTCCCCCATCCTGGGGCGCGAATAATTAATCGGTCCACTTTGCCTTGATCAATATAAGGCATTAATATGCTTTCAATTTCGCGCATATTGGCAGAGTTTGATTCGAAACTGGCGCCTTCTTCGCTGCGAACCATTACATAAAAGGTTCCGCGGTCTTCGGGGGGCACAAATTCTTGCTCAATAAACTGCATCATGCCGTACGAAAGAACACCCGACATAATAACCAGTAAGGCCGCCATCCACGGGTAGGCTAAGGTGCGTTTTAGCACACGAACATAACCTGCTTCTACCCAGTTGAAGCCCTTGTCGATAACCTGCCCCAACTTACTTGAGCGCTCTTTTTTATGCAGAATTTTCGAGCTCAACATCGGCGACAAGGTTAGTGCTGCAATACTTGAGAACGCCACCGCGGCGGCGATAGCCAAAGCAAACTCAGTAAACAACTGGCCAATATTCCCATCTAAAAACGCAAGCGGCACAAACACCGAAATGAGCACTAATGTGGTTGCAACAACCGCGAAGCCAACCTCGCGCGCCCCGCGATAGGCAGCAAGCAATGGTGGCTCACCAGCCTCTACGCGGCGATAGATGTTCTCTAACACCACAATCGAGTCATCGACCACCAATCCAATAGCTAACACTAACGCTAAAAGCGTTAACAGGTTAATTGAAAAGCCCATTGCGAACAGCGCAATGTAAGATGCAATAATCGCCACCGGCACGGTTAATGCCGGTATTAAGGTTGCCCGAATATTTCCCAAAAACATGTAAATAACCACAACCACAAGGGCCATAGCGATGCCTAAGGTGTTGTATACCTCGTCAATTGAACCTTTGATGAAAATCGACGAGTCGTAACTTGGTACCATGAACATGGTTTCCGGCAATGTTGTCGAAATTTGATCAATTTCGCGCTTAACGTTTTCCACCACTTCAAGCGTATTGGCTTTGGACTGCTTAACAATGCCAATACCGATCATATTGATACCATTGCCACGAAAATCCGTTTTATCGTTCTCGGACCCCATTTCAATGCGTGCAACTTCTGCCAAGCGCACCATCTGGCCATTATCTCCGCGTTTAATGGTCAGTCGTTTGAAGTGCTCAGGGGTAAGATAGGTGCGGGCAACACGTACGGTAAACTCTCGGTCAATGGACTCCACTTCACCGGCCGGTAGCTCCACGTTTTCTGAACGCAACCGGTTTTCAATGTCTGTTACCGTAATATTGCGTGCCGCCATAGCGTCACGGTCTAACCATACGCGCATGGCGTAACGACGCTCACCACCTAATTGCACTCGAGCCACACCATCGACCACCGACAAACGGTCTGCAATGTAGCGGTCGGCATAGTCTGTTAGCTCAAGTACCGACATGGTTTCACTGCGTAGATTGTACCAAACAATGGTACTTTCATCGGAGTTCGCTTTGGAAACCTCAGGTGGGTCAACCTGCTCTGGCAGGTTATCAAGCACGCGTGACACTCGGTCGCGAACATCGTTCGCCGCGGCATCAATGTCACGGTTAAGGGTAAATTCAATACTAATTCGCGAGCGACCATTGCGGCTGCTCGAATTAATATTTTTGATACCTTCAATGCCGCTAATACGGTCTTCTATAACTTGCGTAATTTGCGTTTCGACGATGTCGGCCGAAGCGCCTCGGTAACTGGTATCAATGGACACAACCGGCGGGTCAATGTCAGGGTATTCACGCAGCGGCAACATGCTAAACGCGACAATACCAAACACAATCAACAGTATATTAACGACCGAGGCAAAAACTGGGCGTTTTACCGCTACATCTGAGAGCAACATAAATTAGTCCTCCCGAACGGTTACAGCAACACCATCGCGCAGACGCACCATGCCTTCTGTGACTATGCGGTCTCCCGGCTTGACGCCGTTAATCACTTCAACGATACCGGGCTTACGACGCCCCAAAGTGACCGGCGTTTGCTTCGCGATATTATTTTCGTCAATCACGTACACAAAGCTTTGTTCACTAATTGGAACAATCGCTTTTTCTGGCAGGATCATGGTTTTATCGACACTGCGCAGCAAGTTCACCCGAAGCAACATGCCAGGGCGCAGCTTATTGTCGGTATTAGGCAGTACGGCCCGCACTAAAATAGAGCGCGTTAACGGGTCAACCCGCGAGTCAATACTGCGAATTTCGCCGCGAAACTCTTCCCCTGGGTAAGCACCGCTGCGCGCAGCAACACTTTGCCCAACGCTTAAACTAGCAAAGTAAAGTTCAGGCACATTAAAGTCGAGTTTAATTGGGGTGACATCATCTAGCGTAGTAATTTGCTGACCTGGCGAGACCAATGAGCCAACACTCACGTGGCGAATACCTAAACGGCCATCAAACGGCGCCACAATACGCTTTTGGGCAAGTAAGGTTTCGGCAACTTCCAGTTCAGCAATAATATTCTTAACCGCAACATCTTGGGTTTCTAGCTGTTGCTGTGAGGCGGCATTTTGTCGACGCAAATCTACAAGGCGTTGATACTGACGGTTGGCTTCAGCTAAACGGAATTTTAATTCTTGCACGCGGGCTTTTTCTTCGCGTGAGTCAAGCTCAACTAGCAAGTCACCTGCTTTGGCCTTATCGCCATCGTCAAAGTGTACCGCCATAACCACATCTTGAGCTTGCGCCGTTACCACGATAGATTCATTGGCTTGGGCCGTACCTAAGGCTTCAATGACGTCACGAAACTCGCTCACTTGCGCTGTTTGAATGCGCACAGGCACTGGCTTTTGAGGGCGCTCTTCTTTGCCCGCATTAGGGTCGGCAAAACCGAAAAAGTACACAGCGGCAGCGGCGATAAGCACCACAACAATGAAAATTGGATTGAAAAGATTTCGTGCGGCCATAAATCCCTCAGGTTACAACGTTGGCTTCATGTCAATATGACTCTATTGTAACCTAGGGATAATATCGGACATCCCCGCTTATCGGACATTCAACGGGGTTTACCGCAAATTTGCCGCCCAGCGGCAATGCTTACTTGTGGTAAGCAGGGCTAAGCTTGTGAACAGCCTCAATAAATGCCCCTGCGTGCTCTGGGTCCACCTCTGGGTGAATACCATGCCCTAGGTTAAATACATGCCCATGCCCATGCCCATAGCTAGCTAAAATGGTTGCAACTTCTTCTTCAATGCGAGCTGGCGGCGCATAAAGTACGCTTGGGTCCATGTTGCCTTGCAAGGCAACCTTGTCATTCACGGCTAACCGCGCGGCACCCAGGTCTGTCGTCCAATCCACACCAAGCGCATCGCAACCAGTGGCAGCCATATCGCCTAACCAAGCGCCACCGTTTTTGGTAAACAAAGTTACGGGCACTTCACGGCCGTCTGCATGGCGAGTCAAACCGTCTACAATTTTCTGCATATAGCCCAATGAAAACTCGCGATAGTCGCGCGGGCTAAGCACACCGCCCCAGGTATCAAAAATCATGACAGCTTGAGCACCTGCGGCGATTTGTGCGTTTAAGTAGCTGGTTACTGACTGAGCCAGTTTGTCCAGCAACATGTGCATGGCTTGTGGTTCACTAAACATCAGCTTTTTCACTTCGCTGAAGTTCTTCGTGCTTCCGCCTTCAACCATATAGGTTGCCAACGTCCACGGGCTACCCGAGAAACCAATTAATGGAACTTGGCCATCAAGCTCACGGCGAATGGTGCGCACGGCGTCCATCACATAGCGAAGCTCTTGTTCTGGGTCGGGGACACCGAGCTTGGCAATGCTGGTAAGGTCACGCACTGGGTGCTTAAATTTTGGGCCTTCGCCGGCCTCAAAGTACAAACCTAAGCCCATAGCATCTGGAATGGTTAAAATATCAGAAAACAAAATAGCTGCGTCTAGCGCGAAACGGCGTAACGGCTGCAATGTCACTTCACAAGCAAGTTCAGGATTTTTACACAAAGCCATGAAGTCACCGGCTTGCTTACGCACTTCACGGTATTCCGGCAGATAACGCCCCGCTTGACGCATCATCCAAATTGGCGTGCGCTCAGTAGGCTGGCGTAATAATGCGCGTAAGTACAAGTCGTTTTTCAATTCTGCCATGGTCTTGAGTATCCCGTGTAAATCTGGTGTGAGTCACCTTTATTTAAGTAAGGCTATTTTATCAGGATTCGGTTTTTCTTTCCTGATCAATTTCAGCTTTTACGCGCATAATCAACTTATTGGCAATAGTGCCCTGCCCCGGAATTTTAGGTAACTTATTGATATCAAACCAGCCGCCTTCTTCCAGCTCAAAGGGGTCTATGCGCACATCGCCACCAGCCCAGTCGGCAATAAAACCAACCATCAACGAATTCGGAAACGGCCACGACTGGCTGCTCACATAGCGCGGGTTTTTAATATGCACGCCCGCCTCTTCCATCACTTCGCGTGCTAAGGTTTGCTCCAGCGCTTCGCCAGCTTCAGCAAAGCCGGCAAGTACCGAATAAAGGCCCTCTGGATGGCGCTTTCCGCGCGCTAACAAAATCTGGTTGTCACGCCGAATAGCCACAATAATGCACGGCGAAATACGTGGATAACAGCGATGTTGGCAACTATGACAATGCATAGCTAATTCCCAATCTACGGCTTGCATACGCGCGCCACAACGACCACAAAAACGGTGGGTGGCTAAAAAGTCTGCCACTTGTTTCGCCCGCGCGGCCATTGCGAATAACTCATCATCACCTTCGGTAATTAATTCACGAACACTGATAAAGTCGCCAACCGCAGTAAAATTTGTGTCAGCAAAATCAGCAATCACCAAATAACAGTGCCGCTCGCGCAATTCGCCAATAAATACCGTTTTATATTCACGCAAATCGGGCATCGGCAATTCGCTTAAATAACCGTGAGGTATTTGCTTATCTTCGGTGACTAAAATGTCGCCAGCAGAAATCACAAACCACCATACGGGTTCGTCTTGCGCAGGTTTTTGGTAGGGTTTATTCATGCGGTATTCACCTGATGTGTGAAAAACAGTTGACGCTAGCTTAGCATCATCAGTAGATTGGAAGCTATTCAGCAAACGGAGAAAACCATGTTACGACGTAACGAGCAAGCCAAGCAACGCTGGGGAGGCGCCCACGCCGCTGTGGATACTTGGTTACATGAACGACAAGCCATGCTCATTGAATATTTCAAATTAGCTGGTTTGCCACCGTATGAACGTGATGCCCATGCATTGCCTGCTGCACAGGACGTTAGCAACTTTTGCGGACTGCTCATGGACTATGTGTCGGCTGGTCACTTTGAAATATATGACCAAATAATCAGTAATAGCCGTTCCGTGCCGGAGTCTACCCGTGAGCTGGCCGAAGAGCTATTTCCACTCATCAGCGACACCACCGAAATCGCGCTGGACTTCAATGACAAATACGGCGAAGTAACGCCTGAGTCTGAGTTGAATGGCTTTGATCGTGACCTATCAAATTTGGGTGAAGCGATTGAGCTACGAATGGAATTTGAAGATAAGTTATTAAATACCTTAGAGCAGCATCAGCTACTCTAAGGTCATTGGTAACGTTTTTGGTTACGCTTGAGCCAAGCAATTATTGCTTGGCATCAACCTCAACGTCAGGCTGTTCTGGGTCTTCTGGCTGAACCACTTCAAGCAACTCAACTTCAAAAATCAAGGTTGCGTTTGGTGGAATTTGACCGTTGCCTGCGCCTCGCTCACCGTAAGCAAGATCAGCAGGAATAACGAAACGGTACTTGTCGCCAGCGCTCATTAACTGTACGCCTTCAGTCCAACCAGGAATAACGCGGTTGAGTGGGAATACAATTGGCTCGCCACGGTCTACCGAGCTGTCAAACACCTCACCATTAACTAACGTGCCATGATAGTGTACTTTTACCAAGTCAGTTGCAGCTGGTGATGCACCACCTTCTGGGCCCTCAGCCATGACTTCGTATTGAAGGCCCGATTCAGTAACCTGCACACCTTCTTTTTTGGCATTTTCTTCTTGGTACGCCAAGCCTTCTTCTAAGGCTTTGCCACCAATGACTGAGCTACGTTGCTCAGCAATTTTTGCCTGCATAGCCATAATCAATTCTTCAGCTTCTGCTTGAGGAATTTTGGCTTCGCCTTTAATGGCGTCAACAAAACCAGTAATCACAAGTTCACGGTCCAAAACAAATTCTGCTTCGTCTTGGCGATCAAGGGTTTGCCCTACAAACTCACCTAAGCTTGAACCGAATGCGTAAGCCATTTTCTCTTGTTCAGCTTCTGGTGCAGCTTCACTCACTGGGTATTTCTCTTCTTGCTGCATACATCCAGATACTGCAAGCGCGATAACTGCCAGCGCTAATGGCTTTTTAAATTGCTTCATTTATTGTCTCCAGGATTGAATTCTCTGTCAGAGTAAGTTGTAATTCGTCGCGCTAAATATACTACACACAATTAGGGGTGTTTGCCTATGGCTGCGCACGATCAAGATGACTTAATGCAACGAATAGCTGATCTCGAAAGCCAACTGGCTTTTCAAGAAGACACCATCGAAACGTTGAATCAATTAGTAACGCAACAAGCGCGCGAGTTCCAAACTCTTCAGCGTAAGATGCAAGTTTTAGGCGAAAAGTTCCAACAAATTAATGATCGCCAGGGCGATACGCCGAGCAATCCGGCTGATGAGGTTCCTCCACATTACTAACTTGCACAAAACTTGACCCGCCGCGAGCGACCCCGTATAACATTCTTTCTACTTTTTGCGGAGGTCTCATGTCCATTCAACATCCTATTATTGCCGTAACGGGCTCATCTGGTGCAGGTACCACCACCACCAGCCAAGCTTTACGTCATATATTTCGTTCGTTGGATGTTGAGGCTGCTTGTGTTGAAGGTGATAGCTTTCACCGCTATTCACGGCCGGAAATGGAACTAGCAATTCGTAAGGCCCAAGAACAAGGTCGCCATATTAGTTACTTCGGCCCAGAAGCCAACGACTTTACCCGTTTAGAAGCTTTGTTCCGGCAGTATGGCGCAACCGGTAATGGCGAGATTCGCCGTTATTTACACAGTTTTGATGATGCGGTGCCATATAACCAGGTACCCGGTACTTTTACCCCGTGGGAGCCACTGCCGGCCGATACCGACTTGTTGTTCTATGAAGGCTTGCATGGTGGTGTTGCAGGCGAAGGTTATGACGTCGCACAACATGTTGACCTGCTTATCGGCATGGTGCCCATTGTTAACTTAGAATGGATTCAGAAACTTCTGCGTGATACCTCTGAGCGCGGTCATTCGCGCGAAGCTGTTACGCAAAGTATTGTGCGCAGCATGGAAGACTATATTCACCATATAGTGCCGCAGTTTTCGCGTACCCATATTAACTTTCAACGCGTACCGACCGTCGACACCTCGAACCCGTTTAGCGCCAAAGATATTCCGTCGCTCGATGAAAGCTTTGTGGTGATTCGTTTTCGCGGCATGAAAAACGTCGATTTCCCATATTATCTGCGCATGATAGACGGCGCATTCATGTCACGCATGAACACCTTAGTGGTACCCGGCGGAAAAATGGTATTTGCTATGGAATTAATATTAGCGCCGCTTATTGAAGAAATTCTTGATAAACAGCGCAATGGGGGCCACATCGACTGGCTAAGCCGTTAAAGCCAAATCGCTTGATATTCCGCGCCGCGCTCTTGTGCCAGTATGGGCGTTAAGTACGCCATAATGTCGTCGGCCTGCTGCGTTAAGCCAAACGGTGGATTGATAAATAGCATGCCACAGCCGTTGAGTTTCGAAGTGTCTTGCGCTTGGCGAATCAAAATATCCACCGCGAATAACTTTTCAACGCCCGTTATTGCTTTCACTTTTTGATGAAAATCACCCACCGTTAGCGGATCTTTTATCGGGTACCAAACCGCATATATGCCGTTCGCCCAGCGTTTGACGCCTTCGCGCAAGGCGCGCACCACTTGTTCAAACTCATCCCGCTGCTCAAACGGCGGGTCAATGAGCACCATACCGCGTTTATGAGGCGGGGGCAGCAGCGCTTTAATCGCGCCGTAACCATTGCTCGCTTGCACCTTAATTTGTCGCGCAGTAGGAAATTCTCGAACATTTTCACTGAGCTCTTGGGCGTCTTGAGGGTGCAACTCGCACAAGGTGAGTTGATCATTAGCCCGTAGGTGCGACGCACTAAACCAAGGCGAGCCGGGATACCAGCGCAGCTCGTTATCAGGGTTGTGGCTACGCACCATGTCGACATATCGTTGTACGGCCGCAGGTAGGTCATCGCGCACTAGCAAACGCGCAACACCATGTTCAGCCTCAAGCGTTTTTTGCGCTTGCTCACCGAGCAAGTCATACATGCCCACACCGGCGTGGGTGTCGAGCAGAAAGAACGGTTTATCTTTTTGTTGCAGATAATCTAATGCAACACACTGAAGGACGTGTTTGACAACATCGGCAAAGTTGCCGGCATGGTAACTATGCCGATAGTTCATTGGGGTACCTTCTATTCTTCTTCAATGCTGTAGCTGTGAGTTATTGTGACCGATGCTTCAAGCATTTTCGCAACTGAGCAATATTTATCAGCAGACAATGCAACAGCGCGTTCCACATGCTTTTCAGCAACATTGTGGCCGGTTACCACAAAATGTAAATGCACTTTGGTAAAAACAGCCGGCACCGCATCGGCACGCTCGCCATTTACTTCACAGCGTACGCCAGACACCTGTTGTCGCGCTTTTTCCAAAATGCTGACCACGTCAACCGATGAACAGCCACCAGCAGCCATTAACACAAGCTCCATTGGGCTAGCTGCGTCTGCTTTGTTACCGTCCATGGTGACGCTATGGCCAGAACCCGAGGTTGCGTCAAAAACCAAGCCTTCACGCCAGTTTACGGTTGCTTTCATTGCTGCTGCCATTGCCAATTTCTCCTCGTTTTGCAAAGCCAAAAAGCTGGGCTTAAAACTTAAGCCCTGGTGCTAATTTATCTGGCATTGCAACATGCTCTGCCTCAACCGATGCGACCGGGTAAGCGCAGTAATCAGCCGCATAATAGGCACTTGCACGGTGGTTACCACTGGCACCAATACCGCCAAACGGCGCTGCACTGCTGGCCCCTGTAATAGGTTTATTCCAGTTCACAATACCGGCGCGAATACGCTTGAAGAAATAACGATAAGTTTCTTCACTGTCACACAAAATACCGGCCGACAAGCCATATTTGGTGTTGTTTGCTTCGTTAATCGCCGCGTCAAAATCGCTATAGCGATACACTTTCAATAGCGGCCCAAAATGCTCAATATCAGGCATTTCTTCTACGTTAGTTACGTCAATAATACCTGGCGTGACAAAGCCTAAGTTGTGGTCTTTTTGCAGCATTTTCAATAGAACTTTAGCGCCTGCGTCAATCAAGTCATTTTGCGCTTTCACCATGTCAGATGCAGCTTTTGCAGAAATCATCGCACCCATAAACGGCTGCGGATCGGCTTCATAGTCGCCCACTTGGATATTCTCAGCCACTTCAATCAAACGCTTCAACAAGGCATCGCCTTTTGCACCTTGTTCAATAAACAAACGGCGTGCACAGGTACAACGTTGGCCTGAGGTAATAAATGCCGATTGCACAATGTCGTGTACCGCAGCGTCAATGTCAGCCACGTCTTTCACCACCAGCGGGTTGTTTCCGCCCATTTCTAGCGCCAAAATTTTATCTGGTCGCCCAGCAAATAACTTGTGCAGCACATGGCCGGTGCCCGACGAGCCAGTAAAAAATAAACCATCAATTTGGGGGTGAGCAGATAATGCTTTGCCGGTATCAACCAAGCCTTGTACAAGGTTAATCACACCTTTTGGCAATCCGGCTTGTTGCCATAGTTTTACGGTAAACTCAGCTACTTTCGGGGTCATTTCGCTGGGCTTGAACACCACGGTATTACCGGCCAATAACGACGGCACAATGTGCCCATTCGGTAGGTGCCCAGGGAAGTTATATGGCCCATAAACTGCAACCACGCCATGAGGTTTGTGACGAATAAACGCTTTGCCGCCTGGCATTGGGTTTTCAACGGTTCCGGTACGCTCTTGATAAGCACGCTCAGAAATAGCAACTTTGCCAATCATGGCGCCAACTTCGGTGAGTGTTTCCCAAATTGGCTTGCCGGTTTCTTCAGCAATAACGTGAGCTAGCTTTTGCTTATTTTCTTCGAGTAGCTCGGCAAAGCGCTTACAAATAGCTAAACGCTCTGCAAATTCAAGGTCAGCCCACGGTACGAATGCTTCACGAGCAGCGCTGACTGCTGCATCCACTTGAGCTTCAGTCGCTGCTTTGCCTTCCCACACAACGTCGTTACGAGCAGGGTCGATTGACTTAAATAAGTCGCCTTCGCCGGCAATCCACGTGCCGTTAATAAATAAATTCTGGTCTGCCATTAGTTTGCTCCTGTCAATGTGACAAATCGAACGTAGTCGCCGTCTTGCACCTGCAGTGCTTGCGCGGCTTCGGCATCAATAACTACATGATCTGAATATACGTTTAACGTGCGTTGAATAGCGCGGAAGTTAGCCACTTGGGTGTTGCATACAATGTAACGCGCCTTGGTGTTATCGGTGTGACCAATTTTTACCGGCAGCTTTTGACTGTCGCGAACACTTTTAATGTTAGCCACTTCAACTTCAACCGTTGGCCCGGCATCAAAAATATCCACATAACCGCGGCAGCGGAAACCTTCACTTTCTAACATTTTCAACGCTGGCCGCGTATTCTCGTGCACCTTACCAATCACCGCCTGGGCTTCTGGCGGCAATAATTTGGTGTAAATTGGCAACTGCGGCATGAGTTCGGCCACAAAAGTTTTCTCGCCAATACCTGTTAAATAATCCGCTTGGGTAAAGTCCATTGAGAAAAAGTGTTGCTGCAACCAGCCCCAAAATGGCGACTCGCCGTTCTCGTCTGAAACACCACGCATTTCGGCAATGGCAATGTTGCTAAAACGATGACGAAACTCGGCCATAAAGAGCATACGAAAGCGCGACAGTACGCGGCCGTTCATGTTTTTGCGATAGGGCTCACGTAAGAATAACGTGCACAGTTCGCTGACACCGGTGTAGTCGTTACACAAAGTGAGTGTTTCTAGCGCGTTATAGATATCGAGCTCTTTTGAGTGGTGTATCACTTTACCCAAACGGTAATGATAAAAGGCGTCGGTTAGTCCTACGGCAGCTTCAATGCCGCTGCAGCCAACCACCTCACCGGTGTCCGTATCTTCCATGACAAACAAGTAACCTTCTTCGCCAGGCTCACTCACCTGTTCACGTGCGAAAGCTTCCTGCGCCCGTGCAATACGACGTCGCAATAACGTTTCATCCACCGGCAATGAAGTAAAGCCGTGGCCTGACTCAACCGCACAGGTGTAAAGTGCCGCATAGTCCTGCGGCGTAATCGGACGAACCACTAACATATAAGGTCTCCGCCTTCCTTTTTCTTAGCCCAAATTAGCCAGAATTAGCCAACTAGCTTAGCTACAGCACGCTCAAATCGCGCCAAACCTTCAGCAATGTCTTGCTCAGGAATGATCAACGATGGCGTAAAACGAATCACACTTGGGCCTGCAACAAGAACCATGGTGCCTTCTTCCGCAGCGGCATTGAGGAAGTCGCGCGCTTTACCGTCGAATTTTTCATTTAATTCCGCGCCAATAAGTAACCCTTTGCCGCGAATATCTTTGAAAATGTCATACTTTTCGTTAATTTCGGCTAATTTCGCCTTAAATAGCTGCTCACGTTTTTGCACGCCAGTTAGCACGTCATCAGTATTCACCACATCAAATACCGCTTCGGCAACGGCACAAGCTAGTGGGTTACCGCCATAGGTGCTGCCGTGTGTACCAGGTTTGAGGTGCTGAGCGATTTCTGTCGTGGTTAGCATAGCGCCGATTGGGAAACCACCACCTAAAGCTTTTGCCGTTGACAAGATATCCGGGTTCACACCAAGCTGCTGGTACGCATATAAACTGCCCGTACGACCAAAGCCAGTTTGCACTTCGTCAAAAATTAATAGCGCGTTGTATTTATCACACAATGCACGTACGCCCTTCACGAACTCAGCATCGGGGCTAATCACGCCGCCTTCGCCTTGCAATGGCTCCATCATCACTGCACAAGTTTGCTCAGACATTAACTTCTCAAGTGCGGCTAAGTCGTTGTAGTCAACATGCTGCACGGCGCCAGGCTTCGGACCAAAACCGTCTGAATAAGCAGGCTGGCCACCCACAGTCACGGTAAAGAAAGTACGACCATGGAAGCCTTTGTTAAAGGCGATAATTTGGTTTTTTTCGGCACCAAATTTATCCAGTGCCCAGCGGCGCGCCAATTTCAATGCAGCTTCGTTTGCTTCAGCGCCTGAGTTGGCAAAATACACACGCTCAGCAAAGGTCGCGTCCGTTAACTTTTTCGCTAAACGAATGGCTGGCTCGTTGGTGAATACATTGCTTAAATGCCAAAGCTTATTGCCTTGCTCAGTTAAGGCTTTCACCATAGCTGGGTGACAATGGCCCAAGCAGTTCACGGCAATACCGCCAGCGAAGTCTACATATTCTTTGCCTTCTTGATCCCACACACGCGAGCCTTCGCCTTTCACCGGAATCATTTTTGCAGGGTTATAGTTAGGCACCATAACGTCGTCGAATAAGGCGCGATTCACGTTAATTTCTGTAGTCATAAGATTCCCTCGTTGTATAAACGTGGATGACTCATGGAGTCATCGGTGAACTATTTTGTGGCCATATTATTGCAGAAAAAAGCATCGCTGTCGTGCTCGCGGCGTAGAAAAAACGGGGGATTTCGGTAACTTAACTGGATTTGCACAAGGCGTGCATAAGTATTCAATTCTGGCGGTTTTATGCTGAATAGGTAAGCGTTAAAAAATTTTCAAAAACGTCATGCCCATACTCACTTTCAATCGCTTCTGGGTGGTATTGCACCCCCCAAATAGGCAAGTCGCGATGATGCACCGCCATAATTTCCCGCTCCCCCTCAGCATTAGTCACCCACGCATCAACAATCAATGTTTCCGGAATGGAGTCGGCAGCTAACAGCAGAGAATGATAGCGAGCCACCCGAAAGCTTTGCGGTAGGTTTGCAAATAGCCCCTGACGATTGGTTTCTAACCGAGAGGTTTTACCGTGCATGACCTGCTTGGCCCGCACCACATGGGCGCCGAACACTTGGCCTATGGCCTGGTGCCCCAAGCACACGCCAAGAATTGGCACCTTACCGGCAAAGGTACGAATTGCTTCTAAGGTAATGCCCGCTTCATTCGGCGTGCAAGGCCCGGGCGATATGACAATGCCTGTTAATGGCATGGTGCGCATTTGATCAATACTAATGTGATCGTTGCGCACCACGTCTATTTCCGCACCAAGCTCGCGAAAATAGCGAGCTACATTGTGGGTAAACGAGTCATAGTTGTCGATGAGTAACAACATAAATTATGGGCGAGGTACAAACCCAATCACGTCGTACACCTTGCGCAACGTTTGTGCAGCATGCTCACTGGCAGCGTCCGCACCTTTGGCCATGACTTGATTGAGGTAGTCACGATTGTTTCGCAACTCGTGATAACGCTGCTGCACAGGTTCTAACATGGCGACCACTGCAGCGGCCGTGTCGCCCTTTAAATGACCGTACATTTTGTCTTCATAGTCGGGCACTAAATCGGCAATAGCACGCCCAGTTGCCGCAGACAGAATAGACAATAAATTCGATACGCCTGGTTTTTCTTCGGTATCAAAATAAATTCGCGCCTGCTCGTCTGAGTCGGTCACTGCACGTTTTAGCTTTTTGGTGATCACTTTCGGGTCTTCTAACAAACCAATAAAGTTATTGGCGTTGTCGTCCGACTTTGACATTTTCTTGGTTGGGTCTTGCAGACTCATCACACGTGCACCCACTTCCGGAATAAAGGGGTCCGGAATAGTAAATACATCGCCATAAATATTGTTAAAGCGAGTTGCCACGTCGCGCGCCAGCTCAAGATGCTGTTTCTGGTCGTTGCCAACAGGTACTTCGTTTGCTTGATACAACAAAATATCGGCAGCCATGAGTGCTGGGTAGGTAAACAAACCGGCATTAATGTTGTTGGCATGACGGTCAGACTTGTCTTTGAACTGAGTCATGCGGTTTAACTCACCCATTTGGGTGTAGCAATTCAAAACCCACGCCAGTTGCGCGTGCTCTGGCACATGAGACTGCACAAAAATAACGCTCTTGTCTGGGTCTAAACCACAGGCCATATAAAGTGCTAAACCGTCGAGGGTTGCCTCACGCAATGCGACGGGGTCTTGCCGCACAGTAATCGCGTGCAAATCAACGAGCATAAACCGACAGTCATGGGTGTCTTGCATGTTTACCCACTGGCGCAAGGCGCCAATGTAGTTGCCAATAGAAAGTTGTCCTGATGGCTGACAGCCACTTAATACAATCGGTTTACTCATGGTTGTTGGGTCCGTTTTTTTACGACACAGACGCAAGCTGTTCGCGCATATCGCGAATCACTTTTGCGTAATCAGGTTGGTTAAATATCGCAGATCCTGCGACAAACATATCGGCGCCAGCTGCGGCAATTTCCGCAATATTATCGACTTTGACACCGCCGTCAATTTCTAAACGAATATCACGACCGCTGGCGTCGATAAGCTGTCGTGCTTGGCGCAGTTTATCCAGCGTGGCTGGAATAAATGACTGGCCGCCAAAGCCAGGGTTCACTGACATCAACAAAATGACATCGACTTTATCCAGCACATAATCTAAATAATGCAATGGTGTTGCTGGGTTAAACACCAAGCCGGCTTGGCAGCCAGCGTCTTTGATTTGTTGTAGTGACCGGTCGATATGGGTCGATGCTTCTGGATGAAAGGTAATGATGGACGCGCCAGCTTTGGCGAAGTCGTCAATCATACGGTCCACCGGCTGCACCATTAAATGCACGTCAATTGGCGCGGTAACGCCGTAATCTCGTAAAGCCTTGCACACCATTGGACCGATGGTTAAGTTCGGCACAAAATGGTTGTCCATAACATCAAAGTGAACGACATCGGCGCCCGCTTCTAACACATTTTCGACTTCTTCGCCTAGGCGCGCAAAGTCGGCTGATAGTATCGATGGAGCAATAAGAAAATCGCGCATAATGTCCTCGCCGGTCACAAAGTTGCCATAGTGTACCAAAGGTGGCGCAACCCTTGCCACGCTTATGCTTAATTAAGCCTCAAAAAATAACAGAATAGAGTTGGCAGATTGGTTGATTTCTTGCTATTTTAGTAGCTCAATTATTAAGCGGAGGTTCTCCATGAAACTGTCATTCATGTCAGTAGTGGTTGCAACAGGCTTTGTGCTCATCAGCGCAACGTCCGCTTATGCTTGGCAAAATGACCAAGCAAAAACCGTCAGTGAGTGCGAAGCGCTCATGAAAAACAGTGAACACGTTGACGCGCAATCTATCTGCCAAGCTCCTGAGCAAAGTGTTACATGGGGCGGTTGGTTCAGTGGCAAAAGCCGCTCAACCCAATTTCACTTCCTCGATTTATTTGAACTGCTCTTTGGTAGCGGTGAGTCAAACCAACGCGACTATAACCGCCCAATAAGCGGTTAACCCAATGTCTGAACACATGCCCGAACAACAGCCACAAAAGCCTCGGTTCTGGGATATCGTTGTTAGTGTTCTAGCAGCTCTTTTTGGCGTGCAATCTGACAAAAATCGCCAACGCGACTTCAACCACGGTAACCCCGCGGTTTATGTCGCCATTGGCGCTGTGTTTGTCATTCTTTTCGTACTTACGCTGGTGCTGGTCGTTAGCTGGGTTGCTCCAGGCTAACAATACCACTGTGGCGCAGCAGCGCATCCACACTTGGCTCACGCCCGCGAAACTCCTTAAATAGCTCCATCGCGTCACGCGAACCACCGCGCTCTAAAATAGCCCGAAGAAAGTCCTGCCCGGTATCACGATTGAAAATACCCTCTTCTTCAAAGCGCGAATAGGCGTCTGCAGACAATACTTCGGCCCACTTATAGCTGTAGTAACCTGCCGCATAACCGCCGGCAAAAATATGCCCAAAGCCATGTTGAAAACGGTTGTACGCTGGCGGCTTGCGCACTGCAACCTGTTCACGAACCGCATCAAGCGTTTGCTGAATTGTGTCGCCATCTGCTGGGTTGTAGTCACGGTGTATGCGCAAGTCAAACAGACTAAACTCCAATTGCCGAACCATTTGCATGGCCGACTGAAAATTACGTGCAGCTAGCATGTTATCAAGCAGCTCTTGTGGCAAGGGTTCGCCCGTTTCATAGTGCCCAGAAATCATCGCCAATGCTTCCGGTTCCCAGCACCAGTTTTCTAAAAATTGTGACGGCAGTTCAACCGCATCCCAAGCCACGCCGTTAATACCTGACACGCCAGCCACATCTACTTTGGTGAGCATATGGTGCAACCCATGACCAAATTCATGAAACAAGGTCAGCACTTCATCATGGGTAAACAGCGCCGGCTTACCGCCGACAGGCTTATTAAAATTACAGGTTAAATAGGCTACCGGTAACTGCAATTGGTGTTGTGCGGTAATTCGACGCACCGCGCATTCAGCCATCCATGCACCGCCGCGCTTACCCGTGCGTGCATACAAATCAAGGAAGAAACTACCGCGCACATCGCCATTGTTGTCGGTAATAACGAAGTAACGTACCTGAGGGTGCCAGGTTTCGACGTTTTCTTGCTCTTCAATACGTAACCCAAATAACGTCTGTACCACGTTAAATAAGCCACTCACAACCTGTTGATCAGGAAAATAAGGGCGTAGTTGCTCATCAGAAATAGCATAACGCTGTTGTTTTAGCTTTTCGCTGTAATAGGCAACGTCCCAGGCTTCTAGGTGTGTGACACCAAAGTTTTGCTGCGCAAAATCAAGCACTTCTTGATAGTCTTGGCGAGCTTGTGGTAGCGAACGCTGCGCTAAGTCCAGCAAAAACTGCTCGACCTGCGCCGGCGATTCCGCCATTTTCGTCGCCAAGCTAAGTTCGGCATAATTGGCAAAATCAAGCAACTGCGCTAGCTCATGGCGCAGCGCCAAGGTTTCGGCCATGATGGCACTGTTGTCATATTGGCCAGCCTGAGGCCCTTGTTCAGACGCTCGGGTGCAAAAGGCGTCGTACATAATACGGCGTAATTCTTGATTATCGGCGTAGGTCATTACCGGCAAATAACTCGGAAAATCTAAGCCAAAACGCCAGCCTTGTTGCTCATGTTCTTCGGCAGCAGCTTTGGCTGCGGCAAGCGCACTCTCAGGTAAACCCGCTAACTCGGCTTCATCGGTCACTAAATAGTGCCAGCCGTCGGTTGCATCTAATAAGTGATTACTAAACTGCGAAGACAATTCAGATAGTTTGGTCTGAATTTCAGCGTAACGTTGTTTCTTCTCAGGGGGTAGTGCAATGCCTGACAGTTCAAAATCACGCAAGGTGTCGGTGACCACCTTGCGCTGTGCTTCAGTTAAATTGACGAAGTTGTCACTGCCGTGTAGTGCTTTAAACCCTTGATACAAGCCTTCATGCTGGCCAACAAAGGTGCCGTAATCTGACAATAGCGGCAAACATTGGTCATGGGCAGCGCGTAAGTCGGCTGAGCTAACCACCGCGTTTAAATGCGATACTGGCGACCAGCTGCGTTCCAATAGGTCGTCAACCTGTTCCAGTGGCTCAACTAACCCTTCCCAGCTAAAATCGCCCGCAGCAACCACCTGTTCGATGGTTTGTTTACAATCGGCAATTCGTTGCGTTATCGCTTCGACAATGTGCTCAGATTGTATGTCTGAAAATGGCGGTAAATGGTAATCACTGAGCAAAGGGTTTTGACTCATACAACTTCCTCTTGAATAATGCGCATATACGCGAAGTAAGCGCGAACTGATTGATTGATAAATTGATACTCAATTCTTACTCTCAATTCTGCTTTAATTATGGGTCTTGTTGGCTTTTTTCAAGGCACAACATGACCTAACAACAGGGAACTATTATGACAACACACACCGCAAGTTGGTTGCGTCATACGGCACTGGGCATAGCAACCGCTGTATTGATATCAGGTTGTAGCACACTTCCTGGCGCCAGTGAACCAGCGCCAGTAACATCTGCCGATGAATCGCAAATTAATCTCGATGCGCTGTATGCTGAAGGCAAATATGACGCTCGTGGCGTAGGCCCAACCCGTTGGTTAGCTGATGGTAGTGGCTATACCGTATTAGAAAGCGCTGCAACGGGCGGCCATGACTTAGTGCGTTATCATCCAGAAACCCAACAACGCACTGTGTTAGTCAAAGCCGATGAGGTTCGCCCATCAGCTAATGAAGAGCCCCTGCAGATTGCCGATTACAGCTGGTCAAAAGACGGCGATAAGTTACTCATATTCACCAACACCAAGCGGTCGTGGCGTACGCATACCCTGGGCGACTATTGGGTGTTTGATCTCAACAGCAAGCGCCTACAAAAACTGGGCGGCCAAGCTGAACCCTCTACCTTGCAATTTGCCAAGTTTGACCCGCAAGGTCATCGCGTTGCCTACGTGATGAAAAACAACATTTACGTGGAAGAGCTTGCAAATTCACGCATTACTCAGCTAACGCGAGACGGCAACGACACTATCGTTAATGGCACCTTTGACTGGGTGAACGAAGAAGAGTTTTTCTTGCGCGATGGTTTTCGCTGGAGCCCTGACGGTAAGTCTATTGCTTATTGGCAGCTAGACACCGAGGGTACCCCGTTGTTCACCATGATTAACAACACCGATGCGTTGTACCCGACATTAAAACAGTTTCCGTACCCAAAAGTAGGTGAAACCAATGCAGCAATGCGCATTGGCGTCATGCCGGCAAGCGGCGGTAAAACCACTTGGATGAAAGTACCTGGCGACGCCCGCCAACATTATTTGGTGCGCATGCAATGGGCTGGAAATAGCCAGCAGTTACTCATTCAACAATTAACCCGCTCACAAGCGGTCAATAAGGCCTTTTTAGCCAACGCTAAGTCGGGTGCCGTACGTGAACTCTTGCAAGAAACCACCGACAGCTGGGCCGAATATGTCGACGACGTACAGTTTATTGATCAAGGCCAGGCATTCACTTGGTTAAGCGAGCGCAGCGGCTTCCGCCACATTTATGTGGTACAACGTGACACTGGGCGACTGAGTACCATCACCCGCGGTAACTGGGACGTCATTGAAGTACTACAAATTAATCCCAAAACCGGTTGGGTGTACTTTATTGCTTCACCGGAAACCCCGCTAGAGCGTTATTTGTTCCGCGCTAGTTTAGACGGCAGTGGTAAGTTGGAACGCTTAACGCCAGACCAACCAGGCACGCACAGCTATCAGCTATCTGCCGATGCTAAACACGCCGTGCATACCTTTACCGACGTGAACACCATGCCGGTGGTGGACATGATTAGCCTGCCCGATCACCAAAGCATTCGCGTTATTAAAGATAACAACCAAGCACAAGATGCATTTGATAAGCTCAAACGCGGCGTGTTTGAATTTTTTCAAGTGGAAGCCCGCGACGGCTTAAAACTTGACGGCTTTTTGATGAAGCCCGCTGATTTTGACCCCAACAAAAAGTACCCTATTGTATTTTATGTCTATGGCGAGCCATGGGGGCAAACCGTCAGCAACAGCTGGGGCGGTGAACGCTTTATGTTTCACAACTACTTAACCCAACAAGGTTATATCGTTGCCTCGGTGGATAACCGTGGCACACGCTCGCCGCGGGGTTTTGAATGGCGCCGTTCTATTTATAAAAACCTCGGTGTTGTTACTGTGCGCGACCAATACGATGCGCTGCAAGCCATGCTCGACCGCTGGGCCTTCATTGATGCCAATCGGGTGGGTATTTGGGGCCACAGTGGTGGTGGTTCGCAAACATTAAATGCGCTGTTCCGCTACCCAGACGCTTATCATGTGGGCATGGCCTTAGCACCAGTGCCTGATCTGACCTTGTACGACACCATTTACCAAGAACGTTATTCAGGTTTGCTACCCGAGTCGGCCGAAAGTTACCGCGAAACATCGGCCATTACCCACGCCCAAAACTTACAAGGCGACTTGTTGCTAGTGCACGGTACCGGCGATGACAATGTGCATTTTCAAGGCTCAGAACGCTTAGTGAATGAGTTGGTAAAACATGGCAAGCAATTTGATTATTTTGCTTACCCTAATCGTACCCATGGTATTGCCGAAGGCGAAGGCACAACGCAACACTTACGAACCATGATGGTTGAATTTTTAAAGCAAAACTTACCGGCGAACTAAGCTCTTTGAGTTACACTTGGTAGTCTAAGTAATCCGCGTTAAGCACGGTGATGCCGTGCTTACGCAACCACACTTCCGCATCTTGAAAGTCTGGCGAGTGGCGCTCAACCAACTGCCAAAACGCTCGGCTATGGTTAAACTCGCGCAAATGACACAGCTCATGAATAACCACGTTGCGCACTACCCATTCGGGCGCTATCCAGAGTTTCCACGTGAATTTTAGTTCGCCCTTGCGCGTACAGTGCCCCCATTTACTACGAAAATCGCCCACTGACCAACCACTTGGGTTCAAGCCATGCTGCTCAGGCCATTGCGCAAAGAATTCTTCAAGCCAAACGTGCGCCTGCTGTTTATACCAAGCCACAATCGACAGCCGTGGCTCTCGGTCGCCATGACTACGCGGCGTTATGGTAGCGATAAGCTGAGCGCCTTGGCGCGTTACCTGCTTACGACTAGCATGCTCGACCACTAACTGCAGCGGCTCACTTAACCAACGCAGACGCTCTCCGGTTTGCCACTGCCGACGCTGCAACCGACCTAATTGTTGCTGCTGCCGCGACAAGTGACGCTCCACCCATTCGCGCTTCTGCTCAACAAACTGCTGAATGGTCTGTTCGCTCATATGCCACGGAGCCTGCACGACGAGCTCTCCGTGCTGAACTTTTAAGGCTAAGTTGCGCCGCCGTTTGCTGCGATTAATGCTATAGCTTGATGTCATGGATTCTTACCGCAAATTACTGCCATAAATTAAGGTCGTCGATTGAGGTCATCGTTTTTTTCGGCTCATTTTTGGTCACTTACCGCTCGGGTTGCATTGCACCGCGTGGCAATTTCGGCGATCATAGTCATCTTTATGGACTTAATTCAACACGCTAGCATGTCTTAGGAGTAAAGCACATGACTCGACATTACGATTACCTGGCAATCGGCGCCGGCAGTGGCGGCATTGCATCAGCTAACCGCGCAGCCATTCGTGGCGCTAAAGCCGCTGTTATTGAAGCAAAAGCGGTTGGTGGAACCTGCGTTAATGTTGGTTGCGTACCGAAAAAAGTCATGTGGTATGGCGCTCATATTGCTGAGGCAATTAAATACAGCTCGGCTTACGGCTTTAACATTGAACAAAAAGGCTTCGACTGGGCCACGCTAGTGAAAAACCGCGAAGCCTATATTGAGCGCATTCATGGGGGTTACAAACGCGGCTTTGAAAGTAACGGTGTCGAATACATTGAAGGCTTTGCCCGCTTTGTTGACGCCAACACCGTCGAAGTGAACGGCGAACACATTACCGCTGACCACATTACCATTGCTGTGGGTGGTCGAGCGATGATTCCTGACGTACCTGGTGCCGAATATGGTATTGACTCAGATGGCTTCTTTGCGATGAATGAGCGCCCTAACAAAGCCGTTGTGGTTGGTGCTGGTTATATTGCGGTAGAAATTGCTGGGGTATTACACGCCCTTGGCAGTGATGCGCACTTGCTGGTTCGTGGCGACCGCCCGCTGCGTTATTTCGACCATGATATTACCAACGCCCTGCTTGAGCGCCTAAAACAAGACGGCCCAGAGCTACACACCGGTTGTATTATTGATCGCGTTGAAAAAAATGATGACGGCTTGCTCAGTGTCTATTGTGAAAACGGCCAAGTTATTGAGGGCGTAGACTGTTTAGTTTGGGCCATTGGTCGGGAACCAGCAACGGACAAAATTAACTTAGCGGCAGCTGGTGTGCAGGCCGATGCGCATGGGTTTATTCGCACCGATAAATACCAAAACACCAATGTGAAAGGCATTTATGCGGTTGGCGATATTACCGGTGAGGCACAGTTAACGCCGGTTGCCATCAAAGCTGGCCGTTTGCTTGCTGAGCGTTTGTTTAATAAAGACATGCCAGACGCGCACATGGATTACAGCTTAATACCGACCATTGTATTTAGTCATCCAACCATTGGTACCGTGGGCTTAACGGAAGCCGAAGCGCGTGAAGTGCACGGCGACGCCGTTAAAGTTTATAAGTCTCAATTTGCAGCCATGTATAACGCAGTTACGCCACATCGTGCGCTCAGTACATTTAAGTTAGTGTGCGCGGGCCCAGAAGAGCGCGTCATTGGTTTGCATGGTATTGGCGAAGGCATGGATGAAATTTTACAAGGCTTCGCGGTCGCTATGAAAATGGGCGCAACCAAGGCTGATTTTGATGCCACGGTAGCACTGCACCCAACGAGCGCAGAAGAGTTCGTCACCCTGCGGTAGCCGTGACAGGCGTGCGGCTTAACCCCGCACGTCTATCCCCGTACATCTATCGACATCGACAAAATACGCGACAAATGGCTATATGGCATGCCGGTTTCCGCATGCCATTGATTAAACACGCGTTGAATTTGCTCGGCGCCACGCTTGCTATAGGGTGATGCGTCAAGCAACTTGTGATTACGCAATGCGGTAAGGTTATCGGGCGTTAACAGATAACCATCCCACCCAACACGTCGCAGCACATGCTGGGCTGCGGTTCCACCTAAGCGCGCGCCATGTTTTTTCAAATAAGCCAATAACTGGTGTTGCTCTGAGCGCGGCCAGTTCGCCAAAAACGCACCAAAACTGCCATGTTGCTCTGCAACCTCAACAATCATGCGTGCATTAAGCGGAACCGTGGCGATTTTTTGTGGGTTGCGAACAATACGCGTGTCGCGGGCTAACTCGTCAAGCCGCTCAGGGGGGACCTGTTGCCAGTAAATAGGCAAAAAACCGGCGAACGCATCTTCAAAACCTTGCCATTTATTCTTAATAACTTGCCACGCAAAGCCTGCACGAAATACACAGCGGGTTATTTCCGCCAAAATTCGGTCATCGCTTATTTCGCGAATTTGTTCATTCGCAGCAACACTGGGTAAACGCCCAGCAATTTCCTGTTGGCTACCATGGCGTGCTATCGCTTGGTCGTAAAAGTACGAAAACTTCATGAGTGTGCTGCCAAGCCATTAATGCCACAGCTATAAAGCACAACTTGCACCGGCCCAAGCGGGTCCGGGTGAAGATACTCAGATTGAAAAGTCATACCTAGCTTTTGCATCACCTTTATTGATGCCTTGTTGTCTGGCTTTGCGATGGCGCTAACTCGGCTAATCTCGGCATTAGCTTGGCTTACTTGCAGCGCAATGTGACGAGCCGCTTCGGTAGCAATACCTTGGCCCCATAAACTGCGTTTAAAGCGCCAGCCCAATTCTAAATTAGTGTCGTCTCGTTGCTCATTGAAAAAATGCATTGGCCGCGTAAGCACCCAGCCCAAAAAGTCGTTGGTCGATTTATGGTGAATTGCCCATATTCCCCAACCGCGCTCGGCGTTTCTATAGGACATCATGCGCGGAATATAGACGTCATTGATCTCTTCACGTGTGGTCATTTTACCGTTCGTTAAATACTTCATAACTTCAGTGTCTTGATCAAGCTCGAACAATAGGTCTGCGTCATTCTCGTCCATTAAACGAAAGCTAAATCGGTTAGAGTCTTTAATATTCATGATGCCCTAGAATAATGTGCTGAAAAATAAAAAGGTAGAAAGCCATAGTATTCAGCTTTCTACCTTTAGTTTCAATGTAAAACCCCGTTCAAACTGGGTTAAAAATCACGTCCATTATTTCGGTTAGCTCGCGCCGGTAAAGTGACATTTTGGCTACGCGGTGACGACTTAATGGATGGACTCGAACGTTTCACCGGTTGAGTTAGGTTGGGTTGACGAACCTGAGGCTGACGAACCTGAGGCTGACGAACCTGGGGCTGACGCACAGGAGCCTGACGCACACTCGGCCGAACGACATCAGGTTGGCGCACAACCGGAGTCACACTATCATATCGCGGCTTGACCTGGCGTATACGTTTGTCCGATGGACGTATGCTTGGTGAGCCCACATCTGGTTTACCTCTTTCCGGCTGACGAACCTCCGGCATACGCACACTGCGACGATCAACTCTTGGCTGCTCAATTCGTGGCCGCTCCGCACGTGGCGAAACAATGCGCTTATTATTTGGCGAAATAGCGCGAGTTGGTTGTTTCATACCCACTGAAGGCTCGCGTAACTCACGTTTCACCGACGCAAACTTGGGCCGTGGTTTGGGGTCCTCAATGCGCATGTTTCGTACCGGCGCATCACGATTGACACCTCGCGCACTGAGTACCGGTTGTACAACCTCACCTTGCACCATATGGTACTTCGGCTGCCGTGGCTGCAAATCACGGTGGCGATATTCAACCCCACGACGGTGACGCGGATTGTGATTCCAACGTTTTCCGTCATGCTGGGTCATGTAATAGTCACGACGCTTTTTAGGCGGAGCTGTGTAGTAGTGATGATTAATCACCACATAACGTTGTGGCCAGAAAAAGTGGCTAAAGTAAAAACGCGATGGCACTTGATAACTAATACCCCAGTAAATACCCGAACCAATACTGACGGTTAACGACGGGCGTGACCAATACACGGGTGGGTGATTATGCCACCACCACGAGCCATACACGACGCGCGTGTCATAATAAGGCACATACACCACTTCACGGCGGACGTTCTCAATAACAATGGTTCGTTCCGCACGTTCAACACTCACATGCTTGTTCGACTTCAAGTTGCCGGCATCATAGGCATGCTGACGCAAGGTTTGAACACGATCGAGTACATCTTCTTGCTGCGCTAAAAAAGCTTCGCCAATTGCTTGGGTCCAAGTTAAATCTTCGCTCATCTGTTTTAGCACGTCAGGCGTGCCAACCAGCGCCTTAACACTAGCGTCCCAAGGCTGGTCTTGCGCACGTTCCAACGCTTGCTCTGGCGTTAAATGCGCGTACTTTTGCGCCCAGCGTTCGGCCTGCACCACTTCTAAAGGGTAGGTCGCGGCAATGAGAATATGCGTCAATAGGCTATCTGGATAGAGTGCTACTGGCGCCAATAGACGATCAAGCTCAGCTTCGGAATAGTAAACTGCGTTTGCCTGCGCGCTGTCTTGATAGGTTTCAGCGTAAGCGGGGGTTGTTACGGTGGTCAACGCCACCGCACCCGTTGCCCATGACAAAGCTAAAGCCAAGGCCGACAGGCCGGCGCGTTTCTTAAATTGAGTGTTATGCATGCTTCATGCCTCCAAACGGCAGATAGCTACAACTGCTATCAGTTACTAGTTTAGTCGCTTTTTTGGCCAGTATAGTTGCATGCAGCACCAATATTTTTGTAAAGATTGCGTTAACCGCGCTATACCAAGCCTTGCTCAAGCATGGCGTCGGCTACTTTTCTAAAGCCAGCAATATTAGCTCCAAGTACCAGCTGGCCTGGCTTACCGAACTCTTCGGCGGTTCGCGAAATGTCTTGGTAAATAGTTTTCATCACTTGTTTTAAGCGCTCATCAACTTGTTCAAAGCTCCAACGTTGCATGCTCGCATTTTGTGCCATTTCTAACTGGCTGGTTGCCACACCACCAGCATTTGATGCCTTACCTGGGCCGTAGGCCATTTGGCTTGCCAGCACGGTATCGAACGCTGACTCTGTTAACGGCATGTTTGCCCCTTCGGTCATAGCAATACAGCCGTTTTCAAGTAAGCATTCAACATCGGCACGGGTCACCTCATTCTGCGTGGCACAAGGAAATGCTAAATCAACTTGGTAGCGCCACACTTGATGACCATCAGATGGGTAGTCATCGCGAGGCGTGTACTCAGCTGACGTATGGGTTTCAAGATACTTTTCTAGGCGCTCATGCTGCCGCTCTTTAAGTTGTTTGAGTAAATCTAGGTCGATGCCGGTTTCATGATAGATGGTGCCCGACGAGTCGCTGCACGTGACTGGCTTAGCCCCTAATTCATAGAGTTTTTCCATGGTGTAAATGGCCACATTGCCTGAGCCGGACACCGCGCAACGCTTGCCTTCAAGCTTCTGATCTCTATCAGCCAGCATATAATTGGCAAAGTAGACGCAACCATATCCCGTTGCCTCTTTGCGCACGTACGAGCCGCCCCATGCTAGCCCTTTGCCGGTCAACACACCGTCAAACTGATTTGCTAGCCGTTTGTATTGGCCAAACAAGTACCCAAGCTCGCGCGTACCCACGCCGATATCGCCGGCTGGTACATCGGTTGTGGGCCCAATGTGACGATACAGTTCGCTCATAAAGGACTGACAAAAACGCATAATTTCAGCGTTTGATTTACCTTTCGGATTAAAATTAGCCCCGCCCTTGCCGCCACCAATAGGCAAACCGGTAAGCGCATTTTTAAAGATTTGCTCAAACCCCAAAAATTTAATAATGGAGCCATTAACGCTCGGGTGAAAACGCAAGCCGCCTTTATACGGCCCAAGCGCTGAATTGAATTCAACACGATAACCTTTGTTTACTTGCACTTGGCCTTCGTCATCCATCCACGGCACACGAAACATAATCTGCCGCTCAGGCTCAACAATACGGGCAAGAATGGCTTGCTCACGGTAATGCGGGTTTTGTTCAAGCAACGGCTCAAGACTTTCCAACACATCTTCCACGGCTTGGTAAAACTCGGTCTGCGCTGGGCTTGTGTGTTTTAGCTCTTCAATCGTGTCGTGAATATATGTCATGTTCGTTCCTTATCCATAAAGCCTTGTTGTTTATACTCACGTTAGTCTTATTTGGCACAAAAAAAAAGCGCTTGGCCAAGCCAAGCGCTTTTTCGCTAACCTAGACTAGGTTTATACGCGACGGCGTACCAAACCTAAGAACAAGCCGCTTAATACCAACCACAGTGGGAATGAGCTGCTTGTGCTCGCGTGGTCAATGTTTACATGCTCTTCTTCTTCAGTAGGTGCATCACCATCTGTATCACCGCTACCTTCGTCAGTTGGGTCATTCGCTTCGGTAGTGAATGCCACAATAACTGGGTCGTGGTCTGAGCTACGGTACTGATCTTCTGCATAATAAGTCGCTTGCAGTTCGGTCGACTTATATTCAGTGTTGTAGTCTAGCGCTTCAGGCTCATCAGCGTTGATGTGCCAAGCTTGCGCTGCAACAACTTTCGCAGTTAATTCAGCCGAAGCAAACGCATGGTCCAAGCTACCTGACTCGTTTTGGTACACATAAGTATGCGTTGTTGCGCCGTTCGCGAAGTCTGCTTTTAGGTTGGTGTAACCACCAGCAACCATTTCAGCAATTGGGTCTTCCATGCTGTACGCGTTCATGTCACCCATCACCAGTACATCCGCAACAATACGGCCGGTCGGGTCACCCGCTAACCACTGTTGCAACTGTTGCACAGCAGCAACACGGGTAGCATTCCAGCAGCCTTGGCCATCGTTCGCATCAGCGTCACCGCCGGTTGCTCCGCCACAGCTACCTTTTGAGCGCAAGTGCGTTACCACAAAAGTGAACTCGTCTTCGTTAACTAAGTCTTTGAAGGTTTGTGCAACTGGTGGACGGTTGCCATAGTCAAACGGGTCAGCTGTGGTAAATACGGCTGTACCTGTTTCTGCAACACGGTCGCTACGATAAATAATCGCATTGGTAATTGCATCGGTGCCAACCAAGCCACTTCCGCCAACGTTCGCGAAAGCCCACTCGCCAGAACCTTCAGCATTCAACGCAGCAACAAGTTGCGCCAGCATGCCGTTTTCGCCGTTACCGTCGTTTTCAACTTCAACCAAACCAACCACGTCGGCGTTAAGCGCAACGATTGCTGAAACAACTTTCGGCAATTGACGCTCAAATTCCATGATGTTGTCTGCGCCACGCTCGGTTGGGAAACCGCCGCCTTGGCCATCACCATTGAACAAGTTCAACACATTCATTAACGCTACACGAACATCACCTTGTCCCGCGACATCTGGCTGCGCAGTACGTGGGTTTGTATCAACAAACTGCAGGTCAACTGTTGGTGCTAAACGATATTCGTTAAAGCTGTAATAGATAATACCTTCGGCGTTGGTGATTTCGGTACCAAGACGCAAAGAATTTTGCGCACTAAGGCCACCGGCTGGGAACGGCACATAAGCTGGGCCCGCACCGCCTTGTACATCATCGATTAAGAATTGACGCGCGTCTTTTAATGCCGCATAAGCGTTTGCTTCGTCACCTGGAGCGTGAATTTCTGTTGGGCTCATAATACGTTCATCAGCCACCCAGAACTCACCATATTGGTCGAGGGTATCGGTACCGGTAACCACGAGAGGGTTTGCAGAAGCAACCAGCATGCCTTCATAAGCTTCAAATTGGTCACGCGAAGTTAACGGCAATTCAAGTGCTGCTGGGGTTACGGTTTGGCCTTCGGCACAAACAACAACCGCGGTTACGTTAGAAAGCTGCGTACCGTTGTAGTATTCAGCCACTTCACCTTGTATGCGAATTTGCTGACCGACAGTTGGCGGTGTACCTTCAGGGAAGTACACAAACAAACCTTCTGAGCTGTTTGGATCAGCATCTTGATCAGCGTCTTCTTCTTGAATGAAGAAACCAGCCAATGGCTTAGCACCGTCAAAGAATGTACCGGTAACAACCGCTTCTAGGGTGACAACGTTGCCAAGTAGTGGGCTTGCACCGCCGTCTTCGACAACTGTATTACCCTGTACTTCGTGAATCATAGTAGCTGGGTCAGTACACGCACCAATTTCTGGCGTCGGCTCAGGATCTGGAGTCGGATCTGGAGCAGTACCAAAACCGTTATGCATACCCAAGTCACTGAAATCATCTATTGCGAATGTATTCCACTCAGCACCAGGAAGGTAAGCATCCGACGTATCGGTGTCTCCTGCCGTTACTGTTGACTTGCGACGGATGGTGGAGTTCGACATAGACACACCATCGCTTTCCCAATACTCATCAACACCAACCTGACCCATTGAATCAATTACGGTTTCGCCATTTTTGAAAACAATAGCGTCATTACCGTTGATATAGACAGCGCCTGTTTGATCGGCTAATGCTAATAGTTCTGCTGCTGCAGATGAGTTAGCAATGACATATATGCCTTTCGCTTCAAGTGTACCCGTTAATTGGATAACTGAGCTGTTTGGCGTGGTGTTACCGTTTGAGTAAAATTCGATGGTGTAAGTGCTTAAATCAACCGCGGTATCACCCGGGTTAAAGATTTCTAATGCTTTATTATTGCTCGAGCCTTCAATGTGCTCTGAAAGAAACAGTTCAGCACTTGCAGTACCTGACACAAGCAGGGCTGAAAGCGCGATAGCTAGATTGTGGCGTTTCATAATCCATTCTCTTATTGTTGTGTAATCCCAAGACGACGGGTTGATCACTATAACTTATTTCGGTTAACAATTTAATGACTTTTTGTGACAGCTAGGTGACAAAAATGCAGAAAAAATACACAGTACTTTTTAAACGCGCTTATGACAAGGCATGCACAGAAGATGGCCAACGTATACTGGCCGACCGACTCTGGCCGCGCGGCATTAAAAAAGAAGATCTCAAGCTTGATGTCTGGTGCAAAGACTGTTGCCCATCCAACCAGCTACGCAAAGACTATCACGCTGAAAAGCTCGATTTTAAAAGCTTTGCCGAAGCTTACTTCAGTGAGCTTGAAAATAATCCAGATGCTCTAATTCCACTGATGAAAGCGGCGCGAGAAAGCAAGATTACATTAATTAGCGCAGTAAAAGCGTTTGAGTATTCGCACCTTCCAGTGTTAAAACATGCGCTACTTAAAGCATTAGAACAAGAAGACAGCGAAGCTGACGGTGATGCACTGAGTTCACCGGTTTGTTTCGGCAACGACTTTAATTATTGGGGATAAGTGTGAGTAACGATTTTATTGAAGTATACGACAATGCATTACCCGCTGACTTTTGCGACCGTTTTGTCGAATTATTTGAACGCAGCCCGCATAAGCAGCCAGGCCGCACTGGCGGTGGCGTCGATACCGAGAAAAAACTCAGCGAAGATTTATACTTGAACCAGCACCAAGATTACGCAAGTGAATTACAAACCATTTGCGATGCCACCACTAAATACGCGCTAGAGTATTTCAAAAAATATCACTTTGCTCTCATTGCGCCAGTTGCGCTCAAAGTTAAGCATCCTAGAACCGGTGAGCCAGTGAATTTAACCCATGAAAACTTTAGTGAAGTAGCCGCTGGAAATGAGCAAGCCTATATGCAGTTGTTATATCGACTCGGGCCCATTCAGGCACAAAAATATTTAAAAAACCAAGGCAACTATAATTACTGGCACTGCGAGGTTTACCCCGAGAAGAACAGCGTTGAAGCACTTCACCGCAGCTTATTATTTATGTTTTATTTAAATGACGTGGAAGACGGCGGCACCACTGATTTTTACTATCAAAACCGCAGCATTCAACCGAAGCGCGGACGCATGGTTATTGCGCCCGGCTATTTTACCCATACCCACCGAGGCACGGTGCCAAAATCTAACGACAAATATATTCTTACCAGTTGGATATTAATGAATTCCGGTAAGCAACTATTCGGGTGATTTGAGCACCTGTCCGGCGTCGTCCAATACGGTGACATCAACATGAATGCCGTTGCGGACGCTTTGGGTAACCACACAAAAGTTTTCAAACTGTTCTAACACTCGGTCGAGCTTGTCTATGTGCTCAGCCGCTTGGCCCAAATTCAGTTCCACCTGCATGGCTGAAATACGTAAGCGCCCATCAACACGCTCCATATCCCCTTGCACTTTGGCGGTAACTTGGCCTGGGTCACCTTTGTATTTGCGTATTGCGAACATCAAACTAGCCGCTAAGCAGTTAGCCACTGCAGCAGCGAGCAACTGGCTTGGCCCTGGCCCTTCACCGTGCCCTACCGGTTCGTGCTCATCGGTAATAATTTGCCCAAACTCACCAAAATCAACTTCGAATTTATAATGCTCAAGCAATTTTAAATTCACCACAAAAGCCGGATTTTCCATGTCTTCCTCCGTTTAATCTGCAATAATATACGGTTCATTCAGTTAGCTATTGCCCCCATTGAATACGTTACGTGTAGCGCAAGGAGAATGATTCATGAAGAATCCGTTGTATATTCCTTATGCAGGCCCTAATTTGCTAGAAACACCGCTGCTTAACAAAGGTAGCGCGTTTACTCGTGAAGAGCGAACTGCATTTAATTTAACCGGTTTATTGCCACCTCGCTACGAAACCATTGAAGAGCAAGTACAACGCTGCTACATGCAGTATTCAAGCTTTGACACTGCAATTAACAAGCATATTTACTTGCGCGCTATTCAGGACAATAACGAAACCCTATTTTATCGCTTGCTACAGCAGCACCTTGAAGAAATGATGCCCATTATCTACACCCCAACTGTAGGCGATGCATGCGAGCAATTCTCTGATATATATCGCAGTTCTCGCGGGTTATTTATCTCGTACGAAGACCGTGACCAAATGGACGACATCTTGCGCAATGCCACCAAGCGCAAAGTAAAAGTGATTGTGGTAACCGACGGTGAGCGTATTTTAGGGCTAGGTGACCAAGGTATTGGTGGCATGGGCATTCCAATTGGCAAATTAAGCTTATATACCGCCTGTGGTGGTATTAGCCCAGCGTATACCTTGCCGGTTTGCTTAGACGTGGGCACCAACAATGAAAAGCTACTCAACGACCCTATGTACATGGGCGCACGCCACAAACGCATTAATCAAAATGAGTACAACGCATTTGTTGATCGCTTTATGACGGCTGTGCGTCGCCGTTGGCCAGAGGCTATGGTGCAATTTGAAGACTTCGCACAACCGAACGCCATGCCGTTGCTGCGCAAGTACCGTGACGATTACTGCTGTTTTAATGATGATATTCAAGGCACCGCCGCGGTAACTGTGGGAACCCTGCTGGCAGCATGTCGTAGTAAAGGCGTGCAACTCAAAGACCAAACGGTTGCTTTTGTCGGTGCTGGATCAGCGGGCTGCGGCATTGCCGAGCAAATTATTCAGCAAATGGTTGCTGAAGGTCTTACCGACGAGCAAGCGCGTCGGCAAATTTATATGGTAGACCGGTTTGGTTTGCTCACTGAGGGCATGAGCGATTTACGTGACTTTCAGCTGGCATTAGCCCAACCGCTCAGTCATCTTAACGAGTGGCAACACAGCGGTGACTACGCCTCGCTACTTGACGTGATGCACTGTGCCAAACCAGGGATTTTGATTGGCGTGTCAGGCCAACCTGGATTGTTTACCGAGCAAGTCATTCGCGCCATGCACCAACACACCCAACAGCCAATTATATTTCCGCTTTCTAATCCGTCGCGACAAATAGAAGCGCACCCAGCACATGTGGTTGAGTGGACCAATGGCGACGCAATTATCGCCACCGGCAGCCCATACGACCCCGTTAAATATCAGGGTCAGGAATACCCGATAGCGCAGTGCAATAACAGCTATATTTTTCCGGGAATTGGTTTAGGCGTCATTGCCATCAAAGCGCGTATTATTTCTGATGAAATGCTGATGGCTGCCAGTAATACCTTGGCTGACGCGTCACCGCGGGTGTTAGGGACAAGTAAAAGTTTGCTTCCAGCAATCACCAACATTGCCGAATTAAGCAAACAGATTGCCTTCAATGTAGCCAAAGTGGCTCAGCAACAAGGTCTTGCACTTGAAGTGAGCGATGAAACTTTGCGTACGCGCATTGAGGCCAACTTCTGGCAACCTGAATACCGGCGCTACAAACGCGTTAGTATTTAACGTTTCTTAACTAGCCGAATTCGACTTTTCCTTGTATCTTCAGTACATAACAGATGCAAGGAGGTCGAATGCGTTTGGCCATTGCACTGCTGCTATCGGTCGCCATACCAACAGCCGTGGCACAGCCTCAAGAATCACCGCCGCAACAACAGTCAACGTCGGCAGAATCGCAGTCAAAAGATGACCGCGAGGAAAGCGCCATGATTGACGATTTTCGCGCGGGCCTCACCAATTCGGTCAACGCATCTGCCGCCTGGATAGATTCGTTTTTCGCTGACTCGGTGAACCCCGACGACTATGACACAGCGTCTGGCAGCCTTACCCTAACGCCCGAATGGGACGAACATGACGGCTTTGAGCTGGACTCAAGTTTTCGCGCTCGGGTTGTATTTCCTCATGCAGAGCGCCGATTTTCCGCCATTATAGGGCGTGGCGACTTCGACGATTTTATCAACGATACCCAACAAACTCGGCCCACCGTTATACGTCGCGATCAGTCTGACGAAGAATGGATGGTTGGGCTAGGTTTTGACCCCTACGTGCAAACGAATCACAGTGTGTCGTTTGGTGCTGGTTTTCGAGGGGGCATAAACATGGACCCTTATGTGCGCGCTCGCTATCGCTACGAAACCATCATTGATCACAACGCCGAGCTGCATATGCAGTCGGTGGCTTTTTGGCGCGACAGCGACGGTTTTGGCGTAGCACAAACCTTTGAATACGATACCGCGCTGTCTGCCAAATGGTTCGGCAAGTCATGGATACGCGGCACATTTGCTGAGCGTACCGAAGGCGTGCGGTGGCAGGCTTCGCAAAAAATCTATTACCTGTATCATCACGAGCGTGCTATTGGCGCTGATGTTTGGTGGTATGGAGAAACCGAAAACGCCGTGCCAATGCGAGACTATGGCATTCGCGCGCTACACCGCAGTCGGTTTAGCCGCGAATGGTTATTTTTAGAAGGGTGGGTTGGCATGCATTGGCCACGAGACACACTCGACGACCAACGCGAGCCACGTTGGATAGTTGGTATTGAAATAGAAATGCTATTTGGTGGCGACTAAGCTCAGAGCCAGCCAAAAGCAGCTGCAATACTGCGTGCCCCTAGGCCAATTGCAACCGCGCAAACGAACCCACCTAAAATATTTTGTTTGATAGAGTTACGATACTCACCCAGCCTGCGATGATTGCACACCCACACCAAAAACAGCGCCATAACGGGCAGTAACAAACCATTGGCCACCTGCGCAAACAGAATCACCTCAATTGGCTTTAGCCCAAGCGAAGCAATAATAACGCCAATACTGAGTATGCTTAGCCATATTGCACGAAACTTGTTGTCTTTTAAGTTATTTGAATACCCCAACACTCCGCTTAGCGCATAAGCTGAAGCAAGCGGTGCTGTTAGTGACGAAGACAAACCGGCGGCAAATAAACCTATCGCCATAAACGCGGTGGCACTGTCGCCAAACAATGGCGTTAAGGCTTGGCCCAAATCAGCAGCCCCTTCAATGGTCACCGCTTGGCCAAAAAACGCCGAGGCTGCCGTGGCCACAATGGCCATAGAAATAAGCCCACCTAACGGAATAGAAACGTAAATATCTTGGCGTGCTTGTTGCAGGCTGTCCGCCGACTGCCATTTTTGCGCGCAGCTCGATGCATGTAAGAACAAGTTATAAGGCACAACGGTAGTACCAATAAGCGCCACCACCATGAGTAAGCTACCGGAAGGTATAGACGGCACGAACAAGCCTTGAAATAAATCCCCCCAATTCGGCTGGGTAAGAATAAAGGTAGCTAAAAACGCTAAACTCATTAACAGCACTAAGCCGATGAGTACTTTCTCAATGACTTTATAACTACCCTGCCATAGTACTGCGGCCGCCAATACACCCAAAATCACTGGTATCCAATGCCCATCGATGTGAATCAAGTCGGCTAACCCCATGCGTGCACCGCTAATATTGCCACCTTGATACACGCTATTGCCAACAATGACTGCCGCAAAAATAAGCACGACAACAAATAGCCGTACGCTTGGGTGGGCAATCGCCTCGCGAATATTTTCCCCCAGCCCCTTACCAGTGACCACGCCTAGTCGTGCTGCCATTTCTTGTAAGATAATGGTTGCTAGCACCGAAAAAACCAGTGCCCACAACAGCGCGTAACCAAAGTTTGCACCAGCTAATGACGCCGTGACCACTGTACCTGGCCCAATAAAGGCCGCCGCAACTAGCGCCGCTGGGCCCATGCTAAAACGTGACTTTTGTTTCAAGTTTCACCTTTATTGTTGTTTCATTCGACTTCAAACTCGCGCCTGATCATGTCATTATCAGGGTCCATTCGGTGCATTGTTTCATTAATGCTGCTGACAAAATAATGGGCTACTAGGGGAATAATAACAATGACAAATGTAGTTGCCTGTATTGATGGCTCTCGGGCTACCGGCGCAGTTTGTGATTTTAGCGCATGGGCAAGCTTGCAAATGCGCGCGCCGCTAACTTTGCTACATGTGCTTGACGAAGGGCGTTACCCGGTTGCGACCGACATGACCGGTCATATCGGGTTGGGTAGTCGCGAACTATTGCTTGATGAACTGGCCGAACTTGATGCTCAACGTAACAAACTCGCATTGCAGCAGGGGCACCACATGCTCGAGGCCGCCCAAGTTCGTGCGCGCAAAGCAGGTGTCGAACAGGTGACTATGCGCCAGCGCCATGGCGATTTAAGCGAAACTTTATTGATGCTGGAAAACGACACGCGGTTGTTTGTGCTTGGCATTCACGGTCAGGACACAAGCGAACAGGATAGCGAGTCGCGGCACATTGGTAGTCACCTTGAAACGGTGATTCGTTCTGTGGCCCGCCCGATACTGTTAACGCCCGAAAAATATCAAACGCCAGGCAGTGTTTTGTTTGCTTACGATGGCAGCAAAACTACAGAAAAAGGCATCGACATGGTAGCCAAAAGCCCTTTATTTAAAGGGTTGCCTATTCATGTTGTCATGGTAGACGCCGACACAGCGAGCAATCAGCAGCTACTCGCCAATGCTAAAACAAGCCTAGCAAACGAAGGGCATGAAGTGACCACCGCACTCATTGCCGGCGATGTGGAGCCTGCATTACATCAGTATCAGGCAGAACATCAACTTGATGTGTTGGTGATGGGAGCCTACGGCCATTCACGAATTCGTCAGTTTTTAGTAGGCAGTACGACCACGAACATGATAAATAATAGTGAAACCCCTGTACTGATATTACGTTAATTATGTTTCAAACAAGCTTGCAGTCGCCATTAGGCCCAGTCACCGCGACGAGTGTCGACGGCCAACACATTACAGATGTATCGTTTTGTGCTCCCACAGCGCAACGCGCATGCGCTGTTACCGATATGGCTGCACAGCAACTTACTGAATACTTTAACGGTTCAAGAACGACGTTTGAGCTGCCTCTTGCCCCAGCAGGAACAGCATTTCAACAACAAGTATGGCGGGCCTTGCTAGACATTTCTTACGGTCATACCGCATGCTACGGCGATATTGCGCGGGCGATCAATAACCCCAAAGGCGTTCGTGCGGTTGGTTTGGCCAACAGCCGCAACCCCATCGCTATCATTATTCCTTGCCACCGTATTATTGGTGCCAACGGAACACTCACTGGTTACGCCGGTGGCTTGGATAAAAAAGAGTGGCTATTGCGCCTAGAGAACGCGCTTTAGCTTGCCGGTTGCGTTAACCGCCATGCCCGTTGTAGCTAGCATGCATACGACGAATGTGCCCTTCAATTTCATCACGAAGCTGTTTAGGTTCTAAAACTTCTGCGTGCTCACCACAACTAAGTATCCACGCCACGAGTTCATTACTAATGGCCACGGTTGCTTTGACAATAATGTGTTCGCTATTGGTTTCGATAACTTGCTGCGGATGTAACGGGTTGTTCGTCAGAAAGTTTGATAGGCTGGCTGCACACTTTAGTTTTACTTGCGCAGCGGCACTCGGACGTGCGTGGTCGGCCAAATTTAAAAACGGCAGCTGCGGTGCGCTCTGAGCAATACTCCAGCCATAGGGCTTCGAGCGCTCATCCGTGGTTAACGGGAACACTTCTGACAGCTCAATCAAATTGCGCTGTATAGTGCGAACACTTACATCAATACCTTGTTCATAAAGGCGTTGTTGTAATGTCTTCGCGTCAACTTTATGTGGCTGCCGAGGCACGTGGCGTAACATCATTAGGTATCTTAATACGCTCTGCACTGACTTGCTCCTTGTCATCTGTGTCACGACGATAGCTTACCGCCTACATGCGACAAATCATGTCGCAGCGATCACTTTTTGTAAAACAACCGCAAAATAATACTATGCCACATTGTATAGTGACCACGCTGAAGCTTTACTTAACAGGGCAAACCCCTGAAACTAAAACTATACGACTCACAGGAGTATCTCGCTATGACTCGCAATCTATTTTTATTATCTGCAGTAGTTGCCACTACTTTTGTTATTACTCAGCCTGCACTGGCGCAATCACAGTCGGCACAACAAGGGCAACAGACTGCTGAACAAGCCAAGCAAGAAGCGGCAAAGAAAAAAGCTGAACGCGACGCTCTGCGCGAAAAAATGAAAGCAGAGAAAGAAGCTTTACAAAAACAACGTGCTGAACAAAGTGAAAAATTAAAAGCTAAGTCATCGGATGAGAAGAAATCTGACGATAAAACCAAAAAAAAGGACGATAATGGCGATAATTAACGCCAACTTTATAACAGGTTAACGTGGAACAATTAGCGTCAAATGAGCAGCAATGTTTAAATTGCCAGCAGCCTCTGCAAGGTGAGTATTGTCACCACTGCGGGCAACATCACCGGGTTTACGTTCGCAGCATATTCGCCGTACTCGGCGACTTAATGGGCGAACTGGGCCACTGGGACTCACGATTTTATCGCACCTTGCGAGGGTTGATTTTGCGGCCGGGGTTTCTCTCACGAGAATTTATGGCAGGCAAGCACGTTGCCTATGTACCGCCATTACGGCTTTATTTCTTTATTTCTTTAATCGCTTTCGTAATTTTCTCGGCCGCCATTGATATTGAGGTCGTCTCGAATAATTCTGACCCTATCTCGGTGGAAGAACCAAGTGGCGCGGTAGAAGTTATGACGCCCGAAGACATGCGCATGGACTTGCCTTTTTTACCCGAAGCCGAGCAAACTCGAATTAACGAGCGCCTTCGCTATTTAACGAAGAACCCTGACTTGTTTGTGAAAAGGCTGGCTAGTCACTACCTTTAAGTTCATGGTTTCTGGGTTGATCTACATAATGTTATTGCTATTTGCCTTCGTCGGCATGGTGATTTATAGCGTTGCCAGCGCATAAGATGTATTGTGGTAGGGTTTGTTGAACTTATTGTGCAGTATATACTTAGCATTAATGTGGTTTAACAGCCCGTATATTTAAGGATGAAAACGCAATGCACGTGGATACCCTTGTCACGTTACCAAATCTTCCCGGTATGTTTGTGCGCTCGTTATTTACCGTCGCACGCAATGGCCAAGATGCAGCAGAAGCAGACGTACTGAATGCAGAGTTCAGTGCGCCGCCGTTTTCAGCCGAATTAGTTCAGCGCTACCACGATGCCTTTGGTGGTTTTGTTAGCCCATTACCATTAACGCTTATTTACTGTTTGGCGCAGCGCGTTCACCTAGCCCAAATGCTGGGCGAACACTTTCCGTGGCCTGCTCCGGGCCTTGTGCATGTCAGTAACCGTATTGAACAGCACCAACAGCTTGACGCCGAAGAGGGCTTTCACCTTAAAGCATCTATCAAAGTTCCAGCACGTGGCCCAAAAGTATCGCCGCGCCGTTTGCGCCCTGTTTTCACGGTAGAGTTTTGGCAGTCGGGGCAGCATGTTGCAACCTGCATTAGTGAATATCAAGTCATGCCGAAACAGCCCGAGCGCCCGCGCAAAGCAAAAGAAACGAAAGTGGTTGATGCGCCAGATGGCGATTGGCAATGCATGAATACGTGGCAGCTTGATGCACAAACAAGCCGCAGTTATGCACGCTTATCCGGCGACTTTAACCCCATTCATTTACACCCGTTTTTATCGCGCTGGTTTGGTTTTGATAAGCCAATTATTCATGGCATGTACATGTCAGCACGGGCGCAGGCAGAAATTGAGCGTAGCGTGAAGCAGCCAGTTACGGCCATTGACGTGACATTTAAACGCCCAGTTCCGTTGCCAGCAAAGGTATCACTGTGGCACTGTCAAACCGACCCGAACACTGGGAAATATCAAGTGTGCGGCGCTGAAGACAACCTTCAGCGCCTTGAAGGTACCGTTACTTGGGCGGTTTAAGCCGCTCAATCCCCATAAAGCGCAGCGAAATTTTTTCGTAAATTGGCTCTGAAGTACCGCGCCAAACTTTGTACATAAAGTATTTTTCAAAAGCCACTTTCGCCCAATGAACCCAACGCCCGCTGCCGGTCCAATTACGGTTACGCGGCGGGTTTTGTGGAATTGCCAAAAAAGCCGCGCCAGTATTCCCCATGTCAGCCAAGCATAATGCGCTTAATGTTGGTTCCACCAAGGTATCGCTCTGAGCCATCAAGGCTTTAATATTCTCAACAATGGCCGATGTCATAGACTCTATCATTAACCCAGTTTTTGGGGCTCCAACAGGTACTGGCGTTTCTTCAATGGGAGCGATAGCCACGCACACGCCAGCGGCGAAAATATTTGGATACTTCGGCGAGCGCTGGTGTTTATCGGTGACCACAAAACCTTTCGGGTTACATAAGCCAGGTACCGCCGCAACAGCTGGCGAACCTTTAAATGGCGGCAAAAACATCGCATGCTTATAGGTCAGTTGCTGCGTTTTTAGCACCTGCCCCTGCGCATCGTGCTCTTCAAAATGACAGTGACTATCGGCAAACTCAGTGACTTTGGCGTTACAAATCCACTTAATGCCATGCTCGCGGAACTTGTGTTCCATAAACCCTTTTGAATCGCCAACACCGCCTAATCCCATATGGCCAATATAGGGTTCTGGGGTGACAAAAGTGATAGGCACTTGGTCACGAATTTTTCGTTTTCTAAGTTCGTACTCTAATGACAATACGTACTCGTAAGCTGGGCCAAAGCAACTTGCACCTGGCAACGCGCCAATCAGCACAGAGCCTGGGTTTTGGTACAACGCTTGTACTTCTTCATAGGCCTTCAGCGCATGATCAACGGTGCAAACAGACTGACTACCACCCACGTCAGGGCCGGCGCCAGGTATGCTCTCCCAAGCCAATTTAGGCCCAGTACATAACACCAAATAGTCATAGCTAATTTCTTCACCAGAATTCAGCTGTAACGTGTTTTCGTTGGCGCTTATGGTTTTTACACCGGCAGCCGAGAAATGAATATCACGCTTGTGAAATAACTCGCCAATGGGCATAACGACGTCTTCGCGCTTGCGCGAACCCAAAGCCACCCAAGGGTTCGAAGGCACAAAGTTAAACTCGCTGCCTTCACCAATCACCATAATATCGGTGCCTTTTGCTAGCTTTTCGCGCAACTCGTACGCAACTGACACGCCACCGAGCCCAGCGCCAACCACGACTACTTTAGTCATAAAATCACCTGTGTGATGCTTTTTTGTTCAAGTTAACTATGGTTGGCAGGTTGTATTTCGTCAATAGCTAAAATACGCTTTCGCAATTAATTTGTTCTAACGCAAAAAAAAACCTTCTCGGCGTAGAGAAGGTTTTTCGTTATCAGCAAATATCTAACTTTAGTTCAGTGAATTACCGGTTAAATTCAAGGTAGTCACCGCGTTTGCTTCAATGTCACTGTTGCTAAAGTGCAACGGACGTAACTGCGGCTCAGATGAATACAGTAAAGTCTGATCAATATAATGATCAGAGCCTATATTTGAGCTTTGTGAATAACTTAATAGACCGTTAGCAACTGGGCCATTGTCGGTAAATTCCATGGCAAACATCCAACTTGAACCATAGGTAATATGATAGCCACCTGCTTCGGCGCTCAAATCACTACCAGGTAATAGAGGGTAGCGGTGACGCGGTAACACAGTGCCGTCGTTGCCCATATTGCTGCGGAATACATTGAAGCCGCCTTCCACATTATGCGCGCCGCCCCACGGCAGTTTTTGCCCTGATGCGCTGCCATCTGGCAAGCTACGCTCGACAAATTGCACACTACCGAGGCTTGCTGCTGGATCTAAACCGGCGTTCACAATACGTTGCTGCGCCGCGGCTAACTGTTGTAGCACCGTGTTGTTTGCCGCCAAGGTATTTGGTGTCGTGGTGGGTTGCGCCGGGTCATAAGGCACTTGCCATTGCGGGTTGCGATTGAATTCAAAGGCAAATTCACGGAACATCATTGCACCTTGGCTTGCAAGGTTCATGCGACCGTCCCATAAACCTAGCGCGTTGCAGGCTGCACTAATGTCTACGGTGCTGCTATCGGGCATTGTCACTGGTGTCGAGCCTTGTGCCTGACACTGCGCCAAAAGGTCGGTCAATACGGCTTCGCCCAAGAAGGTACGATTGCCGATAAGACGGTCAATCAAGTCTTCCCGCGTGAAGCGACCTTCTACAGAGCCCCCTTCGGCTAACATTTTTTGCCCCAAACGCGAGCGTAGCGACTGTTGATTGCCAACCGGCCCCCACAACGGTGAAACACCGCTAATTGGTGCCGCAGGGTTGGTTAACCAGAAGCTGTCATTCGAGTTCTGCACAAAGTCGGTGCGCTCAAGCTGCGGAGCCTGTTCAAATGGCACGGTACCTTGTGGCATATAAAGGCTGTCATCACCTGGGAAAATAAATAATCCGGCTTGTTGTGTCAGGGCTTGATAGAGCGGATTCGCACCCCACGCTGCTAGCGCTTCTGGCACGATATTAGGAACTGACGAGCCATCGGTAAAGAACGCTTGGCCATTTTTATCGACTGCCATCGCGTTGTTAAATACCGTGCCGGTATAGTCCACAAAGGTTTGCTTATATTCCTCAATGCTTGAGGCCATATTCATACCTAACCAGTGATCAAATAAATCATAGTTGGGTAAGTTAGCGTCATGCAAAGCATAAGCAACGGCTTGCCCAGTTTGGTCGGTACCCCATGGCAATGCATTTGGAATAACAATGACTGGCCCAAATTCACTGTAGTAACTGGTTTTGCGCAGCGTCATGCTACTTTCAGCCCCTGTTGCCACCTGAATTTCATGGGTTTTGGTGGTCATAGGTACGCTTTCACCGTCTAGCATGTAGCTAGTGCCACTCGCATCATTAGGGTCTAGTGTTAAACGGTGAATGGTAAAGCGCGACGCGGTTGAGAACGTATGTGTCCAGGCCACGTTTTCATTAAAACCTATATTGATAATACCAGGCATACCCGACAACGAGCCGCCAACTACTTTGAAGTGACCAGGCACTTCAATACCAAACTGCCAAAAACGTTGGTTACCAGTATGTGGAAAATGCGGGTTAGCAATAAGCATGCCTTTTTCGGTAGCGCTTAAATCGCTACCAATCGCCCAACCATTTGAGCCCGCTTCGGTTGGATTGGTGTCTGGTATACCAACCGTTTCTGGGTCAAAGGCAAGGGTAACTGGCTCATCATCTACCGATGTCACAAAGCTTTGGTTACTGGGTACAGCCAAGAATAGCGGACCGGTAAAGTTAGCCGCACCGGGTAACAAGGCCACACCTTGTGCATAGGTCATTAGGTCAATTGGGGTGATATCACGCACCCAAGGTTGCCCGGCACAGGTTGGGTCCATATCAGCTAGAGCTGTTTCGTTAATGTACTTGTTGTAACCTGCTGCATAGCCTGTCATCAATGCTTGCGCATGCTCACTAATTTCGCTGAAACCAGCTTCGGCGTTGGCACGAATGCCCAAGGTTAAAAAGCCAAAGTCGGTGAGCAAGTTGGCGGAATCGCCAGAGCCAGGCACCGCATCAGGGCCAAAAAAGCGTGAACGTTGCGAATTAAACTTCACAATTTGGTCAGCCAGAATACACAAGTTATCTTGCGCAAAAGCAAAGCCGACACCAAAGCCTAAGCTTTCCATGTTATCGGCTTTCACATAAGGCACACCGTAATCAGTCCAGGTCACATCAACATCTAAGTTGCCGCTAGGAGCAAACGCAACGAGGCCAGTGGGCTGAGTCGGTGGTGGTGTTCCGGTGGTTGGTGGTGGGGCATCGTCTGAGCCGCCGCAGCCAGTCACGGCAAAGAGACTACCGCTGAGCATAAGCGCCGCCAACGACGTACGCGCAAAGTTGTTCTTTTTCATATGCATACCTACTTGTTGTTCGAATTATGTTAGCAGAGTATGGCTTGGACTGGTCGGAGCTGCAAGCTCAATAATTAATCAATTTTGCCGCGCATGGCTTTTATTGAACTGCGCTTTTTCTTCGCATCAATGCGTTTTTGCTGGGCTGCCTTCGAAGGTTTAGTCGCTATTCTGCGTTTGCGTGTTACGGTGACACTCTTAACTAATGCGACGAATTGCTGCAACGCCAACTCACGATTTTGCAATTGGCTGCGGGTTTCTTGGCTTTTAATGATAATTTTTCCACTTTGCGTAATGCGGTGATCACGCAACGCCAGTAATCGACTTTTGTAGAGTTCAGGCAGCGAGCTTGCGTTGATATCAAAAATTAATTGGGCCGCTGTCGATACTTTGTTGACGTTTTGCCCGCCAGCACCGGACGAGCGTATAAATTGCCATTCAAGTTCCTGCTCGGGAATCGTCACGCGTTGAGAAATCACAATATCAGGCATCGGTTAGCCCTCCGTTACGTTTAACGCGGCGTTGCACAGCTTTAAGCACCAGCTGTGGCTGCGAACAGATTAACGTGAAATGATTTTTCGCGCGGGTAATGCCGGTATAAAGCAGCTCTTTCGTCAAAATAGGTGCATCCGTCTGTGGCATGACCACCACCGTATGATTAAATTCAGAGCCCTGAGACTTATGAATGGTCATCGCATATGCCGTATCTATGTGTGTCAATCGACTCGGGAGAATCCAGCGCACTTCGCCCTGCGGGTTCAAAAAAGCCACGCGTAACGGTTCATTCTCGCCACGTTGCAATACCACGCCAATATCGCCATTGCGCAAGTTCAAACCATAGTCGTTATGCGTCACCATAACCGGTCGACCAATAAACCACCCCTGTTGTTGCGACTGATCGGCGTGCAACCAGTAGGTCACTCGCTGATTAAAGGCATGCATACCCCAGTCACCTTCACGCACTGCCGTCAGAAGTTGAAATTCACCCAGCTGGGTCAGCACAGCTTTGGCCCATTGATTCAGTGCCTCGTCTGTTTGCGCTTCGGGCCCTGCCTTGATCAACTGCTGCAATGGCGCGTAGCCGTCCGTTACTAACTGTTTAATTACCGCGGCATCGGCACGTGTGCATTGCAGCGCATGAATATTATCGAATTCTGGATATTGCTGCGCCATGGTTTGGCTGTTGCGCAACCATTGCTGCAGCCACTCAGTGCGTTGTTGGTTGACCTCAAAAGCGAGCTTACCAATGCCTTTTTCAGCGTCAAAACGGCGACTTTCATGAAACATTGTGGTGTACTGCAAGTAAGGCCACTGGGCGCCGTTGGCATCAACTTTGTCCTCAGGTATTTGGCTGGTCGCTGTAGCGTTCAGCCATTGCACCAATTGCGGCGTGTAGTGACCATGCTCTGCACCTTCACAGAGCTGACCTAAAATAGCGCCTGCTTCTACCGACGCCAACTGGTCTTTATCGCCAAGCAAGATCAACCGCGCTTGAGCCGGCAATGCCGCCACCACGGCGGCGAGCATTTCAATGTCCACCATCGAGGCTTCATCAATAATTAACACATCGGTATACAATGGGTTGTGCGCGTTATGTCGAAACTGTCGCGTATTGGCAACGGTTCCTAGTAGTCGGTGCAAGGTCACCGCTTCAGTGACTAGGCCTTCAGCAAGTACATCAGCAACCGCCGGAATTGCCCGCAAATTCTCCAATTCCGCACTAATCGACTCTGTCATTCGGGCGGCGGCTTTACCGGTCGGTGCTGCTAAGCGAATCCGCAACGGCTGTGACTGCTCTCTTAGCTTCTGTAAGGTCGCCAATAAGCGCACCACCGTGTAGGTTTTCCCCGTACCCGGCCCACCGGTGACTATCGTGAATAAACTGCGCATGGCCATCGCACATGCGGTGCGTTGCCAACTGATACGCTCTGCGGGGCCAAACAGCGCATCGAGCACCTGCTGCAGCTGCGAAGTGTTCACCTGTGGCTGGAATTGCATACGCTGCTGCAAATCTTTTTTTATACGCTGCTCATAGTCATAATAGCGGCGCAAATATAGCCGCGTGCCAACCAAAACCAGCGGGCTATTGGTGGCATTCACCGCCCCACTTTGCTCTAGTTGCTCCAAGCATTGCTGTAAGTTAACTAGCTGCGAGTGCGAGGCAAATACCTCAGCCGGCTCGTCACAAGCCTGCAAGCTCTCTTGTTGCGCGTGCTCAGGGGGTAAATTTAAAACCGTTTTGGGGCTTTGATACAGTTCAGCAAGTTCTAAACACGGGTGCCCTTGACCAAGCTGAAAGCTTGTTAAGGCCGCCATAAAAGCTACTGCTTCGGGCTCACCTAACTGGTGTAATTGCTCAGCCAAGCTCAAGTCTATTGCGCGAATCCAGCCATGCCGATACCACAGTGACAATGTATGCATCATAGCAGGCCCTCCTTGAGCTCAAACTGACTGGCTAACGCTTCGATCAGCTCGCGCGGCGGCCGGTCGTAAAAGGCGCCAGCTTGCTCGCCATGAATACCGCGCAAAAACAAATACACAGCGCCGCCCACATGGGTGTCATAGTCATAGTCACTGCCTAAACGCACGCTAAGTAATTTGTGCAAAGCAACCAAGTAAATAACGTATTGCAAGTCATAACGACTGGCCAAAATTTTATCGCGCATGGCTTCGGTGGTATAAGCTGTTTCGTCATGCCCCAAAAAATTCGACTTATAGTCGGCCACGTAATAACGCCCTTGGTACTCGAACACTAAGTCAATAAAGCCTTTTAACATGCCGTTAAGTGTCATTGGCAATACCTGTGGCCTATCACACCCTTGTAGAACATATTGCTGCAAAGTTTTATCAAGTTGCTCAGCTTGAATATGGGCAGCAGGAAACCAAAACTCTGGTTCTGCTTGATAATGTTGTAAATCAGCCAACGCCACGCGCGCATCGCCAGCAGTAAATGGCACAGTCAGCATGGCATGCAGCCAGCTGTCGAGAACCTCCTGAAAGCTTGCCCAAGGCGCCAGTTGTGCTCGCTGTTCAACAAATTGACGCCGATAGTTAGCGTCTTGTGCAAGTCGGGCAAAACCTTCGGTGGCGGCATCTTCAAGCAAGTTATGCAAGTAGGTACCAGCCTCGGCCCCCTTTGGAAAGCCATGAATGGTGTTCAATGCCGGCGCTTGATTTAACTCGGGTTGCGCATCATGGCGCTCTTCCAGTGCATTTTGCGCATCCACGCTGTCGGCAAAAGCTGTCGTACTACCAACCCACTCGCCATATTTTAGCGCGCTATAACTTGCCACCCACCAACTCTCAAAGCTGTGGGGCTGAGGCATTTGGCAAAACTGAAAGATCTGCGCTGCTTGCTCCGGTGGCTGATAAGTCGTTTTTGACAACAACTCAGGCACATGGGCTTGGCTACAGTGCTCCGGCAGTTGCAAACGCTCAAGATCAAGCTCCGCCCCCCCCCCTAAAAGATAACCTAACGCCGTTTCATGAAGGGTTTTATAGGGGGCCAAGCCAATATAAGTGGCAAATTGTGCACGGGTTACCGCAACGTAAAGTTTGCGAATATCTTCTTCTAAGCGCTCTTGGTCAAGCTTAATCACCACGTCCGCATTGGTGTTATCAAACGCCACACAAATATCGCCGGCGGCACTATGGTAGGTGGCAGGGTAACGTAAGCGGTAATTCGTTGGGCTAACGTAAGCAACAAATGGCAGAAAAACAATGGGATACTGTAAACCTTTGGATTTATGAATGGTCACCACTTGAATGAGCTGGCTGTCACTTTCTAAGCGCACCTGTTGCTCTTTGCTGTCAGTGCGGTTGTTTGCTTCTTGGGCAAGTTCAATATGTTCTTGTAAATAGCGCAGCAAACCAGCCATGCCTTCTGTGGTTGCAGCGTGCTGCTGCAGCAATTCGGCAAGGTGCAGCAAGTCGGTTAATTGGCGCTCACCTTCGGGCACCTGAAGTAACTCCGCCGGCACATCATAGTCATGCAGCAAACGCTGTATCATCGCCAACACGCCTGAACGCTGCCAGCGTTGATGATAACCAAGCATGCGCTCAGCAAAAGCATCCCACAACAACTCATTGTTAAGCGTTTTATCAATGTCGCTCAAGGTTAAGTTCAGTAGGCGGCTCAACAACGCTGCCCGCAGTAAGCTAGGGTCACGAGGCTGCGCACACGCCTGTAAAACACGCAGCAACTCAAGTGCCATTTGGCTTGCAAAAACTGAGTCACGGTCGGACAAATAAACACTTTGCAAGCCACGTTGGCGCAAGGCGTCACGCACTACCCTGGCCTCACTAGCCTTGTTCACCAAAATGGCAATATCTCCTGGCTGTAAGCGCCTAAATTCGCCATCTTTCTCAAAACCCGTTGTTGGGTTATGCAACATTTGTACAATTCGCTCCGCTTGCCACTGGGCAAGGGTTTCGTGCAACGTATCTTTATTGGCGTTGGCAGCATCAAGCACCGTATCAAATTGCAACGCACTGTGCTGCTCACCGTTTTCCAACCACTGTGTTTTTAGGCCATTGGCTTGCACGGGGAAAAACGGCAATGGGTCATCGCCGGTGTTTGCGTCCCGAAAGTGAAACGGCCCACGCGGGGTATCTTGCGCCTGTAAAAACAATGCATTACTGGCTGCCACCATGGCGTGTGTTGAGCGGTAGTTGGTGGCCAGTGTGTAATGACGGCCTTGCGTCGCTCGGCGTGCCTTTAAATAGGTATGAATATCAGCATTACGAAACGAGTAAATGGCTTGCTTCGGGTCTCCAATAAGAAACACGCCAACATTTTTGGGGGTATTTTGCAGCGAATAAACTCGGTCAAAAATAGCGTATTGAACTGGGTCGGTGTCTTGAAACTCATCCACCATAGCTATCGGAAATTGCTCCCGAATAGTTTGCGCTAGCGCGTCGCCAAACTCGCCATGCAGGGCTGCCCGCAAGCGCGTTAGCATGTCATCAAAGCCCATTTCAGCACGCTGCTTTTGCAGTTGTGCAAAACGCTGCTGTAACCATTGGGCGGCATGCTGTAGCAGCCCGGTACGCAGCCGAGGCAATCCATCATAAGCAGCCTTAAGGTCTTGTAACGTTTGCCACAACGGGTGTTGCGGTAACTCTACTTTTAAGCCATTCGCTTGGAGGTCTTCTGGCGCCAGTTTTTGCCACGCCGTGTCCGGCTTGAAGGTGGGCAATAGCGGTGCATTGGGCTGCCCTAGCTGGCCCGCCCATTCACGAATTTGGGTAAACCATTGACTAACCGAGCGTGCTTGTAGTTTTTGTCCATTAAGCTGCTTATTCGCACGTAGCTGATCCAGTATTTGTTCGCATTCATCAGCCCATTGCGCCCAAGTAAAACCATGAAACTTATCACGCACTTGTTGCTGGGCCGCAGCCAATTGAGCAAGCAAATCTGCCGGCACAGTGGCCGTTGTCGCGTGAGAGTGGCTCACAACCCCTTTGGCAGCTTCTAATAACGCCGTAGGGTGAGCAAATTCGTCACTGACCAATTGATACTGTGCAAGTTCATGTTCCGGCAATACACTCACAAAAGTACGCCAATAATCTTGGCTTACCTGCTCCCACATGGCTGCGGTATCGGTGTTCAGCTGTTGTGAAAACAAACTGCCGCTGGCAAACGCATGCTCACGCAGCATGCGGTTACACCAGCCGTGAATGGTATGCACGGCGGCTTCGTCCATAGCTTGCGCTGCGAGGTCGAGTAAGCGCCCATAATGATCATGTTGGTCGGCCGGGAAGTCTGCTTTTAGCTGCTGCAAAAAAGCGTCATCAACATCAATATCCCCCCGAAAATAGGCAGCAGCCTCGCTTAAGTTAGCCCGTATTCTGTCGCGCAACTCTTCTGTTGCCGGCTCGGTAAAGGTCACCACTAAGAGCTTATCTGGGGTAAAACATTCGGTGGTTCCATGACCAAGTACTAAGCGCAAATACAGCGCGGCAATGGTATAGGTTTTACCGGTGCCTGCGCTGGCTTCGATCAGGCGACTGTTGTTTAACGGAAACGTTAGCGGGTTCAGTATGTTCATAGCGCTATTCGGCGAGGTATCCATGTTATTCGGCCTCCGTGCTAGCAGCCACTAAAGCTTCCAATAGTGGGCGATAAATCGCTTCGGCAAACGGCTGCTGATGGGCAGCGGCGCAAACGTCTTGATAGGTTGGGAAGAACCGTGCCAGGTAAACCGCTTTACGACTATGAGGTTGCTCTTGGTAACTGCCAACATCATAAAATTCAGCGACTTTGGCATGTTCCACATGAAAGTCGGCACTAGCTAACGCCTCTTGCCAATTTTTGTAGTGCGCTTTAAGGCCTTTAAATACGGTATCAAACTCAACTGCTAACGGCTGCTGCAATGCGCTGCCCACCCACTGCAATAACGTATTCAAGTGCGACTCGGCTTGTGCGGTTGTCATTGGGGCTAACTGTAACACGCCTTCACGCCCGACCACCTGAGTGTGCGTAGCATTTTTACTGTTCAACAACAGGTGTTCAATCCAGGCCTTTATCGCATACTTCGGCCGAGGCGAAGCCGCTTTTGTGTTATCAACTACCACCGAAGGGGTGACATGTAAACTTAACCACTCACCATTGCTATTCATTCGTAAATGCTGAAACGTCGCTTCAATTTCATAACCTTGCGCACCAGCAAAGGCAACCTGAGTTGTTGGCAGCGCCCTGACATAGCTGCGACTCAATTCTGAAACGCGCTCAAACACCTGCTCGGCGTTTTCGCTTAACTCTTGCTTAATGACGAGCCCCGCAGCCCCATCAGCCACCGCCCCTGAACGTTGCAGTTTGGCTAGCGCAACTTGCAGGGTGTCTTGCGCTTCTTGCTCGCTGCCGCCATGAAGGATTACCGGCAACGCGCTATCGAATAACTGAGTTAATAATTGCCAGCGCTCTAAGTGATCAAGTGCAAAGCTCTCATCGTCTTGCAAACTTAACTGCTGGTGTGCCAAATAAGTTTGCAACCGGACTTGAGTAAACAACCGCGCCGGTTCACGGAAGAAATCTGTTAAGTGTTTTACACTAAACGGACGCTCTGGTTGATAGGGGTCCAATACTTGGTGTGGGGTAAACTCTAACGCGCCACCGCGCGATGGCTGATGCACCACATGCCATTCACGCGCATAGCTGAACAGTTGCTGAACCTGCGGTTGCTGCGCCTCAAAATAGGCTTCATGAAATGGCTGCAAACGGTGCTCAAGCACCCAAGGTTGACCATTTGACCGTGCCCCATAAACACGCTCGATATGCTCCAACAGCTGATTCACCACAACTGCTGGCGGCTTTTCGCTGTTGTCACGTACGCTACGCCCTTGCCAACTTATGTGCAAAAATTGCTGCGCTGACAAAATAGCTTCTAAAAACAAATAACGGTCATCTTCACGGCGTGAACGATCGCCTGGCCTTGGGTTCTTTGCCATCAGATCGAAATCAAACGGCTTCTGGGTACGCGGGTAATCGCCGTCATTCATACCTAGCAAGCATACGCATTTAAAGGGTATTGCACGCATGGGCATTAAGGTCGCGAAGTTTACGCTGCCAGCCATAAAGCGTTGGTTTAAATTCAGTTCATCTACCCCGGACAGCCAGCTCTCAAGCACTACTGTTAAGGTTAGCGGCGTGTCTAATGCTGCACTTTGAATGACGTCTAACCAGCTTTGCAAGCGCTGTTGCAGCCGGTTGAGCAGAACTAGGTCAGCATCATCTTCGGGCGCAAACAAGCGCTCTAACAATTGATTTAAGTAGGCGGCCCACTGTTGAGGCGTGCGCTCAAGCGAAGCTTGCTGAGCATGCTCTGCCAATACGTTTATAAATTGCTGTAACCCACCCACAATGTCCGCTTCTAAGCCGCCAACATCACCATAAGGCTCAATACCCTGCCAGTCACTATGTAAGTGCTCACTACCGCCTAATGCATAGCCTAACAGCATGCGTTGCAAACCAAATAACCAAGAGTTTTTATGGCTAGGGGGCAGATCGAGCTGCTGTCGATGATTAGCGTTCAGGCCCCAGCGTATGCCCGCACCGTTGGCCCATCGTTGTAACTGCGTCAACTGCTCAGTACTAAGGCCAAAGCGTGCTTGCACAGCTTTTACCTGCAACACATCGAACAACTCACTGGCACTCGCCCGTTGCTGACCAATGGTTAACACATACTCCAAGGCAATCAGCATCGGGTGCCGATGCCGAGCACTTTGATCGGCCAAGCTGTATGGAATATACCGTGGGTCATCGCGATCTAAGCGCCCAAACACGGCTTCAATATGGGGCGCATAGCGGTCAATATCCGGTACCATCACCATGACATCGCGCGGTTTAAGCTGTGGGTCTTGCGCAAACCGGGCGAGAAGTTGGTCATGCAAAATTTCCACTTCACGCTGCGGACTATGCGCACTGTGAAACTGAATTGCTGCGTCATTGAGCGCTTTAGTTTGCCAGAGTTGTTGGGCTTCATGAGCTGAATTCAGTTGCAAAATATCGTAGCGCAATGCATCGAGCACCGAAGGCTCAGGCGGCAACTCATGCTCAAACAGATCTAATTTTAGGGTTGGAAATTCACTGCGCAGCGCTTCCGTTTCATCAAATTGGTCCAGCATGCGAATATAATCACGACCTTGCTTACCCCAAGAAGCTAGCAACGGATGCGCCGCCATATGCAGCTGGTCTGCCGCTAAAGTTTCTAACTGAGAATGATCACGGCGCTGTTGGCGAGGCTTCACGTAATGTTTATAAACGTCGCCGCCGTCAATAATATCAGCCCAATAGTACTGACACGGATTATGCACACACAGCACCACTTGGGTGAATCGACTCATTGCGCGCAGTACCTCAAGGCTTTGCTTCGGCAAGCTAGAAATACCAAACACCACCACCCGCGGCGGCAACTGCGCTGGCCTTGTTGCCGTGGTGAGTTGCTCACAGGCTTGGACAAAGTTTTGATGAAGTAAGGCGCGGTTATTCCACTGTTCATCGCCAACGTCGGCCAACACATAACGCCATAACAACGGCTGCCACTGTTGCTCGTCTGGCACTTGAGTAACGTTCCCTTGGGCCCAGTCGCTCAGCCAGTCAGCGCGGTAAACTTGGTATTGGTCATACAAATCAGCAAGGCGCTCGCACAACTGAAAACACTTACGCGAGTCAGTGTCATCGGCCATGTAACGTCGCAAAGTAGCAAATTCAGGTTCATGCAAGTGCGCCGGCAAAATTCGCATTAAGCGCCATGTTAACCGGTCTTTATCAAACGGAGAGTGACGTGGAAGATCGTCACCGAGTACTGCGCGATAGGCTTGCCATTGAAAACGCGCCGGTAACATCACGTCAATCATTGCGGCCACACCAAGCCCAGCAGCCAAATGTTGTTTCAACCATTGGGCAATACCATTGGACTGCACTAATACGGCTTCATTGGCTAACGGTGGCAACGGATATTGCTGCTGAAGAGAGACAACAAGATCGGTTAAGTCCTGTAACCGATGACTATGAGCAACAATAAATCCTGGGGTAAGATCTCGCATGACGGGTCCTCTGCATGGTCTGCCTCTCATCCTAACCAAATAATGCGCATGAAACTAGTTCAGTGATGACCGTTTTATTGATTTAGCAACTTGCGAAATAGACTGTTTTCTCTATAGTTAACCCCACTTGTATTTGGAAATTCTATGAGGAGCCTGTTATGCGATTTCTACACCTGTTAAGTGTGACTCTTGTCGCCCTACTTTTACTCAGTGGTTGTAATGAAAAAGAACCCACCGTAAATAGTATTCCTGTTGAAGTAGCCGACGTGTCTAACATTCATCACCCAAGCGCTCAGCACTTTACCTCGGGGCAGCCAACACAAACCCAACTGCAGGCTTTCAATGAGCTTGGTGTCACCAAAGTCATTAACTTGCGTAGTCACGAAGAAATGGCCAGCATTGACGAGTCAACTTGGGCCGCGAACTTGGGTATGAGCTACCATCACATTCCAGTTGCCGGCGGGGGTGACCTTACCCGCGAAAAGGTCGCTGAGTTTCATCGTGTTATGAGTGCCAACGAGGGTGAGAAAACCTTACTGCATTGTGCCAGCAGCAATCGCGTTGGCGCATTAACGGCACTGCGCGCCGCATGGTTTCAAGGGGCCAGCAAAGAAGAGGCGTTAGCTAAAGGCCGTGAGTATGGCTTAAGAAGTCTTGAGCCTATGGTTGAAAAGCTGCTCAGCGAATAATTTTATGCTAGAATGCGCGCGCAAATTTTGACCTCGGATTTGCGATCCGAACCGCCAAAAGAAGGAAGTAACACATGTATATTTGCGCCGCACTCTACAAATTTGTTGAGTTCAATGATTTTGAGGCCTTTCGTGAGCCACTTTATAACTGCATGATCGACAATGAGGTTAAAGGCACCTTATTGCTTGCTCGTGAAGGTATCAACGGTACTATTTGTGGTACTCGCGAAGGCGTCGATAACGTCCTTGCGTTTATTCGTAATCGCACCGAATTTAACGACATTGAACACAAAGAATCACCGAGCGATACGCAAGCGTTTTACCGCACCAAAGTAAAACTGAAAAAAGAAATCGTAACCATGGGCATTGACTGGGTCGACCCGAAAAACGTGGTCGGTACCTATGTCGACGCCAAAGACTGGAACGATTTAATTCGCGACCCTGAAGTACTGCTGATTGATACCCGCAACGATTACGAATATGCGGTTGGAACCTTTGAAGGTGCAATCAATCCTAAAACCGAATCGTTTCGTGAATTCCCACAGTATGTGAAAGACCACCTTGACCCAGAAAAGCACAAAAAAGTTGCGATGTTCTGCACCGGTGGTATTCGCTGCGAAAAATCAACGGCCTACCTGAAATCTATCGGCTTTAACGAGGTTTACCATCTTAAAGGCGGTATTTTGAAATACCTTGAAGAAGTTCCAGAAGAAGAAACCACCTGGAATGGCGATTGTTTTGTGTTTGATCAACGTGTCACTGTGCGTCATGGGTTAGAACAGGGTGAGTATGATCAATGCTACGCCTGCCGTATGCCTATTACCGAGCAAGAAAAGCAGTCTGAGCATTATCAAAAAGGGGTAAGCTGCCCGCATTGCTTTGATAAAACCACGCCTGAGCAAAAAGAGCGTTTTGCCGAACGTGAAAAGCAAATTCAGTTGGCAAAACAACGTGGCGAAGCACACATTCGCGATGGCAAAGCCGATGAGGTCAATCGAGTTTAAGCGTTGTAGCGAGCCCCTTGAATTGGACTATACTGGTACCAAGGTACAAGTTATAAATTAAATTCAAACAAGGAGTTAAACATGCAACAGCTAAACGTAATTGGTCTTGACCAACATCATGCAGAGCAACTTGCAGAGCGCCTTAATCAATTATTGGCGAACTACCAAGTGTTCTACATGAACGTGCGTGGCTTTCATTGGAACATTAAAGGTAAAGAGTTCTTTGAACTGCACGCCAAGTTCGAGGAAACCTACAATGACTTATTGCTCAAAGTTGACGAAATTGCTGAACGCGTTCTCACTTTGGGCCAACGTCCGTTGCATGCCTATTCAACGTACATCAAGGCCAGTGAAATTATTGAAGTGAAAGACGTGCATGACGGCAAAGCCTGTGTGCGCGAAATTCTCGACAGCTACCGTGTTGTTATTCGCTTACAGCGCGAAATTTTGGAAATCGCTGGCGACGCAAATGACGAAGGTACTGCGTCACTCATGAGCGACTACATTAAAGAGCAAGAGAAAACCGCCTGGATGTTAACTTCTTATTTGGGTTAATTCGCTATCTCAGTAATTTTTGCTAAGCTGAGCAAGTAGTACCTTAATCCATGAAAATAAAAAGGAAACATTCGATGAACAAGATCATTGGAATCGTTCTGTTAGTGGTTGGTGTTATTTTGCTGTATTTCGGTTGGGAAGCGTATAACTCAGTAGCCTCTGAAGCCACTCAAGCGCTCACTGGTGAAACCACCGATGAAGCCATGTGGTACTTAATTGGCGGCGCTGTAGCCGTAGTGGTTGGTCTTTACGGCGTTATTCGTGGCAAGTAAGTCGTGGCAAATAAGTCGCAATAAACAACCAGCCTAGCATTTGAAAGCGAGCTCCAAGAGCTCGCTTTTTTATTGCCTAGTCTTGCTGTACATTCGGCAAGCTAAAAGCACGCCCTACAGCAACCAGCCCCAGTATAATAAGCAAGCCAATAACCGCTTCAACGCCGGCAAATTGATCGAGCAAGCCCAGTAAAATACCAAGCAACAACACCACGCCAATCACGGTGTTTGAAACCGCCGTGTACTGGGCTCGATTGTCTTGTGTCGCCATGTCGATGAGGTAGGTTTTACGCCCTACGCGAGCGCCATGATGGGCGACCGCTGCAGTAAATATAATCAAGCCAGATAACCACTGCTGGGCCAGTAAATTAGGTTGCCAAATATACAACACCAAAGCTACGGCCATGACCATAGTGGCCAGTAATGCGGCCGCTGCCATCACATAATTGCTGGCTTTATCAGACCATTTACCCCAGAACCGTCCGGCGAGCATGCCGGCTAAGCCGCTAGCCAACATTAAGCCGCCTAGCCCAGTTAGGCCGCCATCGCCACTGCGCTGAATCATGACGACAATATAGGGTATGGCAAATGCTGAGGCGACAAGCAGTGCGCGAGTCAGAACAAATTGGCCGAAGTTTTTGTCTTGCCACAACAGTGCTATCGATTTTAATGCTTCAACAACGGCGTTACCGCCGCCTTCAGTGGCACCAGGAACTTCTGGCACTTGCGCATAAATAGCCGCAGCGACAACCCAAAGTACCGCTGCAAAACTAAGTAATGCGATAAATATCCACGCATCGCCTGCACGGTGCGTGTCGGTAAGACTTGGCGCAACTAAAATGGCAATGGCCGTTAATAATGACAAGGTTCCCGCTACCGATGCTGCAAGGCCAGACAAACGGCCGCGTCGAGTTTTAGAAATGGTTTTACCTTGCACGTCTTTAATAGCAACCGAGCACACACCACGGGACAAACTAAACAACGCCAGCAAAATAACCACAGCCCAGCCAAAGGTTTCCCCTTCCGTGGTGATAATGGCAGCCACCATGGCCACCAAGCTCAGCGCTTGGCCAATACTGCCCGCCACCCAAAACCATTTGCGCACGGGCGTTTCGCGCATCCGCTGGGCAATAAATAGCTGTGGCAGCAATGCCAATGACTCACGCAATGGCACCAACGCACTAATAAACCCGCTTGGCGCACCAAGTGCAGTCAGCATCCAAGGTAAAACTAGGCGAGCACTGACTAACGAGTCACCTAGCTTGGTTAGCGTAAGCGCCCACAGATGAGCCATAAATGCTTGGGGTTGATCGTTACAGGCACTTTCAGGAATGTCTTTACAAACGCGAGCATCTTCATCCTCTGCTAAATAGCCGTACATGCGGTCAGTTAGCTTTGACATCGTCGCTCCTTGTCCGTGTTTGAATTAAACGTGGTGATGCTGCAAATGGTGGTGTAGTTCATACCAAAGTTGACTAATAATAGTCGATAGCTCTAACCATTGTTCAAGCTTATCTGTGTCAATTTGCTCGCCCGACGCCCCTTCATAAGCATTGATAAAAGCTCGGCGCTCAGCAAATTCCAGTTGGTTCACTTGAATTGCATTGGCTAAGTCAAAATAGCGGTCGCCTAACCCAGCGTATTCCCAGTCAATAACGGTTGGCTGGGGCGCCAAAAACACATGATGAAAAGCCAAATCGTTGTGGCAAAACACTGGGTTTTTACCAAAACTATCAATGAGTTTACGTTGTTGTTGCAAGCGTTTTTGAAACTGCCTCGCCCGCTCAGGTTCATAGTCTGCCAAATTATCACAATAACGCTGCAACCGTGTGCGTAGCGACCACACAGGCACGTCAATTTGCAAACGGTGAATATGTGCGCTCACTTCACCAAGTCGTTGAATTTTGGTACCCATCGATTTGTTATCATGGGCTAAATCTGGGGCTTCAATAAATTCTTGCAGCAGCAAGCCTTGGGCGGGGTCATAATGCAGAACTTGCGGCGCAACACCGTGCTCGGCTAACTGTTGCTGAACACTAACCTCTTGGTCGCGATCAAGCCCATAGGGATGATCAAACCGAAAGTGTTTAAGTACGTAAACACCACTAGTGGCTGTTATTTTGTGTACATCATTGGCGACACCGCGCAGTAGCGGCTCAGTTTTCATCACGCCGTGTATCGGTAAATTCGTTAACCAGTGTTGTTGCATACTTCCTGTTGACTCCGGCGCCAGCTCCACATTGCATATAAAATTAGCACAATATAAATTGCAAATAGACCACTTGTTTTTTCAAAGCCTTTAATAGCATATAAGTAAATATACACACTATCGATCACTAACCAATAAAGCCAATTTGAAAATAACTTGCGGGTAAGCAACCAGGTCGCGAATAAACTAAAAATAGTGGTAAAACTGTCTAGCCACACTTGGTCTGCTGCGGTATAACGCTGCAGTAATAATGCACATAGCGCCGCCACCAGTGACAGTATAACGATAGCAACCACATGCCAACGCCAGCTGTATCCTGTTTGCTCAATGGCTTCGCCGGTGGCAGCACCATAGCGCCACTGCCACCAACCATACCCAGCCAAAACCACATAAAATGCTTGTAGCGCTGCTTCCATATAAAGCTGCGCGCCTAACATTAAGTAGGTATATATTGCGCAACTTATTGCGCCAGCTAACCAGCACCACAGTGACTGGCGCGCCGCTAGCAGCAAATAAACCAACGCTAACACAATCGCGGTTAGCTCCATGCGGCATGCTCACTTGGCTGAATACTGTTCATGTCACTACATAACATAATTAAACGTTACCCCAATGCGAAGCGGCTCACCCCATTGCACATATGTTTTCGGAGCGTATTCAATACGAGGGTCGTTACCAAAATAGAAGCCACGCGTGGCATAGTCTTCATCGGTTAAGTTACGTCCCCAGAACGTTACTGTCCACTGCTTAATTTGCCAAACCAGATTAGCATGTAACAGTGTCATATTATCGCTACGACTGTTGTGTGAGTCTGAAAAATAGAAGCTGTCTTTACTGTCAATTTGTAAACTCGCACTTAGATTATCTTGTAACTGCCAGTTCACCCCAGTATTTAGCTGATAGCTTGGCGCTTGAGCTTGTTCACGCCCACTCATATCAACGCCGTCTTCGGTTACAAAGCCACGAATCTCGCTTTTTAATAAGCCAATATTGGCAAACCAGTTTAATTTTTCGTGCGCCTGCCAGCGTAGCTCCACTTCGGCACCTTGGGTTGTGCCGCCATCGGCGTTATCAATAAAGCCAATAAAGGTTTGCTGACGGTTAATCCAGCTCTTTAACTGCACCTGTTCGCGGCGTTGGTGAAACAACGCAACGTTGACTGCTAGCCCGTTGTCAGCGCTCACATATTTATAGCCAAGCTCAATGCTGCTGAGGTACTCAGGGGCAAAATTCGCACGCGCTCGAAGATAGTCTTCAAGCTCAGGGTTATCGCCGACTTTACCGAGCGCCGCACCGTTTACGCCACCGGCTTTATAGCCACGAGACCAAGTACCATACCACAGCTGATCGGCGTGCGGCTGATAACTCAAACTCACTCGTCCGCCGAGCATAGTGTCATTTGGCTGTTCTTGTACCGCATTGGTATCAGCATAATCATTACGATAGCGTTCAACGCGCAGCCCTGTGGTCAATTGCCATTGTTCACTTAGATAGTGGCTCAGCTCACCATACACCGCGTGATGCGTGCTATCATATTGGCTCTGAAAGAGTGCATCGGTGTAGGCGTCCCAATCAAAAAATGCGCGCTGCAGGGCTTCATCGCGCTGGTGGCTATACCAACCTAGCACCCAGTCTGTGGGTAAACCAAACCAACTAAACGGCTCGGTGCTGACTAGGCGTGCCTCGAAGCTTTGATCGGCCCGATCACGCCAATACGCATCTGTCGATGAATATTCCCAACCCGGTGCAATACCCACGTAGCTCCAGTCTTCATCGTAGCTATACAGCGTATTAGCGTTTAGCCAACCGTAGCTAAACTCAAGTTCATAGCTACTGGCGCCTAAATAGGTAGCGGCTAAACGGCCAGCGTTAATATGAGCGTCGTCTTGCCCAGGCTGGTCAGAATAGGTTTGCCGAGTGTTGTCTAATGAAAACGCATCATAGCCGTTGTCTTGATGATAATGGTGCAAGGTAGTACGTAATTGCCAATGCTGGCCTACGTCTGACCAAAAATTAAAACGCGCCTGTCGTTCCGAGCGCTGCTGCGTATCGTCTCGCTGCAAATAGACGTTATCAGTGAAGCCATCATCACGCTGTTGATGAACGCTCACTCGCGCTCGTCCCAAAGAGCCAAGTTCACCACCAGCGGCAAACCCGCCTTCAACCGCGTTATAGTTGGCCGCGCCAAGCTGCCAGAAACCATCAAATTGCTGACCTGCTTGGGTGCTTTCTAACACCAACATACCGGCCATACCATCAGCGCCAAAGCGACCACTTTGGGGTCCGCGGTATACCTCAACTTGGCTGATATCAAACAGCGCAGCGGCTTGGCCTAAGCCACTGTAGTTAATGCCGTCAATAAGAATACCTACCGACGGGTTTATGGGGTCAACAAATTGACTGCGCTCGCCAATACCGCGAATTTGCATGAAACGCGCGCGCGAACTGCCACTGGAAAAGTTTACATTGGGAATGACGTTAAATACGTCTTCTAAATGGGTTCCGTGGCGGGCGCTGATGCTGTCAGCCTGAAGTACCGACACGCTAGTTGGGGCTTGATGAACTTGCACGGCACGAAACTGCCCTTGCACTTGAATGCGTTCAACGGGGTCGTTGTTATTTATGGGTTCGGCGTTTAACGCCAATAAACTTACTACTGTTAGTAACATGGATTATTTCCTCAACACTTAGTCAGAAACAATCCGGTCGGGCAGGTCTTATAATGGAGTGATAATGCTACCATCCCTACGCCAGTATTAACCGGATCAGGTGCAAAGGGTTCGCGTTTCGCATCTCAGCCAAACCAGCGTCATTGTCGCTAATGTGGCACCCCTTGGTAAAAATTGCGCGGCGAGTATAACAGAACTGTTTAGATAAACGCCAGCGCGTCGCCGTAAAGTTGTGATAGCGGTAAGCCTTGCCCATGAAACGCGTCGCGAATGACGCGTACCATTTCAAAGCGCCCAGCCACGTACACATCGGCTTCGTTTAAGTCGGTTTGCTCAGCCATAACCGCATGGTGAACCAAGCCTGTAGCCCCGTGCCATTGTGCCGGCGCGTTTTCTACCACTGGGCAATAATGCAATGGCTCATGCTGTGCAGCTAATTCACGTAACTGCGCATCGTAGTACAAGTCTTCGGCATTACGGGCGCCCCAATATAAAGTGACTGGGCGCGAAGAGCCGCTGCGTAAATGCGCTTGCAAAATCGACCAGGTATACGAAAACCCAGTACCACCAGCAATTAAGATAATAGGGCGTGCGCTATCTGCACGATAACTCGCCTGCCCTAATGGCACTTCAATGGTTATCTGCTGCTCGTCACGCATTTTGTTCAATACTTCAAGCGCGTATGGATTATTCGCGGCTGCGCCAATGTGCAATTCAAGTTGCTGGGTACTTGAAGGGCACGAAGCTATCGAAAATGGTCGCTTATCACGCTCGCCCATCACCACCTGCAAATACTGGCCGGCTTCAAACTCAAGCGGCTCTGGTAGCTCTAGCACCACGCGGTAAACCACGGGTGTGAGGTTTTCAATGCGACGAATACGGCATAGCCATTGTTTCATAATCAGTTATTTTCCTTTGAATTGGCAAAAATCTCGAGACTATCCCACAAGTCATCGACACGCTGTTTTACCTGATCGTCCATCACAATGGGCACACCCCACTCACGATCGGTTTCACCGGGCCACTTATTGGTGGCATCCATTCCCATTTTTGAACCTAAACCCGATACAGGCGAGGCAAAATCTAAATAATCAATGGGCGTATTCTCAATTAATAGCGTATCGCGGGCTGGGTCCATACGGGTGGTCATGGCCCAAATCACGTCCTTCCAATCACGCGCGTTCACATCGTCGTCACAGACAATCACAAATTTAGTGTACATAAACTGCCGTAAGAAGCTCCATACGCCCATCATGACGCGCTTCGCGTGGCCCGAGTATTGCTTTTTCATGGTCACAACAGCCACACGATACGAGCAGCCTTCGGGGGGCAGATAAAAATCGACGATTTCCGGAAACTGTTTTTGTAGCAAGGGCACGAATACTTCGTTCAAGGCAACGCCGAGTACCGCGGGTTCATCTGGCGGCCGGCCAGTATAGGTGCTGTGATAGATGGGTTGCTTGCGCATGGTGATATGCGTCACCGTAAACACCGGAAACTCATCCACTTCGTTGTAATATCCCGTATGGTCGCCATAAGGCCCTTCGGGGGCAGTTTCGCCTGGGGCAATATACCCTTCTAAAATAATTTCAGCGTGGGCCGGTACCTGTAAGTCATTACTGACACACTTAGCCACTTCGGTTTTTCCGTCGCGTAAGAGGCCGGCAAACGCATATTCCGATAAGCTATCAGGCACTGGCGTAACGGCGCCCAAAATAGTGGCTGGGTCAGCCCCAAGCGCTACAGCTACCGGGAAGTTCTCGCCCGGATGTGCGCGTTGCCACTCTTGAAAATCTAACGCGCCGCCACGGTGTGATAGCCAGCGCATAATGACTTTGTTCTTACCAAGCAGTTGCTGGCGATAAATACCTAAATTCTGGCGCTCTTTATGGGGCCCTTTAGTGACAGTGAGGCCCCACGTGATCAGCGGCGCCACATCGCCTGGCCAGCAATGCTGAATAGGAAGCGTGGTTAAGTCAACGTCGTCGCCACTAACGACAACTTCCTGACATGGCGCTTTTTTCAACTGTTTCGGCGACATGCTTAATACTTTTTTGTACATCGGCAGCAAATTCAGCGCATCGCGAAAACCTTTCGGTGGCTCTGGCTCTTTCAAAAAAGCCAATAACTTACCGACATCTCGTAGCGCAGCTACCGACTCTTGCCCCATACCTAATGCAACCCGCTCTGGCGTACCAAATAGGTTTGCAAGTACCGGAATATCGTGACCCTTCACGTTTTCGAAAAGCAATGCAGGCCCGCCCGCTTTAAGCGTACGATCTGATATTTCAGTGATCTCAAGATAGGGATCAATTTCTTGTTGAATACGTTTTAATTCGCCGCGTTGTTCTAGCAGTTGAATAAAGCCACGTAAGTCTTGATATTTCACACTTGCTCTCGCTATGTTGTGCTGGCCAAGAAGTAGCGCGCAGTATAAATGTTTTTGATATAGTTTTCAGCGTTAGCTGTTCAACCAGCGTTCACTCGTTTCATAGGGATATTGCCATGTTGGCGTTTTGGATCATAAGCGTAATCACAACTTTATTACTCATCACAACCTTGCTACCGCGCTCTAAGCGCACGGTGTGGTGGGTGCGGGTGTGGGACTTTCCACGCTTACAGCAAAGTGCCGTGGCATTGTTTTTACTTATCTTCAGTGCGGTGTTACTACCAGCCTCTGCTTGGTCTACCTGGTTACTGGTGAGTGTGCAACTAGGCTGTGGGGCATGGCATTTTTGGTGGATATTCCCCTATACGCCATTAGCTGCGCGCACCGTAAAGCGCTACCGCCGCAAACGTGACGAACAGAATGTCGCTGAACATATTCGGTTGCTGACAGTAAACGTACTAGAGCACAATAGGGATGCTGTTGAGTTAACCCAAATCATCAATAACGAGCGCCCAGACATCATTGTTGCCGTGGAAACAGACGAATGGTGGGAACAGCAATTTAGCGATATTGAAGACGACTTACCGCATGTTCTTCGCCGGCCGCAGAACAATCTGTACGGCATGATGGTGTATTCAAAATGGCCGGTGACCAACGTCGAAATTTGTGAACTGGTGCAAGAAGGCATACCGTCAATGCATTTCGATTTACAGCTACCGACGCGTACGGTGCGCATGCATTGTGTGCACCCGGCACCACCTAGCCCAACTGAAAATTACAAATCAAAACAGCGTGATACCGAACTACTACGTATTGCGAAGCGGGCCAAGCAAGAGTCGGGACCCGTTATTGTGACGGGAGATTTGAACGATGTGGCTTGGTCGAAGTCGACCCGGGCGTTTTTGCAAGAAAGTAAGCTACTGGATCCACGCATGGGGCGTGGCATATACAACACCTTTCACGCGAAAATTCCGCTGATGCGCTGGCCGTTAGACCATGTGTTTCATAGTGAGCACTTTATGTTGGTTGAGCTCAAACGGCTACCGCCGTTTGGCTCAGACCACTTTGCATTGCTAACTGAATTAGCGCTGCGCAAACAAACCTAACCGTGGTTAGCTCTTCTGGCGTTTCATGGCCTCGAAGAATTCGTCATTGGTTTTGGTCATTTGTAATTTATCAATGAGGAATTCCATCGCTTCAGTTTCGCCCATTGGGTGAACGATTTTGCGTAGAATCCACATTTTTTGCAGCTCTTCTTGCGAGGTTAATAATTCCTCACGACGTGTACCCGAGCGGTTGAAATCAATGGCTGGGAATACGCGTTTTTCAGCAATTTTACGGTTTAAGTGCAGTTCCATGTTACCGGTGCCCTTAAACTCTTCGTAAATCACTTCGTCCATTTTTGAACCGGTATCGATTAGCGCTGTTGCGATGATGGTTAAGCTACCGCCTTCCTCAACATTTCGCGCAGCACCAAAGAAGCGCTTCGGTTTGTGCAATGCGTTGGCATCCACACCACCGGTTAACACTTTGCCCGAGCTAGGAATAACCGTGTTGTATGCGCGCGCTAAACGAGTAATAGAGTCGAGCAAAATAACCACGTCTTTCTTGTGTTCAACCAATCGCTTGGCCTTTTCAATCACCATTTCGGCAACTTGCACGTGGCGGTTAGCTGGCTCATCAAACGTAGACGCAACCACTTCGCCTTTCACAAGGCGGTGCATTTCGGTTACTTCTTCTGGCCGTTCGTCAATAAGCAATACCATGAGCACGCATTCAGGGTGGTTTGCCGCAATTGACTGCGCAATATTTTGCAGTAATAAAGTTTTACCAGCTTTCGGCGGTGCAACGATTAAACCACGCTGCCCTTTACCAATGGGTGAGGCAAGGTCTAACACTCGCGCAGTAATATCTTCTGTTGAACCATTACCACGTTCCATACGCATACGTTCGTCAGCGTGCAGTGGGGTAAGGTTTTCAAAAAGAATTTTATTACGGGAGTTTTCAGGCTTGTCGAAGTTAACTTCGCGGATCTTCAGGAGGGCAAAATAGCGTTCGCCTTCTTTCGGCGGTCGAATTTTTCCAGATACCGTGTCGCCAGTGCGTAAGTTGAAACGGCGAATTTGGCTTGGTGACACATAAATATCGTCGGGCCCGGCTAAGTAGGACGAGTCGGCCGAACGTAAGAAACCGAAGCCATCTTGCAAAATTTCAAGCACGCCATCGCCATAAATGTCTTCGCCGCTTTTTGCGTGCGCTTTCAAAATAGCGAAAATAATGTCTTGTTTGCGCATCCGCGCCATGGACTCGAGGCCCATAGTCTCTGCGAGCTGAACCAGCTCGTTTACAGGTTTATTTTTTAATTCTGTTAGGTTCATAGGGGGGTTATGACTTTTTGGCCAATGGAAATAGTTAAACGTAATTTAGTTAAAAACGACTCGGGGTTTTGACTGCACGGCTGCCGGAAGGCTGGCAACCTGAAGAAAAGTTATGCCAAGAAAAGTAACACTTAAATTGAAAAACGTCCAGTTTTTCAGCGTAATTTGTGCAAAAGCACAGCAAAGGTTGCTGTCGATCAAACCACAACAACCCGCTGAAACTTACCGGCTATTACAGGTTTTGTTCAATGAACTCAGCCAGTTGCGCTTTTGACAAGGCACCTACTTTGGTTCCTGCCACTTCGCCGTTTTTAAACAACAATAAAGTTGGAATACCACGAATACCATACTTTGGTGGAGTTTGGTTATTGTGGTCAACGTTCAGTTTACCAACAGTGATGCGATCGCCAAATTCGTTTGCGATATCGTCCAAGATTGGCGCAATCATTTTACAAGGGCCACACCACTCTGCCCAAAAATCTACTAGAACTGGCTTGTCTGAATTAAGAACATCGCTCTCAAAACTTTCATCACTTAGCTGAACAATTTTGTCACTCATGATAATCTCCGCTGCTGAATTCGCGTGAAATAATAAAACCCTATTATTTCTGTTTTTGAATGTTAGCGCAAACTGATATGCTTACGCCATGAGTAAAACACACTTAACAGAGACACGCTTCGCCGATCTCGACCTGCACCCGCAGGTATTGTCCGCACTGCAAAGTGTTGGATTTGAACATTGTACACCGATTCAAGCATTGAGCTTACCGATTGCACTAATCGGAAAAGACGTTGCTGGACAGGCTCAAACCGGTACAGGTAAAACCTTGGCGTTTTTGATTGCCACGTTCACGACGTTGCTCAACAACCCGCGTAACGGTGACAAACGCTATCCGCGTGCCATTATTATGGCGCCGACGCGTGAGCTTGCAATTCAAATTGCGAACGATGCTGAGCAACTCGCACAACACTGCGACATGCGCCTTGGCATTGTTTATGGGGGCGAGGGTTACGATTCTCAACGCCAACAACTTGAAGAAGGCGTCGATATTCTTATCGGCACCACCGGTCGCTTGATTGACTATTACAAACAGGGCATTTATCAGTTGGATAAAATCCAAACGGTAGTGCTTGATGAAGCCGATCGTATGTTCGATCTAGGCTTTATTAAAGATATTCGCTACATGTTCCACAAGATGCCACCCCCTGGCGAACGCCAGAGCTTGCTGTTTTCAGCCACCTTGTCGCAACGTGTGCAAGAACTTGCCTATGAGCACATGAACTCGCCAACGAAAGTTGAAGTTGAGCCACTGCGTAAAACTGGCGAACGTATTACCGAAGAGCTGTTTTATCCGTCGAAGCAAGACAAAATGAAGTTATTGCTGACGCTGATTGAAGAAGACTGGCCAGACAAAGCCATTATTTTCGCTAACACCAAGCACGTTTGCGAAAAACTGTTTCAATGGCTTGACGCCGACGGCCACCGAGTGGGTTTATTAACCGGCGATGTTCCGCAACGCAAGCGCTTGAAAATTCTTGAGCAGTTTACCGAAGGCGAACTGGACTTCTTAGTCGCTACCGATGTAGCCGCGCGTGGATTACACATTCCTGAAGTAAGCCATGTGTATAACTACGACTTGCCTGACGACTTTGAAGACTACGTGCATCGTATTGGTCGTACAGGCCGTGCCGGCGCAAGCGGCAAGGCGGTAAATTTAGCCTGCGAAGAGTACGTATACAACTTACCAGCCATTGAAGAGTATATTGGTCATAGCATTCCCGTGACCAAGTACGACCCAACGGCCCTGTTAAGTGATTTAAAAACGCCACGCTCTAGTCAGCGCCGACCACGTGGTGGTCGTCGTGGTGGCAATCAGCAACGCCGCAGCGGTGGTAACCGCAAACCCACAAGGTAAATAACGACGATGCAGGACGCACGCTTTGCCGCAATCGATTTAGGCTCAAACAGCTTTCATTTGATTATTGCCACGGCAAAGCGTGATGGCCATTACCGCATTTTAGCCAGACACCGACAAAAAGTTCGGCTCGCCGACGGTTTTGATCAACAGATGGTCGTTAGTGAACAGGCCATCCAGCGTGGCCTAGATTGCCTTAGCCACTTCGCCACCTTACTGCAAGGTATTGCACCAGAGCGGGTACTCTGCGTGGCAACCGCAACACTACGCAAAGCAACCAACAGCCAAGCTATGCTCGCTCGCCTCGAACAAGCACTGGGGCATTCCATACAGGTTATCAGCGGTGAAACTGAAGCGGAGCTAATTTACCAAGGCGCCACCGAGCACTTATTACACAGCCACCAACATGTACTAGTACTCGATATTGGCGGTGCTAGTACTGAGGTTATTGTTGGCCATGGTTGTCAGCCAGAACACCTTGTTAGCCTCGACATGGGGTGCGTTACCTGGCAAAACCGTTTTTTTACCGAGCAAATAGTTTCGCAAGCCAACTGCGATGCCGCTATCGCAGCAGCAAAAGCCACCCTTGAGCCGCATAGTAAGCGATTTTTAGCCGCACATTGGCAGCACGTTTGCGGAGCTTCGGGTACTTTTCGCACCCTTTACGACATGCGCACACGGCCTAAACGCCCCATTACATTAGCTTGGCTGCATGAGTTAATGGCGCAGGTTATAGCCTTAGGGCAGGTGAAAAAGCTTGGTGAGTTAGGTATTCGCGGTGACCGCCAACCCGTGTTTGTGGGTGGGCTTTGTATTCTTATCGCGTTGTTTGAGTGTTTAGCTATCGAACAGGTTGATATTGCCAAGGGCGCTTTGCGCGAAGGGCTATTGGTGCGCATGTTAACGCAACCGAATAGCCCGCTTACAGACGCATTGGCTTAGGACTGCTGGTCGCGCAATTGCTGCGCTGCGTACTTGGCAAAATACGTCAAAATACCATCAGCACCTGCGCGCTTGAAGCCTAATAACGACTCCATAATCACATCATGGCTTAGCCAACCGTTAGCGATGGCCGCCTGCATCATGGCGTATTCCCCGCTAACCTGATACGCAAAGGTTGGTACTTTAAACTGGTCTTTCACGCGGCGTACAATATCCAAATACGGCATGCCAGGCTTCACCATGACCATATCTGCGCCCTCTTCAATGTCTAAGGCTACTTCATGTAGCGCTTCGTCACTGTTGGCGGGGTCCATTTGGTAGGTTTTTTTATTACCACCCTTCAAGTTACCAGCCGAGCCCACTGCGTCTCGAAACGGCCCATAGAAAGCTGAGGCATACTTGGCAGAGTAAGCCATAATTTGCACATGAATAAAGCCGTTTTCTTCCAACGCTTCGCGAATAGCGCCAATACGACCGTCCATCATGTCTGAAGGCGCAACCACATCGGCACCAGCGCGCGCATGCGACAAGGCCTGTCGTACCAGAGCCTCGGTGGTAATGTCATTTTGCACATAGCCATCGTCATCAATAATGCCGTCTTGACCATGAGTGGTAAACGGGTCTAACGCCACGTCAGTAATCACGCCAAGTTCTGGTACCGCAGCCTTGATGGCACGCACGGCGCGTTGCGCCAAGCCCTGATCGTCCCAGGCAGCTTCAGCAGTCAGTGATTTATCCTCAACTGGTGTGACCGGAAATAACGCCACAGCCGGAATGCCAAGCGCCGCAATTTCTTTGCACTCTTCAACCAGCAAGTCGATGGATAAGCGCTCTACGCCCGGCATGGACGCGACTTGTTGACGCTGCTGCTCACCGGGAATAACAAACACCGGATAAATAAAATCTGCTGCGCTTAATTGGTGCTCGGCAACCATACGACGGCTGAAATCATGGCGTCGCAAGCGACGCATACGCCGAAATGGAAAATGACTGACATGCTGCATAAATTGTCCTTCACTAGCTAGTTAAGTTTGATGGCGCCCGCTCGCGGTCGGCAATCACGCGAATTTGATCACGTCCTGCGCCCTTGGCACGATATAAAGCTTCGTCGGCAGCCGCCAATAATTGTGTTGGCTGATCATAGACCTCGGGCGAAGCCACCGCAACACCAATGCTCACCGTGATATGCATAGGACCATGATCGGTATCAAACGCATGCTCACGTACCGCGGTAGCAAGTTTAACCGCTAGGTCTCGCGCGCCCACTTCATCAGTGTCTGGTAGCAACAACGTGAACTCTTCACCGCCATAACGATACAGCGTGTCACTGGCGCGGCGTAGGTTACGTTTTAATAAATGCGCAAGGTCCATCAAAATTTGGTCGCCCAATAAATGGCCATAGCTGTCATTTAGCGCTTTGAAATGATCAATATCGAGCATCATTAGCGTTAAATGAGTGCCGTTACGGCGGCAACGTCGAAACTCACGCTTAAATTCCTGATTCAAGAAGCGGCGGTTGTATAAACCAGTTAAACCATCTTCGTTGCTGCGTTGCTCAAGCTCTTGATTGGCTTTTTGCAAACGCACCATAACGCGCTCAAGTTCAACAGTTCGCTGCGACACCATGTCTTCTAGTTGATGGTTAATCTGCTCTTTTAAGGCTAACTGCTCTTTGCGACCGTCGTTAAAACGAATGGCGAGTGCCCATGACAATAGCAGCACCTCAAAGGCAGAGGCTGCCATAATGGCGTAACGTTGCACGAACACCGACTCAAACAGGCCTAAATAGCCCAAGGCATTGATACATATAGCGCCAAGTAGGGCACTGAGGGCTAAGGTATAAATGCGCGCGTAAATTAACCCACGTCGCCACAGCACAATGCCGCTACTCAGCAAGAAGCTACTGCAAACAACCGCCAAAATCAGCACAAATGGAATCAGCGTGGCATAAGGCAGAAAAATACTCAGCACAAAGGTGATGCCGTACACCACCATAAAGCGACGCAGCCACTTATGAATGGTCATGCTGTGAATTTTTGTTTGCAAGATGCCCATGGTTACCAAAGTGGCAAACATAATCATAATGCTACCAATCATGGTGACGATGCGATCTTGCAGCCAAATCCAATTAGGCCACAAATATTGATAACCAACGCCGTCTAAGCCCGCCATCAGCAAACCAATTGAAAGCGTATAGGCGGAGTAATTTAAAAAACTGATTTCGCGGGTCACCAAAAAATTAAACAAGTTATAAATAGCCATACACAGCAGCAAGCCAAAATAGAGCCCTGTCGCGGCAACTTGGTATTGGTTGGCTTCCATAAAATCAAGCGGTTCCCACAGCTCTAACGGAAATCGCAACGAACTCTCCGTACGTACGCGAATATAAACGTCGTGCTCGGCGTGGGTGGGAACAGGAACAACAAAGTTTTTATTATGTACAGGGCGCTCAGCAAACGGCAGTTGGTCGCCCATGCTAATAGTGTGAATAACTTGCCCGTTACGCACAAAATAGACATCAATGCTGTCTAACAGTGGGTACCCCAAGTACAACATACGGTCGGCATCGTTGGCTGCAATGTGCATACGAAACCAATACGCTTGTGGGGTATAGCCAAACGACACCGCTTCACCTTCAGGTATTGTTCGCCACTGCTGTACAGGCGAATCAATGAGCTGTGTCAGCGAGGTGTTCTCAGACTCTGCTTGGTAATAAACTGTTGGTTTTATTGGCTCTGCTTGAGCTGCGGGAAGCGCTGACCCGAAGCACCAAACCACCAGAACTAACAGCAACTGGTGGATAACGTTTAATTTCATAGCATCCCTATTTTGCGAAAAAGCTAACGCTGTTTTGCCATGTTTGGGCAGCAATTTGGCTGACTTCCTGTTGTCGTAGCTGCGCCAAAAACTCGCCGATAGCCGGCAAGTAACATGGCTCGTTTTGTTTTATTCGAGGTCGTACGTGGCGTGGTGCTAAAAATGGTGCATCGGTTTCTAATAACAACCGATTAAGCGGTATATCCAACACCGCCTCTTGCAATTCTGTACCACGCCGCTCATCGCACAACCAACCTGTTATGCCTATATAACAACCAAGTTCGAGGTAAGGTGCAAGCTCTTTTTTTCCACCGGTAAAGCAATGCGTCAGCATTTTTGGTATAGCTGATTGATAACGCGCTAATAATTCACATTGCTCACGATGTGCATCGCGTTCATGCAAATAAACCGGTAATTTTAAGTGCGCCGCAAGCTGCAGTTGCGCTTCAAACACATCGCGTTGCTTGGGCTGAGGTGAGTAATTACGGTTAAAGTCTAAGCCGCATTCGCCAATCGCCACCACACTGGGGTGCTGGGCTAAAGTGGCTAATTGTTCAATGAAATCATCTGCAGCTGCGTCGGCATCATGCGGATGAATGCCAACCGAAGCGACGAGTTGGTCTGGGTACTGCTCGCACAAACGGATGGCATCACGACTTTCCGCCAAATTGGTGCCGATAACCAGCATTTTCTCAACCCCGGCTTCGCGGGCGCGGCGCAACACGCCTTCAACATCGCGAAACAATTTGCCATTGGTTAAGTTAACGCCGCTATCGAACCAGCGCATTATTTGGTGCGTCGAACGTTGGTACGCCGATTCATATCGGTGCGCCCTAAGTAATATGAATTCAAGGCGCCGCGCTCAATAAAGTAAGTTGCATTCGCATCAATCGGGTAAGACTCTGCCGATATTTGCTCCCACACTTGACCATCTGTGGTGACAATAACCAAACGCCCTAAACGATTCTTCGAGTAGCTCTCAATTTGAATGGTCACGCTGTCTGCTTCTGAGTTTGTACTGTCTTGAATTAACTCGCTGCCAAAACCAGCTGCGGCCGGTGCAACTTGCCGTTCGTTCGCCATGGCGTTACGGGTTGATGCCGAGTTAGTTGCGGCAACACCTTCGCCAGCCACAACATTGTCAAAACAGACCAAACGCTCAAGTGGGTTGTTAATGCCAGCACAAATAGATAACTGCTCAGTAAGGTCTTGTGCTTGTGCTGCTGACATCGAGATACTGAAAACACTGATGAGCAGGCCCGCACGAGCAAGAGTATTTTTAATCATTCGTTATTCCTGTTGTTCCGGTTCTGTTTTTGGTTGATAGAAGCTGGCTATAAGCAAACCAAATTCAAATAAAAGCCACATTGGAATTGCTAATAACGTTTGCGAAATAACATCCGGTGGCGTAAGTAGCATGCCTACAATAAAGGCTATGACGATAATATATGGGCGCTTACGACGCAATGACTCAACGCTCGTGGTGCCGCTCCAACACAACAAAATAATCGCCACGGGCGTTTCAAAAGCAATACCAAAGGCCATAAAAATAGTCAGCACAAAGTCAAGGTAGCTGGATATATCGGTTGCCACAGTCACCCCTTCAGGGGCGGCCGCTGCCAAGAAATTAAGCGCCAATGGCAACACCACAAAATAGGCAAATGCAACGCCTGAAAAAAATAGCAAGGTACTGCTGACCAGCAAGGGAACCACTAAGCGTTTTTCTTTTTTGTACAATCCGGGCGCGATAAATGCCCATAACTGCCACAGCAAATACGGAATCGCAAAGGCTATTGAAACCACAAAGGCAAGTTTAAACGGGGTAAAAAACGGAGTTGCGACGTCCGTTGCGATCATCGATGTACCCTGCGGCAAGCTGGCGATCATCGGCGCTGCTAACCATTGGTATAGCTGGTCAGCAAAAGTCGCGGCAATAGCGAAAACTAGCCCTACGGCTATCACGGCATGCAGTAATCGACGACGCAGCTCTAACAGGTGATCAATAAGCGGAGACTGGCTAGCCATTGGTATCAGTATCCGTGGTGTTGCTTGCGTCGGGTTTCTTATTGGTATTAGAGTCAGGTTTGGCGTAAGGCCGCTGCACTTGTGCCGCAGCTGAGCGTAACTCAGCTACTGAACGTTGCAAATCAGGCGGTAGCTCATCCATGTTCAACTGCTCGGCTTTTTTTAAGTGTTCATGAAGCTCTTTAATGCGTAGCTCGTGCTTCAACTCGGCCTGCACATTGCTAGAGAATTCACGCACTTTACCAACCCCGCGTTGTAGCGATCGCAAGGCGCCCGGCAAGCGTTCAGGGCCCAGTACAATGAGCCCCAAAATAGCAATGATAACAAGCTCCCAAAAGCCAATATCAAACATAGGGCTTATTTATCTTCTGACTTTTTTTCGACGCTTTCGTTGGTTTTGTTTTGGCTTGCCGAATCCAATTCTTTTGGCTCTTTATCGTCATCACTCACTGACTTTTTAAAACCCTTTACGGCTGAGCCCAAGTCTGAACCAATATTGCGGAAGCGTTTGGTGCCAAAAATAAGCACAATAATCACTAATACAACCAGCAACTGCCATACGCTAGGTCCCATACATTTACCTCATTTAATTAATGGCTTCGTCGCCATGCAAATAATCCACTAAGCACCGTTGCTGCGGCACTGCTTGCCACAACCCAAAGGGGTTGTTCGCTAATAAATAACAGCGTTGTGCTAATTAATAAGCCACTGGTTAATACGCCCCACCACAATGCCTGTGACTGGCGTTGCTGGGTGGCGCGTAATTGCGCCAATAGTTGTTGTTGCGTGCGGGCCAACGGCCGCTGTTGTTGCAGGTAATCATAAAGCAAGGTTGGCATTTCGGGCAATTTTTCCGCCCAATAGGGCGCATTTTCTTTCACCGACCGCACCACCGCGCGCCAACCTAGCTGTTCTTGCATCCAACGTTCTAAAAACGGTTTGGCGGTTTGCCACAAATCAAGTTGGGGGTACAAGGTGCGCCCTAAACCTTCCACGTACAACAAGGTTTTTTGCAGCAACACTAACTGCGGTTGCACTTCCATTTCGAAACGCCGAGCAGTGTTAAACAAGTTCACCAACACATGTCCAAATGAAATATCGGCCAACGGCTTATTAAATATTGGCTCACATACGGTGCGAATAGCAGACTCAAATTCTTCCACATTAATGTGCGACGGCACCCAACCCGAATCAACGTGTAGTTCGGCAACTTTGCGATAGTCACGATTGAAAAACGCCAAAAAGTTCTCGGCAAGGTAACGCTTGTCTTCACGGTTTAAAGTGCCAACAATGCCGAAATCAATACCTAAATATTGCGGGTCATCTGGGTTTTCGCGTGACACAAAGATATTACCTGGGTGCATATCGGCATGGAAAAAACTATCGCGAAATACTTGGGTGAAAAATACTTCAACGCCGCGTTCCGCGAGTTTCTTCATATTCACGCCAAGGGTCATTAACGTATCGACGTCACTTACCGGAATACCATCAATGCGCTCCATGACCATCACATTGTGGCGGCTGTAATCACTGTAAACCGTAGGAATATACAGTAACGGCGAGTTTTCAAAATTGCGCTTCAGTTGAATCGCGTTACCGGCTTCACGCAGCAGATCAAGCTCATCAAGCAAGGTTTTGCGGTATTCTTTTACAACTTCTTTTGGCTTTAAGCGGCGGCCATCAGGCAAGTGACGCGCCAACACGCTGGCCAGGGTTTCCATTAAGCGCAAGTCGGCATCAATAGAGGTGCGAATATCTGGGCGAATGACTTTAATCACGATGTCTTTGCCAGCATCGTCACCCTGCTTCAACCGCGCGGTATGCACTTGGGCAATAGAGGCTGAAGCCAATGGCTGCACCGCAAAGTCGTCAAACGCTTCGTCAATGCTCACCAACTCAAGTGCTTTTTCAATGAGTTGTTGCGCTTGTTCGCCCGGAAAGGCTTTCACCCGGTCTTGCAGCACGGCAAGCTCATTGGCAATGTCTGGTGGCAGCAAATCGCGCCGAGTTGAGAGCATTTGGCCAAACTTCACCCACACCGGGCCAAGGCTTTCTAGCGCAAGGCGCAAGCGTGCCCCTGCCGGTTTGTCTTTGTGCTTATTGGGCATCCAAAATAGCGCATAGCGGCCTACCCGAAGGCTCCAAGGCAACCAACGCGCAGGAATAATTTCATCGAGCCCATAGCTCAAAAACGTGCGAGTAATTTGATAAGCGCGCTGTAACCGAATACTCACGAGGTTTTCCTTTTGTTTACCGCTGCCAGGTTACGCTCAAGCCGATCAACGGCGGCGCGCAATTGCTGCAACGCTTCGCTAAAACCAGTGAACTCAGCTTGGCTAACCAGTAGCTGCTTTTCTTCCACCAGTACATCGCGAACCCAAGCTTTTTGGTCTGCCATCGCTTGTTCTAGCCAACGCCGACTGCGCATAAACGCCTGGCTTAAAAAGTGCGCGGGTACATCACCAATGCGCTGTGCTAATTGCTCTTGCCAGTCAATGTCTAACGCCACAAACAGCTGTGCAAATTGCTGCGCTAGCATGGGGTCGCCTTCAATATCCAGCGCATCGGCCTTAATAAGCCGAGTAATATTGGCGGTGTCGCGCAGCTCAGGTAGCACCGCTAAACGCGTTATAATGTGGCAATCGACAGGCTCGTTATCAACCCAACTAAAAATTAACTGCTGCGAGCAAACCTGCAAGGTAAAGGGTTTCCCCAATTCACTTAAGGTAACGCGCAAACGTTTGTCCGCCAGCTTGTGCAGGCGTGCAGGCGAAGCGTCATCGAGGCTCAGTAGTTGGTTTGCAAGCGCTTCTGCGGCGGCTGTCGGTAACACGGTAAACAACATTAGAATTTGAACCCACGATGCAGCGCCACAATACCGCCAGTTAAGTTGGTATAGGTAACTTGGTCATAACCCGCTTGTTCCATCATGCCTTTAAGCGTTTCTTGATCTGGGTGCATGCGAATGGACTCGGCCAAATACTGGTAGCTCTCAGCATCGCCGGCAACCATCTGCCCCATTTTGGGCAGGACATTGAACGAGTAAAAATCGTAAGCTTGGTTGAGCAACGGCTGTACTGGTTTTGAAAACTCCAATACCAACAGGCGGCCGCCTGGCTTGAGTACACGAAACATCGACTCAAGCGCTTTTTGCTTATCGGTCACATTACGTAAGCCAAACGCAATGGTAATAATGTCAAAGCTATCATCGGCAAACGGCAATTCTTCGGCGTTAGCCTGCACATAGCGCACGTTGCCCACAATGCCACGATTACGCAGTTTGTCGCGGCCAACTTCCAGCATGGCGTCGTTTATATCCGCCAAGACCACTTCGCCAGTTGGGCCCACACGTTTCGAAAACTGCGCAGTTAAGTCACCAGTACCGCCGGCAATGTCGAGCACCTTCATGCCCGTACGTACACCACTGCTATCAATGGTGTAACGCTTCCACAAACGGTGAATGCCAAATGACATGAAGTCGTTCATGACGTCATATTTTTGCGCCACTGAGTTAAAAACATTGGCAACGAGGTTCTGCTTTTCGTTTTTAGCAACCTGCTTGTAGCCAAAATCAATGGTGTCTTGGTTGTTATCTTTCATGGTTAAGCCTTTTTGCGCATGTGCGCGCTAGTGTACTACGAAATCATGCTTGGGCGTAGTGGTCTCGCCGCGGCAGCCAACGTTGTATGAGTGCGTCCGTGGTTTGCGGATAACGCTGCCACACTACCTGTGCCATGTGCTGTACTTGGTCAACAAGGTGGGCGTGTTTCACTAAATCGGCCACTTTCATTTCCGTTAATCCGGTTTGTTTTTGGCCCAGCAATTCACCCGGCCCGCGCAGCTCCAAATCGCGCTGGGCAATGACAAAGCCGTCACTACTGTCGCGCAGTACCGCCAAGCGTTGCGTGGCCGTTTTCGACAGCGGCGAATGGTACAACAACACACAATGGCTCGCTGCAGCACCGCGACCAACCCGACCTCGCAACTGGTGCAATTGCGCTAAGCCTAAGCGCTCGGGGTTTTCGATAATCATCAGGCTAGCATTAGGTACGTCAACACCCACCTCTATAACCGTGGTTGCCACTAACAAATCCAGCTGGTGCGCTTTGAATGCGCTCATCACGGCTTCTTTCTCTTGGCTTTTCAAGCGCCCGTGCACCAGCCCAATACGTAAATTCGGCAAGGCTTCTTGCAACTGTGTGGCGGTGTCTTCTGCCGCTTGGCACTGCAGTGCCTCCGACTCTTCAATGAGCGTACACACCCAATACGCCTGCAAGCCCTGTTTGGTGCACACTTCATGCACCCGCTCAATGACCTGATCACGGCGCGTATCAGGAATCGCCACTGTGGTTACCGGCGTTCGCCCAGGGGGTAATTCGTCAATAATCGACGTAGCTAAGTCGGCATAAGCGGTCATCGCCAAGGTTCGTGGAATTGGCGTTGCAGTCATAATCAACTGATGCGGCTGAAAACCTTGGTCAATGCCCTTCTGGCGCAATTCTAAGCGTTGGTGCACACCAAAACGATGTTGTTCATCAATAATCACTAAAACTAAGTTTTTATAAGTCACTTCGGCCTGAAACAACGCGTGCGTGCCAACCACTAGCTGTACTTGGCCGGCAGCGATTGCCGCTAAATTTTCAGCACGCTCTTTGGTTTTTTGCTTGCCTGCTAACCACCCCACCTGAATACCGAGCGGCTCGAGCCATTGACGAAAGGTTAAGGCGTGCTGTTCAGCCAAAATTTCGGTGGGGGCCATAAGCGCAACTTGGTACCCCTGCCCGATGGCTGTTAGCGCTGACAGGGCTGCTACGAGGGTCTTTCCCGAGCCGACGTCACCTTGCACCAAGCGCATCATCGGCATGGGTTGCGCAAGGTCCTGCTGTATTTCAGCCACCACTCGCTGCTGCGCGCCCGTAGGCTGAAATGGCAACTGCGCTAAAAACTCATACTGCAATTCACTGTTCACAGTTAACGCGCGCGCTTGGTGAGCCTGCTTTAGGGCGCGCAACTTTAACAAGCTGAGTTGATGAGCCAGTAGCTCTTCTGCGGCTAAGCGTGTTTGTGCCGGGTGCGTACCTTCCATCAGCTGCTGCAAACTGACATCAAGCGGCGGCCGATGCAAAGTACGAATAGCTTGCGCTAGGCTAATACCTCCGGGCTGTAATTCAGCGGGCAGAAGCTCAGGCAACGCTTGTTCATTCAAGTAGGTAAGTGCTTGCTCACTTAGTTTTCTAAGTAGGGCTTGCTGCACCCCTTCGGTGGCTGGGTAAACGGGGGTGAGCGCCTCTTCGCCTAACACCGGCGCCTCGCCCTCAATAATTTTGTATTCCGGATGAATCATGTCGGGGCCACTTAGCCCGCGACGTGCTTCACCAAATAATTGTAGCCGTGTACCTTGCGCAAATTGCTTTAACTGCGCGGCAGAAAACTGGAAGAACACCAAATTAAGCACGCCACTCGCATCGCGCACGCGCACTTTGAGCATACGCCTGCGCCCATAGGCAACTTCAGCTTTCAGCACTTCGGCAATCACGGTCGCACTGGTGCCCGGTTGCAACGCGGCAATAGGGTAAATACGCGAACGGTCTTCATAACGCAGGGGCAGGTGTAGCAATACATCTTGCACATTCGCCAAACCGAGCTTTTCTTCAAGCTTGATTTGTAGCTTTGGCCCAACACCTTTTAGGGTGCTAAGCGGAATGCGATGAAGACCGTCCGTTGTCATCTTTTGGCGCTCCGAATTTGCTGCCACCAAGTGTCATCGGCAGCAATTTGCCCATCGCTATCTAAGCTTGGGTACGGAATGTTGTTTAAGCGGCATAAGCGCGCAAAAATAGGGTGACCACCTTCAAATAGCACGCGTTCGCGTTCTTGGGCGCTTAACGTCGGTTGTTGATACATTCCCGCCGCATCGCGTTGACGCTGGGCTTCATACAATATGACAGCCGCCGCAACAGAAACATTCAACGACTCGGCCATACCTACCATAGGAATAATAATTTCGTGATCAGCAGCAGCAATGGCTTCAGGGGTAACCCCTCGGCGTTCTTGCCCCATGATGATTGCCGTCGGTTTGGTGTAATCAATAGCGCGAAAATCAACGGCTTGGTCAGATAAATTGGTGACTAAAACCTGCTTACCTTCGCTTCGCAATTGCTCAATGCACGGGGTTAAGCCATCATGATGATGTACTTTCACCCACTTTTCACTGCCTACGGCGGCACCTCGCGTGAGACGAAAATGGCGCTCATACCAAATGGCATGCACATCGTGAATACCCACCGCATCGGCGGTGCGCACCAAAGCAGCAAGGTTATGATTTTTGTGGACACTCTCTAAACACAACGTAAGATCGCTCTGGCGCTGGTCCAGAAGTTTAGAGATACGTGCGAAGCGTTCCGGCGACATGTACTATTCCAATTTAATATCTATCACTTAAGGCAAGTATAACGGCATGCGAGAGTTATCCATAGTGTTTAGCCACCCCGATTTTTATGTGCTGAATAAACCGGCTGGGGCCCCCATGCACGCTAACGATAACGAGCTTGGTGTGGTTCAGCAACTTAGCGAACAATTGCATGAACCGCTTTGGCCAATACATCGGCTAGACACGCCAACCTCGGGCGCTTTGCTTATTGGCCGCAATCAGCACGCCGCAGCCGCCTTAAGTGGCTTGTTTGCACACCGGACTATTCACAAAACCTACCTTGCCATTTGTGCCGGTAAGCCGAAGAAAAAACAAGGCCTTATTAGCGGCGACATGCAAAAAGTACGACGCGGCAATTGGCGCCTACTGCACAGCCAAGAAAACCCCGCACAAACACGCTTTACCAGTTTTTCATTAAAGCCGGGCTACCGTTACTATGTGCTCAAACCGACCACTGGGCGCACCCATCAGCTACGGGTTGCTTTAAAGAGCATTGGCGTACCGATATGCGGCGACACCCGCTACGGAGGCGAAAGCGCTGAACACCTGCACTTGCATGCTTGGAAATTACAGTTTGAATACGCCAATGAGGTGTTCGATATAACCGTACCTTGGCCAACATATGAACACTTCGCCGATTTACCTACTGCTCTCGAAGTAGGAGGTTGATTGTTTTTTAGCCAACCCGCTCCGTTTAAAGCGACTTTACACATTGACATTCATTCTAACTCTCGCTAAACCTAACCGCTCAGAATGTGTGTTTTTTAAAAGCAACGTTAGGGAGTTGTTATGACTCAAAAATTAATGTTCATACTTACTTTGATACTTCTGTTAGCTTCTTCTGTTACAAGCTCACAAGCAGGCGAACTTAACATAGACGAGAAATCACAAGCTTCAACTCAAGCAGCCTCATTGAAACTCGACTTCGGCTATGATGGAGAGTTGTTCACAAATATCATCGCTAATGCCTTTGTTGGGCATCCAATGAGTCTCTATCTAAGCCATCCAAACTCACAAAACGAGTATAAAGTTGAAGTGCTTATTAATCTTTTTGAACACTCGGGAAAAACGGCTGCAAAAGTATACTTATCATTTCATAAAAAATTGTATGATTCATGGGAAAACGAACGGGCGATTGAAGCATCGCTTTATCTGAATGACACCTCCAGCTTCTCTATTTCAGATGCTAGTGACAACCATCTTATTGAAGGGCAGCTCACCGTCTCGGCGTACAGCGGAAAATTACCCGAAGGTGCTTCGACAAATGCAGAATATGATAACTTGACAACTATGACTCAATAGTCCTGCTACAAAAGGTAATCGCCATGAAATATTCTTTAATCAGCTTGGCTCTTCTCACCGCAACGAGTTTAACAGCCGGCGCTGCCAAGGCCGAATCAGCCGTTCGAATTAACGCCGAGCTAGAACAGAAAGTTATTGAATGGCGCCGCGACTTACACCAACACCCCGAGCTAAGTAATCGTGAATTTCGTACCGCAAAAGTTGTTGCCGAGCACCTTGAAGCGCTTGGCTTAGAAGTACAAACCGGCGTTGCACATACCGGTGTGGTGGGCTTACTTAAGGGCGCTAAACCAGGCCCCACTATTGCCTTGCGCGCTGATATGGATGCCCTGCCAGTCACCGAACTTACCGATGTGCCCTTTGCCTCAAAAGCCGTTTCAGAGTACCGCGGCAAAGAAGTTGGCGTCATGCATGCCTGCGGTCATGACTTGCACGTGGCGATGCTGATGGGCGCAGCTGAGCAACTTGCTACCATGCGTGATCAACTGGCCGGTAACGTGGTATTTATCTTTCAACCCGCCGAGGAAGGCGCGCCAGCTGGTGAAGAAGGCGGTGCTGAACTCATGCTCAAAGAAGGCATGTTCAAACAATACCAACCAGAAGCAGTATTCGGTATTCACGTGTGGTCGGCAGGCAACACCGGACAAATTGGTTACCGCGAAGGCCCACTTATGGCCTCGTCTGATCGCTTTGAAATTAATGTCAAAGGCCGCCAAACTCACGGCTCGCGCCCATGGGGCGGGGTTGATCCCATTGTGGCCGCAGGCCAAATTATTAGCAACACGCAAAGCATTGTCTCGCGCCAAGTGGACATTACCAAAGCGCCCGCTGTGGTTAGCTTCGGTATTGTTGAAGGCGGCGTGCGCAACAACATTATTCCCGATGAAGTGTACTTAGAAGGCACCATTCGTAATTTCGACATGGGCAACCGCGCACAAATTTTTGAGAACCTGAAAACCACCGCAGAAATGACCGCCAAAGCCAGCGGCGCTGAAGCTCACGTGCACATTGACGAAGGCTATCCAGTAACTATTAACAACCCCGAACTAACACGCCAAATGCTACCCACTATGCAGCGCGTAGCAGGCGCTGACAACGTGAAAGTAAACGCGCTAGTCACCGGTGCCGAAGACTTCTCGTTTTATGCGCTTGAAGTACCCGGCTTGTTTGTCTTCTTAGGCATTACCCCTGAAGGTCAAAACCCAGCCGAAGCGCCAAGCAACCATTCACCGTACTTTTATGCCGACGAAGATGCCTTAAAAACCGGCACTGAGCTTTATGTCAATTGGGTGTTTGATTACGCTAAAGCCCATTAATTGGGCTTTAGCATTTCACGAATCACTTTCTTATCAATTTTGCCAACGCTAGTACGTGGAATTTCATCCACAACTTTTACGGTGTCTGGCAAGTACCACTTTTCGATAAGGCCTTCGTCAATATACTGCTGCATGTGCGCAACCACGGCGTCGCGGTCCACCGAAGCGCCAGCACGGGCGGTGACGATGGCATGTGGGCGCTCGCCCCACTCGTCGTCGGGCAGACCAATAACGGCGGCTAGCTCAATGTCAGGGTGTTTGCTGATTAGGTTTTCAATGTCGAGTGACGACACCCACTCGCCGCCAGTTTTAATGACGTCTTTAATACGGTCGCGAATTTGCAGTGTGTAAGTGCTATCAATGGTGCCCACGTCGCCGGTGTGCATCCAACCGTTAGCCCATAGCTCTTCGCTTTTTTCAGGTTCATTTAAGTAACCCTGCGTTAACCATGGTGTGCGTACCACCACTTCGCCCATCGCCTCGCCGTCATGCGGTAAGAAACGACCATTGCTGTCAATAATGCGCATATTCACAAACGGTACCGGGCGACCGGTTTTAATGCGTTCGGCCACTTGTTGGTCGTGCGTGAATTCATCAGCGTTTAACGGCATCCAGGTGGTGCTTAACAGCGGACAGGTTTCCGACATGCCGTAACCCGTATAAATTTGAATACCGCGTTCAAGCGCTGCGCTGGCAAGGCCTGCCGTTAAAGCGCTACCACCAATAAGCACCTGCCAGCCACTAAAATCAATGGCTTTGGCTTTTTCACTGCTGAGCACCATTTGCAAAATAGTCGGTACGCAGTGCGAGAAAGTCACTTTTTCGGTCACAAACAATTTCAGCAGGGTTGCTGGCTCGTAACGACCTGGGTACACCTGTTTTAAGCCCATCATAGTGGCCACAAACGGCACACCCCATGCATGCACGTGGAACATTGGCGTAATGGGCATGTACACACTGGAGGCTTGCATCAGCTGCATGTTGTCATTCATGGACGTGGTGGCGGCAAGTGCCATGGTGTGCAGCACTAATTGGCGGTGCGAGAAATACACGCCTTTCGGGTTGCCGGTGGTGCCCGTGGTGTAGAAGGTGGTGGCAATCGCATTTTCATCAAAATCGGGGAAATCAAACTCTGGCAACGCTCCACTTAGCAACGACTCATACTCACCAATCGTTTTTAACGGCGCTTCTGCTGGCGTATCGCTATCACTTAATTGCATATATTTTTCTACGGTAACCAGCTCATGTTTAACTTGGGCTAATAACGGCAGAAAATCGTCATGGGCCAATACCAATTTGTCTTCGGCATGGTTCATGGTGTAGACAATTTGCTCAGGTGCTAAGCGCACGTTCACGGTGTGTAGCACGGCACCAATCATAGGTATGGCGAAGAAGCACTCGAGATAACGTGGGGTGTCCCAATCGAGCACGGCCACCACGTCGCCTGCTTTCACGCCCGCTTCGGTAAGCACGTTAGCAAGCCGGCAAACTCGCTCATTAAACTCTTGGTAGCTATAACGCTTTCCGTTGTTGCCGCCAACAATTTCGTTGTCGCCTGCGTAGCGCTGGCTAGACAACAGCAATTGTTTAATTAACAGCGGATATTGGTACGCCTCTTCGGTTGGTTTAAGTAGTTTTACCGGCATAATAAATCCTTGTTGTTCTGTATTTTTATTTGTTGGTTACCACTTACGGGCAACTTCATAAATATCCGTACGACGGTCTTTTAGGTTCGTTACCGAGCCTTCATGATGTAAATAACGTAGCTCGTCCAAGTTTAGATCGGAGAAAATAAGCTGCTCGGTGTTTGGCGTGGTCTCGGCCAAAATTGCATCATAAGGGAAGGCAAAGTCCGACGGGGAAAATACCGCTGACTGCGCATATTGCACATCTAAGCTTTCAACTTGCGGTAAGTTACCCACGCTGCCACAAGTGACGACATAACATTCGTTTTCTACCGCACGGGCTTGAGCACAGTGGCGCACGCGTAAATAGGCGTTGCGCGTGTCGGTCCAAAACGGTACGAACAAGATCTCGAGGCCTTCGTCGGCCATTAGCCGGCCTAGCTCTGGAAATTCAACGTCATAACAAATCAAAATACCCACTTTACCGGCGTCGGTGTCAAACACCTGCACGTGGTCGCCGCCTTCAATAACCCAGTCGCGCTTTTCGTGCGGGGTAACATGAATTTTACGCTGCTCTTCAATGGTACCGTCGCGGCGGCACAAGTACGACACGTTATAAATCACGTCGTCTTCGTTCAGTGGCATAGAGCCGGTGATAATGTTGATGTTGTAGCTGACGGCCATTTGCGACATTTCGCGCTTAAAGCGCTCGGTAAAACCAGCCAAAAAGCGAATCGCGTCTTTTTGTTGGCTTTGGTCGGTGAGGCCCATTAATGGCGCATTGAAAAACTCGGGAAATACCGCAAAATCACTTTGATAGTTCGACATCGCGTCGACAAAGTACTCTACTTGGCGCAGCATTTCTTCGACCGAGTCAATTTCGCGCATTTGCCACTGCACAGCACCAATGCGTACGTTACGAATGCGCGAGCCAAGAATGTTATCTGACGGTTCATACAAAAAGTTATCCCACTCAAGCAAGGTAGCAAAGCCAACCGAACGCTTGTCTTCGGGCAGGTATTTACCAAGCAAGCGCTTCACGGTGAAGTCGTTGGCTAACTGAAAGGTCAGAATGGGGTCGTATATTTCACGGCGGTGTACCGCTTCAATGTATTGGCCGGGAGTCATCTCGTCGGCATATTTGTGAAAGTTCACAATACGTCCGCCGGCTAAAATAGCCTTCAAATTCGACTGGCGGCATAGCTCTTTGCGGGCATCGTACAAACGGCGACCTAAGCGAAAACCGCGGTAGTCTGGGTGAATCAATACATCTAGCCCATAAATGGCATCACCCTTGCGGTCATTTAAAATATTCTCGCGGGCGTCCATTAAGTCGTCATAGGTATGCGGGTTACTAAAGCGGGCGTATTTCACTTTCACCGTCAGCGCCACGCCAACCAACTGGCCATTGTCTTCTAGACAAATTTGGCCCTCTGGAAATTCTTTAATTAATTTTTGAATGGTGTGCTCGCCCCAAGCCCCGCCAATATCGGGGTAAACCTTGTCCATCAAGGCTTTTAGTTGCGGGTAATCGTCGGTGCGAAGATTACGTAACTGTAAATGCAGATCATCCGGGCTCATAGACATCCTTTGTGCTTCTGTGTACAACTTGAGTTAAGGGCTTTATTTAAAGTAAGCGTTCTGCGCGGCGCTTGCAACGTCAACATAAGACATATAAACTTCTGGACGTCTAAATATAACAAGCAAGGAATTTTATGACTCAATCAGCCAGTGCCAAGGCGCTTCTGCCGCTTGGTTTGTTTCTTACGCTGTTTCTAGGAACCGGGATCTACTTTCAGCTATCCGGGGTCGACTATGCGTTTTATCAACTTGCCAGCCCCGTGGCTATTTTACCGGCCATTATTTTGGGCGTACTGCTAAGCAAGCAGGCCTTTGAAGAGCGAATCGATACTTTTGTGGCCGGCGTTGGCGAGCGCAATATTGTCACCATGTGCATGATTTACCTGCTTGCCGGGGCGTTCTCGACAGTTGCCGCGGCAACGGGCGGCGTTGACGCAATGGTCGCGTTGGGTTTGAATGTCATACCCCCGCAGTTTTTACTGCCAGGCTTGTTTATTATCGCCGCCGTGGTTTCCACCGCCATGGGCACGTCAATGGGCACCTTGGCCGCATTAGCGCCGGTGGCACTAGGTTTAGGCCAAGCGGCTGAAATCGACCTCGCCCTGCTGGCGGGTGTACTGGTTAGTGGCGCCATGTTTGGTGACAACTTGTCATTTATTTCAGATACCACCATTGCCGCAACGCGCACGCAGGGTTGCGAAATGAGCGACAAATTCAAAGCCAACTTGAAAATTGCCCTGCCCGCTGCGGCGATTACATTAATTTGGCTATTTACTTATGATACCGGCGCGGTACCGCCTAAAATTCCTGAAGCTAACTTATGGTTAAGCCTGCCGTACTTCTTCATTATTGTATTGGCGGTTATGGGCTTGAACGTATTCGCGGTGCTTACGCTGGGTATTATTTTAGCGGCAGCCTTTGGCATGGTCACCGTAGGCTATGAGTGGGTGGCATTTAGCAAAGACATCTACGAAGGCTTTACCAGCATGCAAGAAATTTTCTTGCTGTCATTACTTATTGGTGGCTTGTCGGCGCTTATTCGCCAGCAAGGCGGCTTGGCTTTCTTGGCCAACACAGTCGCTGGGGCAACCAAGCGTTTATTTAAGCACAAACAGCAGCGCGCAGCATTTGGTGTGGCGGCTTTAACCGGCTTAACCAACTTTGCCGTGGCTAACAACACGGTGACAATTTTGCTCTCTGGCGAGGTGAGTAAACAGCTGGCTGAAGACGGTAACTTGGCGCCGCGTCAAAGCGCCAGTCTGCTCGATATTTTTGCCTGTGTAGTACAAGGGGCGCTCCCCTATGGGGCGCAGGCATTACTTATGGGCGCTAGCTTCGGCTTATCGCCGCTAGATGTCAGTATTCACACAGGGTACTGTTTTATTTTGGCAGGGGTGGCCATTGCCATGATCATCTGGCGCAAGCCGCTAGAGGCTCGCACCAGCGAAGCAACAGCTTAGTTGGTGCTTGGCAGCTCCATCACACCATCAATTTCAATTTGCGCGCCCTTTGGCAAGGCTTTTACGCCAATTGCGGCGCGCGCTGGGTATGGCGTACGGAAAAACTCCGCCATGACTTCGTTCACCACAGGGAAGTTACCCAAATCAGTTAAGTAAATTTGCACTTTGATCATGTCTTGCAATTCGCCGCCTGCAGCTTCACATACCGCGCTTAAATTTTTAAATACTTGCACGGCTTGCGCACGAAACTCTTCGCTCACAAATTCCATGGTTTCTGGTACCAAAGGAATTTGACCAGACAAATAAACCGTGGTGCCAATTTTTACCGCTTGTGAATAAGTTCCAATAGCGGCTGGAGCTTTTTCTGTGCTAATGATGACTTTTGACATAATGAATTCCTAGAAATTACTTCCTTAGTCGCCAAACGCGCTGCACATTCGGCATTTTGCGAATGTGACGAATAACATCGGCGAGTTGTTTCCTGTCACGCACACTCAGTGCGATATCAATGTAATAAATACTGGCGTCAATCTCTTCGGTTTTCAGGCCATGAATATTACAGCCGGTTGAAGAAATTGAGGCCGTTAATTTCGCCAAAGCGCCTTGGTGGTTTTCAATTTCCACGCGCACTTCGGTGGTAAATTCTGCGTCGGTATTGGCTTCCCATTGTACTGGGAAATAACGGCCGGGTTCGTCTTCGTAACCACGTACGTTCTTACACTCTTTGCGGTGTACCACTAAACCTTTACCTGGGCTAACGTGGGCAATAATGTCGTCGCCCGGAATTGGCCGACAACACTTAGCAAAACTCACCAATAAACCTTCGGCGCCACGAATGGCTAACGTGCTCTTCGGTGCGTTTGCTGCTTGTTCGTCTTTAATTTGGGCTAGCTCGCCTAATAACCGTTTGGCAATAGCCACCGACATTAAATTACCGAGACCAATTTCACGCAATAGCGTAGGTACGTCTTCTACTTTGACTTCTTTGAGCACACGCTTAAAGTCAGCCGTTGGTATATCGTCGTAATTAATCGGCCCTAAAGCCGCGCGCAATAAACGCTCACCTAAATGTTCCGCTTCGCGCGTTTCTTGGCCCTTTAAGTACTGGCGTATTTTCGCGCGTGCTTTACCGGTTACCGCAAAATTCAGCCAAGCGATATTCGGGCGTGAGCCCGGTGCGGTTTTAATTTCAACGGTTTGCCCCGTTTCTAATGGCTTCGACAACGACGACACGCGGTGATTGACTCGCGCGCCAATACAGGTGTTGCCAATATCCGTATGCACGGCGTAGGCAAAATCAACCGGCGTTGCACCTTGCGGCAATTCAATAATGCGCCCTTCTGGGGTGAACACGTAAATTTCTTCTGGGAACAGTTCTGACTTCACGTTTTCAATGAATTCAAAGGCATTACCGGTGCTTTGCTGCAACTCAAGCAAACTTTGCATCCAGCGACGGGCGCGCACTTGCGCGGTGGTGCCGGAACTGTCATCGGCTTTATACAGCCAATGCGCCGCAACCCCTCGGTCGGCCATCAAGTTCATTTCTTCGGTACGAATTTGCACTTCAACCGGTATGCCATGCGGGCCTTTCAGCGACGTATGCAATGACTGGTAACCGTTTGACTTAGGAATCGCAATATAGTCTTTGAAGCGGGTTTCAATTGGTTTGTACAAATTATGCAAGGCGCCAAGTACGCGGTAACAGGTGTCTAGTTCATCCACGATCACCCGAAATGCGTATATATCCATCACCTGTTCGAAGCGTAATTCTTTGTGCTTCATTTTTTGGTAAATACTGTACAAGTGCTTTTCGCGGCCAATCACGCGGGCTTTAATGCCAACATCGTGCAATCGCTTTTCAATTTCTTGCTGCACTCGCTCAACCAGCTCGCGACGGTTGCCGCGCGCGCGCTTCACTTCAGACTCAAGTAACTTCGCTCGCCACGGGTGCAGGGCATGGAAACCAAGCAGTTCCAACTCGTTCTTTATGTCATGAATACCTAAGCGGTGCGCCAACGGTGCATAAATTTCGAGCGTCTCGCGCGCAATGCGGCGTTTTTTATCGGGCCGCAAATGACTAATGGTGCGCATGTTATGCGTGCGGTCGGCTAATTTAATAAGAATAACGCGAATATCCTGTACCATCGCCATAATCATTTTGCGATAGTTTTCGGTTTGCAGTTCTTCTTTGGAATTAAATTGCAGTTTGTCGAGTTTCGACACGCCTTCCACCAACTCGGCTACGGTAGAGCCAAATTGTTCAGCGAGATCTTCTTGGGTGTATTCGGTGTCTTCAATCACATCATGCAGCAAGGCTGCCATGATGGTTTCATGATCAAGGCGCATGTCGGCCAGCAAGCCGGCGACAGCAACAGGGTGGGTAATATAGGGTTCGCCGCTATGGCGCTTTTGATGTTTGTGGCCATCGGCGGCCAATTTGAAGGCCGCAGCAGCTCGCTCCACCTGTTCGGGTGGCAAATACTCAGCTAGCTGTTGCCGAAGGCCTTCAAACAAATACACCCGATTTACTCAAGCCCACGAATTGCGTCAACAGCCGCCATTTCTTCAGCGTCTCTTTGCGCCATTTCAGTACGCTCTTCAGCGTCAAGACGCTTCGCATCAATGTGGCCACCTTCAATTTCGCGTAAAGCGACAACGGTTGCCTTTTCATTGTTTTTCCAAGGCACCAATGAATCTTTACCTTGCGTGGCCAATTGACGAGCACGACGTGCTGCAACAAGCACTAAATCAAAACGGTTGCCGATACGATCAACAGCATCTTCTACGGTTACGCGAGCCATGTTTACTCCAACTATGTGCAAAACGGGTCAGGAATTATACGGATTTACCCGTCATTCGCCAAGAGATCTTTGATTTTTGCGGCGTGCCGCACTTGTTGTAATCCTACCTTAAGGCGCTGGGCAAACACAATATGCTCTAGTTGAGCCAAGGTTTGCTCAAATTTATCGTTCACCAGCAGGTAGTTAAACTCATGATAATGCGACATTTCGGCTTGCGCTTTAGCCATGCGACTGGCGATTACTTCTTCGCTGTCTTGGCCGCGCGCACGCAAACGTTGCTCTAAAGCCTCAAGGCTTGGCGGTACAATAAAAATTGACTGAGTTTGTGGGTTAGCTTCGCGTACTTGGCGCGCGCCTTGCCAATCTATGTCTAAAAATACGTCTATGCCCTGGGCAAGTGTTTGCTCAATGTAAACGCGTGAGGTGCCATAGTAGTTACCAAACACGTGAGCCCACTCATAAAACTCATTGTTTTCAATTTTTGCTTTAAATTCAGCTTCGCTTAAAAAGTGATAATGCACACCATCAACTTCACCTGGGCGCGGGGCGCGGGTGGTACAAGAAACCGACACTTGCATGCTGTCATTGCTATGGCGCTCAAGCAAAGCTCGGATTAAACTGGACTTACCGGCCCCACTGGGCGCGGCCAAAATAAATAAATTGCCACTGGCGATTGGTGCTGTCATGAATGCTTACATTGATTGGCTTGCTAATAACGGGCAAGCATAGCATGTTGAACAACTAAATAACTAGATCGAATACGCCATACCGGCTTTCAGCACACTAGAAACAGAACACTCATGGAGAAACGCGATGACTACCAGCTGGATTATTATCATTGTTATTGCCGTATTGTTTGTTTATTTAATCAGTATTTACAACAAACTGGTTCGTTTACGGAATCAATTTCAGAATGCTTTTGCGCAAATTGAGGTTCAGCTAAAACGCCGCTATGACCTCATTCCCAACTTGGTAGAAACCGCTAAAGCCTACTTAAAACACGAGCGCGAAACCCTTGAAGCTGTTATTGCGGCACGTAATCAAGCTGCCGCCGCACTACCTGCTGCCGCACAAGACCCAACAAATGCTGGCGCCATGCAACAACTAGGCGGTGCTGAGTCTGCTTTAGGTAGCGCGCTGGGCCGTTTAAATGTGGTTATGGAAGCCTACCCAGACTTAAAAGGTAACCAAAACATGATGCAGGTAAGCGAAGAGCTCACCAGCACCGAGAACCGCGTGGCGTTTTCACGCCAAGCATTCAACGACGCAGTCATGACCTACAACACGTATAAGCAGTCGTTCCCACCGGTAATGTTTGCGAGCTTTTTTGGTCACAGCAAAGACGCTTCATTGCTGGAATTTGCCGACAGCGCTGAAATTCAGGCAGCTCCGAAAGTTAATTTTTAATGCAGGTTAACAACCATGGTTAACTTTTTTGAACACCAACAGCAGGCCAAGCGCAATACCGGCCTGTTGGTGGTGCTATTTAGCATCGCCTTCTTGCTCATTGTCGGGTTAGTTGGCGGCATCGCTGCCGCGGTATTTGGCGGCATTTCGGTGAGTCAAAACGGCAACTATGTCTTTAGCTGGCAACCTATTTTGTGGGTGGCCATTTGTGTTGGCGGCGGTATTCTCATCGCCATGTTCGTTAAATGGCTTAGCCTGAAGCCAGGTGGTCATGTTGTGGCTGAAAGCTTGGGCGGCGTGCGCATTGCGCCCGACTCAACTGACCCACTAGAACGCCGCATTTTGAACGTGGTGGAAGAAATGGCCATTGCCGCCAACATGCCCGTACCTGCGGTGTATTTATTGCCAAACGAGGGCAACATTAATGCCTTCGCCGCCGGCTACGAAAGCAAAGACGCAGTCATTGGGCTAACGCGTGGCGCCGTGGAAGCTTTTTCACGTGAGCAATTACAAGCCGTGGTCGCCCATGAGTTCAGCCATATTCTTAATGGCGACATGCGGTTGAACATTCGGCTTATTGCCGCCTTAGCCGGTATTTTATTGATTGCCCATGTGGGCCGCATGTTCTTGCACTCCGCACGTTTTAGTAGCTCGCGCCGCAAAGGCAATGGCAATGCCCTGCCATTAGTAGGGCTGGGGTTAATCATCGTCGGCTACATTGGGGTGTTTTTCGGCAACATCATTAAAGCTGCGGTTAGCCGCCAACGCGAATATCTTGCTGACGCCGCAGCCGTGCAATTTACCCGCAACCCCGAAGCCTTATCTGGCGCCTTGCAGCAAATTGGCGCACGCCAACATGGTAGTCGCGTTCAACATGCCAACGCTGACGAGACAGCGCATTTGTTTTTTGGTCAGGCGTTGAGTTCTTGGTTTACATTATTGGCAACACACCCGCCGCTAGAACAACGCATTAAACGCATTCAACCGAGTTGGAATGGTCGCTACCCACGGCCCCAAGAAGCTCGGGTGCAGTCGCAACAAGAGCTGCAAGCCAACCAGCCACAGCCTAATGCGTTAAACCGCTTGGCCATGCTAGCGCTGCCAGCCCTGCTGCTAGACAGAGTGCGTTCGCCGCAACAAGCGCCACAGTTTATTCGTGATCTTGTGGTAGGCCAATTAGTCGGTGAAAAACACCCCGAGTTAACGGCCTTATCGCCGGCTCAGCAGCTAGCATTGGTGGAGCTAGCCATTCCAGCTTTGCGTGTTGCCAAAGACTCTGCCCGCTTAGCATTGATTAACGACCTTGAGCAACTGAGCCAAAGTGATGACTTATTTCATTGGTGTTTGTATCAGTTGCTTGCACGTCAACTAACTGACAGTAAACGCTTTTCGGCCAAACTCGACAATGCCGAAGCATTTGCCGTTACCGTAGTGGCTTTGAAACGCTCTGAAGCCGGCGAAAAGGTAAATTTGTTGCAGTTGGAGAAAGCGCTGAACACCTGCAAAAAATGGTCGCCGCGCGCAAAGGAACCTTTGATCCAAAAGTGGGTTGAAACCGTTACCGAAGATAACCATATATCAGATAACGAACGTAAACTGGTTGCTACTTTGTGCGCTTGCATTGAAGAGCCGCTGCCAGACGACATGCTACAAAATAGTTAAGGAGTCATTTTGTCTACTGATTTAAGCCCATTATTAAAGCCTTTTGAATGTAAGTCGCTGAAACTTCGCAACCGCGTTGTTATGGCACCAATGACCCGCAGCTTCTCGCCAGGCAACGTGCCGAACGAAGCCGTGGTAAAGTACTATCAGCGCCGTGCTGAAGGCGAAATTGGGCTGATTATTACCGAAGGTGTCGAAATTAATCATGCCGGTGCGAGTGGTTTCCCGAATGTTCCGAAAATTTTCGGTGAAACAGCTATGGCTGGCTGGAAACGTGTTGTCGACGCCGTGCATGCAGCCGGTGGACAAATTATTCCACAGTTATGGCACGTTGGTGCCGTTCGTAAGCCAGAAGACGAAAATGCCGCACCAGCCTATAGTCCGTCAGGTTTATTTGCCCCAGGTAAAGCCAGCGGCGTCGCCATGACCAAAGCTGACATTGATGAAGTCATCGCTGCGTTTGCTGAGTCCGCACGCCAGTCGAAAGAAGCGGGCTTTGATGGTGTTGAAATTCACGGTGCGCACGGCTATTTAATTGACCAGTTTTTATGGGAAGGCACCAATATTCGTGATGACGAATATGGCGGATCATTAGAAAATCGTGCGCGCTTTGCCTGCGAAGTTGTTAAAGCGGTACGCGCTGCGGTTGGCGAAGACTTTGCCATTGTGTTCCGTTTTTCACAATGGAAACAGCAAGCTTATGAAGCCAAGTTAGCTGAGTCACCAGAACAGCTAAAACAGCTACTAGACTTATTAGTTGAAGCCGGCGTCGATATTTTCCACGCCTCAACACGCCGTTTTTGGGAGCCAGAGTTTGAAGGTTCTAACTTGAATTTGGCTGGTTGGACCCAGAAACTCAGCGGCAAACCTGCTATTTCTGTGGGTAGTGTCGGCTTAACCGAAGACTTTATTAGCGGCACCTTTGCCTCCGATAAACCAGCGGTAGAAAAGTCAGGCATTGATGAGTTGGTGCAACGAATGGCCAACAACGAGTTTGACCTCATTGCTGTCGGCCGTGCTTTGTTGCAAGACCCACAATGGCTACAAAAAATGCGCGACGGTAACGAAGCGGATATTAAAGCCTTTAGCAAGGCTTCTTTAAAAGAGTTGGTCTAAGCCATGTGTCAGCGAGGCGGTGCATGACTGCCTCGCTACGACATGCATTAACGGCGGCGTTGCAGCCACGGGTACAGGTACTCATGAAGTTTGGGGTCAATGATAGCCATTAAAAAGTGGTGCCGGTCGGGAATTTCTCTAACTTCTACATAGCGCGATGCTAGCGGCTCAAAATAGCTAAACGGCGCGACTTTGTCATGGTCACTCGCCAGCAATAAGGTGGGTACTTTCACCGGCGGTAATACTTGGTGCAGATCAAGCGCCTCGGCTTCGATGTTGTTTTTCATCAAGGTATTGCGGGCGCCTTCGCGAATAGACTCTTCGGAGATAATTTTGGCGGCGGTTTTATGCATCATTTTAGTCACTTCAAACACGGCATCTTCAAATTGACGCATAGGTGCAAGTAATACCAGCCCACTAATGTCATTACGCTGGCGGGTAACATGCACAGCAGCAAGAGCGCCCATTGAATAACCTGTGATAAATAACGGATGCGGACGTTCACGTGCCGGCAGCGAATCAATTAATGTATTCACCATTTCTACGTCATTGACTGCCAACCCGGGTTCATCATGAGACGAACCACCGTGACCTTTTAAGTCTGGAATAACAACGTGAAAGCCAATAAACCGATAGTACTGGGCTAAGAAATACATGGTTTCTTTGCTACCACCGTAGCCATGCAACATCACCATGGTGCCACGGCGAACTTCTGGAATTTGCTCGCGGGTTAAATCAAGTTGGTATGACTTTGTCGCGTCTTCAAATACCGCAGTGAATTCAAAATTATGTTGTTTGGTTTCAGTTGTTGGTGGCGCATAAATATATTCTGTACAGCCGCCTAGGTGGGGCAAACAAAACTCGCGCGTCTCGCCGCCTGACTCGGCAATCATTTCCGGCATATTAGTTGGTATTCCCGTAGGCTCAACACGTCCAGATAGCCTATGCTCTACGTATGTTGCACAGCCTTGCAATAACACCGTGGCAAAAATGACCAACCCTAGCTTGCGATACATCGGACAACTCCATCGAATTCATCTGACAATTGACATAGTTGCCCGATAATATCACTTCTTTACCAAACACCAACAGTCTTTACGTTGTGTGAAGACGTTGCGTGAAGACGTTAGGCTAAAGCTTGCTCAAGGTCAGCTAAAATGTCATCAATATGCTCAATACCTACGCACAACCGAATGGCTTCTGGCTTAACCCCAACGTTTGCTTGTTCTTCGGCGCTAAGTTGACGGTGGGTGGTTGACGCCGGGTGACATGCTAGCGACTTGGTATCACCAATGTTAACAAGGCGCTTGAACAGCTGCAGTTGATCATAAAACTTCACGCCGGCTTGGTAGCCGCCTTTAATGCCGAATGTAAGTAGCGAGGCAGGTAGCCCACCGTCAATAAGCTGCTGGGCGAGTTCATAATGGGGGTGATTTTCACTGCCGGCATAATTGACCCAGTCCACTTGTGGGTGTTGCTGCAAATAATTCACTACTTTTTCGGTGTTCTCGCAATGGCGTTCAATGCGCAGCGGCAATGTCTCAAGCCCCTGCAAAATCAGAAAAGCATTAAATGGCGATAGCGCCGCTCCGGTATTGCGCAGCGCCACCGTACGCACACGCGCAATAAACGCAGCGGCTTCGAAAGCCTCGGTGTACACCACCCCATGATACGCGGGCTCTGGCTGGCTAAATTGCGGAAACTTAGCGGCGTGTTTGTTCCAGTCGAATTTGCCGCCATCGACAATAATACCGCCAATAGTGGTGCCATGGCCGCCAATATATTTCGTCAGCGAATGCACCACAATATGGGCACCGTGCTCAATGGGTCGGCACAAAACAGGCGTCGCCACGGTATTGTCCACCACCAACGGAATCCCGGCTTGCTCAGCCACGGCTGCAAGCCCCTTAATATCCGCAATATTGCCCGCGGGGTTGCCAATGGTTTCGCAGTACAGCGCTTTGGTATTGGCGTCAATTAATTTGGCGAGATCTTCAGGTTTGTCACTTTGAGCAAAGCGCACATCGATGCCCAAAGCCGGTAATTGATGCGCAAACAAGGTATAAGTACCGCCATAAATTTGCGGTGTGGTGACAATGTTGTCACCGCTTCTGGCCAAGGTAATAAGCGCGTAGTGAATAGCTGCCATGCCCGAGGCCACCGCTAAACTTGCCACCCCGCCCTCAAGTGCTGCAAGACGTTGCTCAAGCACGTCGTTGGTGGGGTTCATAATGCGCGAATAAATATTCCCAGGCACGGCTAAGTCAAACAAGTCTGCGCCATGTTGGGCGTTATCAAAGGCAAACGCTGCGGTTTGATAAATGGGTACGGCCACCGACTTGGTGGTGGGGTCAGCATCATAGCCGTGATGAATGGCTAATGTGGCTGGGTGCTTCGCTACTGTCATGAAAACCTCACTTGCGTCTGAGTGCATTAATTTTAGATTTAAAAACGTATAGATGTTTAGACGTCCATAATAATCAAACCAACCCATGACGCAAGTATTTTTTTACAGTTGCTTTAATAACTCCAAAATATCGCTGTGCACACCCGCTGCGGTTACCTCCGGCCCGGCACCAGGCCCTTGTATAACCAATGGGTTGGTGTGATATTGCTGGCTACGAATAATAAAATTAGCATTGCCCGGAGGTAAGTGTGCATAGGCTGACTGCTGATCGATAGGCTGCAGTCGCGCCTTGGCGATTATTTTCCCTTCAGCTGATTTGTGTACCGAACCGATATAACAAAACTGCGTTGCGTGCGGGTGCTCACGCAAGCGCCATTGCTCAAAGTCTGCGTCAAAAGCTTCTGCTTCACGCCAAAAGTGACTAACTGAACAGTCACGCAAACTAGCGGGAACTAAATTGTGTAGCTGAATATCTGCTAATTGTAACTCCCAACCCGCATCGCGCGCCAAAATAAGTAACTTCCGCGCCACATCCATGCCGCTCAAGTCAAGCCGTGGGTCTGGCTCTGTTAAGTGCTGTTCAGCGGCTTTTCGCAGCCAATCCGAAAGCTTATCACCAGGTCTATACTGCTGAAAAACCCATGACAATGACCCAGAAAAGTTACCCTCCATGACTTCAATCGTGTCATGACAGTCTAGGCGTTCGCGTACCGCCTTTTGTATCGGTAGCCCCGCGCCCACAGTGGTATTGTAAAACCAATAGCGCTGATGTTCGGTTAAGGCGTTGCGCACCTGCCGGTAAAAATTTGGGTGGCTAGAGCCTGCATATTTGTTGGCGCTAATTAAATGGGCGCCAGCCGCTATCCACTGCGGGTAAGCTCGGCTAACGTCTTTTGAGGCCGTCAGGTCAAGCACGACGAGGTTAGAAAACTCCCGCACCCCTGCCTGAGTAGCTGTGGTAACTGCCACAATAACGTCTTGCGTGTCGCGCACATCGCGCCAATTGTTTGGTAACGGCCAGCGCCAAAACTGCTTCGAATTTGCTGCGCCAAAAATTTGTACGCCCGCCGGCAAGCACTTGGCATAATCGCGCAACCAAGTTCCACCAATGTTGCCAAGACCAACCACAATAATTCCTAGTGACATGACTGCTCCAAAAAATAACTTAAAGTGGTGGCATAGTCTGCGGTGTTTTTTATGAAGCCATCATGACCGTACAACGACCTAAAAATATGACAACCGTGACAATCGGGGAGCCTATCAGCAAATTCCTCAAGCACGCTTGGCGGCACTAGTTGATCGCTATCAAAGCCAATCAATAACGTCGGCTGCTCAATATTGCTCGGCTCAATACGGTAGTTATCAAGTGCGGGGCCAAACACTTCAAACAGCTGTCGGGCGCGCGGCAATGAGCGCTGCACAGTGCGTAACCCACGACTTTCAATATAAGCAACCGCGTCTTGTGGGTCGGGGTAGAAGCTGTCCATACCCTCAGCGCTGCGATAGCTCATCATGGCTAAAGCACGTGCCAACTGCACACCACGCTCAGGTTGCTGGGCGGCTTCACCTAGGCGTACAAATTCACGCTGCAGAGCACGCAGCATAACGGCCTGCGCAGTCGGCCGGTGCGCCGCACCAATAATAGCCAAACGCTTAATAGTCAGGGCCTTGTGCTGGGCTAATTCCAGTGCCACTAAGCCACCATAGGAGCCGCCCACCACGGCATGAAATTCAAGCAGGCTATGTTGCTGTAGCGCTGATGAAATAAGCGCGGCTTGCTCGGCAATACTGGTTGGTAATGAGCTAACTTCAGACTCACCGGTGCCGCCAGCGTAGTCCACCTGAACAACCCGGTAGCTGTTTGGATTTACCGCTTCCGCCAAACCTTGCCACCAACCAGTATCGTGCTGGTTAATGGCATTGCGGTCGCCCGAAATACCGCCTAGCACTAATACCAACGGCGCTGACGGGTTAGCGTCACTGGCTCCCCCTAACACCGACAGAACAAGCTCACCACCAGCAACCTTGCTGCGTAATACTTGGCTCATAAAAAAGCCCTCATGGCTAAACATGAGGGCTAATGTAGCGAGTTTATCCGCAAATATCAATATAGACGTTTAGATGTCTATATAAAAATTAAAACTCATTGAGTAGTAAACGCATTTTCATTAATTTTATGCGGGTGTTTTCATCCCACGGGGCACTAAACGAGTGACGGGTTTCAATCCACTTTTCAAACGACCGGCGCGGTGAAATAAGCATATCTGGGTTATCTGTTTCTAACGGTTTGTCAGGGCGACCACCCCAAGCCACTTGATACAACTCGGCATTGCGACACAAAAATAGTTGGGCGTGGGGTTCTGCTTGGTTACTGCTACGTAACGCGGCAACACCGGCCACTTGGCTAAGTTCAACTGCTGGCAGATCTTCTAAAAAGTTATCAGTTACCCACACCAAGTCGTCTTGCGTTTTCATAAAACGAACCAAAATATCAACGGCGTGATCTTCTAATGCAGCCCCAAAACGGAGTCGAATACGCCGCCTTCGGCCTGAATAGCACGCAGCCCAGCCGTGCCATCGCTACCCGTGCCCGACAGCACAACGCCAATGGCCAAGTCATGCATTTCTTTTGCCAGCGTCGTGAAGAACTTATTAATGGAAGGTTTTGGCGAAACCTCAGGAACAACCGGGGTTAACTCGATGCGGCCGTCTTTAAAAATCGCATTGCTGTTGGCAGGAACCACATAAATAGTTCCTTGGCGAGGTTTGGTCGCACGTTGTAAGCCAATCACGGGCAAGTCGGTTTCGCGCGATAATATTTCAGGCATCATGCTTTTGTGGTTGGGCGACAAATGCTGCAATACCACAAAGCAAGCAGGAATGCGCGTATCCAAATGGCGAATAAGTTCACTCACGGCTTCTAGCCCGCCGGCTGATGCCCCAATACCAACCACTAAGGTATGATTTGCTTGCGCACTCATGCGTTGTCCTTAATTGCTTCGTTATTATATTTACGTGCGTTCCATTCGTTTAGCCTACACTGATTTTAGTATAAGCTATGCATAAAATTAACACGGAGTGACTCGCAACCATGCCAAGTTTTGATATTGTTTCTGAAATCGATAAAGTTGAACTTAAAAATGCGGTGGACAATGCCACCCGCGAACTGACCACTCGCTTCGATTTCCGTGGCGTTGAAGCCACTATAGAGCTCAACGATTTAACCGTTACCTTAACGTCTGAGTCTGACTTTCAAGTGCGCCAGCTGCAAGACATTTTCAATAACCATTGTGCCAAGCGAAATATTAGCCTGGCCGGTATTGATATGCCGGAAGAGCCAACACACAGCGGTAAATTGTATAGTCTTGCTTTAACCTTTAAGCAAGGCATTGATCAGCCGCTAGCCAAAGAAATCACCAAGAAAATAAAAGAAAGCAAAATCAAAGTGCAATCGTCTATTCAAGGCGACAAAGTGCGAGTGACAGGTAAAAAGCGTGACGACCTGCAACAAACCATTGCACTACTGCGTAATTCAGACATAGAGCTACCGTTGCAGTTTGAAAATTTCCGCGACTAGGCTATGTCGGCGTCTACATGCCCGTTGTGCCACAGCACTAACACCTCGCTGCTTAATACCATGCAGCGAGGGCCGTTAGCCGGTCGCGAATATTGGCACTGCTCAAGTTGCCAACTTATTCACGTACCGCAGCGCTTTTTGCTAAATACAGCGGCTGAAAAAGCCATTTATGATTTGCATGAAAATAATCCAGATGACCTAGGCTACAAAACTTTCTTGTCGCGTTTATTCACGCCATTAACTGCTCAGTTGCCTGCAGCAAGCCAAGGGCTAGATTTTGGCTGTGGCCCAAACCCTGTGTTAGCCGACATGTTTCGCAATGCCGGGTTTGGCTGCGCCACGTTCGATATTTTTTACGACAATCAGCCAGCCACACTGCAACAGCAGTACGACTTTATTGTGTCGACCGAAGTTGTTGAGCATTTAGCTGCACCAGCAAAGGTTTTTCAGCAATTGTTGGCCTGTTTAAAACCTAACGCACTGCTGGGCATCATGACTCAGCGTTGGGACACTTTCGAGCGCTTTAAACAATGGACGTACCGTAACGATCCAACCCATATTTGCTTCTTTCATGAACAAACGTTTCAGTGGTTGGCGCAAAAGTTTGGCTTACAGCTGACTATTTACCCGCGAGATGTGGTAATTTTTCAACAATCTAGTTCAGGTTAATACAGGAACCAACACATGACGGAACATTGGCACCAACGCCGCTCGGGTGGCCCTTCAAATCGGCCGGGTGATTTACGCACACCATGGCAACGAGATCGCGCGCGGGTGCTGCACTCTGCCGCCTTCCGTCGGTTGCAGTCGAAAACCCAGATCATGAACGTCGGTGAAAATGATTTCTATCGCACGCGTTTAACTCACAGTCTAGAAGCGGCGCAAATAGGTGCGTCCCTGATTAATCAGTTACAACACGTGAGCAGCGCCGAGCACGCCGAATTATTGCCTGATTTAAACCTCATGGAAACCCTGTGTTTAGCCCATGACATTGGCCACCCGCCTTTTGGTCATGGCGGTGAGGCTGCGTTGCATTTCAAAATGCTGGGCTCTGGAGGCTTTGAAGGCAACGGCCAAACCTTTCGCATTGTTGGTAAACTTGAAGCCTACCACCCTGAACACGGCATGGACTTAACCCGTCGCTCGCTGCTGGGGCTACTCAAATACCCAGTACTGATGCCCGAATTAACCACCCCTGATCATCTGACTAAACCCGGAAGCTTGGCAAAGTGGAAGCCAGCCAAAGCGCTATTTGCTTGCGATGCCGACCTCTTAGACTGGGTGTTGCAGCCGTTAAACGACAGCGACCGCGAATTGTTCCAGCAGGTTGACACACTCAGCCAAGCCCCTTGGCAAAAATCAAAGTACAAAGCGCTTGATGCGTCACTGATGGAACTAGCGGACGACATTGCTTACGGCGTGCATGATTTAGAAGACGCGGTCGTTACCGGCACCTTAAGCGAAAGCCAATGGCATGCGCATGTCGACTCTGTCATTGATGCTCTGCCAAGCGGCCTAGCCGAGCTGATGCAAAAGCTGGGGCAACAATTGTTTGGGCGCGAGCACCATCAGCGTAAAAACGCAATTGGTGCGCTCGTGAACATTTTTGTGACCGCGGTACGCCTTGAAGAAGTATTGCCGCAAGCACAAGAGCCGTTAATTCGCTTTAATGCAACCTTGCCAACCGACGAAGCGTTTTTGTTAAAAAGCCTAAAAGATGTGGTGTTTGAGCATGTCATCAATGAGCCGTCTATTCAGCAGTTACGCTACCGCAGCCAAAATATGCTACTCGATTTATTCACCGCGCTGCATACCGAGCCGCTGCGTTTGCTGCCACGCAATACCCGTGAACGCTGGCAAAAAGCTCAGCACGAACAAGGTCAAGCAGCTGCCGACCGTATTCTGTGTGACTACGTGGCTGGCATGACAGATGACTACGCTGAGCGCATGTACCGTAACTTATTTGTGGTTTAACCAATCAATCAGCTCAGCTATAGGCAATGGCTTACAGAACAAGTAACCCTGCATAAAGTCACAGGCATAATTGTTTAGGTAGTCGCGTTCGTCTGAGGTTTCCACCCCTTCGGCAACCACCGTCATGCCAAGCTCAGCAGCCATGGTTAACACGCCGCGGGTTATGGCGGCGTTGCGACTGTTGATGTGAATGTCTTGCACGAAAATACGGTCTATTTTGAGCTTCTGGGCCGGAATCATATTCAAGTAACTCAAACTGGCAAACCCAGTACCAAAGTCATCTAAAGCAATTTCAATACCTAAGTCACGTAACTTATGCATCATTGCCAATGAGGCGGTGGTATCGCGCAGCAATACGTTTTCGGTTATTTCCGCAACCAGTTGGCCGGGTTTAATACCATGCTCACGAACCACCTGCTCAACTGAGGTAAGAAAGTCTTCACGATAAAATTGCATGGGTGAAAAATTAACGCTCACTTGACCAATGCCGTGCTCACGCAACTGCGGTAAATCACGACAAGCTTGCTCTAGCACCCACCGCCCAATGGTCACAATTTGGCCGGTGCGTTCTGCTAGCGGAATAAATTCAGCCGGCGAAATATACCCTTGCTCTGGGTGCTTCCAACGCACCAAGGCTTCTGCTGCCACCACGGCGCCAACATTGTTAACTATCGGCTGATAAAACGCCTCAAATTGTTGTTTCGTTATGGCTTCTTGCAACTGTGTGCGCAGGGTTAATTGTTGCTGTGTACCTAAATCAAGCTCTGGCGAGAACCACTGATAAGTACCACTACCCAGGCGTTTCGCTTCATACATGGCCACATCAGCAAACTGAATCAGCTCATTGGGGTGGCTTGTCGGTACATCGCTACTGGCAATACCAATCGCCGCCGACAGCGTCACCTCAGCGTCTTCATACACGAACGGCGTGTCAAACTGCGCCAAAATGGTTTTAACTAGCGCCACCACATCGGCCGGCTCTGTCGCGCTTTGCACCACCGCAACAAATTCATCGCCACCAAAGCGCGCTAACATGTCGTGCTCAGGAATAACCGAGCGCAAGCGTTGCGCGGTTTGTTGTAAAATATGGTCTCCACACTCGTGGCCTAAACTGTCATTAACCGGCTTAAAGCCGTCAAGGTCAATAAACAGTACATAAACCAATTTAGCTTCTTGCTGACTTAGCTCATACAAATAGGTTTCTATCGAGGCGCGGTTGGCAAGCCCAGTTAAAACGTCGTGCGACGCTTGGTAAGCCAGTTTATCTTCGTGCGCAATACGGGCTGATATGTCACTTTGTAAGCCCACATAATGGGTGACTTCGCCCTGATTATCGCGCACTGGCGAAATAATCAATTCGTTCCAGAACGGGGTGCCGTCTTTACGGTAATTACGAATTGTGCAACGCACTTCACGCTTTTCGCGCAGCGCATCGGCAATTTTTTTCGTGGCGTTGAGGCTAGTTCCCGGCCCTTGTAACATGGAGCAACTGCGCCCCAGCATTTCTTCGGCTTGGTACCCTGTAATGGCACTAAATGCAGGGTTTACATAAATAACCGGAAAGCCCTTTTTGCGAGCATCGCTTATCACGACACCGTTCGTACTCGCCTCGACACTACGGTCCAAAATTTGTAACCGTTCCTCGTATGCACGTTGCTGAGTCACGTTTTTGGCAATGCCATGAACACCGGTAATTTCGCCATTAATAATTATCGGCATATTGGTAATTTCAATGCGTTGTAGCTGCCCGCGTTGATTCAGCACGCCAATTTCATAATGTTGAGGTTCCCCACGCTTGGTCGCTTCAAAGTGCTCTCGCGTCCGCTGTTTGTCTTCCTCAAGCACTACCAAATCATAAGGCTGCCCAACCATTTGTTCGGCTTTAAATTCAATTAAGCGTTCGGCGGCCGCATTTAAGCTCATAAAATGCCCTTCAAGATCAAGGGTAAATACGGCCTCTGGGTTGTAATCAAACAACGACAACGTATGTTGCTCACTGCGCTCGCGCTCAACCCGATCGCGATGCTGTGTAATTACCAAAGAAATGAGCTCGCGGCTGCGGTCTATTAACTTCATGTCTGAAATGCTAGGCGTTCTAGCAAGTTTGGAATATAAAGCAAAGGTACCGAGCAATTGGTTCTCTGCAGAAAATATTGGAAATGACCATGCGGCGCGCAGGTTGTATTGCGTTATCAGTGGTACGAATGAGTCAAAGCGTTCATCAGAGTACATGTCAGCGACAATAACCGGTTCACCCAATGCAGCTGCGGTACCACAGGCACCAACGCCATCGGCTATGGATAGGTTTTGTAAAGCCAGCCTAAAAGCCTGAGGTAATCCGCCTACAGCTTCAGCATTTAAAACAGTTAATGAGCTATCGGCAATCATGACCGACGCAAAACTATCTTGAACTTGGTGCTCTACGAGCTCACAAATATCGCTTAATTTTTCTGGCAAGGGTCGGTTTTGTGCCAGCGCACGCAAGGTATCATATTCAGCATCAATAAAGTCGTGCAGAAAATTTCGCTGCGCCCTAACTTTCAACCGTAAACGCCACACCAACGCAAACGCCACAGCAACGCTTAGCGCTAATACAGCAATTATTACTATGTATACCCACACACCGTTTGACATACAGCGTCCTGTTGAGCGCTATCCATAACCTTAATATACCAGCGAAACACAGCTTCGGCGGTCACTTTACAATCACTATATTCGGATTTTTCTAAATTATCGATCAGTTTTAAGGTGAGTGGCCAATAAACCGCGCCGTTTGCCTCAGCGAAGTATCGAATCGGCAAGGTGGGACTTATATGCTGTATGCGGCGGGCGATATGTGCAGAACCTAAACGCGCACCATTTAACACATATAACATACCTGCCACGGTTCCTAACGAAGGCGTTAGAGTTCGTTGAATATCTAGCTGAATATCTGTTGCTAGCTGGTATGGCGAGGTATTGAGCTGCTTTAAGTCATCGTCTAAAGCTGCAACACGAGAGGCTAACTCAATGTGGCTCGCATAGCTTGGTAACAACTTGGCAAGGTGCCCTTCAAGTATAGTTTGCAGTGGGTGCAACCAAGCTAAAGTATTGGCATAGGCTGGTGCGGTTAATTCAGGCTTTAACAGCAGCGCCATCATTGGATGATGATCTAACTCTTGGTGCAATGCGTGAGTGCTCTCGCGCAATGCGCTTAGAAGTTCATGACTCAAATTGCACCCCTTGTGCTAATTCAAAACTACGCAAGCGCGCCTGGTGGTCATAAGCATGGCAGGTCAACATGACCTCGTTCACGCCAGTAGCCGCCACAAAATCACGCAGGTACTGATGCACTTGCTCGGCGGTGCCACTCGCGGTGTACTTTAATGCATGATTTGCCGCGGCTAAGGCCATTGGATCAACCTGCTGCTCAATATTCTCTAAAGGTGCGGGTAAAGGCCCTGGGTTGCCTTGGCGCAACGCAATAAACTGTTGCTGCATTGAGCTTTTTAGGTGTTTCGCGGCTTGTTCTGTGTCTGCAGCGAATACGTTTACAGCCGCCATGGCGTATGGCTCATCAAGATATTTAGACGGTTGAAAATTATTACGGTAAGCCTCAAGTGCTAGTTGCAAATAGTCAGGTGCAAAGTGCGAAGCAAATGCATAAGGCAAGCCCAAACGCGCCGCTAGCTGGGCACCAAATAAGCTAGAGCCAAGAATCCACACCGGCACCTGCGAGCCCATGCCCGGCACCGCTTTAATTTTTTGCTCGGGCTTGGGTTCATCTAAATACATCAGCAACTCTTGCACGTCTGCTGGGAAGCCATCTGCGCTGTCGTAGGTGCGTCGCAATGCGCGCAGCGTCGCACCGTCTGTGCCCGGTGCGCGGCCTAGGCCCAAGTCAACTCGGTTCGGGTATAACGCCGCCAAGGTACCAAATTGCTCAGCGGCGACAAGCGGCGCATGATTTGGCAGCATAATACCGCCGGCGCCAATGCGAATATGTTGCGTTTGGCTACCAATGAAAGCCAACGCAACCGCGGTTGCAGCGCTTGCTATACCTGTCATGTTGTGGTGCTCGGCCATCCAAAAACGGTGGTAGCCCCAGCCTTCAACGTGCCGCGCCAAATCGGCCGAGTTCAGCAACGACTGTCGCGCATCACTTCCGGCAGTTATGGGGGCCAAATCAAGTACCGATAATTTCACCTGCTGCGTACAACGTGACATGATAACTCCTAAAAATTAGCGGCCAGCAAAACTTCGCTCTCCGCCTATGAATTTCCACTCATACTATCAAATTTAACCCGTGTTTACGCGTTCGTTAATGCGTAGAATACATGACTGTTATGCGCAACCGCTATTGGCCAGAACGAGGAGTGCCGTCATGCAGTATTGGCTTATGAAAACCGAACCCGATGAATGCAGTATTGATGACTTTGCCACCAAGCCCGACCAAGTGATTCGCTGGGACGGTGTGCGCAATTACCAAGCGCGTAATTTTATGCGCGATATGGCCATTGGCGATGAGGTTTTTATATATCATTCAAGCTGCGCAAAAATTGGCATTGCCGGTATTGTTCGAGTCACGCGCACAGCCTACCCCGACCCCACCCAATTCGAGCCTGAGTCGGCCTACTTTGACAAACGCAGCAAGCCAGACAACCCACGATGGGATGCCGTCGACTTACAGTTTGTGCGTAAATTTGCACGAATTCTCACCCTTGATGAGCTTAAGAACGTGGCCGAATTAGCCGACAACCCACTTGTACAAAAAGGCAATCGTTTAAGCGTCATCCCCTTTTCAACCGTTGAACGAGATAGTGTTTTAGCTAAACTTTGATCGAATTTCTTGTAAATGCGAATGGTTTGCATTTATACTCCACCCCTTAAATTTTAGGTTCGACTTTTGGGGGAAATTCGATGCAACGTTCTATCTTGGCAACTGCACTGCTCACGGCACTAGGGTTGCAACTGTCTGTCGCGCATGCTGAAACTGCAGCAACAAATAGCAGCGACGATAACATTGACGAAGTTATGCAAATTATTGGTAGCAAGCAAGATGCGCAAAAGCTACCAGGCTCTAGTGCTGTCGTTGACGCAGAACAAATTACCATTGAAGCCAATACCGATATTAACCAGTTATTGAAAACCGTACCTGGCGTTTATATCCGCGAAGAGGATGGCCAAGGCTTGCGCCCTAACATTGGTATTCGTGCAGCCTCAGGCGGCCGCAGCAGCAAGGTTACACTCATGGAAGACGGCGTATTGATTGCACCACTGCCATACGTTGAACCAGCTGCATATTATTTTCCAGAAGCGTACCGCATGCACACTATAGAAGTACTCAAAGGTGCACCGCTTCTGCGTTACGGCCCGCAAACAACGGGCGGCGTGATTAACATGATCACCACCCCAATTCCGCAACAAAACCGCGGCAAAATCACCACCAAGTTTGGTGAGCACAACACTCAAGATATTCACGCATACTACGGTGGCCGCGCCGGTGATTTCGGGTTCTTAATTGACACTGTGCAGCGCAGCAGTGCCGGCTTTAAAGACATTGACCGCAGCAACCGTGATGCCGGCTTCGATATTGAAGACTATTTAGTAAAACTTAGCTGGACTGGCGAGCGCCAAAGCTTATTGGCCAAAATGCAGTATTCAGAGCAGGTGTCTAACGAAACCTACGCGGGTTTAACTGACAAAGACTTTGCTGAGAACCCAAACCGTCGTTATGGCTTGTCCGAAATTGACCAAATGGACAACCAGCACAAAAGCTTTTCATTAACCTACAGCTTAGACTTAACCGATGCGTCGCGTTTAAGCGCCATTGCCTATCGCAATGAGTACCATCGTGACTGGTTCAAAACCAGCACCAGCTCATTCATTAATGCAGCGAACGCAGGCGACGCCCAGGCCCAAGCTATTTTAGACGGGACTCTTGACGTTCAAGACCTAACTTATACTCACGGCGACCGCACATATGAGTCATATGGCGTTGAATTGAATGTCACCACCTTGTTGGCAGACCATACCCTCAATGTTGGTGTGCGCGATCACAACGACTCATTAGACCGTTATCAGCCAAAAGAAGTGTACGACCAAATTAACGGCAGCTTAGTATTTGATCGCATTATTGCGCCAACTGGCGGTGATAACCGTTTGGAAGGCGGTGATGCGCTGAGTTTGTGGATAACCGACGCTTGGCAAGTCACCGACGCTTTATTAGTGAACTTAGCGTTACGCTATGAAGACGTCGATACCTACCGTCAGCAGTTTGCAACGCCAGAGCGTTCAGACACGCCGAGTTATCGTTCTAACAACACCCAAGAGTGGCTGCCGGGTGCCTCATTTACCTATGATCTAACCAACAACTGGCAGGTACTTGCTGGCGTACACCGTGGCTTCTCGCCTATTGGTGGCGGCGCAAAAGAAACTGACGAACCAGAAACCAGCACGAACTACGAAGCGGGTATTCGTTACAGCAACGACTGGTTTGTTGAAGCCCTTGCTTTTAGAAGCGACTTTAACAACCAAGCCGAAGTGTGCTCGCTAGCTAACCCGTGTAGCAATGGCGCAACCTCAGGTTCATTTGTTACCGGTGAAGCGGTTGTACAAGGCTTAGAGTTCCAAGCAGGCTATGAGTGGCAAGCCGGTGAATTTAGCTTGCCTGTAAACTTCAACTACACCTTCAGTAGCGCTGAAATTAGCGCCACAAACCCAGTAACTGGCGTGCAAAAAGGCGACCGCTTAGCCGATATTCCAGAGCACACCATGAGCTTACGTGTAGGTGTTGAGCATGACTCAGGTTGGAACCAGTATGTGGTTGCCAAATACATGGACGAAACTTGTGTGCGGGTTGGCTGCAACAACAGCGCTGATGCCTTTAGCTACACTGATTCAGTATTTGTGGTGGACTTAATTAGTCGCTACCCACTGAGCAACCAAGCCACTGTTTTTGTGAAAGTAGACAACCTATTTGACCAACAACGTATTGTTTCTCGCACACCACATGGCGCGCGCCCAAACAAGCCGCAAACCGTGTCTTTAGGCTTAGAGTACAGCTTCTAATATAAGCCGTAACAGCCACGCTTAATGTAATTTTAAGCGTGGCTTTAAACGGCGATTCAATTTCTGTACCAAAATAAACAAGATGGTTTTGAAATAGCCATGAACCGCCACTTGATGCATTCGATACAAGCTTTTATACATAACTCGTGCTAACCAACCTTCAACCATCATGGCGCCACGCGTTAAATTTCCCATTAAGCTGCCCACTGCTGAATAACTTGAAAGCGATACTAATGAGCCATGATCACGGTATACAAAATGACGCAATGGTTGTTGTTTCAGCATGGCAACAATATTTAGATAGGCACATTCAGCCATTTGATGCGCAGCCTGCGCACGCGGTGGCACCCGAGAGCCGTCAGCTTGCTCTACCGCCGCACAATCGCCAATGACAAATATTTGGCTATGAGTTGTACTTTGCAACGTTGGCCTAACCACAATTTGATTTGCACGGTTTGTTTCAAAACAACCAAGTTGAGCCAAAAACTCCGGCGCCTTTACACCCGCTGCCCATACTTTAATGGTTGCTTCAATAAGCTCTCCAGACTGCGTCACTAGCCCCTGTTCAGTGGCTTCAACTACGGGAGTTTGCACACGCACTTTCACACCTAAGTTAATTAACTCTTGCTGGGCTGCCGCGGCAATTCGTTCAGGTAACGCAGGTAAAATACGTGGCCCAGCCTCAACTAAGGTAATTTTCAACTGACTTAACTGAAAGTCAGAAAAACCGTAAGAGCGAATCAGTTCTGCCGATTTATATAGCTCAGCAGAAAGCTCAACTCCCGTCGCGCCACCACCTACAATCGCTACATTAAGGGGACGAGGGTATTTTTCTGCCTGCAACGACAAAAATGTGTTCATCAGTTGATGATGAAAGCGGGTCGCTTGCTTAACACTATCAAGAAAAAAACAATGTTGTTGCGCACCCTTGGTGCCAAAGTCGTTGGTCACTGACCCAATTGCCAGTACTAAGTAGGTAAAGGGAATGTTTCGCGCGGCGACAATTTGTCGGCCCTGATCATCGTTTATAGCTGCAAGATTAATCACACGCTTTTCATGATCAATACCACAGAGCACACCAGGAAGAAAATTGAAATGCGCGTGCGCTGCCTGAACACGGTAATCCACACCATCAATATCTGCATCAAGAGCGCCAGCAGCTACTTCGTGTAACAAAGGTTTCCAAACGTGAGTCAAATTTCTGTCGATTAAAGTTACCGAAACATGCGCATCATGCTTATATTTTCGGCCCAGCTTTGTGACTAACTCTAATCCGCCTGCCCCACCACCCACTACGACAATGTGTTGCGTTTCCATAATTTGAACTGTTGACCAACTTGAAACAAAAGGAGGCCAAATTATACGCGCCCATCGGCGAGTACACTAGCATTCCGGCCACATTTCTTCCTGCGGTACAAGGCATCGTCGGCTAATTTCAGCAGTTCACGTTGTGGGTCAAGAAAGTCGGTTAAATTGTGGGCCGTACCCCAAATGTGAGTCACCTCATTTTGTTCATTCAAAATGGGCACAAGAAACGTACGAAACACAAATTCTTTGTTGTCGCGCAGTACACGCTGTTCAAATTCAATGGGTGATTTTGACATTAAACCGTCGTAATAACCACTTAGCAGTTCAATAGAATAGCCCGGCCCACGCACTAAATCAGAAAACCGCGTACCGGCAACCTAGCGCGGGTCAAGAGCCAGTGCCGAGGGGTTCGCAGTAATCATTTCAAAGTCGTTGCCGCAAGGTTTACACACCCAAAACGGATTCAATGACTTACTCCATAACTGGCGAAAAAAAACAATTAATTCGTCGTTATTAAAAGGCGCGTGTGTCAATGCCATGCTTCCATTTTTGATAATCTATTATGTCTAGCACAATCAAACTAAAAGACAAACTCTGACACTAACGCGGCTGACGCCTCGGGTACCTCAACCATAGGCATATGCCCTATACCCTCAAACACCACCAATTTACTACCGGCAATACCGTCGTGCCACACCGGCGCAGCCGTAGGGCTCAAAATTTGGTCTTTGTCGCCCCAGACAATAAGCGTCGGTACCTTAATTAAACCCAGGCGATTGTCCAACTGATCATGAAAGCGAAAGTCGCTGGCAATATGTTTATACGCTGGTTTGCGCTGCATATAGCGCTCGGCCAAACCGCGCAACACAAACTCAGGCGCAAACGGCGGTTGCTCCATAGTTAGCGCATAAAATGCAAGAAAATCGGCGGTATTGTCTATTTCAAACGGCGAATTGCCTTCGGCAAACATGGCTTCGGTAACACTCGGCGTTGGCGGGGTAACTCCGGCTGGGTTAAACAACGCAATGGCTTGGGTTTGCATGGGATACATAATGGCAAAATTGGCGGCAATCATTCCGCCCATTGAGTTGCCAACAATTGTGGCTTGCGGCACCGCTAATTTATTCATTAACTGCTGCACTCGGTCAGCTTGGGCAGCCGCTGTATACGACCACCCGCTAAAATAGCCAGTTTCACCATGGCCAGCTAAGTCTGGAATCACCACATGGGTGTCATCGCCCAAATGCTTAGCAAAGCGCAGCCAAAGCTCTTTTGACGCGGTGTAGCCGTGCAACAAAATAACCGTGTTGTCACCCGTTGGGGTGCCACGTTGATACGTCGCCATGGGCATTTCATCTAGCTCGACCCATACTTTGTCAAAGCCGTATAGCTTGGCTTCAGTGGCAGCGGTAACGTCATACACCGCCAAACCAAAACGCGGGTGCATACTCGCCAACCAAAATGCGCAGCCCAGCGCCAATAAGGTAAATATAAACTTTTTCATGAGTTGTCGTCCTTGCTTTCAATAAACACATGATGCTTTGGCTTAAATCGACTCGCCATTATGCGATACACAAAGCTAAACCCTGGGTACATGGCGATCACATGGCCGCTTTTGCTTTTATACCAGCTGTTACAACCGCCGCTATGCCATACAGTTTTGCGCATTTCGCGGTGTATCATGTTGGTATAGTCAGCTTCGGCTTGCTGAGTCACTTCTATCGCCTGCTGCTGCGAACGTGCATGGTGAATAGCCTGCATGATGTATTTCATTTGTGACTCAATAACAAAAATAGCTGACGTATGGCCGATGCCCGTATTGGGCCCTGTGACTAAAAACAAATTGGGAAACTGCGGTAACGCGGTGCCTAAGTAAGCACGCGGGAACTCATGCCAAGCCTCTTTTAACAACTTGCCATTGCGCCCGATAAGCTCATAATCAACGGCGCCGTCAGTGGCGTCAAAACCGGTCGAATAAACAATTAAATCGAGATCGATTTGCTCGCCTTGGGTGGTTTGAATACCGCGTTCATTAATTTCAGCGATACCGTCTTCACGGCTATGCAAAGTAACGTGCGGTTGGCTTAGCGCAGGGTAAAGCGTGTTCGAAACAATAATGCGCTTACAGCCAATGGTGTAATCTGGCGTTAATTTGGCCCGCAGTTCTGCATTGGGAACTTGTTCTCGTAGGTGCTTAAGCGCCGGACGCTCGGCAAAAAAGCGCATTAATCCATGGGCATACTTAAAGGCAAACACCCGCCATTCAAGTGCCCAATAAATGGTTTTGCGCAGCGTTTGATACACCCAACGCTTGCCAAGCCAGCGCCGTACGCGCGGCGAAAATATTCGATCAGGGCGCGGCAGCACCCAATGGGGCGAACGCTGAAACACATGTAGCTGGGCAACATCGGGCGTTATGGTCGGTATAACCTGCGCAGCACTGGCGCCGCTGCCAATCACCGCAACACGCTTGCCACGGTAATCATAGTCATGGTTCCAATGGTTGGTATGAAAGCTCTCGCCTTGAAACCGTTCGCGGCCCGGAAAATCAGGAATCACCGGGTTGCTTAGCGGCCCTTGCGCACTCACTACAAAACGCGCCTGCACCTGCACGCCGCTGTCGCTGGTTATCAGCCAATACCCTGTTTCACCGCACCAACGCACTTGCTGCACGTTAAAATTCAACCGTGCTTTGTCACGCAACCCGTACTTATCAATCACTTGGTTGGTATAGGCTTCAAGCTCAGGCTGGGTGGCAAACATTTGCGACCAAGGGTAAGGCTCTTGCGCTAATGAATACAACGGCGACTGCACATCAACTTGCGCGCCGGGGTAACTATTTTGGCACCAAGTGCCGCCCATAAAGGCGCGGCGCTCAAGCATAACAAAGTCGGATATGCCTTGTTTTAATAGGTTAATGGCCGTACTTTGGCCGCCAAAACCAGTGCCAATAATGGCAACTTCAACCCTATGCTGCGCCATTTACACCTTCGCCGAAGGCCGTTCATTAATACGGTCAAACCAAGCTTGCAAGTGCGGCTGGTCATCGCCAATGCGTAACTTCACCACGCGGGCAAAACTGACGGTGCAAAACGCGTTGATATCGGCTGCGGTAAACTTGTCACCTAATAAATAGGGCTTGTCAGCTAGCTGCTCGTTTAAAAACGCAAAGAACTTTTCAGCAGCGCCAAAGCAGTCTTGGCCATAGTCAGGGAAGCAATTCATGCGGTCTTTGAAATACCCCGAGGTGTGCTGAAAGCACATACCAACGGGCGTCATTAAGTAGAAATCTATCCACCGTAGCCATTGTTCAATCAGGGCTTTTTCTTTGGCGCTGTCGCCTAATAGCGCGGGGGTGTTGGGGTGAGACTCTTCCACATAACGACAAATGGCCATGGTTTCGGCCAAAGCGGTGCCGTCATCAAGTACCGCCACGGGTACTTTTTTCATGGGGTTCATAGCGACAAATTCAGGCGTTAAGTTTTCGCCTTTAGCAATGTCAATTTGCACAAATTCAACCTGATCAAGCAGGCCTTTTTCAGCTAAAAACATGCGCACCCGACGAGGATTGGGCGCCGTTGCAGTTTCGTAAATTTTCATAGTGTTTCCTGTGTGCTCTATACGTTCTTAATGACGTGTGAAGTTGTATAGAACACACAATGAAACAACTTGTTAACGAACGCAAGTACTAACCTTGCGCCGCGCTATCTATCGGCGTCGTGTGCGCTTTTTCCGACGCTGCCACCAAATGTAGGTACCGGTTATAGAAAGCAGTAATGGCAGCGCGCCAACCAGGCTCCAAATGACCTTCACTGGCAAGCCGCCGAAAGTACCAAAGTGCAGCCGACGAAAACTATCTAAAGTTTTCGCGCCAGCTCCCTGCTCATTTAGGTTATAAGTACTTAAATAGGCCCCTGTTTTAGGGTCATAGTTCGACACGCTGCCGTAGTTGCTTAACAACGGATTCGCCGTTGGCGCGCGGCCAAACACGGTGAACGGTAACTCGGGTTCATACGGGAACAACAAGTACGTTGGCTTAAAACCGTTTATTTGCTTGGTGCTATCTGCCACTAATGCATCAATATTTAAGTCAGTGGCATACAAGCGCTCGGTCATGACGTGGTGTTCTGCACCTTCGGCATGCTCTACCCATTCTTCGTAGAAGATCAGAATATTGTAATAACCACCGGTAATAGCAAGCACCAACAGCACCGGCGAGGCAAAGGTGCCGGCCATTTTGTGCAAGTCGCTAAACACCGCAAGCATGCGTTGGTTCCAGCGCAGGGTAAATAAGCGCGCCCAAAATCGGCGGTAAATAATCAGCCCCGAAATACCCATAAACAGTAAAAACACCGACAATATCAGGCCAATAATCAAGCCTAAATGCTCCGGCAAGTACTGTAAGTCGTTCAGCATGAGCGTGTAATGCAACTCAACTAACCAGTCGGTTAAGTAATGGCCCGACTCGGTGGGTTGGCTTAACAGTTCACCGGTATACGGGTTCAAGTGTGCTTTGAACCACTCATCAGTGCCTTTTTTGATCATGAAAATACGATCAGCTTCGTCATGCCCAGCGGGGAAAATTTCCCAACTACCAAACTCATAATCAGGCAATTGCTGCTGCACGTTAGCGGTTAATTCACTCAGTGATTTACGCGGCTGTTCGGTGGGCTCAAGGGCAGCCACCCCAGGTAGCAATAGGCTATCAATTTCCTTTTTGAACACCAAAATACTGCCGGTAAGGCAAATAACAAGAAAGGGGATCATACAAATGATCCCCGCCCAACCATGCCATTTATGGAGAGTCTTTCGCATTGTTGGTTAAACCTTAAAAGTTCCAGCGAACCGTTGCTGAATAGTTACGTGGCGCACCGTAATAACCTTGCGTTGGCCAAAGCAAACTATTGATGTATTTCTTGTCCAACACGTTATTGGCGTTCACCGTTAAACTAACGGCATCGGTAAACTGGTAGCTGGCCATGAGGTTCAAGCGGCCATAAGCTTCTTGGGTGGTCACGATGGTTTCGCCAGCATTGGCGTAGCTATCACCCACAACGCCCTGCACGCGCGAAATAGTGTCTTGCCAGTTAAAGCTGGCACCTACTTTTAGCTGCTCAAGCGCAGCTGGGCGGTAGGTTAAAGACGCGCGGAACAAGTTTTCTGGCGTATAGTCTTCCACAGTACGGTCGCCGTCTACCTCAAACGAGGTTGCCGCAATGCTACCTTGCAAACCTTCGGCTAGCTCGCCCGACAACTCCACCTCAATACCTTGGCTAGAAACACCCTCGGCGGCACGGTATACCGGCTCAGGGGCATTGGTATTAGGGTTAGTAACGGTACCGTCACCCACCGCTAAGTTTTTCTGTTTCACATGAAAATAGGCAGCCGACAGCAGCGCACCACCGTTAGAAAGCTCGGTTTTGAAGCCAATTTCAGCGTTCTCACCGGTTAGCGCCGGCAACCGCTCAAAGTTACGGTCACGCAGGTTTTGTGCCTGGAAGGTTTCGGTGTAAGACGCGTAAACTGTGGTGCTTGGCGTTACATTGTGGGTAACGCCCACATAAGGAATAAACTGGCCTTCGTCGCGCGACTGGTCAACCCCATATTGCAAGCCTTCAGTGGTGAACTCGTTGTAGCGACCACCGACTAATAGCTTGGTGTCTAACGACAAACTCACGCGGGCTTGGGCATAAATCGCTTTTTGCGTGTTTTCAATATCGCTGCCCGCTAAGCCATCGGTAAATTCAGGAAATGGTGTGTTGCCGTCCCAGTCTTCAAGTGCAGGCATGGCCGGAAAACCATTGCCGGTGTGAAAATCGTACAGCGATTTTTCAACAAAGTTTAAGGAGGCGTAGTTGGCACCCACCACGACTTCATGGTCAAGGCCGCCAAGCGTGAATCGACCACTCGCATATAGGTCATAACTGTCTTGCTCATCGGCGTAGTCAAAGTCACTGGCATAACCCAATAAGCCCAAACCTGTGTCAGGGTCTAACCCCGTCGCTGGGTCTGGCAAATAGGTGTAGAACAAATAGCTATCTTCGTCGGTACGCACGCGGTTGTATGCAAAACGTAAATTCCAATTGTCGGTCAGCACGGTTTCAACATCGACAAAACTGCGGCTTTCATTAACGTTCCACTGCGACCAGTTGGCAGCAATGTTAGTTGAACTGTCAAAGTTCGTTGGCGTACCGTCACCATAATGCAAGGTTAAAGCGCCCCACATGTTGCCGTCAGAGTCACTGCGGTGCTCACTGTGGCCAAGGGTGATTAAGGTATTCGCGGTAGGTGCATAGTCCACCACACCATAAAAAAGCTGCGAGTTGTTTTGGTAGCGGTCTAAATACGATTCGCGGTCGTCGCCAACTAGCACCACGCGGCCACGAATAGAGTCACTAAGCGCGCCGGTAAAATCACCTTCTAGGCGTTTACCAGACCATGAACTCAGCGACGCTACCACAGAACCCTGAGTTTCTGATTTCGGACGCTTGCGAACCATGTTTACCGTGGCTGAAGGGCTACCAACACCAGTCATCACGCCATTGGCACCATGCACCACTTCAATGCGCTCGTATAAGGCAGAGTCCATGCGGCCGTGGCTGTTACTATTCACTAGCGGCAAGCCTAAACCGTCTACTTGAAAGTTGCTTAATTCAAAGCCCCGCGAAGTGTAGTAGGTACGGTCAGTTTCTACCTGCTCAACGTTAATGGTGGCTGAGTTTTCTAGGGCAGTATTTAAATCAGTAAGGCCAAAATCGCGAATGCGTTCTTGGGTAATAACAGTAACCGTTTGCGGGGTTTCTTTAATGGAAATGTCTAATTTAGTCGCTGATTGTTGATCACCCGCCAAATAGCCGCTTTGCTGCTCGCCACGAATTTCTAAACGTTCAATGGCTTCGGTGGTTTGTGGCTCTGGCGCAGCGGCCTGAGTAACTGGAATTCCTGCGGCAATGAGCACACAGGTAATCGCTGAAAATTTGTTCACGTTCGCACCCCTAAATAGAATTGATTTTGCTTAGGGGTGCGATCCTAATGCAAATGCGAATAATTCTCAATACCGATTTTCAATTATTCTGTAAAATAGCGCACATGCCCAATAAAACTGCGGGCAACAGGCCCTAATGTTTGCGCATCACGAAAATTCAAAAACAAACTTAAGGTGCGTGTAGCGCCGCGCGTAAGCTGAATTGGTGTTAACAAACCATACTGCAATGACTCGGCAATAGCCGTTTTTGGCAGCCAAGCGAAACCCAAGTTTTTCTGAATCAATTCAATAGACGTGGCCATATGGCTCACCGTCCAACGCTGCTCTGAGCCAAGCCAACCCACATCAATTTGGCGCTCTTGGCCCGAGTCGCGCAACACAATTTGGCGATACTGTTTGAGATCTTCTGGGGTCACGTTTTGTTTTTGTGCTAACGGGTGCTTGGCACCACACACCGCCATAAACTCCATTTGGCACAAGTCTTCGCTCAGCTCATTAGCGAGGGTAAACGGCGACAAAGCAATTTCTGCCACACCTTTGTTGAGCAGCTCATTGGCGCCGTTTAGAATGGTTTCAATCACTTCTATATGAACCAACGGAAATTCTTTTGACACTTCAGCAAGCGCTTTATACAGCACGTCTTTCGGAAAGGCCTCATCAACCGCAATGGCTAAACGTGACTCCACCCCTTGTTTGAGGTTCTTCGCCACGTTTTCAAAGCGTTCGGTTTCGGCTAGCAAATACGTAATGCGGCGTAATAGCTGCTGCCCCGCTGGCGTAATCGTTGTTTTGCGGCCTTGCACTTCTATCAGCTGCACACCCAACTGCTCTTCAAGCTTATTCACCGCGTGGTGCACGGTCGACTGGCTTTTATGCACATGATCGGCTGCCTGCTGAAAACCGCCAAAATCCGCTACCGCCTTAAACATACGCCATTGTTCTATGGTTGAACGCGCCACCTGTGGTTTCTCCAAAAATAAAGGGAGCCGAAGCTCCCTTTATACTATCGAAGTGATTGTTTACTCAAGGTCAAAGCGATCGAGGCGCATCACTTTCACCCAAGCATCCACAAAGTCTTGTACGAATTTATCGTCGGAATCGCTCTGTGCGTAGAACTCAGCAATAGCGCGAAGCTCTGAGTTTGAACCAAAGATTAAGTCAACCGGAGTGGCGGTGTACTTCACTTCGCCTGAACTACGGTCACGACCTTCATGTATTCAATGAAAGCATGACGCTCATCAGCTTTTGACAATGACTTCGGCACTAAGTAGTTCGAACATACCGACTGAGATGATAAGCACACATATGCACCTCATCATCGCGCAATTGTGACCTTGCTTTACCAATATAATTCGGCAAGACCAATGGGTTTAGTACAGAAATATTGGCCTTTCTTCCTAACTCGGTGGTTTTAACATACCAACCAGGAAACACAATAATTCCGCGCACATTAAATCGCTTACCTGTCGACTCAAACAGTTGCTTATGCAGCCAACCACTTGCCGCTTTCACCTGAGTTAATGCGTCGCTTTGAATGGGTTGTCCGCCACGTAAAATTTGTTTGCCGTTATAAAACAATACTGACTTATGTTTATCACTTTTCGACATGGTTTTTGTTTCAATAACGTATACGCCAGAGCGATGAATAACGACATGATCAAGATTAAAATTTTCACCTTCAATGTCGTGAAATACTTGGGCGCCATCTAAGCGTAGTCGCTCCAAAAATTGACCAACTGCTTTTTCTCCCATAAGCCCAAGTTTTATTTTTTTGGCTTCTCTAAAGCCTTGAAAAATGCGTGCTACGCTAAACCCCATAAAAGGCAGTATTAATAGTGTCCAAAAATATGGATTCACTTGACCTCCCGTAACATAGGGTAACCAAATAAAAAAAGCTGACAGCAGCAGAATCACGATAACCATATAATGGAAAATTATCTTGTCCATGCCTACGTCAACTAAACGGCGATGCAGCGATTCGCCGGGATTCCGAAGCGGACTTGCTTTTAGTGGAGATATCTTGGCCATGCTTTTATTATTCCTAATGTATTCATGAGTAATTAATACCCTGAACCCTGATCAAAGTCTAATTCCCAAATTAGGTTACGCCCTGACAAGTCTCAACTTTCTGATAAACTACGAATACCGAACAGCGTAGCGCACCAACAGCGCAGCGCACGAATCACGAAACACGGAAGCCCCATATGCCATTACACGTTATCAAACACCCACTGGTACAACACAAACTTGGCCTGATGCGCGAAGCAGACATTTCAACCAAAAGCTTCCGTGAACTCACCAACGAGCTAGGTAATTTGCTTACCTATGAGGCCACCAGCGACTTTGAACTTGAGCCAAATACCATTACCAGCTGGAGCGGCGATGCCATTGAAGTGCAAAAGCTTAAGGGTAAAAAAGTGACTGTAGTGCCTATCTTGCGGGCAGGCATTGGCATGCTTGACGGTGTATTAGACCTAATTCCGAGTGCGAAAGTGAGTGTGGTTGGCTTGTACCGCGACGAAGAAACGCTAGAGCCAGTTCCATATTTTCAGAAGCTGGTGAAAGACATTGACCAACGCATTGCACTGGTTATTGACCCCATGCTGGCAACCGGCGGCACCATGGTCGCCACCATTGATATGCTGAAGCAAAAAGGCTGTGAGCAAATTCGCGTGCTGGTTCTGGTTGCTGCCCCCGAAGGTGTGGATAAAGTGCTAGAAGCTCACCCAGATGTTCACATTTATGCGGCCGCGCTCGACTCGCACTTGAATGAACACGGCTATATTGTGCCGGGCCTAGGTGACGCTGGGGATAAAATTTTCGGCACCCGCTAATAAGTTAGGAATTCAACTCAACATAGTCTATAACTAATTTGCGACTGCCCACATAGGGTGAGCGGCGCAGCACGAGATGACGACTATGTTGAACGAATTCAAAAAGTTTGCGCTGAAAGGCAACGTCGTAGATATGGCTGTGGGTATTATCATTGGTGGTGCGTTTGGCACTATTGTGAAGAGCTTTGTCGCTGACATTATTATGCCGCCCATTGGCTTAATGTTGGGCGGTGTTGATTTTACCGACATGTTTGTGGTGTTGCGCGCCGGTATTGAAAACCCAGGCCCTTATGTCGCGCTAGCTGATGCTCAAGCTGCCGGCGCCGTAACGCTGAACTACGGCGTGTTTATTACTAACACCATTAGCTTCATTATTGTGGCGTTTGCGGTGTTCTGGTTAGTGAAAGGCATGAATAGCCTACGCGCCAAAGAAGAGCCGGCGCCTGTCACCACCAAAGACTGCCCGCACTGTTGTACGAGCATTCCGTTGGCGGCCAAGCGTTGCCCGGCCTGCACCTCAGAACTCAGCTAATCAGCTTTCTTGTCAGCCAGTAGCGGCGCCAGCACCTTGGCGTCGCCATCAATTGGGGTAAGCAGCTCTAGCCCTAATAACTGCGCCATAAACGGGTAAATGTGAATATTGCTGAAGCGCTGTAGCGGCGCTTCCGCTTTTATGGCTGGCCCCGCAGCTATAAAAATACCGTCCATATCGCGACTCGAGTGGTACCCGTGGGTACCGCCGTCTTTACGACGTTCTGGTGGGCGGCTAGTAAAAATGGCCGGCGCTTTGGTGCCTAAAATAATGGCCGGCTTACGGGCGGTTTCGGTGACGCCAAGTTGCGCAAGCTGCGCGTTGGTTTCTAGCCAATACTGGCCGTTGTTGGCAGCCTGTAAACGTTGCTTTAATTCGTTTATTTGTTGTGTGGTGGTGTTCTCATGCGTATAAATCATCAAGCGCGTGGCCCCGTTCACCACTTCAAATAACTGATCGTCAATATTGAATGCTGAATAGTCGATCATAGCGTCTGCTTTTATCTGCGACATGCCGTGATCAGACACCAAAATTAAATTTACTGGCTCATCTACTTCTGTCTGCAAGCGCTGCCATAACTCGCCAATGAGGTTGTCCACATGCTGCACCGCCTTACCTACTTGCGGTGCTTCGGGCCCAAAGCGATGCCCTATGGTGTCCACCACCGAAAAATAGCCAGTGACCAAACGAGGCCGCGCCGCCGTTAATACAAGCCTCTGACTCTGGCCAGAAAAACGTCGCTGCTTTCACCCCCTGAAACTCAGCTAAGTTCCAGATTGGCAGGGTAGTTAACCACGTGCTGTCTTTTACGCCATCGCCCATACGGTAATGTTGTTTTCGCTCAGTATCATAAAAATTATTGTCCACAATACCGTGGCTTGACGGGTACTGGCCGGTCACAATGGATAAATGGTTAGGAAAGGTTTTGGACGGGTAAACTGGAATAAGCCCTTCAGCGCGTATGCCTTGCTGGGCAATTTTCTCAATGTTCGGGGCGCCGTGCAGCTCAATGTAGTCGTGGCGAAAACCGTCAATTGAGATAAGCACAACCGTTTGTTCGCTGTTGGGTTGCGCTGTGTTTGCTGTCGCAACACCCGTTACAAAAAGCGTAAGGAAAATAACCCCAAAATACCGCATGTGAAATACTCTAACTGTGTAAATTTGTCAGCGATATTACCACAACATTGTGACCTGTTGGTTACCTTAAAATGGTCAATCTGCTAGCTCAAAATACGTCTTTTTAAGTTGCATATTGGAATATGGAAATATAGACTAAATACTATATCAACCAAGGAGGGATGATGTGGGAAATAATAACAACGGATTTGTTTGATGATTGGTTTGGTGCGCTAAGCGACAGAGATCGCGCTAATGTTTTAGCATCAATGTTAGTTTTAAGAATTGAAGGCCCAAACTTGGCTCGCCCATACTCTGACACATTGAAACAGTCTGTAGTTTCAAACTTAAAAGAGCTGCGCGTTCAGAGTGGAGGAAAACCCATACGAGTTCTTTACGCATTCAATAAAAAGCGCAAAGCGGTCATCTTATGTGGCGGAATAAAAAGCCAAAACCCTAAACGGTTTTATAAAGAAATAATTCCGATAGCAGAACACGAGTTTGAAAAGCACATTGCTGTTTTTAAAGAGGACGACTCCAATGGGTAGAACACTCGAAGATATTTTGGCAAACGAAAAGCCAAGTGTTGTTGCAAATGCTGAGAAAAAAGCTGCTGATATTTTATTAGATATTCACTTGGCAAAGCTACGCGAAAAATTACAGATAACTCAATTACAAATGGCCAAAACTTTAGGTGTAAAACAACCTACGGTTTCTGATCTTGAAAAGCCAGGGCGCGACATGAAAATATCTTCACTGAAGCGCTATGTAGAAGCGACTGGCTCAAAATTGAAGCTTGAAGTTGAGTTGCCCGATGGGAGCCACTATGAAATTCAACTTTAAATAATTACTCGGGCAGCCGGCGGAACACTAATGTTTGCCAACTGACATCTTGACGGGCTAGCTTATCGCTGGCGGCGCTATTTAACTGCAACTGCAAGCTGTTCGTTGCCGCTTCGTGAATCAGCCAATCGGCATCTAACTCATAGGCCGTTCGGCCATCGTCAAAGTTGCCAAAACGCAAAGTAATTACGGCGAAACCATTTGGTTTTAACAGCTGTTTAATGCTTTTTAGCGCTTTTTTCTGTTCATTTCGGCCAAGATGCATCCACACCGCACTAATAAGTACCAAATCGTAGCGTTGATTCAGCTTTAAGCGGCGCAACTCCGGCAGCTTGTCATCAAGCCAAATAATTTCCGATGACTTTTGTTGGCCTAACTTGCGCAGATTATCGGCCGGCTCAACCGCCGTCACATGAAAACCTTGATGGTGCATAGCCAATGCGTCGCGCCCCGAACCCGCTCCAATATCGGCAATACTCGCGCCGCGCGGCAGCTGTTGCAGCACCGGCAACCAGTCGGCGTGGACTTGCTCAAAGGTTAAACTGTCATATTGTGACGCAAGTTTGTCGGCATTCGTGTGATAAAACGCGATATTTTTCATTCGTTGCTGTCCGCTTCAGCTAATAATCGGTACAACATATCCACTGCGTCGGCTGTTGCTTCACAAATTCTTGCAATAGTTGCTGCCCCAAGTTTTTGCCCTTCTTCTTCAATCGGCAACGCGTACAAAAACACCACATCGTCACTGTCATCAACGGAAAAGCCACTGAATTTCACTTGGTTATTCACATGGTTGGTGAACTCCAATAGCCTTTCGCGGTTAGGCAAGCTCATAAGTGGGCTTACCGGCGAAAGCACGTGCTCGAATAAAGGTAGGGCAACGAAAAAATAGGCAACAGACCCAGCTTCTGCCAAGCATAACTGAATAGGAATGCCTTGGTTACCGTCTTGATCAATGTAACCTTCTGTCGCTACACCAATAACCACGCGGTCATCAAACTCGTCGGGAACTTGGTGGGAAATTCCATTTTCATCCAAAGCCTGTATTAATTCGTCTACTGTCATCGCCATAGCTGCCCCTTCATGATTTACATACGGTAGCGGTGGTAGCCCAACAACTCAACAAAAACTTTACTTAAGCGGCGCAATGCGCGCTACACTCGAATTTCTCTCTCAGCGACTGTAAGCTTAGAGCAAGGAGACGACTATGAAACAAATTCTATATATTGCCCACGGTGGCGGGCCAATGCCGCTGCTTGGGGATAAAAGCCACGAGAGCATGAACCAAGCGCTGCGTAAAGCGGCACAAATCATGCCCAAGCCAAAAGCCATTCTGGTCATTAGCGCCCACTGGGAAACCGACGTGCCGCACGTTACCACCGCGGCCCAGCCGGAGTTACTTTATGACTACTACGGCTTTCCGCCAGAGTCGTACAACATTCAGTACCCAGCCGTGGGTGAACCCGAGCTTGCCGCACAAGTATTGGGCGCCATTACCGCCGCTGGTATTAAAGCCGTGGGCGACCCCAAACGCGGGTTTGATCACGGCTTATTCGTGCCACTAAAACTCATGTACCCAGACGCTGACATTCCGTGTGTGCAACTATCATTAATGAACAACCTTGACGCGGAAGCACACATTAAACTAGGCCAAGCCTTACAGGCACTTGATTACGATAACCTACTGATTATTGGCTCGGGTTTTTCGTTTCATAACATGAAAGCTTTTTTTGCGCCTGGCGACAATCAAGCCGACAGCAAAAACACGGCATTTCAAACTTGGCTTGAACTAATTTGCAGCGACCAAGAGCTGACCGAAACCGAGCGCCAGCACATGCTCAGCAACTGGGCCGACGCCCCACATGCACGTTTTTGTCACCCGCGCGAAGAACATTTGCTACCATTGCACGTGTGTTACGGTGCCGCCGGCCGCGCTAGCGACACAGCCACCACCGTGTATGCGCTGAACAAAGAGTCGCGCATGTTTTATTGGCAACTTTAGCAAACAGGAACAGCAACATGGCACGCGCACATGCCTTACATATTTTGGTAAAAACCCGCGAAGAAGCAGAAAAATTGAAGCAGCAACTGGCCAACGGCAAAAAGTTTGGCGAACTTGCACGTAAGCACTCACTTTGCCCATCAGGCAAGAAAGGCGGAGACTTAGGTGAATTTGGCCGCGGGCAAATGGTCGCTGAATTCGACAAAGTGGTGTTTGGCAAGCCCACGCTAGAAGTGCATGGGCCGATTAAAACCAAATTTGGTTGGCACTTAATTAAAACGCTTTCGCGCAGCTAAAGAATTACGGATCAGAGGGCTGTTCAGTATTTGGCGGCTCTTCTGGTCGCGGCATGGCCCAGTAATACATGACTAATAATATGCCAAAGGGCACAAGCATCATCAGTTGCCACCATGGACTCTGTCCAGCATCACGAAGTCGGCGCGTAGAAACTGCTAAAAATGGCAACAGCAGAACTATAGCCACCATGCTCATTAAAACCGGATGAATGAACTCCACTAAACCCAGCAGTAACGCAAAAAGCACAAAGAACCACCAAAACTCATAACGTGTTGCGCGGCCACTAAAGTCATCAAAATTCTGCAAACTTCCCCAAACGCTTTGCAGCACAGCATTTTTTGCAGGGGCACTATTGCTACCGGCCAACGCATCAACCGACACGTCAAACACAGCGGCCAAGGCTTTAGCGGTTTCTAACGAAGCAGTACCACGTGTTTCTATGCGCTGAATAGTGCGCAGATTAACACCGCACATTTCGCTGAGCTGTTCCTGTGACCAATTACGCTCGGCACGTAATTGCTTTAATCGGTTTGAATTAATGTTCATGATGCTAATTCCACGAAATGGTTAGCCACAAGTTACCACATTCAATGAAATTCACTACGGCATCTTTACGGCACACTAGATGCCGGCTGGATTTGTATAAACCAAAAGCATTTATTTTATGTTTATCATAAATTATTTATTGCAAAACATTTATTTCGCGTCTATTTTATAAACACATCAATTCGGAGATAAATCATGGATAACACCAAATACAAACTCGCCGGCATTGCCGCAATAGCCCTAGCGGTGTTGTTTCCTATTTATTGGATAGCCACTTTCGGGTTTATTATCGACAGTGCCGAAATGGCCTTTCGAGCTGATTTTCTTGAATTGAGTGGTTGGGATATTTTGTTTGTGGCCATCGGCGCACTCGAGATTTACGTGTATTTCAGCCTTAGTAAGTACTTTCGTGACCAAATTGGCGGTGGCTTGATTGCCACTATGCTGTTGGCCATGGCGTTTTTTGTTGCACTATTTCACAGCACGGTTGCCGTCGATGTTGTGCTTGGCTTGGGTCTATTTCCCAGCATAGCGGAAACCATCATTGACGTAACCTTAGTTGCTGGCATCGTGTTCTTATTACTCTATTGTTTTGCACTTATTGGCATGTGCTCAGCTATGCTTGCGCGTTTTATTGCGCTACCAACCACGCTCAAACTATTTGCAGTCGGCATGCTTATTGCCGCCGTATTGCAATTAACACTTGTACTTGCCGTGGTTAACATCGTTTTGTTTCCGGCGCTGATGTTGCTATTGGCTTATCACTTTTTAACCGACGAACACGCTGTCGAAGTAGTTTAATATGGCCATTCAAATTAACTTAGATGTTGAATTAGCCAAAAACAAAATGTCGCTTACCGAGCTATCTGAGCGCGTTGGTGTGTCCATGACTAATTTGTCGCTGCTGAAAACAGGCAAGGTAAAAGCTATTCGATTCAGCACATTAGAAGCTATTTGTCGTGAGCTTAACTGCCAGCCTGGTGATATTTTGGTGTATCTTGAGCAATAAAAGGACGAAACATGAGCAAATTCAATAAAACCATTACTGCGGCGGTAGCTGCGGGCATGTTAACCACCGCAGCGGCAACTGAACGTGAAGCCGTACTAGGCTTTGGTGGAGTATTTTTTAAAGCGGAAAACCCTGCAGCGTTAGCCAAATGGTATGAAGACCACCTAGGCGTTAAACAAACACCTAAAACCTACGAAGAACAGCCATGGGTGCAGGCCGGTGGCAGCACAGTGTTTGGTGTGTTTAATAGTAAAACCAAATACTTTGGCGCTGACGATCAGCAATTTATGCTTAACTTTCGGGTGCGCGACTTAGATACCATGGTGGCGCAATTGCGCAAAGCCGGCATTGAAGTGAAAGTTGACCCAGAAACACATCCAAACGGCAGATTTGCTCGCTTAGCAGACCCTGAGGGCAACCCCATTCAGTTATGGCAGGAAATGACACCCGAAGAAGCCGCAAACCAGTAGGCTTTCCCCGACCTTATTCGTCGCCCCATTCTTCACCCAAAAAGCGGAAGCGTGGCACTTGCACACCGTCCACGCTAACCGACTGCAAAAACATGTCGTAGGGGCGCACCCACAGCCCCTGCTCGTCGCCGTATAGCGGGCGATATAATACCATCCACTCTTCGGTTTCTGAGTGCCGTACGGTGTCGATCACCTCGTACATGGGGCCTTTGTAGTGCTGATATTTACCGGGTTTCATTTTCATAAAAGCTACTTTTCCTACACTTTTCTGCGCATAAAAAGGCGTAATACCACACTTCTATGCGCATAAAAGTGCTAACGAACGCGCGCTAGCAACTTGTCCAGCTCGTTGGCAAAAGCCATGCGATCACGCTGATGCAGCGGTGGTGGGCCGCCGGTGTGCTCGCCGCTGCTGCGCATGGTGTCCATAAAATCACGCATGTTCAGGCGGCTGCCAATGTTGGCAGTGGTGTACAGCTCACCCCTCGGGCTAAGCGCCTGCCCGCCTTTTTTTATCACGTCTGCCGCAAGCGGAATATCGGCGGTAATGACAATGTCGCCGGCCTCGCAGCTTTGCGCTATAAAGTCATCGGCTACGTCAAACCCTGACGCAACTTGCTTGGTTTTTATCCACTTTGACGGCGGCACCCGTAGCATTTGGTTCGCTACAAGTATCAACTCTAGCTGCTTGCGCTCGGCCGCTCGGTACAAAATGTCTTTAACAACCGTCGGACACGCATCGGCGTCCACCCATATTTTCATACTGCTTCCATTTCATGTTCGAACTAAAGCCTAAATACCAACGACAAACTAGCAAAATATGGCGAATTAGCAATTAACTCGCCATATTTTGCGAAATAAAGAGCTGCCGCCGCATTAAATCCTAATAAAGTAGGAATAAACTTGATTTATCGACAAACTCTACTATATTCCTATTATTCTAGGATTTATCATTTACCAAGACTAAAACCAATTAATATCCTAACAGGGCAGGATTATATGGCGCGCAATATCACCATAACACCGAAACCCGACCTATCCGAAACCAATGACATGACCACCATTGGCAACCTTGTGCGCCATAAACGCACGGCGCTTGGCATAACCTTGGAAGATGCGGCCAGCTTATGTCAGCTGTCAAAACAAGCGTATAACAATGTTGAAAAAGGCTTAGAAAGCGTGCGCGTTGAAACCTTATTAAAGGTGCTTGATGCACTTGGTATTCAACTCACCGTCAGCGACACGTCCGAGGTTGGCGAGGTAAATAATGACTGGTTCTAATGTGCCAACCATAAACGTGTACGCCAAAACCCATCACGTGGCCGAACTGAAATTTCATGGCCCCCAACAATGCAGTTGGGTATACACCCCAACGTGGCAACAACAAGGCTTTGCAGTATCGCCGCACCTACCCTTAAACGGCGAGCAAATTGCTACTGCCAACGTCATTAACTTTTTGCGAAACTTATTCCCTGAAGGCCCGGCCTTTGAAAGCCTGATAGCCTCTCAACATTTATCTCGGCGCAACGTTTACGGCATATTATCCGCCATTGGCCACGACACCGTGGGTGTTTTAACATTTGGTGAGCATCCATCTGAGACCGACACGAACCCGCTACGAATTGTCACAGAAAACGAACTCACTGAGCGACTAGCCCATAACGCTGACATGACGTTATGGGACGGAAAATACCGACTATCAGTTGCGGGCGTACAGAGTAAACTCAACGTGTACGTGAATGACACTCAAGAGCTATTTCTGGCAAGTGGCCACTATGCCAGCACACATATTCTTAAATTTGCGTCGGCCAAGCACCCAACCTTGGTGCTCAATGAGTTTTTCTGCATGCGTTTAGCGCACCAAGTTGGCCTAACGGTTGCGCCAGTAAAGCTACTTAAGCTGGGTTCTTATCATGCGCTTGAGGTGCAACGTTTTGACCGCCGTCACGTTCTGGAGCAACAAGTAGAGGGGCAAGTAGACAAACGCCATATTATTGATGCCTGCCAAGCGTTGAACCTACCGCCAGAGTTCAAGTATGAACAAAACTTTGGTAGCGGACGTGATGTTAAACACATTCGTGACGGCGTTAGCCTAACCAAATTATTTCAACTTGCGAAACAAACCAGTGTGCCCGCGCATACGGTAGAGCAGTTGCTTGACTGGGTACTATTTAATTTAGTTATTGGTAACAGCGATGCGCATGGCAAAAACGTCAGTTTCTTTGTTAGCCGCAGTGGCGCGCTTACGCTTAGCCCGTTTTATGATCTGGTTTCTGTGGTGTATGAGGCTATGTCGCAAAGTAAGCAGCAGCAACTTGATACGCAACTAGCCATGGCCATTGGAGATAATTTCGATATTGACCAGGTTACCGCGTTTGACTTGCTGAGTTTTGCTGATGAAGCAGGCTTTAAATTTGATTTGCTACAGCGTCGACTTGAACAATTAGTCGATGACGTTGAACGCCAAGCCACGCAACTAGACCTAACCGACACCAAGATCACCGTGGTGCAATATGAGCAGCTACGCGCCTTAGCGCAGCTTGTTCAGCAGCGTTGCCGTTACTTCCGCGAACAAGCTAACTTGTTCACGGAAGTACGGCGTAGTGCTTTTTAATTGGCGTTAGCCCTGTTTGTCGGCAATATAGTCGTCAACAAACTGCTCAAGCACGTTCAAAGGCACCGGCCCGTTGGCAAGAATCACGTCGTGAAATTCACGAATATCGAACTTGTCGCCAAGTGCGGTTTGCGCTTTTTCGCGTAGCTCAAGAATTTTCAGCATACCAATTTTGTACGCCGTGGCTTGGCCTGGCATGACAATATGGCGCTCAACCATTTTGCGTGCATCGGCTTCGGCGTTTGGCGTGTTGCTCACGTAAAAATCGATACCCTCTTCGCGGGTCCACTTCTTAGCGTGAATACCGGTATCCACCACCAAACGTACCGCGCGCCAAAGCTCCATGGCTAAACGACCAAAGTCTGAGTACGGGTCTTTATAAAAGCCGTATTCTTTGGGCAGCATTTCGGTGTACAAGCCCCAACCTTCGCTGTAAGCCGTGTAGCGACCAAACTTACGGAACGACGGAATACCTTCAAGCTCTTGCTGAATAGCAATTTGCATGTGGTGGCCAGGAATACCTTCGTGGTAGGCCAGCGCTTCCATTTGGTAAGTTGGCATAGAGGCCATGTCGTACAAGTTAGCGTAGTAAACGCCTGGGCGGGTGCCGTCCATAGAAGGCTGCTGATAAAACGCTTTACCGGCTGACTTTTCACGGAAGGGTTCAACCGCTTTCACAATCATGTCGGCTTTCGGCTTGGTAATAAACAGCTCGTCTAAAAACTCGCGCATGGTGTCAATCAGCGCGGTGGCTTCGTCTAAATACTGCTGACGGCCTTCGGCGGTGTCAGGGTAAATAAAATCTTGGTTGTTGCGCATGTGCACAAAGAACTCTTGCAGCGTGCCTTCAAACCCGACTTTTTCCATAATCACGCGCATTTCGTCGTGAATACGTGCCACTTCGCTTAAACCAATTTCATGAATTTCATCGGCAGTTAAGTCAGTGGTGGTGGTACGTTGTAGCGCGTTGTTATAAAACGCTTCGCCTTCTGGGAACTTCCACGCGCCGTCTTTGGTGTCAGCTTGCTGCGCAAGGTCTTCTACCGCGCTAATCAAACCTTCGTAAGCTGGCTTAACCGACTGTGTTAGCGCTTGCTCAGCGGCGCTAACTAGCTGGTCATACTGCGCTTGCTCAATGTCTAGGTTGCCAATTTTCTTGGTGAAGTCTTCTAGCAATACACTTGGCTCGCCGTCTTCAAACGGTGCGCCTTTGATAATATTTTGGCTGTCGCTAATAACGTACGGGTACACAAACTTCGGCGCAATAATGCCTTTTTCAGCGCGAATTTTGAGGTTTTCTTCAAGCTGGGCGAATAGCTCTGGCAGGCCGTTTAAGCGCGAAATATAGGCTTCTGCGTCTGTGGTGTCGCTAATACGGTGCTGGTTAATCAGCAGCGAAACCACGCTAGAGTGCAAACCAAACATTTGGTTAACCGGGTAGTTGTAATGGCGCCATTTATGGTCAGCAATTTGCTGCTCAAGCTCTTGCTTCATAAGCTGCCAACTTAGGTAGGTTTGCTCATTGAGTTTGTTTTCATCAATGGCTTCTACTTTTTCGAGGTTGGCTTTGGCAATGGCTAGTTCTTCTTCGGCTTGGCTGTCTGAAATATCGTCCCACTTGTCTTGGTCTTGCTTAATGCCTAAGTACGACTGGTACATAGGGCTGCGCATAACCGCTTCCATAAACATGTCTTCAAACAGCTTGTTGGCTTTTTCAGACTCGGCTTGGCGCTCTTCAGCAGTTACCTGCTGCGTGGCGGCTTGCTGTTGTGGTTGCTCGCTTGGGGCTGGGGCCTCTGAGCACGCTGCGGTGCCAAGCGCCAGCGCAACGGCTAGGGCTAAATGGGTTTTGGTGATGTTCGCCATGGGTGTTCTCCTTATTGTTGTATGGCGTTAGATTAGCACTGTATGCGCTTGGTGGTCTATTTGCTGCTGCGCGGTTGGGGTGAATGGCGCATTTCTAGGGATGTATGTGCGTGGGGGGTGTGAAAAATTTTTGTGTTCAGTTGCAGCAGAAAAGTTACAAATGAACGACAAACTCTTTAAGCTAAAGGCAACATGTCACATGAGGACGAGCTATGCCGGTAAAACAAACCACCATAACCATTGCGCCGAAGCCACGCGGATTTCATTTAATAACCGACGACATTGAGCGCGCGTTATTTGAGCTAGGCACGGTGGATGCCGGCATTTTGCATGTGTTTATTCAGCACACCTCGGCCTCACTAACCATTAACGAAAACGCCGACCCCACGGTGCGCCAAGACTTTGAAAGCCACTTCAACCACATGGTGCCCGAAAACGCGCCCTACTATCGGCACACCTTCGAGGGCCCTGACGACATGCCCGCGCACTTGAAGGCCAGCTTGCTAGGCAGCTCGGTGACCATTCCCGTAACTAACGGCCGCCTGAACATGGGCGTTTGGCAAGGGGTGTACCTGTGCGAACACCGCGACCATGGTGGGGCGCGGCGGTTGGTGGTTAGTTTGAGTTTTTAGCTGAACAGGATTATTGTGGGATTAGCTAATTTGTACGAGCATTCTTACCAACGGATGGGACAATAACGCAACATGGCAACATTAGAACAATACTGTCAGCAATTTAAGGATGTTCGGCCGAACCGTGCACGTGGCAACACTAGCCCCCACAAAATCTGCATGCTATTTGCGGTAATTGATCTCATTCAAGACGGACTAATTACCGATTCACGCATTTACTTTAATGACACACTGAAAAACCGCTTCGCGCTTTATTTTGAGCAACTAAAAACCCCACGCGACAAACTTAACGCTGCATTTCCGTTTTATTATTTGCGTTCATCAGCTTTTTGGCACCACTACATTAAACCTGACGCGCAGACTCAGTACGACGCCATAAAAACACCATCTGAGACATCGTTAGCCAATACCGTTGAGTACGCCTATATTGATGTTGAGCTGTTCGAATTTCTGCAAAACCCAACAACAGCCAACAAACTTAAAGCTGCCGCAGCTGAGAACCTAGATACCCATGAGGCCGGTTTTAAGATCTGGGCTAAAGCTATTGGTCACTCAGAAACGAAGGTCGATGAGTACGTCATGGCTTTAAAAGAGAAAGTCGCTGATTTAATGGTATTTGATGGCCTTGAACAGCCAAATATTTTCGCTGTAAATGACTATTTTGATGTGGCGCGAATGATTAATAAATTACGCGGTATTAGCGATGCTACCAACGCAACTTACGGTCACCCTGCGACAGATTATGTCGCAACCTGCATGAAAGCTTTAGAGTTGTACCGCGCATATTTAGATCAACTTAGCGACGTTGAAGCGCAACTAGACATTGACCATATTCAGCATGATGACAGCATAGCCGAAACGACCAAAGCGGTATTAGTGCAAGCTCGCCGAGGCCAAGGTAAGTTCCGCGAGCGCTTGATTAAACAATGGGGCGGGTGCGCGGTAACCGGCTACAGCAATATTTCACTGCTAATGGCTTCGCACATTAAACCATGGTCAACAAGCGACAACGCCGAACGGCTAGACCCATACAACGGTCTATTATTAACGCCCAACCTAGATAAAGCCTTTGATTTGCACTTTATTTCGTTTAACGACAAAGGCGGTATTTTGATTTCTGAAGCACTTGGCGACTATTACGCACTTGGCATTCATAAAGACATGCGGGTGCCGCTTAGAGAGCAGCACCTGCCGTTTATTGAACAGCATCGAGATGTTTATTTTGAGAAGGTGGGTTAATGGGAAGTTATTAGACTCTTGCCATGGACAAGACACCGATTTAGGGAAATTTGTGAGTGTACCTAAGACCCATATTAGGTATCCTATGGAGACCTAAGAATTATCAATTCTGCGTTCAAGCCAACATTCTTATATACGGGAAGTAAATTGTGAAAGTTCTGGATCTATTCTGTGGATGTGGCGGCCTCTCTCTAGGGCTGCAGCAAGCTGGATATGAAATTGCTTTGGGGATAGATGTTTGGGAGGATGCCTTAAGCACATTCCGACATAATCATGATGGAGCTAAGACCATATGTGCTGATTTGAGCCAGCTGAATTTTAATGAGCTTGAAGTAGATAAAATAGATGTAATTGTTGGAGGTCCGCCATGCCAAGGATTTTCAATTTCAGGTAAGCGCGATCCTAATGATCCCAGGAACAAACTTTATACGTCTTTTGTAGATGCAGTAGCATTTTTCAAACCTCGAGCCTTTATCATGGAGAACGTACCCAATTTAGCATCCATGAACCAGGGGAGAATTAAGGATACAATAATTGCGGAGTTCGCAACTCTTGGCTACACATTAACCTATAAAAAAGTTCTAGCATCTGAATATGGGGTTCCGCAAAACAGGCGACGTTTCATTCTAGTTGGTTTATTGAACCAACTAGAATTCGAGTTTCCTTTTCCAAGCCATAACAATCAGCCTATTAGCTGCAAAGATGCAATAGATGATTTGCCAGAAGGTAGCGTGGATGATGGTGCTCCATATCCTATTCAAGTTAACAGTCAATATCAAAAAATAATGAGGGCTGATTCTTCAGGGCTATACAATCATCAAATTACATCGCACACAGATAAAACAAAATCTATAATCAAATTAGTACCAGATGGTGGGAACTATAAAGATTTACCTGAACATCTAAAGGAAACTAGAAAGGTCAATATTGCTTGGACTCGATATGCTAGCTCAAAACCGAGCTTCACCATCGACACTGGACATCGCCACCATTTTCACTATAAATGGGACAGGGTACCTACAGTCCGTGAGTCAGCTCGATTACAATCATTTCCTGACACTTTTATATTTCAGGGCTCGAAAACCAGCCAATATAAGCAGGTTGGCAATGCTGTACCTCCGGTTTTAGGAAAGGTTTTGGGAATCCAATTATCTAAGTTTTTGTAAGTGATAGATATGTACAGAGTACCTGACGAATATTATTTTAGACTGCATCATCCTCGTCCAAGATTTAAGAACGATATTGAAAACGTCCTTATTTTTATGGCTAGCGAAATCTGTTCAATAGGTGAGCTGGAATCTAAAGAATTTGCAAATCGACTGCGCGAAGCAATTCGGCACTACCCTGGTAACTATTCTAAAAAAACCAAAACGATTGATAATTGGCGTACGGAAATTAGCTCGCTTTTGGGGTTGGTCGAATACACTAACTCGGGTAACTGTAAACCAAGCGGTTTAGCAAAGCTGCTTGACGATAGCCAAGACTTAATTCAGTTTTTCCGATACTTTTGTTTTAAATTTCAATACCCCGGTGGTCATCAAAAACCGCATGAAGCAGCTAACTTAATACAAGCTGGGATAAAATTCAGGCCAACGCCTTACATCATAAAATTATTAAAAGCGGGCCAAGAACTCGCGCCATCTAATTTTGGGGTTTCCAAAGAGGAGGTGACTCACTGTATTTTTAACGATTTGAGAGTCACTCGCGATAATCAGGAGGCGAAGGTAACCGCTTCGAAAATTCTAAACAATAGACTGAAAAAAGTTGAGTATGATTGTTCTGGAGACATAGTTCGCTATGCAGGTGACATTCTTGATTATATGGTCTTAGCAAACATTCTTTCACAAAAAGCAAATGGACTTTATTACCTTAAGCCACATGAACCAGAGATGTTATTTTCATTTACAGAGTCTCATGATTATTTTTCTGGATATGATCACCTATATAGTGAGGAAAAAATTAAAGCATCCGAAGTCAAAGAGCAGAATAATGCTTGGTTCACTTATGTTAACCAAAATCTTAATAGTAGTATGTTTCAGGCCGATATTTCTGACCTCATTAATACGGTTAGTGATGCTGAGGAAAGTGATTATACAGTAGAGGAGTTTGGTAATTCAGCTCCTGAACCATCACAATCACAAATCATAAATTCAGTAATTGCTCATTTAAATTCTAAAAAAGAGAATAACCTAAAGGTCAAAACAAAAGAAATTGGAGATGTTGGTGAGGCTATTGTTATTCATCACGAAAAAATTCGACTCACAGGGATTGGCCGACACGATCTGGCCAAAAAAGTTGTTAAATACCCAGAAAGCCTATCTGCCGGATTCGATATAAAGTCCTACGAAGGAATAGGCGAACTCGGAAAGTTTATAGAAGTTAAAACGACGATTAGTCGAAGTAAGTTGTCTGTTTATAGATTTAAAATGACCCCAAATGAATGGGGAGCCGCAGAAACCCACAGAGATACTTATTTCGTATATAGGTTAATGATTTCTGACGGCCGTATTAGCCTGTTTGTTTTAAAAAATCCAGTTCAATTGTATAAACAGGATAGAATCCAAATATCTCCACGAGATGGCGTCGAAATCACCTACGATGATAGGTCAGGCGAGTTTGAAGAGGTGTTAGTATGACTTACAAAGTCGCATCATTGTTTTCTGGCCTAGGTGGTATGGATCTAGGTATAAAGGGAGGCTTTGAATATTTAGGAAAAAGTTATCCGTCTAAACCATTTGACGTCATATACGCAATGGATTTCGACGCTCCAACATGCCAGATTTACAACGACAATTTTTCACATAATTGTGAATGCAAAGATATTACGTTGTTGGAAACTACCGATGTTCCAGAGCATGACATTCTTATTGGCGGTTTTCCCTGTCAGAGCTTTTCCGTTTCTGCGCAAAATCCACCTAGGTTAGGGTATAAAGATCAACGCGGAAAATTATTTTTCGAAATGTGTCGAATTTTGAAGCATCATCAGCCTCGTGTATTCATTGCAGAAAATGTAAAAGGAATACTTTCGGCTAACAAGAAGAAGGCCTTCCCGTTAATTATCAAAGAATTTGAAAAGGCTGGGTATTTCGTGAAATGGAAAATATTAAACTCTGTCGACTTTGGTGTCCCACAGAAGAGAGAACGAGTTTTTATCGTTGGATTCCGTCAAGAGCAAGACTTCTTGAGTTTTAGTTTTCCAAAGCCCAGTGTGTCTTCAGCCATACCTATTTCAGAAATCTTAGAGAATGAAGCCGAAGTTGAAGAAAAATATTATTTTAGCGAGCGTGCCGTGAATGGTCTTAAAGCAAGCAAGAACTATAAAATAATGAATAAGGGACGCGCGCAAGACGTGAATGGACCTAGCAACACTGTAAGCGCGCACTTAGCAAAAGTCAGTCTAAATAGTACAGATCCTGTTCTATTAGTTAATGGTCGTTATCGCATGTATACGCCTCGAGAAGTAGCGAGGATACAGTCTTTTCCAGAAAGCTTTAAGCTTACAGGCTCTAAAACCTTAAACTATAAAGCGTTAGGTAATGCCGTGGCCCCCTTAGTGATGTGGCACTTAGCGAGTGCAGTGGAGAATGTACTATCGCCTTTCCCAACACACCAACAAAAACAAGACCAACGCACAGTGGAAAAAATGCGAGAGGATTTTTTGATTAACGTTATCACGGCGTGATATTTGAGAGCTCAATGATATTATATTAAGCTTTTATCAATTATGTAAAAAATGATATTAAAAGGTAACTAAAATTCTAGATTACTTCTGAAATAAGCATAATAAGTCGACGAGGGGTAGCAATTTAACCCCTCTATCACGTTAATTTAGATATTATTGTTTAACAACTTTTAGGCTTGGTTGTGCAAACTTATTATGAACAATTTTTGATTCTATTTTTCTTGCCGAAGAAACAGTTTTAAACATAAAGAATGGATTGTTAAATGTTAAGGCTGATAGCTCGTCTAGAGGTAATTTCAGCTCCTTTAATATTTCCGTACGCGATATATTTTTTTCCCGTAAAGTATTAAATATTTTTTGGAAAACAAGAGATGTTTCCCTATTTTCTAGACCCTCTGGCTCCGATTTTCTTCCGTAACTCATTGATAGATCTATATTTAACTGTCGGTAATGCCACTCTGATGACAAACCCACATCTAAGGTTCTTCTTATTAACGCGGCAAGAGAAACCTTCCAGTATTTTTTAAACTTCAATAATTGATTGAGTGAAGGATATGATGGCACTTTCGCAAGAACATTGCCCCTTGGCATCAAAAATGCCGAAGCGAATCGATCTGCTTGCTCTTCTGCTTGGCGGCCATTATTCGACGAATGTTTATGCAAAACTAAGTGCCCCAGCTCGTGAGCTGCATCGAAACGGCTTCGCTCAGGAGTTTTCATAGTGTTAAGAAACACATAAGGCGTTTCATCTAGCCAAAATGAATAGGCATCTACTTCCAAACAGTTTTCGGCCAGCGAAAATACACGTATCCCTTTTGATTCAAGCAAGTGAACCATATTTGATATGGATAGCTCACCCAACCCCCAATGTTCTCTCAGCAACTCAGCGGCGCTTTCTGGGTCTGCAAAATTTTCTTTACTGAAATCCAGTACTTCATGTTTTTTCAGACTAAACCGATTCTCCAGCCAGGAATTCAATTCGACAGCTAGTGTTCCAGCACTTAGCGCTGCATCTCTCTTTGCGGCGCTTAGTTTTGTCATTGCTCTAAAGCTGACACCTTCCTTTACAATTTGCTCAGGATTATCAGAATAAAAAAATTCAACAGGATAATTTAGACAATTAGCTATACGAATTACCAGATTTGAGTCAACCGAGTCTAGTAGCCCCCTATTTTCATAGGTTGATAGCGTTCTCGTAGTTATGCCTGCAACTTCGGCAAGTGACTTCTTGGTCAGACCTCTTCTTTCTCTCGCAATTTTTAATCGTAATGAATTAAACATTGTCATTGGTTCTTTCATTAATATCAAAGTCGATTTCTTGGTTAAAGTTCGCATTTGAATCTACGATTTCTTCATTGTTCATTTCAATCGGTATTCGGCTCTCAAGGTAAAATCCCGTTACATACCCATTTCTGCTGTAAGACTTAGGACGCAGGAGTTCTGCGGTGATCGTATCATCTGATTTATTATATTTATGGAGAAGAAACCAAACATCAAATTCAGATCTATTTTTCAGCCTCTCGTTTACAAAAGCTTCTGGAAAAAGATCGTAATTCGGGCTTTGCTCGAATTTAAGATCAAAATATTCTAACGTAAAATCACCTTTAGGTGTTCTGGATTGCGGAAACCCAGCTTGGCTTCCCGTTTGCTCACATCCGCTACATAGATAGATAGCAATTCCTTTTTCAAAGTTCACAGTTAACTCGACATTGCGTAACGAAAGTCTTTCAAAACCATATACTTTTAAGAGATCCCTAAGCGCACGAACTCCCTCACTATAAAAATACAGCCCTCCGCTAGTTAATGGATTATTTTCAGTGATTCGCTTTCGAGCGCTTAAAGCTCTTTGCATTACCTCTTTAATCACTGGGAGGAGCGCAATTAAGGTCAACCTCGATGAATCTTCATCATGTCGGCTGTGCTGCTCTTTAAGATTATTGACCAAAGCTGGTTTCATGATTTAATTCCACCCTTTCCGTTTCTTATATTTCTACCTCAAATGAGATCAAAAAACAAGAACAGATAGCTTTCTCGTAACAAATTTTACGGCATTTCGGCGTAAGGACATTGCCCCCACAATAGGAGAACTAAACACAATGAAAATTGCGGAATAAACTTTATCTCAACAGTAAGTATCGAATGGTAAGTGCTAGGCTACGAAGAAGCTCGAATGGCTAACCTATAAAACTTTATTAGAAACGAAAAGCCTCAATATTTGCACTGAGGCATAAACGCCGACCGGGTCTGCCCAATCCATTTTTGTAGTTTGGTTAATCTAGCTTAGGTTGTCAAACACTTGAGAAAGGACTGTTCGATTTCGAGTAATTAGTATCACCTGCGACAGGTTATGTCGCACATTATAAAGCTTAAAGCCCCTTCAACACCCCCTTCCACCAGCCACGCCAATGCTCAACCTGCGCTTCGCTTTCAAGCTTCGAGTGCTCAACCGAAAGTGCCGATTTACCCGGGGCTTTTTCGTAAATGTTCACGGAAACGGCGGAGCCGTCGGCGAGGCCGCAACGCCAGTAGCACCATTTATCGGTTTGTGAGGTGTCTGGGCCGCGGGTAATGGCCACGTCGCTGAACTCGGTGCGGCCCTTCATGGCGGTAGCCCATAGGTTTAGGGCGTCGTCCATGCTGCTGTTGATAGTTTTGCTGGTCGATACTCGGAATTTACCGGTGCAGTCTTGGCCAGCCACGCGGCGGCCTATATGTTGTTCGTAGTTTACCGTGAGCATTTGCGCCCACCAGTGCGAGGTGCCATGTTCGGTGGCTAGTCGCCGCTCTCACACCCATCCGGCGTGCGCAGCCCAGTGGCCGGGTTAAAAATAACGGGCCCAGAGTAGGTGTTAATCAAAATTTCCTGGGGGTTTATCTTCCATGAGGTCATGGGCGCGCCGGGCAGGCGGTAAATGGGCTCTACGGCGAAGCCTTTGGCGATTTCGGTGGCGCGGTACAGAATACCGTTGTTCATGCCTAAATGCGCCAGCCCCGTGGTGGCATAGGCGGTAGAGCCGTAGCTGTATATGCCTTCAATGTTTTCGTGAAGTATAAGTTCGTGCGCGCCGTCTTTGTAAAACGCCATCATTTCGCCGCCCCACTCGCCGTTGTTGGTGCCGGTTAACCAGCTGTCGCCTACTTTGGCTGCTACATTTGGCTGCACCGTGCTCTTGGGCGAGGCGCAAAACTCAGCTAGGTATTCATCGGCTTCGGCGGCCTCTTTGTCAGCGCACCACGGGTGCTTGTAGGTAAATTGGCTTAGGCCTTTAAACTCGCGGTCGTAAATTTTTACCTGCTCGGGCTCTGCCACTATGGCAAATTGGTCAGCGCTGCAATTTTTTGCGCGATGGGTGTAATACGGCTCGGCGTCTTTCTGTAAAGGCGGTTTGTCGGCGGCTAAGCGCATGGCTGAAATGGCTGCAAATTTGCGCACTATGGGGTACCAATGACTTGTCGCGACGTGGTTTAGGTCATCAAGTGCAGGTTTGTGCTGCAACCAATGCAGGGCTTGTATGGCGGCATGTACTTGCAGCCAGTCTTGGTCGTTGCGCAGCATGGTTTGTAGCCGTGGCGCGGCCTTTTGGTAGCCAATAAAGCCGAGCGTGCGCGCTGCACTAGCACGGGTGTTCCAGTCTTCTGCATTTAAGTAATATTCAACGTCAGCGCCCACGTGCTTCGCTGTATGGCCAAGGTGGCCAATGTCACGCAGTATCCACTCGCGGTATAAGCCCTCGCCTTGGGCTAGTTTGGCCACCAACAAGTCGGCCGCATAGGGGCTTTTGAGTATTTTTAATGAGGTGAGTACGTGCTCACTTAGCTCTAGGTTGGCTTTAACCATGCGAATAAGCTCGGCTTCAATAGGCGCGCTTTCGGCGGTTATGTAGCCTACCCATTCCAGCGCCAGCTTGCGCATGTCGGGGTGAATGGCGTTGTTTTTGGCCATGGCTAAAAGCTGAAGTGCGCTAGGCTGGTCAAAAATTTCGCGTTGATGAAGGTCATCAAACACTTCTTCAAAGCCCGCGTAACTTTCGGGATTGCAGTTTTTCTTACAGGCTATAGCGTTAAGTAGGTGCGGTATGGCCGGCTGACCAATGGTTACCAGCGCAAACACAATTTGGTTGCCGCCTTTTCCTTCGCGTAAAAGCTCGCTGACTAGAAATGCAGCGGCTTGGTCACCGCCCATACGGCCTAGTAAGCGGTATGTCCAGCCGCCTCCGCCGCTAAGTTTTATGTTGTTTTGAATAACCTGGCGCACTAGCTCAAAGTCGCTTTGGCGTATGTCTTTTATGTCGGCAATAAGGGTGTCTGCTAACTGGCGTTTGTTGCTGTTGGGGTGCGCAGAAATCTTGGCTAAGGGCTCTAGGGCTTCGCGGCCAAAGGCACGCAGCTGGGCTTTAACGGCTTCATCGGCTTCGCCGTTGCTATAGCTGGGCACGTCTTTTTCGGGAATCAGCGCAATGCAGGCGTCAGCGGTGGCGCATGGGCTGGCTTGGTCGAGCGCGTGCGACAGCGGCGTGGCTAGGCCTAATAGAATGGCAAACAGTGCTCGTTTCATGGGTTCCCTTGGTTAACTAACTCATTTAGTCATTAACTTATTCATTCACTTATATGCCATGCCATTTTAATACTTTGTTTATTCGGCTCACTGTGCAACTTTTACGCACTTTGTTAGTACGAAAATTTTGGCGATAAGCTACATCCGAAATTCGTTGTCCACACCGTTACTGAACAGTGAGCGGCGAACTTCGGTATCAACTAAATGCAGATTGCGGCCGACTTGTTTTAAGTCACGATAGGCGGCAGCCTGCGTAGCGAGCCGAAGCGGACGACCAACGTCAACAGAATTATCTAAAATATCAATAACGTTGCGCTTGGTATGGGTAAATTCGATAGTGCCAAAGGGCGTTTTAAATTCACCTGAACGGCCGGTGGTCATTACCGTTAACCGATCAATTGGAATTTGTGAAATAGCCCCGTATTCTGACAACGCAGACTCCAGGCTGACATAGTTGTATTCACCGCGTCGAATAGTACGCGCCACCAGTTCTAGCGTGCTGCTGCCCTTTGAACGCGCCGGCATGTAGACAAAAACACCATTACTCGCCCGCACCAAAATGCCGTCTTTAATTAGCCGTTTAATACCAGCTCGCAAATTTGCTTCACTGTCTTCATGAAAAATTTTTCTGAGGTCCGACAGTGCGTAAACGTAACGACCTTGTTTGTCGAAATCAGATAATTTTCGAATAGCGTCGAGTTGCTTCATGCCACTTGGTTCACACTAATGGTAATTTTTATTATCATTAGTGTAGACCTCTTGCGTTGTTGTGGCAATATAGTGTTACATTAAGGTTTACCTATTCGACTGGAATATTAAAGATGCACCAACCCTCTATTTTCATCACCGGCGCGGCCGCCGGTATTGGCAAAGCCACCGCGCTACGGTTTTTAGCTGGCGGCTGGCGGGTGGGTGCTTTTGATATAGATGCCCAAGGTTTAGAGAGCTTAGCTAACGCGGCCGCGGCTATGGGGTGTCTCGAATTATTGATCACTGGCCAGCTAGATGTGACGAATAACGATAGCTGGCTAAGTAGAAACAACCAGCTCGATATCCGCCGGGGCCTGCAACAGCGGCGCCAGCGCTTCAGCTTCGCTATTTAGCCAAAACTCTACTTCGCTGGGGCGAATAAGCAGCGGCATGCGGTGATGGTACTGGGCGCATTGCTTGGTGGGGGCGGTGGTTAGGGTAACCAGCTGTGCGTGATGCACACGGTGCGGAAAGTAAATGCCGGCCATGTAAAGTGGCTGATTATGCGCTTCAGCAAATAGGTATTTGGTTTTTCGGGGTTGCCCTTCTTCTTGTTGCCACTCATACCAACCGCTGCACGGCACCACACACCGAAACTCTTTGAATGCGCGCTTAAACGTCGGCTTGGTTGCCACGCCTTCGGCTTGGGCATTAATGATAATGCGCTTAGACCATTCCGGTTGAATACCCCATAGCGTGTTCAGCTGGTGCAAGCCATTGTGGTTTATCGGCGTGGTAATTGTAGCGACCATTTGCGTTGGCCGCAGATCGTAATTGGTTGGCGTGTCAAACTTAAAGCCCAGCTGCTCGGTTACCAGCTGGCATAACGGGTCACTGACGACGTTAAGTCTTCCGCACATGGCTCACCTCAAAAAACAGGATTATATTCCCACTTTAATTCTTAAATTAGGAATAATATCCAAACAAATGACGAACTTTCAACTTGAATAGATACAAGTATAGGACTATATTCCAGTTAATGCGTATAAAACAGGATAATAGTCCAAGGTATTTATGGCAAAGCGCGACTTACATAAAGTTTTATTTCCAAAACAACGTCGAATATTAGCAACATTTGGCGAAGATTTGTTGTTGGCGACGAAACGCCGCGGATTCACCAAAAAACTTATTTGCGACAGAACCGGGTTTGATTATAAAACCGTGAATAAAATTTTTGCCGGAGACCCCGGTGTGGCTATTGGCTCATACCTAAAAGTTATGGCCGTACTTGGCATGGAAGACAACTTTGCCAAATTGGCCGCGCACGATGAAGTAGGCATTAAGTTACAAAACATTAAGCTACTTGAGGGTTCACAATGAGCCGTCGCAATGTGGACGTGTATGCCTCGTGGTTACCCATTAAATCACCGCTTCGCGTTGGCGAGTTACGATTTTCTGAATCCAGTCGGGGCGGTATATTTAGCTTTGCTTATGATCGTGAGTTTCTAGCGTCACCATACTGCTTACAAATTGATCCGCAGTTGAGCCTGCATAGTGGCGAATTCTTTAATGATGATGCGAATCACAACTTCCGTGCATTTCTTGACTCTTCGCCCGACAGATGGGGCCGTATTTTGATGCAGCGTCGCGCGGCTATTGAGTTTAAGAAAGGCCTGCGTGCTACCGACCGAATGACTGAGCTTGATTATTTACTAGGTGTTCACGACTCCTACCGTATGGGTGGTTTACGATTTAAAACATCAGAATCTGATGCATTTTTAGATAATCACGCGGATTTTGCTGCGCCACCAGTAACCTCGCTGCGTGAGCTTGAATACGCAGCTTTGCAGCTTGAGCATGACGAAAATATTGATAGCGATGACTATTACCGATGGCTGAAAATGCTTATAGCGCCGGGGGCATCGTTAGGCGGTGCACGGCCCAAAGCATGTGTTCGTGATGAACATGAACACTTATGGATTGCTAAATTTCCCAACTCAAATGATGACCACGATGTGGCTGCTTGGGAGCTACTTTGTTACGAATTAGCCCTGAGCGCCGGCGTAGACATGTTCCCGTGCAAAATTGAGAAATACTCATCGCATCATCATACGTTTTTAACCAAACGCTTTGATCGCGTGGGCGCAGATAGACTTCATTTCACGTCTGCCATGACGCAATTGCAATATTACGATGGTGAGCAATCTGAAGGGGCGAGCTATTTAAAATTAGCTGAGTTCTTAACTAACAACGGCTCACAAACTGAAGCAGATCTTGCACAACTATGGCGTCGAATAGTATTTAATATCGCCATTTCAAACACCGATGATCATTTACGCAATCACGGCTTTTTACTGACTGAAAAAGGCTGGAAATTATCACCAGCATACGACTTGAACCCTATCGTCGGTAAAACGGGGTTGCATTTAAACATTACTGACACCTCAAATGCTCTCGATTACAACTTGGCATTTGAAGTGATTGATTTTTTCCGACTTGAGCGTACCCAAGCTCAAGCCATTTACGATGACGTTTTAACCGCTGTTAGCGCGTGGCAACAGGTGGCCAAGCGCCTAGGTATAAGCCGCGCAGAACAACTATTAAAAATGCCGGCGTTCAATGTTGGCTAAAGTTAAGTTCAAAGCGGCGCCGGCCGGTGTATGCCATAGCCCTGGCCATAATGAATGCCGAGTTCATGCAAATACGGAATCAGCTCGGAGTCTTCAATGCATTCAGCAATGGTGTCGACGCCGGTAATTTGCGCAATGGCATGAATCGATTTCACAATGGTTTCGCCAATAGGCCGGCTGCGAATATTGGTAATAAACTCGCCGTCAATTTTTATAAATTTAATCGGCAACTTGTCTAAATAATTAAACGTGGCCACGCCGCTACCAAAGTCATCAAGTGCAAACTGAATGCCGAGCTGCGATATGTTGCGCATCATTTCGGCGGTGCGGGTTAGGTTAGCCACCGCTGCGGTTTCAGTTATTTCTAAGCAGATTTTGGTGGTGTCTACGCTTGGGAACTCTTCAGTAAGCTCTTTTATAAATTCCACAAAGTTGTCGTTACTTAAGGTAATGCCCGAGGCGTTAATAAATAGTCGCGGCACGGTTTGATTTTGCTGTTGCATAGACGCAATGCTTGAAAACACTTTGCGAATAATATGGCGATCAAGCTGCTCAATAAGCCCGTAGCGCTCTGCCGCGGTAATAAAAGCGCCCGGCGGAACCACCGTGCCGTCGGTATCAATTAACCGACTAAGTATTTCTTTGTAGCTAATTTCATTGGGGTTATTTAGCGCGACAATGTTTTGCGCCCATAGCTGAATGCGGTCTTCACGCATGGCTTCTTTTAAGCGGCTAAACCAGTCCATGTCACGCAGCTGCTGCACCACGTCGTTGTCGTCTACATGGTGAATTTGAATGCGGTTACGGCCTTTTTCTTTGGCCAAGAAGCACGCTGAGTCGGCGCGGCTTAAACCTTCGGCAAAGCGCTTGTTTTCGGCAGAACCAAAACTAGCAATACCCACGCTAGCGGTAATGCTGTAGCGGTTGCTGCACCAATAAAACGCGATATCGGCAATGGCTTGGCTAAGCTGTTTGGCGAACGCTTCGGCTTGCTCGCGTTCGGTGTTTTCGAGAATAATCAAAAACTCATCGCCACCAATGCGCGCCAGCAACTGGTTTTTTGTGTGCTGTTCTAAAACCTGCGCCACTTGCGTTAACAGCTCGTCGCCAGCGTTATGCCCGCAGTGGTCGTTAATAATTTTAAAATGGTCTAAGTCTAGGTACAGCAAGGTATGTGGGCCGGGCTGCAGCTCGAGCACTTTACTTTGCTGCTCAACTTTGCGGCGGTTAAACAACCCGGTTAATGGGTCATGCGTGGCTTGATAGCTCATGGCCTGCGACAGGTTATAGGCTTCGGTTACTTCATAACCTTGCACAAACACACCGGTAACATTGTCTTGGCCGTCACGAATAGGCTGGTACACAAAGTTGATAAAAATTTGACGCGGCTCGGGCTCGTTGTCGCGATAAACAAGAAATTCCATGGCGTTGGCGAAAAATGGTTCGCCGGTGCGACACACTTCGTCCAGCAGCGCGATAACCCCTTGTTCTTCGACTTTCGGAATGGCTTCTATAAGCGGCTTACCAATCACATCGGCTTGCGCAAATACTTCTATGTAGGCTTGGTTTGCCATTTCGAAAATATAATTTTTGCCGCTTAAAATGCAGACAAACCCCGGCGCCTGATGAAATATTTCGTGAATGCGCGCACGCTCTTTGTAGAGCAAATCAAAAAAGCCAATTTGCTGATCAAACTGCTCTGGGGAAAATTCAACGCCAAGCAATGGCGAAATGTTTTTATCGCGCAACTGCACCATCTGGGTAATATCCGACGGCTGGTTCAGAATGTATTTAACCGAACCGTCTTCAGCTAAAACAGGCGTATTAACCCCAGCCCAATAGCGCACCGAGCTTTTATAAGACTGTATGCCCAAACTTCCCGTTACTGCGCGAGGCACGTCAAAACGCATAAATGGAATACGGTCTGGCTGACCCGACTTAATCACGTTATTAAATGAATGCCGTAAAGCTTCGTCTTGTTCTGGGTTACCACTTGAAAGCACATCGAATAGTGGCTGGTTTACTATTTCTTCGCGCTTGGTATTTATGAGCGCTTCGTAGGCTTTATTGCAGGCCAGAACAGTCAGCTGTGTATCTAAAATAACCGTGGCCGATGTACTGGCATCAAAGATATTCAAAAAATCGATGCTGGGGTGTTTTTCATCCATATATTTTCCGATTTTCTCGCTCAAATTTTGAGCGCTCGCAATAATAATTGCGACAATGTTACCTTGAACACTAACCATAGACCAAATTTGTGCGACATGATTGAGGTGTTGTTGAACGCTGGTTATGTATAAAAAAATAGATTTTATATACATAACGAACTTTTCATGTATAGTATTTATTATTATTTATACATTTCTTAGTTTAACCACATAGAAAAGGCCAACACTTATATGTCAGCTGCGCTAGCTTTTCTACCCTTACCAAACATTGAGCTATGGGAAACGAGAGCCGTGCTCAAAAAAGCTGCGGAAGCACATCGTTTTCTGGCTGAACTGAAAGGTATCGCGGCCAGCATTCCCAATGAGGCCATCCTGATTAATACGCTTTCGCTACAGGAAGCAAAGGACAGCTCTGAGGTTGAGAATATTGTCACCACGCACGACGAGTTATATAAGGCGAACCTGTTTGAGAGTGCGCTGGTCAACCCAGCAACTAAGGAAGTTCAAGACTATGCCATTGCCTTAAAGCAGGCTTTTGGAACCGTGAGAAAAACCAAAACTATTCGTTTGCATGACATTTTGGTCGTTCATCAGCATCTTGAGCACAACAACGCAGGTTTACGTCGCTTACCCGGAACCAACCTCAAAAACACGCATACGGGCGAAGTGGTTTACACACCTCCACAAAAAGCAGACGACATCGCTGCACTCATGGATAATCTTGTTCAGTATATTAACAACGACGAGCTTTGCACTGCAGATCCATTGGTGAAAATGGCGATTATTCACCATCAATTTGAGAGTATTCATCCATTCTACGATGGCAACGGCCGTACGGGCCGAATCGTCAATATTTTGTATTTAGTAGCGAAAGATTTGCTTAACCTTCCAGTGCTTTATCTAAGTCGTTTCATTACGCAGCATAAAGTGGGTTACTACCAGCTACTGCAAGATGTGCGAGATACTGGAAACTGGGAGCCTTGGCTTATTTATATGCTAGACGGCGTCATTGATACCGCAAAGAATACCATCACGCTCATATCCAAAATGAAAATATTGATGGCCGATGTTAAACATCGAATGCGAGATCAATTGCCTAAAATCTACCGCCAAGAATTACTTAATAATATGTTTCATCACCCCTACACTAAAATTGAATTTGTGGTGGATGAGCTTAACGTGACGCGCATTACTGCAACAAAATATCTAGAACAGCTCGTTGAATACGGATTTCTCAAAAAGCAGCGTATTGGTCGGGCGAATTATTACATTAACGAGCCATTATGCGATTTGCTTATGGCTAACGAAGCAACTTGAGCTATCAAAATGTTGACTCTTAACTGCCCTATCTGCGCACAACCACTGCGGTGTGATAGCTCTCACCGTTCATGGCGCTGCGACAACGGCCACACTTTTGATGTGGCGAAACAAGGCTACGTTAATTTGCTGCCGGTACAGAACAAACGTTCCAAAGACCCCGGTGACAGCAAAACCATGGTGCAAGCTCGCGCTGAATTTTTACGTGCCAAGTATTATCAGCCATTGGCCGACAAAATCGCTCAGGTGGTGCTAAACGGTGAACCGCAAACGCTGCTTGATGCGGGTTGTGGTGAGGGCTATTACCTGCGCGAACTCTTGGCTGAAGCCGATCAGCGCCAGCAGTCACTGAACTGCGTTGGTTTAGATATTTCTAAATGGGCAGTACAGTCAGCGGCCAAACAAGATCCGCGAGTCACTTGGCTAGTTGCCTCAAACAGCCAAATTCCGTTACCAACAGACAGTGTGGACACGCTGTTGTGTTTGTTTGGATTCCCAGTATCTGCTGAATTTAAGCGCGTGCTGAAGCCCGATGGCCGTTTAATTATGGTCGACCCAGCCAGTGAGCACCTGCTAGAACTCAAGCAATTTATTTATCCGCAAGTGAACAGTAAGCCCGAGCAACTGCCGGTGCCAGCCGACATTTGGCAATTGGCCGACGAACAGCGTTTAACCTTTACGTTAGAGCTCACCGAACGCGAGCATATTCAGCATTTGCTCACCATGACGCCGCACCTATACCGCGCCAGCAGCGAGGGCCGCGAGCGGGCAGCTGCTCTTGAGCACATAACCGTGACCGCCGATATGTGGGTGCGAACTTTTGTGTCGGTGGAATAGCATTGCTGAAGGCTAAAGATTTACTAGAATGGAATTATCTTTGTTGGAGGCGGCTATGCTACTTATTCGCGAAACCTTGTTAAATCTACACGTAGTGCTTGGCGCATTGGCGCAATTATCGGCTCTGGCATAGCCGCCTACACCGCATTTTTAGCCTTCGGCGCCCGCCATTGGCTTAGCCTTTTAGGCGACTGGCAGTTAGCCGCCTGGATACTCCCCAGCGTTATCGGCACCGCAGGCATTGTTTGGGCAACGCGCCGCTGGGGGTGACGGGTTATTCGATGTTCTGGATCTGCTCCCGCATCTGCTCAATCAACACTTTCAGCTCCACCGCAGCGGCGGTGATGTCAGCGTTAATAGACTTGGAGCCGAGTGTATTCGCTTCGCGGTTAAACTCTTGCATCATGAAGTCTAAACGGCGGCCGCAAGCGCCACCTTTGCGCAGAATTTTGCGGGTTTCAACAACGTGGGCGTTCAGGCGGTCAAGCTCTTCTGCAACGTCCACTTTTTGCGCCAGCATCACCATTTCGGCTTCAAGGCGAGTTGGGTCAAGTTCAACCTTGGCTTCTTCAAAGCGCCCTAACAACTTGTCGCGTTGCCACTGCAATACTTCTGGCATGCGACCGCGCACAAAAGTTACTTGGGTCGAAATACCTTCAAGGCGTTCTTCAATCATGCGCTCAAGCGCTTTGCCTTCGCTGCCGCGGTTTTCAATGAACTCGTTCAAACAGGCTTCAAAAGCGCTTAACACGTCGGCTTGAATGGTGTCCATGTCTTCTTCTTGCTGGGCAACCACGCCCGGCCAACGCAGCACGTCTAATGGGTTCAACTGCGCGCTTGAGCTTTGGTTGGCGACCCAATTGGCCGAAGAAATAACGCTGCGCGCTAGCTCTTCATTCAAACTCAAACCGCCTTCAGCTTTTTGCTCAATATGCAGGCGCAAATTGCACTCTACTTTGCCGCGCTGCAGCTGCTTGCGTAAACGGTCGCGCAGGCTGTTTTCTAACGAGCGAATTTGCTCTGGCAACCGAAAATAGGTTTCTAGAAAACGTTGGTTTACCGAGCGCATTTCCCACGTGGCGGTGCCCCATTCGGCTTTGAGTTCGTGGCGTGCATAGCCGGTCATTGATTGAATCATTGGTATTCCTTGTAAGCTTTATCTGGTCATAGTTTAACACTGTTCGCTACGTCGTACAGTACGACTATTTCGCACATTGGCGTAAAACCACAGTCTGAAATCCGCGCGCGCCTTATTGCGATTGCTAAAGGCGAGGTGAAGACAACCGAAAATGAGCCGAAAGTTTGGTTCCCCTCTATTCGATCATTGGCAGAAGTGCTATCTGATCAGAATCGAGAACTATTAAAACTCATAGCTGAAAAAGAACCGCAATCGCTGAAAGAGTTAGCAGAGATTTCTGGACGAGCCCCTAGTAATTTATCGCGCTCATTGAAAACGATGTCACATTACGGACTCATCAAACTAGAACGACACAACCGAGGTGTTAAACCTGTGGCGGTAGCCACAGAATTTCATGTGCATTTCTGATATACTTCTGCGCTATTAATTTTTCAGATAAACCAGCTTCGAAGGAGCCAACCATGCGTCCAAGTGGTCGTACAGCCCAACAAATTCGCCCGGTGACTATTACCCGGAATTTTACGCGTCATGCCGAAGGTTCGGTGCTCATTGAGTTTGGTGATACCAAGGTGTTGTGTACAGCCAGTGTGGATAAAAGCGTGCCGCGCTTTTTGAAAGGCAAAGGTCAAGGCTGGGTGACGGCGGAATACGGTATGTTGCCGCGTTCAACGCACTCGCGCATGGACCGCGAAGCAGCGCGCGGCAAGCAAGGTGGCCGCACGGTAGAAATTCAGCGTTTAATTGGTCGTTCGTTGCGCGCTTGCGTAGACATGGCGGCGCTTGGCGAGAACACCATTACCATTGACTGCGACGTGTTGCAGGCTGATGGCGGCACGCGTACGGCGTCAATTACTGGCGCGTGTGTGGCGTTGGTGGACGCGCTGAACTGGATGCGTAAAGAAGGCATTGTCAAAACCAACCCATTGAAGGGCTTAGTGGCTGCGGTTTCTGTCGGCATGTACAAGGGGCACCCTGTGGCTGACTTAGACTACCCGGAAGACTCAAAGGCCGAAACCGACATGAATGTGGTAATGACCGAAGCGGGCAAGTTTATTGAGGTTCAGGGCACTGCTGAGGGCGAACCGTTCTCTAGCGAAGACATGAATGCCATGTTGGACTTAGCCAAGCACGCCATTCGCGAGCTAATGGACTTACAAAAGCAAGCCTTGGCGTAAATCATCCGAACAGCGAAGCGCACGAACAGCGCAGCGCACGAACAACGAATAACGGCTCTCATATGAAACAATATCAAAAAGAATTTATTGAATTTGCCATTGAACGTGGCGTGTTGAAATTTGGTGAGTTTACCTTGAAGTCGGGCCGCACGAGTCCGTACTTTTTTAATGCTGGTTTGTTTAATCAGGGGTCTGACTTAGCGCGTTTGGGTCGTTTTTATGCGGCGGCGTTGCAAGACAGCGGTGTGAATTATGATCTGCTGTTTGGCCCGGCCTATAAGGGGATTCCTATTGCCACGGCGGCGGCCATTGCGTTGTACGACACCTACCAAAAAGACGTGCCGTATTGCTTTAACCGCAAAGAGAAAAAAGACCACGGTGAAGGCGGTAACTTAGTCGGTTCGCCACTGAAGGGCCGCATTATGTTGGTTGATGACGTGATCACGGCGGGCACGGCGATTCGTGAGTCGATGGAGATTGTGCAGGCGAACGGTGCTGAGCTTGCTGGCGTGCTGATTGCGTTAGACCGTCAAGAAAAAGGCAAGGGCGAGTTAAGTGCTATTCAAGAGGTTGAGCATGACTATGGCGCAACTGTTATTAGCATTGTGAAGCTGAATGACGTGATTGAGTATTTAAAGAACTCGCCCGATTTTGCGCAGTACTTAGATAAAGTGACTGCGTATCGGGCGGAGTATGGGGTCGCCTAACAGGCTTACCAGGTGTCGGGTTGCCATGAAATGCCGATGCGGGCATCGGTAACCTGACATTCGCCGCCGGCTTTCACGCGCTTGGTGGCTTCGTCACCCACCACCATTAAACGGAAGTCTTTTTGCAGCAGGTTAAAGCTGTTGCGCTGTTGGCACAGCAAGCGCAATGAGTCGACCATGCCGCGGTTATTCAAGAACTGCGTGGTGGGCTCTTCAAGTACAACTTCGTCGCCGCTAGCTAACTTCATGTCTACCACGTTGTTGTCACTAAAACGCCCACTGGCGCCAGCCACTAAGTAATGGAAGGTTGCAGCCACGGCGTTGTCGGTTTGTTGCGCCCGAAGGCCAAAGAATACGCCCCGCTCGCCAACCACTTTAAACGCTCCGGTTAATACGTTCACGGCGAGTGCTGTGCGAGTGTCTACACCGACGGCTAATGGCGTGTTGGTGGTTGCGGCAACGCGCAGTAGGCGGCCATGGCGGCCAAGCTCTGAAAATTGACCGTCTAAGTTCGCCGAAGTAAACAATCCGACGCCGCCCAACGGATGGTAGGTGGCGCTTTCTGAATTCATACTACGCGGGCAGGTATCGTCTTTTTCGCAGCCAAACGGTGGCGCTTCGCCAGCCATCACGCCAGCGCGCAGTGCTTCGGCACTGGTGCCACTGGCGACCATTGAGCGCGCGGTCATGGCATTCATGGCGTCGCTGGTGGCGCCGACAACTAACTTATTGGCGCGCATTTTTAAGTAAATACTGGTCATGAGGTCCGTTGGCTGGCTCATTGGGTCTAGCATGGCCTTGCGCACTAAGTTTGCGTCGTTACCCACCATAAATACCGCGTCGGCCCAGTCAACAATACGTGGCCCTTCCAGTTTGTCTTGGCAAAATGCTTGTTGCTGTTTATGCAGCTCTGGGAATACCCGCGCGCGCTTCCAAGTACCCAGTTCTTGTTCTCGCAGGGCGTCTAATTCTTCACACTTGCCGATACGTTGGGCGGCATTCACAGCGGCGTCAATAGGTAGCCAACGCACCTGCGCCCCAAGGCTTTCAAAGGCACTGATGAAGGGTTGCGCGGCGGTTAATGGGTCACGAGCGCCAACCGCAGCAATGGCAATACGTGGCATATCATCGCCACTGCGCACCAAGTCGGCTTGCTGCAAAAACGCCTGCAAAATGTCGCGTTTGGCTTCTATTTTCGTCAATTTAATGCGTGCTTGATCGGTTTTGCCTTGCGGCGCTGGCATTTCTAAGTGGTCAACAATTAAGTTCCACTCACGCTCAGACAAACTGTCGTATAAATGGCGCGTGGCACGACGGGTAAATTCTTCTTGAAAGCTGCGCTCTGGCACCACATCTGAGCGCATGCGCTCGTATAAAATCTCAATCGCCATTTTCACATCGTCGCGGGCTTTGCGGCGGTGAACCGGCCATAAATCATCGTCTAACAATGGCGTGACGTAGCTATCCGTTAAATTGATATAGCGGTCGGTCCGCATTTTGCTGCCGTCTAGCCAGTCGGTATCGCTACAGTGCGTCCACGCCATGCTTGAGCACAGCGCCATTTCATCACCAATTAAAAATAACTGGTAATCGGGCTTGCTGGCGGCTTCGGCGTTTTGCGCAATGGCGGTATTCGCGACCGCCCACAAGGCAACACTGGCAATAATTTTAGACAACGATTTGTTCATGCTTTGCTCCTACAACTTAAGCGCTCAACCTAACGGCAATAAGGGTTTGAGTCAATTTAAGTTTCACTTCAATTAGTGCTTTGACCTGATATACTGCAAAAGGTTTTATGTATTGAGGTTGCAATGTTACGTCATAAAATACGCGCTACCCGTTTTAGATGGATGTTCATTGGGCTGTTGCTTTTGGCAGTGCAACCGAGCGTGAGCGCCAAACAAAGCACCTTAACCTTCCGCGCACCAGACCCCGGCCCCGTAGGCGACGCGGTTACCGAGATTCTAGAAGAAGCGTACCAACAGCTTGGCATTTCGCTGCAGTATGTTGATATGCCGCGTAACCGTAGCCTGGTTGAAGCCAACAACGGGCGTATATCGGGTGAACTGGGCCGCCTTCCCGATTTAGAAGCAAGCTACACCAACCTCAAGCGCGTACCATTTGAGCTGTTTGCCTTTGAAACCGTGTTAGTTGCCGACCGGCGCGTTTGCGGCCTGTGCACACTAGACGATATCGAGAACGCCGCATTTGTTGGCGGTATGCAAACGGTATTGGCGGCGCTTGAAGAAGCCAACTTTAACAAGCCCACCGTACAAACCGTAGATATTAACCAGCTGCACCTGATGTTTAGCAACAAACGTGTGCAAGCTGTGCTGCTAAATGACTTTGAAGCACGCCAGCTGGGCTATTACCAGCAACCGCACCTGATTGTGACGCCCATTCGGCAACAGCTTGGCTACCATTATTTGCACCAGCAGCATGCCCACTTAATTGAGCCGTTGAATGACATTTTAGAGGCCATGCATGAGCGCGGGCGCGTCACCGAAATTTACCAAAACCACGGCGTACGCTTTCAGCGCACCAACACTTTTGAAAAACCACCGTATTTTAGTCAGATATCTGCCACCGCAGGGCTTTGGCGCACCCTCACCCATGTTGACGGTAGCGGCCGCTATTGGCAGTTAGTGAAGCGTATTTTTGAGCCGGTAACTGACAGCCTTACGTTGAATACCAATAGTTATCAGCGCGCGGTGCTTGGCTTAAATGAACAACGTTTTGATTTTCTGGTGGGTGGTGTTAAAAACCAAGTGACCTTGCAGGGTGTTGAGTCGCTTACGCATTTTGACTACGACCGCGACTTGTACGCGTTCACTATGGATCAAAACGCCATGGATGCGTTATTAAACGGTGAGCTAAAACAGCCGGTTTGCTATGTGGCTGGCTATGGTTACCACGCGCTGTTTAAAGAGGGTTTGATTTTTTATCAAGCGGACAGCAGCCTTGACTGCTTTGCCATGTTGGATATGGGCCGCATGGGCGCGGTGGTAAATTATCGAGAGAATATGCCTGACTGGATAACCACCCCCTATGTGCAATACAAGCTACGCGACGCGGTGCCGGTGCACCTTATTTTTCACGACAACCCGCGTGGCCGCGAGCTGCGTGACTGGTTCGACTACCGCCTGCGCCAACTGGTGAAAAATGGCGAAATTAAAGAAATTTTCTCTGACACCATGTTAGAGCGCTCGCACTTAATTAAAAACGTGCCGCCTAAGCCTTAGTTGCCACCGGCAAAGTCGTGTTGCCGCCAAGCTTCATAACTAACCAGCGCCACGGTGTTCGATAAGTTCAATGACCGGTTATTGGGCATCATGGGTACGCGAAGACGCTCGCTGGGCTTAATTTGCTCCATTACGTCAGGCGCTAGGCCGCTAGTTTCTGAGCCAAACAACAACACGTCGTCAGGGTTAAAGCTGGTTTCGGTATAGCCGCGAGTCCCTTTGGTAGTGATGGCATAAATAGTGCGCTGCCCCATGGCTTCTTTAAACGCTGCGAAGTTTGGGTAGCGTTCAACGCGGCTTAAGTCGTGATAGTCTAGCCCGGCGCGGCGCAGTTTCTTTTCTTCTAAGTCAAAACCTAACGGTTCAATTAAATGCAGGGTGCAGCCGTTGTTGGCGCACAACCTGATAATATTACCGGTATTAGCGGCCATAACGGGGTTAAACAAGGCAATATGAAACATTGCTTTAAGTTCCTTAACCAATAAACTAGTGCTTGAACGTTAGGCGCTATTATCAACTATTCAGGCAGGCAACACCAACCATGACGCAACCAAAAAAACGTGATTATGCTTTTTGGGTAAAATTGGCGACGCGCGCGTCGGTGACGGTGGCACTTATTCTTATTGCGGTAAAAGTTACCGCATGGTTAGTCACTGATTCGGCCAGTATGCTGGCGTCGCTAACCGACTCAATGCTCGATAGCTTAGCCAGTTTATTTACCTTTTTTGCGGTGCGTTACGCCATTCAACCTGCCGACAACGAGCACCGGTTTGGGCATGGCAAGGCCGAGGCCATGGCCGCCATGGTGCAATCGGCGTTAATAACCGGTTCTGCTTTACTGTTAGCCGTGCATAGTGTGCAGCAATGGATTCAGGGCACTCCGGTGCAGCAAGCCGAAATTGGTGTGTATGTGTCACTGTTTGCCATTGCGTTAACTTTGGCATTGGTGGTGCTACAGCGTATTGCCGTGAAAAAAACAGGGTCGCAGGCCATTGCGGCCGACGCGCTGCATTTTTCGTCCGACTTATTGCTCAATAGCGCGGTTATTGTCGCCCTTATTTTGAGTGCTTATGGCTGGTTATGGGCCGACAGTGTGTTTGCCATTCTCATTGCGGTGTTCTTGGCGCAAGGTGCTATTCGCATTGGCTGGGAAGCGTTTCAGTCGCTGATGGACCGTGAGTTGCCCGACGCTGAAAAACAGCAAATAGTGGACACCATAAAAGCCGTGTCTGGTGTGCGTGGCTTACACGGTTTAAAAACCCGTTCGGCTGGGCCTATGCGTTTTGTGCAATGCCATATTGAGCTAGATGACTTTCTGAATTTACGCCAAGCCCATGACATTGCTGATATAGCTGAAAAGCGGGTTGAAGCCTTGTTTGACCAAACCGAAGTCATTATCCATATGGACCCCCTTTCGGTGGTGCCCGATGAAATACACCTAGAAGTTACTCAGGCTGAAACCAGTGTAATAGAGCCTCAAGCGCCGGCTGACGATAAGGGTCCGACTCAATAAATAGTTCGTGGCGCGCCCCGTCTATTTGCTGAATGTGGCTGTGTGAGTTTCCGAGCTTTTGGAAAAACGCAAGTTGACCTTGGTTGTCGACCACTGCGTCGGCCCCTGACTGCAAAATTAATACTGGCACTTCTATTCTATCGGCCTGCTGATGTGCAGCGTGTATGGCTGAAAACGCCTGCGCTAGCCAGTTAAACGTGGGCCCGCCAAGCTGAATATCTGGGTTAGTTTCATAGGCGTCGCGAAACATCTGATAACGCGCTTCACTGTGGGTTAGCTCGTTCTCGTCAAATGGCACGTAGCGGTAGTCTTCCATACCAAGGAAATACCAAGGCTTGCGCGGGCTGAACACACGATTTAGCAAAGCACCGCCGACGGCAATGCTGCGCGCTAGCCATTTTGGCGTGTTGCCTGTTTGAATGCCAAGCATGGGCGATGACAACAAGGCTTTCTGAATGTTGTGTGGGTGCTGTGCGAGGTACAGCGCAGCAATGGCGCCGCCCATGGAGTGAGCAAACAGATACTGCGGAAGCCCTGCGACATATTGTGTCGCATGTTGTACGACGGCTTCAAGGTCGTCAACAAAGTCTTGAAACTGGTCAATATGGCCATGATGCGGATTATTGCTCAAACGGTCTGAAAACCCTTGACCCCGATGATCAACCACCACCACGGCGTAATTTTCTTGGGCCAGTTGCCACACCAACTCTTGGTATTTTAGTGCAGCTTCAATGCGGCCCGGGCAGATAAATACCACGGCTTTTGGCTGTTTGGGTTGGTGCAAATACCAATGCAGTAGCACGCCGTCGGGGCGTCGTAAGTGATGAATGGTAACTTGCTGTTGCCAAAACGGCTGCACTTGGCGAGTAAAAAACGTGATCCATTGCGGATGATCGTCGGCGTACATCTACGCGGGCTCCTGCTGCTCCTGCTCGGTTTCTTGAAGGTGCTGGATGGGTAGATTAATCGACACCTCAAGACCACCATCGGGGTGATTGCGGGCCGTTACTGAGCCACCTAACACATTCGCTGCCCTTAAGCTTAAAGCCATACCTAAACCAACGCCAGCTTTATGATTGCGCGAGGGGTCGCCACGATAAAAGGGTTCAAATAATTGCTCTAGCTGCGCTTCGGGTACGCCGTCACCGTGGTCGCGCACCAAAATGGTGCAATGGTCATTGTCGTGTCGAACACAGCTTAGCTCAATAATACCGTCAGTGTACTGCAAGGCATTGCGCACTAAGTTTTCGATAACCAAACGCAGCAGCTCGTCGTCGGTTGCGGTAACTGGCCAGTCGCCCTTTAACACCAACACCCGTTTGCCTAGTTGCTCGTCTACGTAGGTCAGGTCGGCCGCTAGCGTTTGCGCCAGCTCGTATGTATTCACCGGTTCTGGGTGCAGCTTCACGAGGCCGTTTTCAAGCCGCGACAACGACAAGATGCGTTCAATAATAGTGCCTAAACGGTCAACATCGCGGCTCATTTGCACTAGGTGCGGGTTGGCATCAGCGTCGTCTTGGCTAAGCATCAATGCCACTTGCATGCGTGCCAGCGGTGAGCGCAATTCATGAGACACGTCGCTTAATAATCGGCGTTGGGCGTCACGCGATACTTTTAAGTCATGGGCTGCGGTTTCGAGGGCCCGTGCCAACTCACCGAGTTCATCGTTACGCTTGGGCAAACGTTTCAAATGCAGTTTGTCGGCGCCAGCGGCAATTTCACGGGTGGCACCAATGAGTTTTTTCAATGGCCGCACTAGCCAAAAACCAAGCAGTACCGCAATAAGCAGCGAGCCAAACAACAGCACCAATGTTTGGGCGTCTTCGGCTTGTTTGGCGGACACTTGCTGCTGCTCACGTTCGCTGTCGGTTAGCGGGCGAATGAGCAAAATGCGTTGCGTTTCAAAACCAAATGGGCCAAGCAACATACCGTTCGGAAGCCGCAGCTGCTGGGGTTCTTGTGCGTCTAATAAGCTTAACAGTTCACGCCGGTGGGTGTTGGCCAAGTTTGGCTCTAACTGCAGCCGGGTGGGCCCTTCTTCTGGGGTTACCGCGGCGGCCACCCGGTAGTTGCCGGCTAGAATACGCCCAGGCGTTAACGAGCTAAAAATAGAGGGGTCGCTGAGTATGGGCGACAGGCTATTGGAAATTTCTGCCGATAATGGCTCGGGCGTTTCAGGTTGTGAGTACCATATTGCTAACAAGAAACCGCTGCTGGCCACTGCAAATAACAGTGCCCAGAACAGCAGTAGTAACCTAAGGGTTAGCGAATGGTACCAACGCATACGCTCAGCGCCTTAGGCAAGCTGAAGTAAACGATAACCTCGACCACGAACGGTTTGAATACGTTCAGGGTTATGTTCAATTTTCTTACGGATATTACTAATGTGTACATCTAGGCTGCGATCGAACGGCGCTAATTGGCGACCTAGTGCGGCAACCGATAGCTGGTCTTTGCTGACCACTTGGCCTTTGCCTTGCACTAAGGCGCGCAAGATGTCGAATTCTGTTGGAGTGAGTTCTAATGTTTGTTCGTCGCAACGTACTTCGTTTTGCAGTGGGTTGACATGAAAGCCTGCAAATTCCAGTGGCTCTGGGCGCACCGAAGTATTTGGCGTGCGGCGCAATAGAGCCTTCACACGGGCCACAAGTTCGCGCGGGTTAAACGGTTTCGGTAGGTAGTCATCGGCGCCAAGCTCTAAACCTTGTACGCGATCATCGTCGTCGCCACGCGCAGTTAACATCAGCACTGGTGTACTGCGCAATTGCTGGCGCAAGCGTTGCAATAACTGAAAGCCGTCGATACCAGGTAGCATAACGTCAAGCAAAATAAGATCATAAGAACCGCTCAGCGCGCGCTGTAGGCCCGTTTCACCGTCTGGGGCTAGGGTTAATTGGTAGCCCTCTTTGGTGAGAATTTGCTCTAACATACTGCTTAATTCTGCATCATCATCTACAAGTAGAAGCTTTGTCATGTTGTTGTCCTGCGTTTTGTGGAACAGCGATGAATTCATTTTCCTAATTCATGTTATTAGGTAATCTTCTTAATTATGTAAAGATTCGAGGCCGTAATGAACCCTGTTTACTGAACTTTTACTTCAGTAAAAGCTAAAGCTATTACCGGCCTACTTTTCGCTGTTCTTGTTGTTGCTATTGTTATTCTTTTGGTTGCCACGAAACTCGGTAAGTTTGCGGGCTAACGTATTGCGCCCCCAACCGAGTAACTCTGCAGCATTTTGCTTATGACCGTCGGTGTGTGCCAACGCTGTCTCAAGCGCAAGTTGCTCAATGCTTGGCAATAGGTCATCTAAGATGTGGGTATGCCCTGCTTCGCAACGTTGTTTTAGTTCGTTACTTAACAGTGTATACCATTGGGCAGAATTTTCCTGTGCTAAATTGCGGTAATTTGGGGATAAATCTTTCGGTAAATCAGCAACATCGATAACTTGACCCGGAGCCATGACAGTTAGCCAACGGCAGGTATTTTCAAGTTGCCGTACATTACCGGGCCATGCCGCATCCACTAATCGCTGCTCTGCCGCAGGGGTTAACCGCTTGGGTCCCCCCCCAAGTTCGGTCGCTGCCGTCTGTAAAAAATGCTGCGCCAGTTGCGGTATATCTTCACGGCGTTCGGCTAAACTTGGTAGCTGCAAGCGAATAACATTTAAGCGGTGAAATAAGTCTTCACGAAAGTCGCCTTGTTTAACGCGGTTCTCAAGATTTTGGTGAGTGGCAGCGATAATACGTACATCCACGGTAACCGGCTGATAGCTACCTACAGGGTAGAACTGCCCTTCGGCCAGTACCCTCAGTAAGCGTGTTTGCACGGCCAGTGGCATATCGCCAATTTCGTCTAGAAATAGAGTGCCACCGTGGGCTTGTTCAAAACGGCCTTGGCGTTTTTGGGTGGCGCCGGTAAAGGCGCCTTTTTCATGGCCGAACAACTCAGACTCGACAAGATCAGCAGGAATGGCCGCCATGTTCAACGCAATAAATGGTTTATCGGCACGTGGGCTATGTTGGTGCAGCGCGCGCGCCACTAACTCTTTACCGCTACCCGAGGCGCCAGTAATCAATACCGTAACACTAGAGTGCGATAACCTGCCAATGGCTCGGAACACGTCCTGCATAGCCGGTGCGTTGCCAATAATTTCGCGCACATTGGTTGCTGAGTTGGTTGCTGAGTCGCTCGCTTCGTTGCTAGCCGTGTGCGTGTCGCGGGCAAGTGCTCGGCTGACCGTATGCACCACTTCGTCAATATCAAATGGCTTGGCTAAGTACTCAAAGGCCCCGCCTTGAAACGCGTTGACCGCCGAGTCGAGATCAGAATGCGCCGTCATCACTATCACGGCAATATGCGGGAATTCTTTGTTGAGCTTGCGTAGCACCGCCAAACCGTCTTCGCCAGGCATGCGAATGTCTGTCATGAGCACTTTGGGTTGCTGCTTGCTTAGCTCGGCATACAAGGTTTGTGCATCGGCAAAGCTGCGGCTATTTAAATTAGCGCGCGCGAGTGCACGCTCAAGTACCCAACGAATCGAGCTGTCGTCGTCTAATATCCAGATATCGCGAGCCTGGTGTCCGCGCTCAATGATGTCCTTGTCGTTCATGACAAACTCCGTTCGGTAACTTGGCCTGGGGTGTGACATATGGTGTCGCTATACGGCAAGTAAACATTAAATTCCGTGTGGCCTGGCTCGGAGCGCACTTCAATTTTGCCACCATGTTGGTGCACTAAATTCTGCGCAATGGAAAGGCCTAAACCGCTGCCACCAGCGCGCCCACTTACCATGGGGTAGAACAAGGTGTCGCGCAAATTGTCGGGAATACCGGGGCCGTTATCTTGCACTGTGACGATGGCGCAGTGGCGATAACGCTTGCCATGAATGGTTTGCTGCAGCGCAATGCGCGTGCGCACTGTTATTTGTGGTTGCTGGGTATGGCTTTCTAACAAGGCGTCGCAAGCGTTCATGACTAAATTAAGCAGTACCTGCTCCATTTGTTCAGCGGCCATGTTTAGCTCAGGCAGGCTGGGGTCATAGTCGCGCAACCAATCAATGCTGGGCCCAACCCCAAGGCGGGCCACGTCAATCACATGCTCTAGCAAGGCGTGAATGTTACCTAACTGGCGCTTCGGTAGTTCGTGCGAGCCTAACAAGCGGTCAACTAACAGGCTCAGCCGGTCGGCTTGGCGAATAATTAAGTCGGTGTATTCTTTTAAAGACGGGTCTGGCAGTTTTAAGGACGGGTCTGCCAATTCAGATGCCAGTAGCTGCGCTGCACCGCGCAAACCACCCAAAGGGTTTTTTATTTCATGTGCTAAACCACGCACCATACTTTGCGCCGCATGCAGCTGCTGTTGCTGGTTGTTCTCTTGGTTAATGCGACGAATTTGGTCAATTTGCCGTAGCTCTAGCAAAATACTCAGGCTGCCGTCAGCTTGGCGTAGCGGCTGCGCAATAAACTCAATGGTAATGCGTTGGCCGTCGTGCAAAATTAAGGTGACGTCGCTGTCAGACACTGACTGTTCGTCGTGCAGCGCATGCTGAATAACCAGTGGGTCAAGGCTGCTGAAATGAAATAAGCTGAAAAATGGCTGTAACTGAAAACGCCGCAGACTGCCATCCAAAATGGCCTCTGCGGCGGCGTTCATAGACCGAATACGAAGCTGATCGTCTAACAGCACGACGGCTGTTAGTAATTGATCAAGATTGGGTTGCATTTGGCTGCAACACACTAGCGCGCAGCACAAATACCGCCACAGTATCTGAGCGCGCCACTTGCTGATTATTGGCGTCGACAATGCGCACAAACAGGCGCCGTTCGCCGCGGTCAATTTCAGCTAAGGTAACTTGCTGGCTGTTGAAACCACGCCATGCAGTCACACCATCAACCACCAACTCATAGTTGTAGCCTTCGGGTAGCTTCGATGGCTGCGACTGCCAGCTAACTTGCAGCTGGCCGTCGTTAGCACGAATAGCTTGGTTGTGTTCAGGCGCGGTAATGCTCACCCCCAACTCAACCGCTTCGGCGCTAGCCTCGGCGACTGGCGTTTCGGCTTGCTCAGGCACATTGGTTGCAGGGCCTGTTGGCTTGGCAAATTCAGTCACCGGCGCCGGCTCAACATCTACCTGCTCAGCGCCACGAATGGGTTTATCTGAGTAAGTTACCGAGCCGTCTGCATTGCGCTTTTTATAAACCTGCGCCTTGCTTGGGTCAACGTGCAAGCCGACGCCCACAAGGAACGTCAGCAGCACAGCAAGAATAACTAATGGTTTCATCTTCGTTCACTTTACCCGCGCTATTAAACGCTGTAGTACAAGTCAAACTCAATTGGGTGCGTGGTCATTTTTAGCTTCATTACTTCTTGGTGTTTCAGCTTAATGTACGCATCAATCATGTCGTTGGTGAATACGCCACCGGCAGTTAAGAAATCACGGTCGTTGTCCAACGCTTCCAACGCCATTTCTAATGAATGGCATACAGTTGGAATTTCTTTCGCTTCTTCAGCTGGCAAGTCGTATAAGTCTTTGTCCATAGCGTCGCCTGGGTGGATCTTGTTTTTAATACCGTCAAGGCCAGCCATTAACAATGCCGCAAAGCACAAATATGGGTTTGCTGCAGGGTCAGGGAAACGCACCTCAATACGACGTGCTTTGGCGCTAGCCACAACAGGAATACGAATTGACGCTGAGCGGTTACGCGCAGAGTAGGCCAACATAACTGGCGCTTCGTAGCCAGGTACCAAACGCTTGTACGAGTTGGTGGTTGGGTTACAGAACGCATTCAGTGCACGTGCGTGCTTGATAATACCGCCAATGTAATACAACGCCATTTCGCTTAAGCCGCCGTACTGGTCACCAGCAAACAGGTTTTTACCGTCTTTGCTGATAGACATATGCACGTGCATACCTGAGCCGTTGTCACCCACAATTGGTTTTGGCATAAAGGTTGCGGTCATGCCGTATGAGTGCGCCACGTTGTGCACAACATATTTGTAAACCTGAATTTCATCGGCTTTTTTGACTAGCGTATTAAAGCGTGTTGCCACTTCGTTTTGGCCCGCCGTTGCTACTTCGTGGTGATGCGCTTCAACCACTAAGCCCATGTCTTCCATCACGGTGCTCATGGTACTACGAATGTCGTGCGCTGAGTCAACCGGAGGCACTGGGAAGTAGCCGCCTTTAACACCCGGGCGGTGCGCTAAGTTACCGTCTTTAAATTCTTTACCGGAATTCCACTTCGCTTCGTCGGCTTCAATTTTGTAGAACGAACCGCTCATGTCGGTGTGGAAACGTACGTCGTTAAACAAGAAGAACTCTGGCTCTGGACCAAACAAAGCCGTGTCACCAATGTTCATGCTCTGTAAGTACTCTTCTGCACGACGTGCAATTGAGCGGGGGTCACGGTCGTAACCTTGCATGGTGTCTGGCTCAAGAATATCGCACACCACGTTCATGGTGATTTCGTCAGTGAATGGGTCAAGCACCACAGAGCCACAGTCTGGCATCAGTACCATGTCTGACTCGTTAATACCTTTCCAGCCGCCAATTGACGAACCATCGAACATTTTGCCTTCTTCGAAGAACTCTTCGTTGATTTGCGAAACCGGAATGGTCACATGTTGCTCTTTACCTTTGGTGTCGGTAAAGCGTAAGTCCACGAATTTGACTTCGTTTTCTTCAATAAAAGCCATAACGTCTTGTGGTGTTGCCATGTGATCCTCCGCGATCGTACTGGTGCTTGAATGCAACCGTGTAAAAACAATTGGGTTAGTATAGCAGCAAATGTAGTTGCTGATAGTGCCTTTGCCTAAATTTGCAATTGTTTGCCGTTATCTGCACCAGAATAAAGCAAAAACAATGCCAATAATTTATTTTATATATATTTCAGTCAGTTAAAAAACTAACAAATCGAAAGCACAAGGCCAAGCCCCACACAAATGCACCAATATAGCGCAATATCGCGCACCACAATAGTGCAAGTCTAATTCAACTGCCGGTTCGGAGTTGGAGTTCGAGGTTGGAGTTCGAGGTCGGAGTTCGGAGGTCAACAGTTCAGGCTGAGGCGCCAACAACCATCTACACCATCCGAGCAGGTCGTTCAACAGTTGCTGAAGCAGCGGCAGCCGCTACAATCTCTGCAGCTGCTGCAAACATGGACTCCAACTAAAGTGGCGATTCATTTGGCTGACGAAGGTGCAGAAGATCTGACAAGTTTGAGTTTGGGATTGATGCCCAAGTGAGTATAGGGTACCTCTGTTTTTTTAGACCGTTCAGTTGCAGCAGAAAAGTTACAAATTAGCATGCTCAAATGTAACTTTTCTGCTGCAACTGAACACTTAATTTTTTTACCCCCTCCCCCATTGGGCTCGGGGTTGGCTCTGGGGTTGGCTCTGGGGTTGGCTCTGGGGTTGGCTCTGGGCTTTGGCCCTGGCGCTTGCGGGCACCGGCGGACGTCCATTTGGCGCGTCCGCACGGGCCTGTGTCCGCGCGGGCCTGTGCCGCGCACGCAGGGGCTGCGTGCGCTATTGTGTTAGCCGCGGCGTCGCAGTTGCGACGCGTAGAGCAGCGGGATGACCACGAGGGTGAGGGCGGTGGAGACGGCGATGCCGAAGATTAGGCTAACCGCTAGGCCGTTGAAGATGGGGTCGTCTAAGATAAAAAACGCGCCCATCATGGCGGCGATGGCGGTGAGTGTGATTGGTTTTGCGCGCACGGCGGCGGCTTCAATAACGGCGTTATTGAGATCTTTGCCGGCGGCTACTTCTTCGCGAATAAAGTCCACCAACAATATCGAGTTCCGCACAATAATACCGGCCAGTGCAATCATGCCGATCATTGAGGTTGCAGTGAACTGCGCACCTAACAACGCATGGCCCGGCATAATACCAATAAGCGTCAGCGGTATTGGCGCCATAATCACCAACGGTGTCATGTAGCTACCAAAATGGCCAACCACCAATAGGTAAATCAGCAACAAGCCGACGGCATAAGCCAAGCCCATGTCGCGGAAGGTTTCATAGGTGATTTGCCATTCGCCGTCCCATTTCATGGCGGTTTGGTTCCAAATGTCGGGCTGGCTGACAAAGGTTTGGGTTATCTCTATGTTACCTGCCGCGTCGAACAGGCCATACAGTGGGCTGTCGAGTTCACCAGCCATATCGGCAGTAACATAGACCACTGGGCGCAGATCTTTGTGATAAATCGGCTGGGCAAATGGTACTTGCTCGCGCTCAATCAGTTCGGCAATTGGAATAGCTTGGCCGCTGGTTTGGCTCGTGACGGTTAAGCTTTCAAGTTGCTCGAGCTGCCCTTGCCAATTGGCTGGCAAGCGCAAGGTTACCGGCACTGGCTGAACTTCGTTCGGCAAGGCCAAATAAGTCACGTTCATGCCGCCTAGTGCGGTTTGCAGTACATGCACAACCTGCCCAGCGCTTACGCCTAACTGGGCTGCGCGTTCGCGGTTCACTTGCCAGGTTTCTTGGCTTGCTTGGGCGACCAAGGTGCTGTCGATATCAACCACGCCTTCGGTTTGTGTTAGCTGAGCAAGCACGTCACGCGCACCCTGTTCGCGCTGTTCAGCCGACGGGCCATATACCTCAGCGACTATAGGTGCGAGCACCGGCGGGCCGGGCGGTACTTCGACAATTTTAAGCGACGCGCCAACGGCTTCGGCAATCGGTGTCAGCATTGGGCGTATGGCCAAGGCGATGTCGTGGCTTGCGCGATCACGTTCGCCAAGTGCTGCTAGGGTCACTTGAATGTCGCCCATATTAGGCCCTTCGCGCAGGTAATACTGACGCACAAGTCCGTTAAAGCCGATGGGTGAGGCGGTACCGACATAAATTTGGGTGGCCTCTACTTCGTCCACTTCATCGAGCTTCTGCGCTAGCTGCATTAGCACGGCGTTGGTTTGTTCAAGGGTGCTGCCCTCGGGCATGTCTAACACCAGCTTAATTTCGCTTTTGTTGTCAAACGGCAGCATTTTCATCACCACCGCTTGCACCACGGCTAAACCAAGCATAGCGACAATAAGAATAATTAAGCCGAAGCCCATGAAGTAACGACGCTTGCGGTGCGTCAGTAGTGGCCGCATAAGCTTTTCAAAAAAGTTATGCAGTTTGCTGGCTTTGGCGCTACTACCGTGTTCGTCGTCATGATGCTCGTCTTTCAGCAAATGCCGTGCTAACCATGGGGTTACGGTTAAGGCAATAATTAACGAGAGCAACATGCCCAACGACGCATTAATTGGGATAGGGCTCATGTACGGGCCCATTAGGCCACTTACAAAGGCCATGGGTAACAATGCGGCAATTACGGTAAAGGTGGCAAGTATGGTTGGTCCGCCAACTTCATCTACAGCTGCAGGAATACCGTTTTTAAGCGACTTACCAAGGCCTAAATGGCGGTGTATGTTTTCCACCACAACAATGGCGTCGTCCACCAAAATACCGATGGAGAAGATCAATGCAAACAGCGACACGCGGTTCAGGGTAAAGCCCCATGCCCACGAAGCAAACAGCGTCATGGCAAGGGTGAGCACCACGGCGCTTCCCACCACTACGGCTTCGCGCTTACCTAGCGTTAAGAGCACTAAGGCAACCACGGAAATTGTCGCGAAAATAAGTTTCTGAATAAGCTTAGAGGCTTTGTCGTCTGCTGTTTGGCCGTAGTTTCGTGTTACTTCTATGCTGATTTCTTCCGGCAGCCATTGTTGCTTCAGTGTATTAAGGCGCTGCAGCACTTGTTCGGCCACAACCACGGCATTCTCGCCCGCCTTTTTGGTAATGGCCATCGTGATAGCTGGTTGCGCTTCGCCGCCGGCAGGGCGTGACCACACGTAACGTGACGGCACCACCGCGCTGTCATGAATAGTGGCGACTTGCTCTAACCGAACCGGCTTGCCTTCAACGTGCGCAACAATAAGTCTGCGAAGGGTGTCGGCACTGTCAATAAAACTGCCTGCTTGCACAGGAATGAGTTGACCATTGGCAAACCGATAGCCGGCTTGGCCACTTTGGTTTTGCCCAGAGAGTGCTTGCGCTACCGCGTTGAAGTCTAAACCAATACGGCTTAGTGCGGTGTTGTCTAAAGCAACGTTAATTTGTTCTGGCTCGGCGCCAATAACCTGAATGCCGCGCACGCCACTGACGTTTTGCAGCGGCTCAACCAGGGTGTCGGCAACGGCTTTTAGGTTTTGCGATTGGGCTTGCGTTTCCAAAGTAATGGTTAGCCCCAAAATGGGCACGTCGTCTATGCCGCGCGCTTTCACCAACGGCTGTGAAAAACTGGGGTGCTGGCCTTGCCAGCTTGCTAGCGTGTCAAACAACTCAACCAAGGCTTTTTCGCGCGGCACGCCCACTTCAAACTGCACCGTCACTAACGCTTGGCCTGGCTGTGACACCGAGTAAATGTGCTCAATGCCGCTCATGCGGGCGAAGTGTTGCTCTAACGGGGTGGCTAATTGGGCTTCAACTTGCGCCACTTCAGCACCCGGAAAGGCCACCATCACGTCGGCCATGGTGACATCTATTTGCGGCTCTTCTTCGCGCGGCGTAATTAACGCGGCCATAATGCCAAGAATAAGCCCGAACACGGCCAACAGTGGGGTTAACTGCGAACGCTCACCCCAGGCCGCAAACTTACCTGCGATACCTAAGGGTTTGTTACTCATGGATGATCACCTCACCTGCTTGTAAGCCACTGACCACTTCAATCATGCCGTTCGAGCTAGCACCTAATCGTACTGCGCGCCAGCTATTGTCTTGCATACGTACTAAAGTTAATTCGCCTTGGCGATACACTGCATTGGCGGGAATTTGCACGCCAGGGTGCTCACCCACTTTGATTTGTACCGGCTGCCATTGGCCCGGAATAAAGTTGCTTTGCTGCGGCAACACTAAACGCATGCGCACTGTGCCTGACTGGCTATGCACGGTTGGGAATACTTGCAACGAAGTGGGCTCAACGCCGTTAACACGGGCCCAGTTGAATTGTTTTACCGCACGGGCATAGCTGGCTGGAATGTCAACATGAAGGCGTAATTGGCTGGGGTCGAAACCTGACATCAGCGGCGTGCCTGGCTGCACCAGCTCACCCGGTTCAACCATGCGAGCACTGACGACGCCACCATAAGGGGCCTTCACTTCAGTGTACGATAATTGCTCTTCAGCACGCTCAACGGCGGCTTGCGCTGAGCGCAGTTGCGCTTTGGCATTATCCAGACGGGCTTTGGCACGGTCGCGCTCCGCCACAGACACTAACTGGCGTTCAACCAAACTGCTTATACGGTCAAACTCTTGTTGCTCAGCCACTAAGCTAGCATTCGCTGCAGCTAGCTGCGCTTGAGCTTGAGTTAGCATTTGGTATTGCTCAACCGAGGTTATGGTCACTATGGTTGCACCCGCGGCAACGGTGTCACCCACGTCAACCAGCACTTTTTCAACACGCCCAGACACTTGCGCCGAAACCGTTGCACTATTGGTGGATTCCACCACGCCTTGCAACTGCACATAATTTGCAATGGTGGTTTCATTGACTGTGTAGTCAGCGGCATTTGCTGTCATGATGACTGTGTTTGCACCGACTGCAATAGCGAGTGCGGCAAACCAAAAACGTAAGGACATAATCACTCCTTGCCAATTCATACCCATGCCGAAACGGCTATTTTCTAAAATTATAGGGCACAAACTGGCAAGTGTGTATTGTTTATTTCGTATTTTTCTAAATTAATGCGCCAGACCACGTTTTATATGCCAAAGTCATCAAACTTAATGTGCTTTGAAGGCACCTTTAGTTGGTCCAACATGGCGAGCGTGGCACGCAACATGGCTGGCGGCCCACACACGTACACATCGACATGGTTAGGGTGCTGATGCGCTAGCCACTGTTCTGCCAGCTCATGCACCATCATGGGCGAATCGTACCCTGTCGCGGTTGATTCTGCGTCCTCAGGCACCTCTGAAACACAACTGTGATAGTCAACGACACCCTGCGCGTGCAGCGCACGAAACTCTTGTTCGTAGCACAGCTCTTCTGGCGTTCTCGCACCGTAGAAAAAGTGTATGGGCCGTGCCGACGACTGCTTTAGCTCACTTTGAATAAGCGCTCGCAACGGCGCCACGCCGACCCCGCCGCCAATGAATACCTGGGTGCGCTGGCTGATGTTGGTATCGGTCAGCAGAAACTCACCCATGGGCCCTTCGGCTGTCATTGTGGCGCCAGGCTGTAAACCAAGCAGATAGCTTGAACCAACCCCGGGGTTTAGCCCAGGCTTTGGCGCTGGCATGCTGCGCACCGCCACCATAAAGGTGTTGTTTGGCATGCGGCTTGGCGCCGCAGCAAACGAGTAATTACGCCGCAGCGGTTCATGTTCATTGGCGGTTGGAATAATAAACTGCAAAAACTGGCCGGCTTGGTAAGCAAATGGTTCGGCACGGTCAGCACAGCTAAATGTCAGTTCGCTCACACTTGGCGACAGCTGACGCTTGTGCTGCAGTACCAAGTTTAGTTGCTCGGCACCTTGATTCACCACACTAACCTTGGCTTTCGCATCAAACCGGTGCTGACAACCTAAGCGAATGCCTTGCGCAAGCTGACTATCCGTTAGCAACTGCTTATCGGCTGCATTGGGGGCTGGCACATTCGCGCTAAAACGAACCGTGCATAGGCCACAGGTACCGCCGCCACCGCAGGCACTGGCAATGGGTTGCTCACGCTTCTGAAAATACGCCAAATAGCTTGGCCGTTGGCGCGGGTTCAAGTCGCCACGAACTAGGTTGCGGCCCAATAAAATGAGCCCCGACAAAGCAAACCACAGCATGAACAGCGCCGCGCTTACCATCAATAAATGGTTAAAGTTACGAGCGCCACTGTAGTCCATAAAATGCAGGCGGAAGGCCCAGTCGCCAAACACCCAAAGTTTATTGCGATGATCAACAATAGTGCCTGAGGCGCTGTCGACATAAATGCGAGTAGCCAAGTCGTCGGCAAAATTCACCCGATAACCTGGCCCTTGCCAACCATAAAGCTCGTCGCTATTTTCCACCGCAGAAACGTGGCTAACACGACCAGGCCCACGGTAGCCAGCCTGAGCGATTTGGGTAGCCAGTTCGGCAGACGTATGCCAGAGCGCCCCTGTGCTGGCATTGAAATATTCAGTGCCGCGCTCGGTGCTAATGACATATTGCGGCACGCCATGCACAAGACGCACCGACACACTTTGTATGGTGTTCGCCGTTAACGGCAGCTGCTTAAGCGGCACCATAGCAGTGCCCGTTGATGCACTCTGTAAGGCATCATGAACATGAGTTTGCTGACGATACTGGTGTGCTTCAAGCGTACGATGCCCAGCAATCGAGAAATACATGCCGGTGATCAACCAAATCATCACCTGCACACCAATAATTAAGCTTGTCCAGCGGTGTAGCCATTGTAAGAAACGCATCATGAGCGCCCCCTAACGGCTTGGCGCCGAAAAATGGTGACTATGATCAGCAGTACGCCGGTAAACATAAACAGCGCGTTGCCAATAATGACCGCTCGCAACAGGTTGTTCTGAATGTCTGAGCGCGTGTCATAGTCCATAATGTGCAGCATCCACATAAGGTCAAAACCACGCCAATAGGTGTGTCGCTTGCTAACCAGCTCGCCAGTTATGGCCGAGAAATACAAACTGGTGCTGCCGCTGTCGCCAAAGTTAGCCTGCCAAACCGGTAGCAAGCTCGGGCTTATTTCACTCGGAGCATTTTCAGTAAGCAAGGTTAGTTGTGCCAATGGCGCCTCGCCAAGTGCATAAGTGCGTTTAGCAATCGCGCTTATCGCGTCAGCGCTAAGCGTAATAGGTTGCAGTGTTTGTGCATCAAGCAACTGCGTTTTACCGCGCCGCGTTATGTGGTACACCGGGCGTGGTTGCTCATTCAGCCACAAGCTGGTGAGGGTAATCTGCGTTGCTCGTGGAAAGCGCTCAACCACCGCAGAAAATTGTTCTACCGTTGGCTGGGCTATGCTGCTTTGGTGGCTTGGCTTCACTAAGTGGTTACCGTGAATAAACGGCAATTCAAACAGCACCATGTAGGCACCGCTAATGCTCCACAGCACCATTTGCAAGCCAACCAAAAGGGCTAACCAACGGTGCCAATGGCGCCAACGGTTGGCGTTGATTTGTTGTGTCATCTCGTTACGCTATTTGTTGTTGTAAATAGCGCTTAAAGTACCTCAAATTGGCTTAGGCCACCACCCCGACAAGTTAGCATGCAGAATTTTCATCGCGTTTTTAATTGTCACCGCCGCACAACAATGCCAAAATTCAGCACCGTTTTAACATTTTGTGAGTGACATGTTTTTACTTATCGTTTTTGCTTTTATTGCTGTTGGCATTTCGTTTTTGTGCTCTATTTTGGAAGCTGCGTTGCTGTCTATTACGCCAAGCTATGTGGCCCAGCTAAAGGAACAACAGCCCAAACTACATGCTAAATTGCAGAAATTAAAAACCAATATTGATCAGCCGTTAGCGGCTATTTTGACCTTAAACACCGTCGCTCACACAGCCGGCGCTGCCGGTGTGGGCGCACAGGTAGGCGTGGTGTTTGGTGATGGTTACTTAGCGGTGGCCTCAGCAGTGATGACCGTGCTTATTTTGGTGCTCTCCGAAATTTTACCAAAAACCATTGGCGCTAAGTTCTGGCGTCAGTTGGCACCCATGCTACCGGGCGTTTTGAATTTCTTGATTATGATATTGCGCCCATTCATTTGGATGTCTGATCAAATTACTAAGCGTATTGGCGGCGAAGAACATGTGGATGTGCGCTCAGAAATTAAAGCACTTTCAACGCTTGGCCATGAACAAAAACTGATTGATAGCGATGAGCGTCGTGTGATTAATAACATGCTCGACTTACACACGATTCGGGTACGGGATGTGATGACACCGCGCACAGTTTGTGAGTCGGTGCGCCCTGATGAAACCATTAGTGAGTTTTTGTACCAAGTGAAAGCCATGCCCTACTCGCGCTTTCCAATTATTGATGCCGACGAAGTACCACACGGTATTATTTTGCGTAGCGAAGCGCTTGAGTCTGAAACCGACAAAACCGTGAATGAACTCGCGCGCGACGTTGAAGTGGTTTCTGAAACCGTTGACGTTGAACAAGTCATGCGTATGTTTTTAGACAAGCGCCAGCACATGGCCTTGGTATTTGACGAGCACGGCACTTGGATGGGCTTGATTACCCTTGAAGATATTATCGAGACCATTTTGGGCCAGCCGATTATGGATGAAACCGATACGGTGCCAAGCCTACGCCGCTATGCCCAGCAACGCTGGGACAAGCGTCTTAAACAAAGCCAACCGCTAGACAATTCACCCGCCAACGAAAAAAACTAGCTTGTAAAGTGGGGGACGCGTATAATACGCCGCTATTTTAACCAATGGCGGTTCACACCGTCCCCTCGTGTTTTTACAGGCTTTATTAATGACTATTCAAGCGACTGAACTTTCCAAGCTGCGCAATATTGCAATTATCGCGCACGTTGACCATGGCAAAACAACCCTGGTTGATAAACTTCTGCAACAATCGGGCACTTTAGAAAGCCGCGGTGGCGCAGAAGAACGTGTCATGGACTCCAACGATCTTGAAAAAGAACGTGGCATTACCATTTTGGCCAAAAACACGGCGGTTAATTACAAAGACTACCGTATTAACATTCTTGATACGCCAGGGCACGCCGACTTCGGTGGTGAAGTGGAGCGCGTACTGTCCATGGCCGACTCGGTACTGTTGGTGGTTGACGCCGTTGACGGCCCAATGCCACAAACCCGTTTCGTAACGCAAAAAGCGTTCGCCCATGGCTTGAAGCCTATTGTGGTTATTAACAAAATTGACCGCCCAGGCGCGCGCCCAGATTGGGTTATGGACCAAGTGTTCGACTTGTTCGACAACTTAGGCGGCACTGACGAGCAGTTAGATTTTCCAGTGGTTTATGCTTCGGCATTGAACGGCTGGGCGACGTTAGATTACAACAACGTGACTGACAACATGGAAGCGTTGTTTGAAACCATTCTTGAAAAAGTATCGCCACCAGACGCTGACCGTGACGGTGCACTGCAAATGCAAATTTCACAGCTTGATTACTCAAGCTACGTGGGCATTATCGGTATCGGCCGTATTAAGCGCGGTACCTTGAAGCTGAACCAGCAGGTAACCATTGTTGGTGCCGACGGTACCAAGCGTAACGGCAAAGTTGGCCAAATTTTTGGTTACTTGGGCCTTGACCGTATTGAAACTGACCAAGCCAGTGCCGGTGACATTGTTGCTGTAACTGGTTTGGGTGAGCTTAAAATTTCTGACACCGTGTGTGCGGCAAGTACCGTTGAAGCGTTACCAGCACTGAGCGTGGATGAACCAACAGTAACCATGACTTTCCAGGTAAACACCTCACCGTTTGCCGGTAAAGAAGGTAAATTCGTGACCTCACGTCAAATTCTTGAGCGCTTGCAGCAAGAATTGAAGCACAACGTTGCATTGCGCGTTGAAGAAACCGACAACCCTGACCGCTTCCGCGTGTCTGGTCGTGGCGAATTGCACTTAGGCGTATTGATTGAAAACATGCGTCGTCAAGGTTTCGAATTAGCGGTATCTCGCCCAGAAGTAATTTTGAAAGAAGAAAACGGTGTAACCCTTGAACCGTTTGAAAACTTGACTGTTGATATTGAAGAGCAGCATCAAGGCCCTGTCATGGAAAAACTCGGCATCCGTAAAGCGGAAATGACCGACATGACCCCAGATGGTAAAGGCCGTGTGCGTATCGACTTTAGCGTTCCAAGTCGTGGTTTGATTGGTTTCCAAACTGAATTTATGACGCTTACTTCAGGTTCTGGCTTAATGTACAAAACCTTTGACCATTACGGCCCGCATAAAGGCGGCAAAATTGGTCAACGCGTTAATGGTGTGTTGATTTCAAATGCTACTGGTAAAGCTTTAACCTATGCGCTTTTCAACTTGCAAGAACGTGGCAAGCTAATGGCTTCTCACGGTGATGAAGTTTACGAAGGACAAATCATTGGTGTTCATAACCGTGGTAATGACTTAACCGTGAACTGTCTGAAAGGCAAGCAGCTAACCAACGTACGTGCATCAGGAACGGATGACGCCTTGACCTTGTCACCGCCAATTCGTTTAACGCTTGAGCAAGCACTTGAGTTTATTGATGACGACGAGCTGGTGGAAATTACACCGAAATCGATTCGTATTCGTAAGCGTTTACTCACTGAGAACGATCGCAAGCGTGCTAGCCGTAGCAAAGACGACTAAGCTTTCGGTTTAGTTTGAGAAAAAAAAGCGCCGAATAGGCGCTTTTTTCTTATTAGTCATGGCTTTTGTTTTTTTTCTCACGACGTTTTTCTTTTAGCGTTTTTTGTGGTTTCTTTTTCTCTTTCTCTTTACTCATTACTCGCTCCTTTACGGTTGAGTGCTATTAAACGCCAACGACTTTCGCTGGCCCCTAAAACGACCGAAAATTCTGCGCCTAGCGGCAATGCAAGCAGTGCCAACCCAATCGGCGACAGGTAGGACACTTGTCCCCGATTGGGTTGGCACGGCTTGGCTCGACAAGCTGAAACGTTAAGGCCTGACCTGCGCGGCCATGGGATAAAATTTGCCGAACGGTCACTTCAGACCCGACTTCTGCTAATGGGTGAATACGTGATGAGCGCTGCTGCAGTTGCTCAAAACGATGCATGAGATCAGACAGCAGCAAAGGGTGCTGCAACACCCGGTGTTGCTGGCACTGAAACAAACGATGATTAAAACACGAGGCTGAGTTGCAATAACTCAATACACGCGCAAGCACGGCATTTACTCCTACCGAACTGAAACACGAACAATTATTAGAATTTGAGAATTAACGAATCGGCCGACTGCGAATGCGCAATCGGCTTAAACTGGAAAGGTAAGTGCGGTACTTTGAATTGAAAAATCAGCTTTAAACATGGCTTCCTCACTATGCGGAGCAGACCATAGCCCTTTCAGATCAGAAAGGCAAGCCCTTAAACTATGTCGGGTTGCGGCAGCACAAAATAGAACACGGAAAAGAAGTGCAACACACTGCCAGCCAATACAAATAGGTGCCAAATAGCGTGGTGGAAACGCAGCGATTTCCACACGTAAAATATCACGCCGAAGGTGTAGGCAAGGCCACCGGCTAGTAATAGCCACAAACCACCTGGCTCAACGCTGTCTATCATGGGTTTGATCATGATTAAGGCCATCCAACCCATACCGAGGTACAGACTTAAAGAGAGCCATTTTTTACGCTCTTTCATGGCCACTTCCATAATCACGCCAACCACAGCGATGCCCCACACCACACCTAATAAACTCCAACCCCATGGCCCACGCAGATTCACCAAGGCAAAAGGTGTGTAAGTACCCGCTATCAACACATATATTGCGGCGTGGTCCATTTGCTGAAAGAACGCCTTAATGCGTGGCCACGGAAATGCGTGGTACAGCGTTGAAGCAAGGTACAGCAATATAAGGCTAGCACCATAAATGCTGGCGCTGACAACATGAAAGGTGTCGCCGTATGAAACCGCCCATACCAGCATAAATATAAGCCCAACAATGGCGGCAATAGCGCCTACACCGTGGGTTAATGCGTGGGCAATTTCTTCAGCAATGGTGTAGGCTTTTGTTTTACTCACTTCACGGTTTCTCTATTTGGTTTCACGCTCGGGCGTATAATGGCCCTTGCTAATATTTTCGAGTGCTTTCATAAAGTTCTCGAATTGGCGTTCATTGTCATAATCAAGGTGGTACTTGTTATGAAACTCAAGTCGCATTTTAACACCATGCCCTTCAAGAAAAACCGTATACCCGTCAAAGTCTGTGTAACCGGTTATGCCTTCCAGTGTGCGTCGACCTTCATCGTCGGCTTTGCCGTATTCATGAATGGTTTCAAATGCGTCTAGCACAAGTCGTTGGTCAATATCATTTTTCATGGCCGACCTCCATTATATAACTGCAAAACAAGTTAAATTGAGCATAGCACTTTAGCTGTGACTATATGATGAAATTTTCGTTCACTTACATACATGCATGCATGTTTGTTTAAATTCGATTATAATGTCACCACTTATACGGTACGAGGTGATTTGTGGTTCGTCGAACGAAAGAAGATGCGTTGACAACACGCCAAGAACTGCTTGATGCAGCCGAGCGCTTATTTAGCGAAAAAGGGGTGTCGAATACGTCTATGAACCAGGTTGCAGAAGCAGCCGGGGTAACGCGTGGCGCTATTTATCACCACTTTGAAAACAAGCTTGATCTTATTGATGCGTTGATGGAGCGAGTACGCCTGCCTGTTGACGACATGCGTGACGAACTTGCGCAAACTTACCACGGTGACCCAGTTTCATTATTGCGCGCCCGTTGCTTGCATATTATTGGCCAAGTGCAAGATGACCCGCACACGCAAGCTTTGGTGAATATTCTGCTGCACAAATGTGAGTATGTAGACGACGCTTTGCCGATTCATTTACGCCACTTAAGTGGCCGCAATTCCTGTATTTCCGAGTGCGTTGCGCTTGCTGATAAAGCCAAACAGCAAGGCTTAATTGACGAGAGGTACGACTCAAAGTCGTGCGTGGTTGCACTATTTAGCTTGGTTGATGGCTTAATGTATAACTGGCTGTTAGACCGTGACTATTTTGATTTATCCACCACTGCCCTACAGGCCATTGACACCTATTTAGCTGGTTTAAAACCGCGCGGTGCTTAAGCTAGAACTTAAGCCGAGACTGAAGGCGACAACTAGTCGCCTTGCTTCAAGAAGTTCTTAATTTGTTCGCTATCAAACTTCGCAATGGTGTCGTCGCTAGCCTGTGGGCAGCTTAAAAACATCGGCGCCACCCAACTTTGCACCGCCCCCATAATCACCATTAAGTGCGTCATGGCACGCATCGCACCTAGCCGCCCTGGCGAGGCGCCGGCTAACAGTACGGTTTTGCCAACCCACGGATTTTGTTCAAGGCGCGTGGTCCAGTCAATGGCGTTCTTTAACAAAGGCGGTATAGAGCTGTTGTATTCAGGGGTGACAATAACCACTTTAGTAGCGTCGTTAATGGCACTGGCTAGTTTTTGAATATTTGACGGTACGCCGTTCTCTTGCTCGTCATCACCATTATAAATTGGCGCATCCAGTTCCGCGGCTGGGTAGGCGTAACACGCCCGGCCATCAGCTTCCGCCACCTCACAAATACGCTGTTGCAACTTACGATTTACGGACGCACTACGGCTACTACCGGCAATAATCAATACACTCATGCTTAACCCTCTTTCATTGCAGCAATAAACTGGTTGGACTCGTTTATAGCTGTTTCCATTTCGCGAATTAACGCCTGAATATCTGTTTGTAAGCTGCTGTATTCACCGCGTATGGCGTCAACCGCCGACGCGTTTAGGTTGTGCTTCAAAAACAATACGTTGTCTTGCAGCTTAGCGAGTACGGGATCCATAGTTGCGGCGGCACGCTCCATGCTGCGCAGCAAGCTATTGTAGCGTCGCTCGGTGTCTCGCAGTGAACGCTCGCTCTCGCGGCGCATGCTGTCATTGCTGTAGAGCTCAAGTTCGTCTTGCCATTCGTCAAACAATGCTTGTGCCACGTCGTCAATCGCTTCGATACGATCACGCACACGTTCAGCGGCACTTTTGCTGCTTTCATAATCATCATTGAGGGCGTTGTAGCGCTCTTCAAGTTCACCGCCGTCAAACTTCAACAGCTCATCTAAACGCTGCAACGCAGACTTGAACTCTTGCTGCGCGTCGGTTTGGGCATCGCGCGCGTCATCCACACGGTCAACCAAAATATCACGCTTGTGCACACCGACCTTTTCCATGGCGCCGTAATAGGCACTTTGGCAACCTGCTAGCAGTAACGTGGCTGCTGCTAGCCACAGTAGGGTAACGACTTGACGCATAATTGCTCCTTGCTGATTGGAGTACTCACCCTAAACTTGGGCAAAACCATGGTTCGAGTATAGCTTAATAAGTTAGTGGCGAGCCATCCCAATGCCAAAAACCACCTGAATTTTCAGCATGTAACTGCTCAATGACGGCTGCAATTCGTTGCGCGGATTGTGCCGGTGTATAGAGTTTGTCTGCCGCCAAACGTTGTTGAAATGGCTCAGACAGCGTCGTGTCTGTGGTACCTGGGTGAATAGCCGCTATACAGAGCTGCTTATGCGTACGTTTTAGTTCAACGGCAGCGGTTTTTAGCAGCATATTCAAGGCCGCTTTGCTGGCCCGGTAGCTGTACCAACCACCACGGTAGTTGTCACTAATACTGCCCACTTTGGCACTCAACTGCGCCCACACACACTTTGATTTTTTCGGTAGCAAGCCCAATAGCTGTTGTAGCAGCAGAATAGGCATCACGGCGTTCACCCGAAAACTCTCATGCAGTTGCTCTAAGTTCACGTCGGCTAATCGTTTTTCGGGCATAAAATGATCATTGTGCAGCACCCCGAGCGTACTAATGACCACATCGGGCTGCTGCAGCTGCGGCAACACTGCCTGTAATTGTGCCGCGCTGTAGTCTTCAACTTGCAGCCAACTTACCTCTGGCAAAGAGCTAACCTGGCGGCTTAGCGCCTGCACATGGTGTCCAGCTTTGTGGTAATGTGCAACCAGCGCTTTACCAAGGCCACCCCCAGCACCAATAATAAGAACCTTCATATCAACCCGCTTGTATGCATTGCGAAACATTTACTTATTTACGCAATTGCTTGGGTTTGGGATTATAGTGGTAACAAAATCAACGCTTGGCAGTAGAAAAGACCATGCAACAGGGATCAATACATGAGTGATAACAACAGCGAAGCAACAGCAATGACCGCGTGGAAGGAACGTGGGCGCAAAGCATGGCGATTCACCAAATACTTTGGTAAACGCTGTTTAGATGATCGTGTCACTATTGTTGCTGGGCATTTAACGTTCGTGAGTATGCTGGCGTTGGTGCCGTTGCTGGTGGTGATGTTTAGCGTATTTTCAGCGTTTCCTATGTTCGAGCAGCTGAAAGAAGAGCTCGAGAAATTATTGTTCGCGAATTTATTACCGACCTCTGGCGAAGAAATCAGCGAATACCTGAATCAGTTTGTCAGTAACGTTTCCAAAATGACCACCATTGGTGTGGTGTTTGTGATTGTGGTTGCGGTGAATCTCATTAGTACCATTGACGCTACCATGAACCGCATTTGGCGCAACCACAAACGCCGCCGCATGGTTGTCGCACTGGCCGTTTACTGGATGATTTTAACCCTGGGCCCTATTTTGATGGGCTCTGGAATGGCGGTCACCTCGTATTTAATTTCGTTAACTGCCGCTGCCGAAGAATATGTGTCGGGGGTACGCACAACGCTATTAAGCATAGTGCCATTAGTGACTTCTTTAGTGGCCTTTATGCTGCTGTATATTATGATGCCAAACCGCATTGTGCGGGCCAAACACGCCGTATGGGGCGCGTTGCTGGCGGCGGTTTTATTTGAGCTGAGCAAAAGTGGTTTTGCCGCCTACATTACTGCGTTTCCTAGTTACCAAGCCATTTATGGCGCTTTGGCAGCGATACCTATTTTGCTACTGTGGATTTTTGTGTCGTGGAACATTGTGCTACTAGGTGCCGAGCTTACCGCCAGTATTGAAGAGTTTTTCGACCCGCCGGCAAGCCCTGAAGCAACGGAGGCCAATGATCAGTCATGAAAGCTCTTATTCAACGGGTTAGCCAAGCTTCGGTCACCATTGATGGCCAACAAGTTGGGGCCATTGGCCAGGGTTTATTGGTGTTGTTGGGTATAGAGCGTGACGATACCGCACAAGACGTGACCAAGTTGGCGCACAAAGTGGCCGGTTATCGGGTGTTTTCAGACAGCGATGACAAAATGAATTTAAGTGTGCAAGATATTCAAGGTGGGGTTTTGGTGGTATCGCAATTTACTCTTGCGGCTGATACCAACTCGGGCCGACGCCCTAGCTTTTCCAGCGCGGCAATGCCCGACCAAGCCGAACCTCTCTACCGCAGCTTTGTTGCGGCACTGCAGCAATTGGGGTTAACCACCGCCACCGGCGAATTTGGTGCTGATATGGCGGTGTCATTGGTCAATGACGGGCCGGTGACCTTTATGCTGCAAACCAACAATAAAGGATAACCATGTACCGTGTGATAGCACCGGAAACTCCGGATCAATTTGAAACCTACTATGACCTACGCTGGCGTGTGTTACGTGAGCCGTTTCAGCGTCCGCGTGGCTCTGAGCAGGATGAATATGACCAAGTTGGCTATCATCGTATGGTGGTAAACAGTGCCGGCAAGGCTGTTGCAGTAGGTCGTTTACATTTTAATAGCCCAGACGAAGGGCAAATTCGCTTTATGGCTTCCGCACCTGAGCATCGCGGTGAAGGCCACGGCGTGGCCATTGTCTACGCACTCGAACAATTGGCGCGTGCTGAAGGTGCGAAACATATTGTGATTAATTCGCGTGATAATACCCTTGGCTTCTACATTAAGTGTGGCTATGACGTGGTAGAAGAAGCCGACACGGTTAAAAACCCACAAGCAGAGCATCAGTTGCGGAAAACTTTAACCGAATTTAACCGTATTATTTATCGCCCCGATTGGTGCACCGAGTTGCAAAAAACTTGGCACGAAGAAATACCTATTTCTGACACCATGGGCATTCGTATTACCCAGTACACTGGGCGCGAATTTGAAACCTCGGCCATCTTGTCACGCAATATTAATGTGCATGGCACTATGTTTGCCGGCAGTATTTATTCACTGGCAACCTTGACGTGTTGGGGGTTGTTGCATTTACAATTGCGCGAGCGACAGCTGCAGGGTGCGGTGGTATTGGCTGATGGTCAAATTCATTACCACAAACCAATTAGCCGTGAGCCGCGTGCGTTAGCTCGTTTGTCCGCTATGACGGGTGACTTATCCAGTTTAGAAGTTGGCAAAAACGCACGCATGACACTAAAGTCGCAAGTATTTGATGGTGATAAACCGGTTGCAGAATTTACCGGCCAGTTTGTTGTTATTGCCGATAAAAAAGACGAAAAATCCAAATAAGAAGGACGTTAACATGAGTGATTCGTTATCCGCCCAGCAGTTGTTACGTATTCGCAGTAAATTAGAAACCGTGGTTAATGACCAAGCCGGTTCGCGCCAAGCCGACAGCGCGGCTGCGGCTTTACAACGTATGCGCAGCGGTGAATATGGCTACTGTGTTGAGTGTGGTGAAGAAATTTCCGCAGCTCGCTTAGCAGCCAAACCAGATGTGGCTCTGTGTGTTGACTGCCAAGCATTAAAAGACGAAGAAGAGGACGCTTAAGCGTCCTCAAGTACGGCCCCTTCTTGCACTAAAGCGTGCAACTGTCCCTGCTCAATTAATGTCGCAACAGCGGCGATATCCGGCGAAAAATACCGATCTTGGTCATAAAAACTGACTTTTTCACGAACAATCGCATGTGCTTGTTCAACCGCTTGCGACGCTTTTAACGGACGACGGAAATCTAAACCTTGCGCCGCTTCAAGCAACTCAATGGCGACAATGTCGCGCACATTGCGGGCAATATCGGTTAACCGGCGTGCCGCAAATGTAGCCATCGACACATGGTCTTCTTGGTTGGCCGAAGTTGGCAAGCTATCCACCGAGGCTGGATGGGCCAAGGTTTTGTTCTCTGAAGCAAGCGCTGCAGCGGTCACTTGCGCCAGCATAAAGCCCGAATTCACACCGCCGTCATTAACCAAAAACGGGGGCAAATTACTTAAATGATGGTCAATGAGCAAGGCGCTACGACGCTCTGACAACGCGCCAATTTCACTGGCGGCAATGGCCAGAATATCGGCCGCCATAGCCACGGGTTCCGCGTGGAAGTTACCGCCAGAAATAATATCGCCATTGTCGCTAAACACGAGCGGGTTGTCGGTAACGCCATTGGCTTCACGCACCAAAATTTGGCTGGCGTGCTGCAACTGATCATATACCGCACCCATCACTTGAGGCTGACAGCGCAGCGAGTATGGGTCTTGTACTTTTTCGCAATCAGCGTGGTTTTCGGCAATTTCCGAGCTGTCGGCTAATAACTGTCGGAAGCTTTGTGCCACTTTAATTTGGCCCGGTTGACCACGCACGGCATGAATACGTGCGTCAAAAGGTGACCGAGAACCCATGGCTGCTTCAACCGCCATAGCACCGGTAACCAAGGCGGCGTTAAATACCCGCTCAATTTGGAACAAGCCATGTAAGGCGAGCGCGGTTGATGCTTGAGTACCGTTTAGCAAAGCCAAGCCTTCTTTGGGAGCTAAATTACTCAGTGGCTTTAAGCCAGCTTTAGCCATGCCTTCAACCGCTGGGTAAATGTCGCCATTCACACGCACTTGGCCTTCGCCAAGTAGCGGCAATACCAAGTGGGCTAACGGCGCTAAGTCGCCAGACGCGCCCACTGAGCCTTTGCTTGGTACGCATGGATACACTTGGTGGTTAACTAGCTCAATTAACGCGTCAATAACCTCACGGCGTACCCCAGAGAAACCACGGCTAAGCGAATTAATCTTCAGCAATAGCATCAGGCGCACCACGGTGTCGTCCATCAGGTCTTGTGTGCCCGCGGCATGTGACAACACAATGCGGCGTTGCAAGTCTTCTAATTTTTCCGGTGGAATTCGGGTGTTCGCCAATAGGCCAAAACCAGTATTAATGCCGTACACCACTTTGCCCGCAGCCAACACGTCGGCGACGGTTTGATGTGAACGTGCAATCAGTGCATCAGCGTCGCTATGCAAGCTAAGCTGCTGTGGCTGCGCCCACCATTGGCGCAGCTGATTCAAACTTAAAGTACCGGGTTGTAGTTCAAATTGTGTTTGCATTAGTTGTTCTCCAACATCGGTAAGTCTAAGCCTTGATCGGTCGCGCAGTCGCGCGCAATGTCATAACCAGCGTCTGCGTGGCGCATAACCCCAGTACCAGGGTCATTCCAAAGCACACGGCTTAAGCGTTGGTCTGCTTGTTCGGTGCCGTCGGCAACAATAACCACCCCAGAGTGTTGCGAGTAGCCCATGCCAACGCCGCCACCATGATGCAGGCTAACCCAAGTAGCGCCGCCAGCGGTATTCAATAACGCGTTGAGCAATGGCCAGTCAGACACAGCGTCTGAGCCGTCCATCATGCTTTCGGTTTCGCGGTTCGGGCTTGCCACTGAACCTGAGTCAAGATGATCACGGCCAATGACGATAGGCGCCTTTAGCTCACCGCTTTTCACCATGTCATTAAAGGCACGGGCAATGCGCGCGCGGTCTTTCAAACCTATCCAGCAAATGCGTGCTGGTAAGCCTTGAAAGCTAATGCGCTCACGGGCCATGTCTAACCAGTTGTGCAGGTGCGGGTCATCTGGAATCAGCTCTTTCACTTTGGCGTCGGTTTTGTAGATATCTTCTGGGTCACCTGACAGCGCCACCCAGCGGAACGGCCCGATACCTTGGCAAAATAATGGGCGAATATAAGCCGGCACAAAACCAGGAAAATCAAAGGCGTTGGTTACGCCAACGTCTTTCGCCATTTGCCGAATGTTATTGCCATAATCAAGCGTTGCCGCGCCGCGTTCTTGCAAGGTCAGCATAGCGCGCACTTGCACCGCCATCGACTGCTTGGCTGCAGCAACCGTACCGTTGGCGTCGCTTTGCTGACGCTGTTTATATTCTTCCAGTGTCCAACCTTGCGGCAAATAGCCGTGCAAAGGGTCGTGCGCTGAAGTTTGGTCGGTCACCACATCGGGGGTGATATTGCGCGCAACTAAGTCGGCATAAACATCCGCAGCGTTGCCTAGCAACCCAACTGACACGGCTTGGCCTTGCGCGCAGGCTTCGTTAATAATCGCCAATGCTTCGTCGAGTGAGGTCGCTTTATGATCTAAATAGCGTGTGCGTAGGCGGAAATCGATACGGGTTTCATCACATTCCACCGCCAACATGCTATAGCCTGCCATGGTTGCCGCTAACGGCTGCGCGCCGCCCATACCACCAAGGCCACCGGTTAATACCCAACGGCCTTTGGTGTCGCCATTAAAATGCTGACGAGCAACCGACACAAAGGTTTCGTAAGTGCCTTGCACAATGCCTTGCGAGCCAATGTAAATCCATGAGCCAGCAGTCATTTGGCCGTACATCATCAGGCCCTTTTTATCGAGCTCGTTAAAGTGTTCCCAGGTTGCCCATTGCGGCACTAAGTTTGAGTTGGCAATGAGCACGCGCGGTGCGTCTTCGTGGGTTGGGAATACACCGACAGGTTTGCCAGACTGTACCAACAAGGTTTCCGTTGGCTTTAAACGTTCAAGTACTTCAACAATTTTATCAAAGGCTTCCCAACTGCGAGCTGCACGGCCAATACCGCCATAAACCACTAGTGCTTGTGGGTGTTCAGCCACCTCGTCGTCAAGGTTGTTCATGAGCATGCGTTTGGCCGCTTCAATCTGCCAGTTCGCGGTGGTGAGCTTGGTGCCATGATCGGCACGAATTTTTCGGGTTTCGTCTAGTCGTGTAAAAGACATTACTGCGTCCTTTTTAGTCAAATATATGATTCAAATATATGCGTCAAATTTATGCATCAATCAATCGGTCAAATTTAGGGTTTAAACGTGAGGTGACCACCCAATACAAAGCGCGAGCCTGGGTGCGTCAACACCGCATAAGTCACCACGCCGGCGTCACTCCACGTGCGGCGGATAATGCGCAAACATGGTTCTGGCTTGGTCAATTCAAGCCACTCACACACTTGGGCTGACGGTGTTACCGCCTCTATTTGATGGCTCGCTTCGGTGAGTGGCGCTACTGCACTGAGATATTCGTGGGGCGTGATATAGGTGAAGTCTTGGCGCAAGTAATCGGCGACCACAGCGGGATTCACGAAACGCTCTTCAACTTGTACCGGCAAGCCATTTTCGCTGTGCGTGATCACCGAATAGAACACTGGGGCACCGGGCTCTAATCCAAGTTGCTCGGCAACTTGCAAACTTGCAGGCACTTGCTTGAGCGTATGCACATGCGCTTCGTAATCATGGTTGCGCGCACGAATTTCATCGGCAATATTACGAATAGCCATGAATGACGTTTGCGACTTAAGTGGCGCAACATAAGTGCCTGAGCCCTTGCTACGAATCACGAGGCCTTCATCGGCGAGCTCTTGCAGGGCACGGCGCGCCGTCATGCGGCTAACACTAAACTGGTTCGCCAGTGCGTTTTCCGAGCTCACGGGGTGGTTTTCCGGCCACTCGCCCGAAGCAATTTTGCTATAAATGTGTTGCTTAATTTTGGAAAATTTCACGAATGCCCTCGCTGCAGCACTTCAAAGAGTGTGCTAAAGTGTAGGCAGATTTAATTGTATATACAAGTTATGGCGGAGGCTTTTTTATGGCATTAGTACCACAACGCATTCATTCGGTTCGTTTGGCGACTATGGTTGGTGAGGGTTACGGCCTTGTTGACGACGGCGTGGTGGTATTTGATGCTGAACAAATTATTTATGCCGGCCCTGCAGCTGATGAGCCAATTCATTTGCGCTCCATAGCAAGTATGGATGGCAAAGGCGGCTTAGTTACCCCTGGGTTGATTGACTGCCACACGCATTTAGTTTGGGCGGGTTCGCGCGCCGATGAATTCGCCAAGCGCCTACATGGCGTTAGTTATGCCGATATTGCGGCCCAAGGCGGTGGTATTGCCGCAACTGTGCGCGCGACACGTGCGGCCAACGAAGCACAACTTATTGCCGCCACCATGCCACGCTTGCAAGCCTTGCTGCGCGAAGGCGTGACCACGGTTGAGATAAAGTCGGGCTACGGCTTAAGCCTTGAACACGAGCGCAAACAGCTGCGTGCAGCGCGGACTCTTGCGGCCCAATTTCCCGTTTCGGTGCGCACTACACTGTTGGCGGCCCATGCCGTACCGCCTGAGTTCAAAGACAATGCAGATGGCTACATTGATACCGTAGTTGAGCAGATTATTCCGCAACTGGCCAACGAAGGCTTGGCCGATGCTGTCGATGCCTTTTGCGAGTCTGTGGGCTTTAGCACGGCACAAACCGAACGGGTATTTCAGGCCGCTCAGCAGGCTGGCTTGCCGGTTAAACTGCATGCCGAACAACTGAGTAACCAACACGGCAGTGCCTTAGCGGCGCGCTACCAAGCATTAAGTTGTGATCACTTAGAGTACTTAGACGAGGCCGGTGTACAGGCTATGGCGGCCGCTGGCACGGTTGCCGTATTGTTGCCTGGTGCGTTTTATTTTCTGCGCGAAACCAAGCAACCACCGGTTGAGTTGTTGCGTGAGCACGGCGTACCTATTGCAGTTTCAACGGACGCTAACCCAGGTACGTCACCCATTTTAAGCCTACAGTTAATGCTGCAAATGGCAGCGACAATGTTTCGTTTAACGCCAGAAGAATGCCTGCAAGGGGTTACGGTTAACGCCGCAAAAGCACTTGGCTTAAGCGACCGTGGCCAGTTAAAACCAGGTTTACGTGCGGATATTTGCTTGTGGAATATTGACGACCCGGCTAGCTTAACTTACCAATTTGGCACCAACCCGTTAGCGGCATGTTGGTATCAAGGTGAGCGGCGTTGAAAGCCATGCAGGTAAGCAAGCACTAACTCACTTAGTAATTGCGCGCAGGCCATGTCACCGGCTTCGCGCCCAGCTGGGTGCAAACTTGGCGCCGCTTCCGCTAAATGCACATAGCGCGTTCGCGGTAGGCTGGCTAAGCATTCGACAAAGCTATAGCCCTGAGCGATAGACAGGCCGTTAAAGTTAATCGCACTGGCCGGCACCCCTTGTAAGGCATCCACATCAACTTCAATACCCAAGGGTACATGCCACGCTTCAGCTTGCGCTGCCGTTGCCTGTAATTCGGCGCGCCAATCGCTTACATATAACTCGTGCACACTACGATAGGTAAACTCAGCGTCGCTAAACTGCTTCAAGCTATCGGCGTTGTTTTTGCCTTCATGCAGGCCAACCACGTGATAATGTTTTAACGCATCTTCCATGTACGCATAACTAAAACCGTTGCCGCTATGACGGCCTTCGCGCGCCCGAAAATCGGCGTGGGGGTCTAAATTAACGGCGCCCACCGCGGTGCCGCTAGCTTGTTTTAGCGCACGAATTAGCGGGTAGGCATTATTGTGACCACCGCCAATAAGAATCACGTCAAAGCCACACTCAAACAGCGGCTGCACCACTTGCTGCACGCGCTGATCAAGGCGTTCAACGAGTTCACGCAAATGCGCTAACTCACCGATATCGGTGTTACGTAAGGCATCGCCTTGTTGCTGTAAGTCAGTGACGTCAACTTGGCCAACAAGTAATAGCTCGTGATCAGCAATCATGGGGTTAGACTGCAACGACAACAGCCCTTTGAGTGCTGCACCAAATGCGTGCTCAGCGCCACCACGCCCTAAGTTTGCGCGCGGCCCAATCGACTCGGGCACACCCACAATGGCGATGCGCTGGCCCTGCTGCCACGACTCTTCAATGGCCTGGTGATAGGCTGATATATCTTGAATTTGCGCTAAGCAAGCAAGCGTTTGCCCTAGGCGGATTTCACCAGCGCGCGGAGTAAACCACGCACTGGGATCAATAGCCGTTAAAAACATGATTGGTTATTCAATGTCTAGCGGTTCTGGAGAAATGATAATACCGGTGCTGTCGGCGTATAAATGGTCTTCCGGCAAGAAGGTTACTCCGCCAAAGTTCACCGCAGCATCCACTTCCCCAACGCTTTCGTTGCCAGCGCCAACAGGAATAGACGCCAGCGCCATAATGCCCATATCAAGTTCATCAAGGGCATCGACATCACGCACGGCACCGAAGCAGACGATACCTTCCCAGTCGTTCTCAAACGCCAAGTCAGCAATCGCAATATCAATTAACGCGCGGCGCGTTGAGCCACCACCGTCAATGAGCAACACTTTACCGGTACCCGGCTGTTGCACCACTTCTTCAATAATGCCTTTGTCTTCGAAGCACTTCACGGTGACCAACTGGCCGCCAAACGAAACCCGACCGCCGTAGTGAATGAACATGGGTTCAACCACATCGACCATATCTGGGTATAAATCGCAAAGCTCTGACGTGTTGTATTCCATTGCCGTACTCCAGTTGCTGTGACAAAACTGTGGCTTAACAGGTTGAATGTTAAGCCACTTGCGTGTTTAGCCTGTAGTGTAAAGCAAAAGTATAGCTGATTACAGAATAAAGCGAGAGAGGTCTTCGTCTTGCGCCAACTCGCCTAAGTACTTATCAACGTACGCCGCATCAATTTCGATGGTTTCGCCCTGTAAGTCGCTTGCTTTAAACGAGATTTCTTCCATTAACCGCTCAAGCACGGTATGCAAACGGCGGGCACCGATATTCTCTGTGGTTTCGTTTACCTGAAACGCGGTTTCAGCAATACGGCGAATACCGTCTTGAGTAAACTCAACGTTAACGCCCTCGGTGGCCATAAGCGCTATGTACTGCGTGGTTAGCGAGGCATTTGGCTCGGTCAAAATGCGAATAAAGTCGGCACTGGTTAACGCCTGTAGCTCGACGCGAATTGGCAAGCGGCCTTGCAACTCAGGGATCAAATCAGACGGCTTGGACATTTGGAATGCGCCTGAAGCAATAAACAAAATATGGTCAGTTTTCACCATACCGTGTTTGGTCGACACTGTGGTGCCTTCAACTAACGGCAACAAATCGCGCTGCACGCCTTCGCGCGAAACATCTGGGCCAGATACGTCACCACGTTTACAAATCTTGTCCACTTCGTCTAAGAACACAATGCCGTTTTGCTCAACCGCGGTAAGCGCTTGCTCTTTAATTTCTTCCGGGTTCAGCATTTTTGCCGCTTCTTCTTCAATCAATTGCTTTAACGCATCTTTGATTTTCATTTTCTTCGGCTTTGACTTCCCGCTGCCAAGGTTCTGAAACATACTTTGCAACTGCGAAGTCATTTCTTCCATGCCCGGCGGTGCCATAATCTCAACGCCCATTTGTGGCGCGCTAATTTCAATTTCTATTTCTTTGTCGTCTAATTGCCCTTCGCGCAATTTCTTGCGGAACACTTGGCGAGTATTTGACTGCTCACGCGGCTCTTCGTGCTCGTCAGCCCAGCCAGTAGATTTCTTGGCCGGCGGCAACAGTGCGTCAAGCACGCGCTCTTCCGCAGCGTCTTCCGCGCGGTGACGCACTTTTTGCATCATTTGTTCACGCGTTTGTTTCACTGCGGTGTCGGTAAGATCGCGTATAATCGACTCAATTTCCTTACCAACATAGCCAACTTCGGTGAACTTCGTGGCTTCTACTTTAATAAACGGTGCGTTAGCAAGCTTTGCTAAACGCCGAGCTATTTCAGTTTTACCAACGCCGGTTGGCCCTATCATCAGGATATTTTTCGGGGTCACTTCTTGGCGCAGTTCTTCGTTTAACTGCATGCGACGCCAGCGGTTACGCAAAGCCACCGCGACTGCCTTTTTGGCGTTATCTTGACCAACAATGTGTCGGTTTAATTCATCAACAATTTCACGTGGGGTCATATCAGACATTGCTTACCGACTCCTGTTCTTCAATGGTTTGGAAACTGTTGGTATAGACACAAATGTCGCCTGCAATGGTCAGGGCTTTCTCAACAATCTCACGTGCGCTTAATTCAGTGTTTTCTAGCATAGCGGTGGCGGCAGCTTGAGCATACGGCCCACCTGAGCCGATGGCAATCAGGTCGTTTTCAGGCTGTACCACGTCACCGTTGCCGGTAATAATTAATGAAGTATGTTTGTCGGCAACCGCCAACAAGGCTTCTAGGCGGCGCAGCGCGCGGTCTGTACGCCAGTCTTTGGCGAGTTCCACAGCCGCACGCATCAGGTTACCTTGATGGGCTTCTAGCTTCTTTTCAAAGCGTTCGAATAGGGTGAAGGCGTCGGCAGTACCGCCGGCGAAACCCGCCAGCACTTGGTTATTGTATAAACGGCGCACTTTGCGTGCGTTGCCCTTCATCACGGTGTTGCCAAGTGAAACCTGGCCATCGCCACCGATGACAACTTTGTCACCGCGACGGACTGATACGATAGTAGTCACAAATACGTCCTCTTGGTTGCTATGCTCCAGTTATGAGGTCGTATTTGTGATTTTCAATAGGCGCGTGATTAATTCCAGTTCCAGATTTGGCAACCGTGTAAGTTTCCACGCTCTAATTTGTGGCGATCGCGCTCGGCATCACGTTTCGATTCGTATGGCCCCAGAATAACTCGGTGCCAAACGCCGTTACCACCGTCGGTGGTACGAATTTGTGACTCAAGCCCCATCATGGCAATCATGGCGCGCATTTCTTCCGCGTCACTCTTGTTACGAAACGAGCCGCACTGCATGAGCTTCGGTGGCCCCAACTCACGTTCAGGTACGTCCACCACAACTTCCTGGTTTTCCAGTACTTCAATGTAGTCCCAAGGTTCTTCGGGTTGCTCTGGAAGTGGGTCTTTTTGCGGCTGCGCAGTCGGTTGCTGCTGCGCCGGCGGCACGTCAACCGGCTGCGGCGTAGGCTCTTGCGAACGCCCAGAAATAGCGCTTAATAACCACGCAAACCCGCCCACCAAAATAATGGCCAACAACACCACTAACCAAGGTACAGCTGGCTTGACTGGCTTCTGGTTTTTGCCGCGTGTCGACTTCTTCGGCGGCGTACGCTTTGGCGGCCGCTTACGGTTTGCGTAGTCCATGCTTACATCTTCTCAAGCGTTGGAATACCAAGCAGCTCTAAGCCTTGGCGTAAGGTTTTTGCCGTTAAAGCGGCAAGTTTCAAGCGACTTTGACGTACGTCTTGATCGTCGCCCTGCAAAATTGGGCAGGCTTCGTAGAAGCTGGAAAATGCACCGGCGACGTCATACAAGTAACCGCATAAGAAATGCGGCATGGCTTTGTCGGCAACCGTATGGACTACTTCATTGAAGCGCACCAGAATATTGGCTAATGCAATTTCGCGCTCGTCATTCAAAATAAATGGTGCGGTAATACTGCTTGGGTCAACGCCAGCTTTGCCAAACACACTGTTCACCCGAGTGTAAGCGTACAGCAGGTACGGCGCGGTATTGCCTTCAAAACTAAGCATAGTGTCCCAGTCAAAAATATAATCACTGGTGCGGTTTTTCGACAAGTCCGCATATTTTACTGAGCTAATACCAACAACTTTGGCCACGTGAGCTTGCTCATCAGTGCTCAGTTGGGTGTTTTTTTGCTGTACCAGTTCAAGTGCGCGTTTCTCGGCTTCATCTAACAAGTCAGCTAATTTGGTGACGCCACCGTCGCGGCTCTTGTACGGACGACCGTCTTTGCCCATGACCGTACCAAAGCCGTAATGGTCCATTTGTAGGTCTTCGCGCGCAAAACCCGCTTTGCGTGCCAGGGTGAAAATTTGCTGAAAGTGCAAACCCTGACGCTGATCGACAAAATACATTAAATGGTCGCCTTTGAGCACATTCTGGCGATAACGCACCGCAGCCAAATCGGTGGTTGCATACAAATAGCCACCGCCTGATTTTTGTACGATAACCGGCAATGACTCACCGTCTTTGTTCTTAAACTCATCTAAGAACACGCACTGCGCGCCTTGGTCTTCCACCAGTAAGCCTTGTGCTTTTAAGTCGGCCACAACCTGCGCAAGGTCATCGTTATAAGCGCTCTCAGCCATCACGTCTGCGCGGGTTAGTTTCACCCCTAAACGGTCATACACTTCTTGGCAGTGGCTTAGTGACACATCAATAAACTGTTGCCATAGCGCCCGGCATTTCGGCTCGCCAGACTGCAGCGCGACCACTAACTCGCGTGCGCGCGCAGCAAACGCTTCGCTTTCGTCAAAACGTTTCTTCGCGGCCTTATAAAAGGTTTCTAGGTTGCTTAGCTCCATGTCTAAATCGTCGTTATCAAGCTCTTCCATGTGCGCCAGCAACATACCAAATTGTGTACCCCAGTCGCCCACGTGGTTTTGCCGCACCACCTTGTGGCCGAGCAACTCTTCAACGCGTGCTACCGCATCACCAATAATAGCCGAACGTAAATGACCAACGTGCATTTCTTTGGCTAAGTTAGGCGAGGAATAATCAATGACTACAGTTTTCGTCTGCGCCGCAGCCTGAATACCTGCCTGCGCGTCTTGGTAGGCGTGCTCAAGCTGATCAATCAGCTGCTGCTGGCTAATGGTGAAGTTAATAAAACCAGGCCCGGCGATTTCAGTTTTCGCCACTAAATTATTTTCTGGCAAGGCCGCAATAATTGCTTCAGCCAACGCACGTGGGTTCATTTTCGCAGGTTTAGCCAACATCAGCGCTAAGTTGGTGGCGAAATCCCCATGACTTTTGTCGCGCGGGCGGTCTAGCTGAATGCGTGGTTGTACGTCAGCTGCGAGGGTAGCTTGTTGTTGCAGGGTAGCAACGGCCGCGGCAAGAAGGGATTCCAACTGTTCTTTCATTTATTTCAAACCTTAGAGCGATATTAGCTATTGGATAATAGATACTAGCGTTTTTGCTGTTCAGCATTTTATATGTTTTTGCGGGTTAACAGAAGTCTTGTGGGTCGATGTCGAGCGACCACCGCACTTTTCTTAAAATTGGCAACGACTCAAGCTGCGGCAATACATAGCGCAACAGCTGCGCCCGCAGCCCACGCTGCTGGGTTTGTACTAATAATTGGTATCGATAGCGGCCGGCGCGACGTTCCATAACTGCGGGCAAAGGCCCAAGCACAAAGGCGTCGTCGCGTTGCGGAAATAAGTTAGCAATGCTTTGCAGCGCTTCAATAACAGCCGCTGCGTTGTTGGCCTCGGCTCGGAATAGTGCTTGCTGGCTAAACGGTGGTAATTGGGTAAGGTGGCGTTCTTGCAGCGCACTTTTGGCAAAGTGGCTGTAGCCATTGTTCACTAGGTCTTGCACCAGCTCGTGTTCGGGGTGGTGAGTTTGCAACACCACGGTACCCGGCTTACTGGCTCGGCCTGCGCGTCCAGCAACTTGGGTAAATAACTGCCCGAGGCGCTCGGCGGCGCGAAAATCTGCGCTATACAATGCCCCATCAACATCAAGCAACGCGGCTAGCGTTACTTCGGGGAAATGATGGCCTTTGGCGAGCATTTGGGTGCCAACGAGAATTGGATATTTGTTATCACGGGCATCGTCTAAATGCTGACTTAAAGCCCCTTTTCGACGCGTACTGTCGCGATCAATTCGCAACACCGGATACTCAGGAAATTGCTGCTGTAACACCTGCTCAAGTTGTTCGGTTCCCACACCGCGGCCTATCAGCTGCGTCGAGCCGCAGTCGTGGCACTGGCGCGGCAAGCTTTGCTGGCTACCACAATGATGGCACTGCAATTGTCGCTGACCTTGATGCACGGTGTAATAAGCATCACAACGGCGGCACTGGGCAAGCCAACCACATTCATGACACATCAGCGCCGGCGCGTAACCTCGACGATTCAAAAACAACAGTACTTGTTGGCCAGCTTTTAGATGCTCGCCCATGAGGTCAAGCAAGGGCTTGGACAAGCCGGCTTTTAGTTGGGTATTTTTTATATCAAGCAAGACATGGCGAGCCGGTTTAGCAGCGCCTGCACGCATGGTTAAGGTTAAATGTGCATAGCGTTTTTGCAGTGCATTATTAAGTGTTTCCAACGAGGGTGTTGCAGAGCCCAAAATAACCGGCACGTTCTCTTCATGGCCACGCATTACCGCTAGGTCGCGGGCATGGTAACGAAAGCCTTCTTGCTGCTTCAGTGAGCTGTCATGCTCTTCGTCCACAATAATCATGCCCAACGCTTTGCACGGCGTAAAAATAGCCGAGCGCGTACCAATAATAATTGCCGCACTACCGGCGCGGGCATCAAGCCAGGCATCGAGCCGCTCGCGGTCAGTCAAGGCTGAGTGCAACATCACCACAGGCACATCAAAGCGCTGTTTAAAGCGGCGTAACGTTTGTGGCGTTAAGCCTATTTCCGGCACCAGCACCAGCACCTGCTGGCCACGCCGCAACACGTCGGCCATGGCCTGCAAATAAACTTCCGTTTTGCCACTGCCGGTAATACCTTCGAGCAAGTAAGTCTGGGCTTTTTTGGCGGCCCCAATAGCCGCCACGGCCAGTGCCTGCTCAGGGTTCAGTTGCAATGGCTCGGCCGCAATTTTTAATTGCCAACTTTGCACTGCCGCAGGGATATGCTCTACCGCTTCAACCCAGCCTTTGTCTTGCAACGCTTTGAGCGCCGATGGCGAAAACTCTTGCGTACGAATATCACGACTTAGCAACGCTTCTTTTTGCAATGCTGCCAATAAACGCTGTTGCTGGGGTGCACGTTTTAATGGCTCGAGCGCTTCGGCTTTACCCTCAGCTGTTACCTGATACCGCGTGGTGGCTTGGTAGCTCGCCCGCTCACCTTGGCGCAATAACACCGGTAGCGCATTTTGAATCACATCGCCCAGTGCGTGGTGATAATAGCCCGCAGCCCAATTCAATAACTGCCACACCGGCGGTGACCACAACGATTCTTGATCAAGTACTTCAATGATCGGTTTACGCACATAGCTGTCATCGGGTTGTGTACTTTCACCCAAACAAACACCGACGAGTTGGCGATTCCCAAATGGCACACGCACGCGCGCGCCCACAACTGGAAGTGTGGGGCTGTCATAATCGAATAGGCGCGGCAGGGGAACGGGCAGCGCAATTTGAATTACATGCGTCATACCCGAAAGTGTACCGCGAAAGAAGTGCAAAGACGATATTAGCTATTGGATATTAGATATTAGATAAAGAGCGGGATGCCTCAGCCTGATATCTAATATCTAATAGCTAATATCGAAGTTGTTTTTATTCAGTCATGTAGTTTTTGGGGAGATCGATGCGGGCGGCGCCTGAGGCAACTGCCGCTTCTGCTACCGCACGTGACACCCGCGTGCGCAGGCGTGCATCAAGAGGTTTCGGAATAATGTAGTCAGGGCCAAATTCCAGCTTGTTGACACCTGACGCCTTTAATACCGCCTCTGGTACCGGTTCTTTGGCGAGTTGGCGAATGGCTTCAACGGCGGCGAGCTTCATGTCGTCGTTAATGGCCTTGGCGCGTACGTCGAGCGCGCCACGGAAAATAAACGGGAAGCACAATACGTTATTCACTTGGTTAGGATAATCTGAGCGGCCGGTCGCCATAATCAAATCGTCACGAACCGCTAGTGCTAGTTCAGGTTTAATTTCAGGATCTGGGTTCGAGCAAGCGAACACGATTGGCTTTTCGGCCATCAGTTTTAGCGCTTCTGGCGCCAATAGATTCGGCCCAGATACGCCCACGAACACGTCGGCTTCCGTGATCACTTCTTCAAGCGTACGCTTGTCGGTGTTGTTGGCAAACAGCGCTTTGTATTCATTTAAATCGTCGCGACGGGTGTGAATAACGCCTTTTGAGTCGAGCATATAAATGTGCTCGCGCTGGGCGCCACACTTAATCAATAGCTCCATACAGGCAATGGCGGCAGCGCCAGCGCCTAAACAGACAATTTGTGCTTTGCGTAAGTCTTTGCCTTGAATTTCTAGTGCGTTTAACAACCCAGCGGCTGTCACAATAGCGGTGCCGTGTTGGTCATCATGGAAAATCGGCACTTCGCAGCGCTCAATCAGTGCTTGTTCAATTTCAAAGCACTCTGGCGCTTTAATATCTTCTAGGTTCACGCCGCCGAAACTGTCGGCAATATTCGCTACGGTGTTGATGAAGTCTTGCGTGGTGCGGTGTGTCACTTCAATGTCGATGGAATCTAGCCCTGCAAAGCGCTTAAACAACAACGCCTTACCTTCCATGACTGGCTTTGACGCCATCGGCCCCAAGTTGCCCAAGCCTAAAATGGCGGTGCCGTTAGAAATAACCGCCACCATATTGCCTTTCGCGGTGTATTTGTAAACGTCTTCCGGATTTTCAGCAATGGCTCTTACCGGCTCCGCCACACCCGGGCTATAAGCTAACGCGAGATCTTTACTGGTCTCTGCAGGTTTTGTTAGCTCAATACTAATTTTGCCAGGGGTTGGATACGCATGGTAATCCAAGGCTTGTTTACGGAAGTCGGTCATATTGTGGCGCACCTATTTTTTCAAGTTATTCCGAGTATTGTAGTTTGAATCTTGCGAATAAGACATCTTACCTGATAAGGCACGCCATATTAGCTCAAAATAGGTAGGTAAGATTTTAAATTGTTTAAATTGACACCATCGAAATTTTCAATGAAACCGCAGCATTCCTTGTTTTGTGGACACAAAAAAGGCGCCTTCTGGCGCCTTTCTCGTTAATCTGCTTAAAAGGGTCTGAATTAAGACTCTTTCTTGCCACCCAACACGCTGAAACGCTTGTTGAATTTCTCGATACGACCGCCAGTGTCCATAATACGCTGTTTACCAGTGTAGAACGGGTGACACTCTGCACATACGTCCAAGTGCAATTCGCCGCCTTTAGTTGAGTTAGTCACAAAAGAGTGACCACAAGAGCATGATACGTTCAGCTCTTTATATTCTGGGTGGATACCTTGTTTCATGGGGTTACCTCGTTAGGCTGCATCGCCATCCGATCTATTGCCGGACACCATACAAATTACTGTTAAAAAATGTGCTGCTTTTATAAGCAACACGTCAAATTAGGGCGCGAATTATAAGCCGCAAGCGGCTAAAGATCAACTACGATATCGGCTATTAGACATTGGATATTAGTGGGAGGGGCGCACGGGGCTCCTGTTCTGATATCCAATATCTAATAGCTAATATCGATTTTTGGTTTTTTATTCTTGTTTTGTGCATTTTTATTCACTATAATTCGATCAAGTTTTGGCCATAAAGCAATGAGTGATTCGTACCAGTGGAACTTGATAAAAGCATACCATGCGCTGTATTTGGCGCCAGCGGCTATAGCGGCGTTGAATTAGCGTGGCTACTGCATAATCACCCATTCTTTTTGCTTAAACATGCTTATTCTTCTAGCGCACGTGAAGAAGCAGAGCCCCTTGCTGGTTTGTACCCACAAATAGCGGGTCAGCTTGATATTATTCTGCAACCTTGGCACCCGGATTTGTTGCCGCAGCTTGCGCAGCAAGTTCGGGTGGTTTTTTTAGCGCTACCCCATGAAGCGAGTGCTGAACTTGCCCCTGTATTGATCAAAGCTGGGTTGGTTGTATTTGATCTCTCAGGTGCATTTCGGCTTCGCGACCCACAGCAACATCTTCAGGCCTATGCCTTTGAGCAACCCAACATTGGGGTTGATGATATTCCTTATGGCTTAGCCGAATGGACGGTGCTACAGGGCCACGAGCCTTTGGTGGCGGTGCCTGGCTGTTATCCAACGGCAGCGGCACTGGCTTTAAAGCCGTTAATGCACTTGGTGCAAGGCACTCCCCTAATTAATGCGGTAAGCGGTGTGTCGGGTGCGGGCCGTAAAGCAGCTGCGCACACCAGTTTCTGTGAGGTCAGCTTGGCTGCATATGGTGTTGCTACGCACCGGCACCAGCCAGAAATCTGCCAAAGTGTCGGCCGTCCAGTCATTTTCGTTCCGCATTTAGGGAATTTTAAACGGGGCATACTAGCCACGATTTATGCGCCACTAGAAGCCGGTACCACCCAGCAAGATGTCGATTTAGCACTGCAACGCGCATACCACGCGCAGCCATTAGTGCGCTTGTGCCAACAGCCGCCGGCGGTTAACGACGTTGTCGGTACGGCGTTTTGTGATATTCACGCGGTGGTACATAACGGGCATGTCATTTTATGTGTAGCTATCGATAATTTACTGAAAGGCGCAGCGGCCCAAGCTGTGCAACTGGCCAATATGTATTTCGATATGCCAGCCAGCACTGGCCTAACTGGGCGTGGTGGTGTGATATGAGTACGCCATTAGTGATTAAACTTGGTGGCCGCGTGCTACAAAGTCACAGTAACTTAAATGCATTACTAACCATTATTGCGCAATTGGCTAAGCTGCGCCCGTTAGTGCTGGTGCATGGCGGTGGTGATCAAGTTGAAGCCTTACTAGAGCAGTTGGGCCACACTAGCCTGAAGGTCGATGGCCAACGCATTACCCCAGTGGCACAAATGCCGATTGTGGCGGGTGTGCTTGCGGGCGATGTGAATTCGCAACTGGTTGCCGTTGCTCAGCAGCATCAACTTAACGCCGTGGGCTTAACTCTGGCTGCTGGCCACTCCGTACGCTGCGAAGTAGACACCACGCGTGGCGCAGTGGGTATTCCACAACCCAATCAACCAGCACTGCTGCAGTTGTTGCTCGACAAAAATTTCTTACCCATTTTAAGTTCAATTGGCGCTGACGACGCCGGTAATCGCTTAAACGTCAACGCGGACTTAGCCGCGGCTGCTATTGCTCAGCTATTACATGCCGATTTAATTCTACTCACCGACGTGCCCGGCATTTTGGACCAAGACGGTGAGCTTATCGAATCCATTTCTGTTGACCAAGCGCCCGCGCTTATTGCCGACGGCACCGTGCGTGACGGCATGCTGGTCAAGCTAAACGCCGCTGTGCAAGCAGCAACCGCCTCGCGACGAAGTATCGCGGTGGCCGGCTGGCAAGACGCCAAAGCGCTCACCCGCTTAGCAAAGGGTGAAGCAGCCGGAACCCGCATCCGCTTTTAATGGCTAACACAATTTAACACCTCAGTTTTATATGAAAGGTTACCAACACATGAATGATTTATTGGCTATGGGCGACTTGTCCCCGCAGCAAACCAACGACTTATTACAGTTAGCGCACACCATTAAACAGCGCCCAACCGCGTGGGCGAACTATTTGCAAGGCAAAAGCATTGCTCTGTTATTTGAAAAGCCCTCGCTGCGCACCCGTGCTAGCTTTGCGGCAGGTATTAATCGCTTGGGTGGGCACAGCATTTATTTAGATGCGCAAAACCTGATGGGTGAGCGCGAGCCGGCCAGCGATGTCGGTGCCAACTTGGCGCTTTGGCACGACGCTATTGTTGCGCGTGTCTATTCACAAGCAACGTTGAGTGAGCTTGCAGCCGCTTCGGGCAAGCCGGTGGTGAATGCCTTAAGTGACATTTGTCACCCTTGCCAAGCGTTAGCCGATTTACTGACCTTACAAGAGCAGCTCGGCGATTTGTCGCAGGTACACCTTACTTACATAGGCGATGGCAACAATGTATGCCATGCGCTAATGGCCGGCGCCGCGCAAGTCGGTATGCAGTTACAAATAGTCACGCCTGAAGGGTACGCCCCCAATGCAGAGTTGCTAACTGCTGCTCAGAAAGTGGCGGCGCAAACGGGCGGAGCCATTCATGTTGTGCACAACTTAAACGAACTGCAACAAACCGATGCTATTTATACCGACACTTGGTTTTCCATGGGGCAAACGCGCGATAGCAATGACGTGATGCATGACTTTGCTCCGTTTCAAGTGAATAGCGACTTAATGAAGCGCCTTGGTGCCAAGCATTTTATGCATTGTTTACCCGCCTACCGTGGGCGTGAAGTGACAGCAGAAGTTATTGATGGTGCGGGCAGCCTGGTGTTGCAACAAGCCGAGAACCGTTTACACGCACAAAACGCTATTTTAGTGAAATTAATTGAAGGAGCTGCCGCATGAGCGCCGTTAAAAACACCTCTGTGAAAAAAGTTGTACTGGCTTACTCGGGCGGCTTAGACACCTCGGCGATTGTGCCGTGGTTAAAAGAAAACTACGACTGCGAAGTGGTGGCTTTTGTGGCTGATGTTGGCCAAGGTGACGACGAATTAGCTGGGGTTGAAGAAAAAGCGATCGCCTCGGGCGCAAGCAGCTGTTATGTGGTTGACCTAAAAGATAAATTCGCCAGCGAAGTGATCTATCCGACACTTAAAACCGGTGCCATTTATGAGGGCCAATACTTGCTAGGCACGGCGCTTGCGCGGCCAATTATTGCCGAAGCGCAAGTTGCCGTTGCACGCCAAGTGGGTGCCGACGCGGTCGCTCATGGCTGTACCGGTAAAGGCAACGACCAAGTACGCTTTGAGTCGGCGTTTGCTGCGCTAGCCCCTGACTTAAAAGTGATTGCGCCGTGGCGGGAATGGACCATGCGCTCGCGCCCGCAATTATTAGCCTATTTAGCCGAACGCAATGTGCCATGCAGTGCGTCGGCCACCAAAATTTACAGCCGCGATGCCAACCTGTGGCACATTTCAACCGAAGGCGGCGAGCTAGAAGACCCATGGAACGAGCCAACCGAGCAGGTGTGGACATGGACCGTGGCGCCAGAGCACGCGCCAAATACCCCAGAATATTTAAAGTTAACCTTTGCCAACGGTGAGTTAATTCAAATTAATGATACGGACTATCAGCCGGTCGACGCTATTTTACACCTCAATAAAGTAGCGGGTGCCCATGGAGTGGGCCGTCTCGACATGGTTGAGAACCGTCTGGTTGGCATGAAATCGCGCGGTTGTTATGAAACTCCGGCGGGTGCTGTGCTGTATGCCGCGCTGCAAGGGCTCGAAAGTTTGGTGCTCGATCGCACCACACAAGATTACCGTATTCGGTTAGGCAATGAGTTTGCCCAGCTGATGTATGACGGCCGTTGGTTCACGCCGTTGAAAGACGTGATGTTAGCGGCGGCAACCAAAATAGCTGAGCCGTTAACTGGCGACATTATGGTGAAACTTTACAAAGGCCAAGCCACCGTCACTCAGAAGCGCTCGCCTAATAGCTTGTACTCCAATGCCTTTGCGACCTTTGACGAAGACGAAGTCTATAATCAACAGCATGCGGAAGGGTTTATTCGTTTATATAGCTTGGCAAGTCGTATTCGGGCCTTGCATCAACAAGCAGACGACGCGGAGTAACACATGAGCTTATGGGGTGGACGGTTCAGCGAGCCAAGCGCCGCTGAATTTAAACAATTTAACGACTCACTGCGCTTTGACTACGTGTTGGCGCCATTTGATATTCAGGCGTCACAAGCGTGGGCGGGTTCTTTACAGCACGCCGGGCTAATTAATGCCGACGAAAACCAGCAATTACAGCAGGCTTTAAAAGAGCTAGCGAAACGTGTGGCGCAGCAACCTGAGCTGCCGCTACAAACTGACGCCGAAGACATTCACAGCTGGGTAGAAGCCCAGCTGATTGAAGCCATAGGCGCGACCGCGAAAAAGCTTCACACGGGGCGTAGTCGCAACGACTTGGTTGCCACCGACTTGCGTTTGTTTTGTAAGCAGTTTGCACAGCACTTAATTACCGCCAACTTGGCTGCAATCGAGAATTTACTCGCCTTTGCTAGCCAATACAGTGACGCTATGCTGCCTGGCTATACCCACCTACAACGGGCCCAACCCATAGTGGCTGGGCACTGGGCCATGGCCTATGTGAGCATGCTGCAGCGTGATGTGAGCAGACTACGTGAAACCGTGCGTCGCATGGATGTCAGCCCACTGGGTAGCGGTGCCTTGGCCGGTACCACAGCAGCCATTGATCGGGAAGCTTTAGCGCACGAATTAGGCTTTCGTAATGCCTGCGAAAATAGTCTTGATGGGGTCTCCGATCGCGACTTTGTATTGGACTTATTAAATACCGCAAGCACCGGCATGATTCATTTGTCGCGTATTGCCGAAGACGTCATTTTTTACTGCTCGGGCGAGTCTGGCTGCTTTAGCATGAGTGATCGTATTAGCAGTGGTTCGTCGCTCATGCCGCAAAAGAAAAACCCAGATTTATTTGAGTTGCTGCGCGGTAAAACTGGCCGCGTTATTGGCCATCAGCACGCCATGCAATTGACCCTCAAAGGGCTACCGTTGGCTTACAACAAAGACATGCAAGAAGACAAAGAAGGCTTATTTGATGCCTTACACACCTACTTGCAATGCCTACAGATGTTAGCGTTTGCAGTACCTGAACTGCATGTAAATAGTGCGCATGCGGCGCAGCAAGCTGCCCTTGGCTACAGCAATGCCACTGAATTGGCTGATTATTTAGTCAGCAAAGGCGTACCATTTCGTGATGCCCACCATATTACTGGTGAGTTGGTGGTTGTAGCTCAACAGCAAGGCCTTGCACTTGAGCAACTGAGCCTGAGTGCCTACCAACAGGTATGCGCGCTGGTTGCAGACGACGTGTATGCCACCCTTGATTTGCAGTACGGTTTGCAAAAGCGCTCAGCTTTGGGCGGCACCTCGCCAAGCGCAGTAAAAGTTGCTATTAAGCATGCTCAAGACTGGCTGCACGCCGCCGAAGCCGCCAGCAAGCACGTGCGCCAAGCACGCTTAAGCGATGTAGACAAAATATGCGAATTGATTGCCTACTGGGCTGATCAAGGTGAAAACTTGCCACGCGACAAAGCCGATATACTGCAAGCGATTCAAAGCTTCGCGGTAGCTGAAATCAACGATGAGGTAGTAGGCTGTGCCGCGCTTTATGTGTATAGCACCGGCTTAGCCGAAATTCGTAGCTTGGGCTTATTCCCAATTGCGCAAGGCAAAGGTTTAGGCGCAGAACTCGTGGCATTCTTGCTTTGGAAAGCGCGTGAACTGGGTATTAGTCGCACCATTGTCTTAACCCGTGTGCCGGAGTTTTTCGGCAAGCTTAATTTCCGTATTACCTTGAAAGAAAAGCTGCCCGAAAAAGTCATGAAAGACTGTGACTTGTGCCCACGCAAAGATAACTGCGACGAAACCGCGTTAGAATACCTGCTTTAATAACGCGCTAGTCTTCAATGTCTTCCGGAATAGGTAGGCCGCGGCGGGTTAGCTCGTCGCGTACTGCTTGTGGAATACGATTTGGGTTGTCTTTGCGTAAATCGTCGTCGGTTGGCAAGGGTTGGCCGGTGAACGCGTGTAAAAACGCTTCGCACAATAGTTCGCTGTTGGTGGCGTGGCGTAAGTTTTTGATTTGACGACGAGTGCGCTCGTCCGTGAGAACTTTTAGCACGCGGGTAGGAATAGACACCGTGATTTTTTTCACGTGCTCGCTTTTTTTACCGTGTTCCACATACGGATAAATATAATCGCCGTTCCATTCCATACTTCACCTCGTTGTATTCGACTGTTTTCTGTCAAAAACCATGCACAATGTGGTGAATTGTACTGCGCAAATTCGTGCAGTCAACTTTATACGCATAGCTGTCTATACGTCTTTTTGTGCTAACCTTGCGTAATCGTGCTTTATTGGTGGAAAAACGCGCCGTATAATCGATACTTTAGTTATAGCATGGTTAAACACATTCAACCCTTGCCCCACAGGAGAAAGCACACGCATCATGACGGTTGAGGTTCAAGTTACCCCAGAGCAAATTCAGGCTGTTGCCGACACAGTACAAGTTCACAAATTTGGTGGCAGCAGTTTAGCTGATGCGTATTGTTACCGTCGCGTAGCACGTATTGTGACCGAGTATGCTGGCGCGAGCGACTTAGTTGTCGTATCAGCCGCTGGCGATACCACCAACCGTATTTTGGCGATTATTGACGCCAAAAGCGACGACTTAGGTGTGGCTGAAGTACTGCTCAAACAGTTGGAAAAATACCAGCAGGGTTTAATTCTTGAACTACTCAATGGCGACGTGCAGCAGCGTGTTTTGGCGCAATCTCAGCATGACTTTAAACGTTGGTACGCTTGGTTAGCTGGCGAGGAAGAAATTACCCGTCGCCCTGAGCTTTTATCGTACGGCGAATTATGGAGCGCTCGATTGCTGGCAGCATTGCTTGAGCAGCAGGGCGTTACCGCAGACTATATTGATGCCCGCACTTTCTTGGTCGCAGACGACGCGCCAGAGCCGCATATTCGTGTTGCAGTGTCACGTGCTGGTTTACTGAACCGCATTGCACCGCACCCGGGCACCCGCTTTATTGTCACCGGCTTTATTTGTGCGGACCCGCAAGGCAACTCGCTTATTTTAGGCCGTAACGGCAGTGACTACTCGGCAACCCTAGTCGGTAGCCTTATTGATGCCAAGCAAGTCACCATATGGAAAGACGTTGCTGGGGTGTATTCGGCCGATCCGCGTAAAGTTGAGCGCGTGGTTAGCTTACCGACCATTGATTGGCAAGAAGCCGAAGAACTAGCGCGTTTAGGTAGCCCTATTCTTCACCCACGCACCTTTCAACCGGTAAACCGTGAACGCATGGTGATTGCTGTGCGTTCCAGCTTAAAAGTAGAAAACCAACAGACTCGCATTGGCCAATACCAAGATTCCGCACCACAGGGCAAGGTATTAACCTCGCTAACTGACGTGGTGCTATTTCGGGTTGATTTAAGCGACGCCAAGCTGGTTCAACAGTTTGAAGAGCTTGAGCTGGTGCCGTTAATTAGCTGGAACGAAGTAGCCCAGCACCATGCGTACTATGCGTATCACCAAAACCATTTGGACTACTTAGAGCGCTGGTTAGAAGACGTTGATAAAGCTGACCATGTGGTGCAAATGCAAGGCTATTCGATGATTGCCTTGGTGGGGCATCGCATTCAAGAAACCGATCAGTACAGCACCTTTAAAGCAGAACTGAGTGCGCAAAACCTGCGCCGCTTGGCATTTTCGCCTGACAGCACCTCAGTAATTGCCATTTTAGAGCAGAAACTTGATAACCGCTTGCTGAACCGCTTGCACAGCCAGTTATTTAATTACCGCCGCAGCTTGGGCGTATTGGTGGTCGGCCGCGGTAACATTGGCAGTGCGTGGTTGTCGCTATACCGCCGCTTGCGTGAGCGCATCAACGAGCAAATGGATGTGCGTATTATCGGTATTTTGAACTCAACCCGCATGTGGCTTGATTACAATGGGTTAGAACTTGATCACTGGGAAGCCAGTTTCGATAAGTTCGCGCGTCCTTATGAACTCAGCCAGTTGATTCCTGAGCTGCCAAATGCGCCATACGACGAATTGGTCATGCTCGATTTAACCGATGCAGTGCCCGTTGCACAGCTATACCCAAGCTTTTTCGCCAACGGCTTGCATATTATTAGCGCCAACAAGCGCGCTGGTGCTTCGGGTGAGTCACAGTACAACGAAATTCGCACTATTCAACGCGAATATGAGCGTGAGTGGTATTACAACACCACGGTGGGCGCCGGTTTGCCGTTAAATTATGCGCTGAATGACTTACGCAACTCTGGCGACACCATTCGCAGTATTTCAGGTATTTTCTCAGGGACCATGAGCTGGCTGTTCGAGAACTTTAACGCCGAGGTTAAATTCAGCGACTTAGTACGCGAAGCTAAAGCCCGTGGCTTAAGTGAACCAGACCCTCGCGAAGACTTAACCTGCCAAGATATTGTTCGTAAGTTGCTTATTTTGGCCCGTGAAATTGGCTTGAATTTAGACTGGAAAGATATCGATGTTGAAAGCCTGCTGCCTGAGCAACTCGAAGATATTCCACTTGATGAGTTTATGCGTCGCTTGCCAGAGTTAGACGACAGCATGCACGATCTTTATCTAGACGCGCAAAAAACGGGCAAAGTGCCGCGCCTACTAGCTAGTTTTGCCGTACAAGAAGACGACAGTGTGCGTGCGCGGGTCGGTATTGAGTACATACCCGAAGGCGACATGTTGGCGAATTTGATTCCTGGCGAGAATATTTTCGTGATTTACACCGACTGGTATCACGAAATGCCGTTAGTCATCAGCGGCCCAGGCGCGGGTAAAGAAGTTACCGCCGGCGGTGTGCAGTCAGACTTAAACCAGTTGCTTAGTCGCCTAAGCAACCGGCATAGTCGCTAATGATTAGAAAATCGAGTCGTCGTCAGCAAAGATATCTTTGTTTGACGACTTCTGCTCGGCATATTCAGTAGGCGCGGTGCCCGGTAAGAAATACTCAAACCGCGTCGAATAATCATTTTTGCGGCTTAACTTACCCGTAGCCAGGTCAATACGCGCCATCACCAGCCCTGGTGGTACCTGAAACGGCTGAATGTCGGCGTCTTCAAGCGCAGTTTCCATATAGTCGATCCACATTGGCAGTGCGGTTTTAGCCCCGCCTTCAGCGCCGCTGATAGGCTGCTCTTGTTGATCAAGGTTTTCGTTCATGGTGGTGCTACCGAGCGCCCGCTCCAAGTTGTCAAAACCAACCCAAGCGGTGGTCACCAAGCCACTCACGTAACCAGAGAACCAAGTGTCTTTGCTGTCGTTGGTGGTCCCTGTTTTACCGACAATGTTGCGGCCCGCTAGGTCGACAATTTTGTCTGAGCGTTGAATACGCCAAGCAGTACCATTCCAACCCGTGCGGTGCTGCCAACTACCCCCACCCCACACGGCAGACTGCATAGCTTCCGTTATTAAATATGCGTTTTGTTCGGTAATCACCCGCGGCGCTTGAATCACCTCACGGTCACTTTCTTCTTCACACAATTCGCAAGCAACCGCTGGGCGCGCTGTATAAACCACCTCGTCATTGTCATTCACAATTCGGTCAATGAAATATGGGTTGACCAAGTAACCGCCGTTGGCGAATACCGCGTAACCACGCGCAACTTCAAGCGGGGTTTGTGACGATGAACCCAGCGACAACGATTCATTACGCGGTAACTCATCAATTGGAAAACCAAAGCGCGTTAAATACTCAACAGTCGTATCGATACCTAGTGAGCGCATCAGGCGCACTGACACCACGTTTTTAGATTTTGCCAGCGCTTGGCGCACGCGAATCGGTCCTTCATAAACATCCGGCGAGTTTCGTGGCCGCCAAGCGATACCGCTACCAGGGCTCCACTGATTAATTGGCGCGTCGTTCACTAAGGTTGCTAAGGTAAACCCGTTTTCTAACGCCGCCGAATAAATAAACGGCTTCACGTTTGAGCCAATTTGCCGCTCGGCTTGAATGGCTCGGTTAAATTGGCTCATGGCGAAACTATAACCACCCACCGCCGCGGCAATACTGCCATCTTGTGGGCGCAACGAAATAATCGCACCGCTCGGCTCGGGTATTTGTGCTAAGCGCAAACCTTGCTCTGTTGCACGCACGCGAATCAGCTCACCGGGCGCCAATATGTCCCCCGCAGTTTTCGGTGCTGGCCCTTGACGGTCTGCGTGCATGTACGGGCGTGCCCAGGCTAAACCTGACCAAGAAATTTCTCGTGGGCTACCACTTGCGGTTAGCACCAACGCGGCTTGTTCGGTTACCCCTAACACCACGGCCGGAACCGTTAAGCCAATGGCTTCTTGTTTGTTTAGGTAGTCGCGAATGTCATCGTGTTGCCAGGCCTCTTCATTCGGTTGCCACAACACCGCTTCTGCACCACGATACCCGTGGCGTTCGTCGTAAGCATGCAAGTTTAGCTGCACCGCACGCTGCGCAGCCCGCTGTTGCTTGGCGTTAACCGTGGTGTATACCTTGTAGCCAGCGTTGTAGGCAGCTTCTTCGCCGTAGCGAGAAACCATATCGGCGCGTACCATTTCGGCTAAATACGGTGCACTCATGGTCACTTCAGCACCATGTAAACGCGTTTCTATGGGTTCATTAAGGGCCGCTTGATATTGCGCTTGAGTGATAACGTTTTCTGCCAGCATACGCCCTAAGACGACAGCGCGGCGCTCACGTGCACGCTCAGGGTTAGAAATAGGGTTCATGGTGGACGGTGCTTTGGGCAAACCTGCGATCATGGCCATTTGCGCCAAGGTAAGGTCTTTCACGTCTTTGCCGTAATAAACTTGTGCAGCAGCACCGACACCGTGCGCCCGGTGGCCAAAAGTAATTTTGTTGAGATACAACTCGAGTATTTCGTCTTTACTAAGCTCGCGCTCCATGTGCAACGAGATAAACGCTTCTTTTATTTTTCGTGTCCAAGTTTGCTCGAAGCTCAAATAAACATTTCGCGCCAGCTGTTGAGTAATGGTACTACCGCCACCTTGAATTTCACCGGTGGTTAATAGCAATGCAAAGGCGCGCGCCACGCCAATAGGGTCAATGCCGAAGTGATCATAAAAACGCTGGTCTTCGGTGGCTAAGAAAGCGTTGATTAATGGCTGCGGAATCTCCTCTAATTTCAGAGGAATACGACGAATTTCGCCAAACTGCGCAATCAGTTCACCGTCTGATGAGTACACCTGCATTGGCGTTTGTAACCGTACGTCTTTCAATTCAGCTACGGTGGGCAGCTCATCTTGCCAATAGAAGTACAAGCCAACAACTGTGATTGTCCCTAAAACTGTTAGCGCTGCAAAAACTGCCAGCATCCACTTTATAATTTTCAAGAAACCGCCCCTTTTTTTCCTTTCGGCTATACTGTTTTACAGGTTGCGCAAATTACGTTCATATTATAGAAAGATAACAGTAGAAACGTAATGTTTATTTAGATTGTGCAAAGAACTTTGCACAATGCTTACCTTTCTGCTTAATATGAGGTTCGGCATAGAACAATTTTAATAATATAATGCCGGAACACCGGTCCACTTTAGGGGAGCATTATGGGGCTATTTGGTCTGGGAAAAAAGCCAGGTCTAGGAATTGATATCGCTTCGGATGCCGTAAAAGCAATTGAACTTGTTCCAAGCGGCGACACATATGACATTACGCACGTTGCTGAAGTTGCTTTACCGAAGAACTTAATTACCGACGACGAAATTGCTGATATCGAAAAGCTTGCGAAAATGATTACGCAGGTACGTAAGCGTATGGGCAGCACCCGTGTTGCCGTGGCTGCCGTGTCTGGTAACCAAGCTATTTCCAAGCAAGTACCCATGAGTCTTGATCTTGATGATGAAGCCATCGCCGAAAAAATTGAAAGCGAAGCCGAAGCGTTAATCCCGTTCCCTATTAACGAAGTTCGCTACGATTTTGAAAGCTTAGGTGAGCATCAAACGCTACCAGGGCAGCAACGCGTTTTAGTTACCGCAACGCGCACCATCAGTGTCGACAGCCGCGTGCAAGGCCTTGAAGCCGCTGGCTACAAAGTGGCCATCATGGATGTCGACAACCAAGCTATTGCGCGAGCGTGCAGCCATTTGCTACCACACATGCACCCAGAAATTCTTGACAGCAAACTGCCTTATTTAATTTTAGATATTAGTACCAGCGCCATACAGATTATTGTGATTCACCAAGGCGAAGTAGCATTCCATCGCTTTCAGTCGGGCGGGCTGACACAGTTACTTACGGCATTAGACGAAGACGGCAGCATTGACCATGGTGAAATCATGGCAAAACTTCGTTCGGGTGATATTGATGAATTTCCATCGTTAATTATTCAAGACTTCTTGAGTAACCTTTGGAACCAAGTGAGTCGCGGTGTACAAATGTACCAAAGCAACGCCGCGGACAAAGGCTTTTCTTCAATACTCTTGATAAACACTGGCGCAATGTTGCCAATGATTACTGAGGCATTGAGTGAACAGGTTGATTACCCAGTGCATGCACTGAACCCGTTCGAGCATTTTATTCTGCCCAGTAAGTTTTCCCATTTACAAAATCACGGGCCGCGCTTTGTTGAAGCTATTGGCCTGGCGTTACGGAGTTTTGCGACATGGCACATGTAAACCTACTGCCTTGGCGCGAAACGGCGCGCCAAAGGGCTAAAACAAGATTTGGTATTCATGCGGGAATAGCCGTGGCCATTGCAGCGGTCATCTTTGGTGCTGCTTATATGGTCATTGGCGATTACAAGAGCTATCAGCAGCGCCGCAATAACTACCTGCAGTCACAAATTCGTATTCTCGACAGTCAAATTGCGGAAATTAGCTCAATTAACAAGAAAAAAAGCGAGATTTTGAATCGTATCAAGCTTATTCAGGCGCTGCATGAAGACCGCAACACTGCCATTACGATTTTTAACGAGCTAACCGAAAGAACGCCGGACGGTGTTTATTTGCACGCACTAGAAAAGCGCGACATGCAACTCATTATTAGCGGCCGCAGTATTTCTAACAACCGTGTTTCAGAGTTTTTACGCAACTTAAGAGAATCAGCTGTGTTTGAGCAACCTGACCTGCGCAGCGTTGTTTCTGCTGATGCCAAAACACGTGGTCGTAACACTCAAGATGACGGCGACTACGATGCTTTTTCACTGGTGGTCAATATTGTGCCACCGGCTAGCGCGGAGGCACCGAAACAATGAGCATGAACAGCCTACGTGAATTAGACATTAACGAATTGCCATTTTGGCCACGACCGTTTCGTATGGCAGTGTTGGTGATTATTGGTATTGCCGTGTTAGCGGCTGCCTATCACTTTATTTTAGCCGACGAATGGGCGGCCTATAAACGTGAAGTTGCTAACGAAACCACGCTGAAGCAAGACTATGAAACCAAATACGCAACGGCCGTTAATTTGCCGCTATATCGCAAACAGTTAGAGCAACTCAATAGCGACTTAGAAACCTTATTGAGCATGTTGCCTAACGACGACGAAACGCCAAAACTACTTGACGATATTAGTTTGATCGGTACCCGTAGCGGCCTGCGTTTTGACCGCATTGAGTGGCTAAACCCGCAACCCCGCGAGTTTTATACCGCCCTACCCATGCGCATCGAGTTACGTGGCGAATATCATCAAATTGGTGATTTTGTCGGACAAATGTCGAGTCTTGACCGCATTATTAGCGTGAAGAACTTCAAAATGCAGCTGCAAGATAACAGCGGCACCTTAAGCTTATCGGTCAACGCCGAAACCTATCGTCAACAAACCTTGAGGGCAAAACCATGATGCGATTCGTCATTAGTCTTGCCGCTGTAGGTGTGTTAGCGGGCTGTGCGCCAACCGGCCACCAAGATCTCGAACAGTTTACTGCGCAAGTTCAGCAACGCGCCAAGCCGGGTATTAGCCCGCCGCCGCAGCTGCCAGTTCTTGAGCGTATTCAATATACTGGGTCGAATATTCGTAACCCGTTTCAACCAACGCCGTTGCGTGCTGGCCCTGAGCCGGGGGTAGGACAAAACTGTCCACAACCGATGCTGGGTAAACCTGCGGGCAACCTTGAAGGGGTTGCGCTTGACCAACTGTCATTAAGCGGCACCATGCGCTCAAGCGGCCAGCTTGTTGCACTACTGGTGTCTAACGATGGCAAATTATTCCGCGTAGAGCGAGGTGACTTTATTGGCCTAGATAACGGCCGTATCACCTCGATTACCAACCAACAAATTTCGATTCGTGAATGGTTAGCAACTGGCGACGGTTGCTGGCAACAACGTGACGTGTCGTTAACCTTGCTGAACTCGCAAAGGAGCTCGAACTAATGAAGCACTTAATCCGTACCTTTTATTTTCTGTTGTTGATGCCGTTGGCGGTATCCGCAAATGAGCTTCTACGGGTTGAGCAGATTGCGCTGAACAAAGATCGCTTTAATTTAGAAGCGCACTTTTCCAAGCGTGTCGAGTCACCTGTTGTGCAACGTAGCAGCAACCCAAACTTACATGAGTTTTTGCTACTGGGTACCAAGGCAAATATGCCTGATGGGCGGTTAAATCTGAATGACCACCCATTGTTGGACTACGTAGAAATAGAGCACCAACGCGAAGACTTAATGCTTCGCGTGCATACCAAGCAGCCGTTAGAGCACTTAATGAGCCGCTTTGGTGAAGTGATGGTATTGGTGTTTGTTGCCAGTAAAGACGACAAACCTAAAGCCACAGCAGCTACCAATACGGCTAAGCCAGTAGCTGAGAAGCCTGCAACCAAACAACCGGCCAAAGCCAAACAAGAACCGGCAACCAAAACCGTAACGGCAGAAAAACTAGCTGCGCAACAACCTGCTGCTGAGCAACCGCAGCGCGCTGAAGTTCGTACCAAAACACAAACCAAGCCAGTTACTCATGCAACGAAGAGTGCGGTGACCAACATCAACTTCTTCCGTTTATCAAACGATGTCGGCCAGGTAAGCATTGCGCTTAACAAAGACAACGTTGAACACGAAGCTCGCATGAACGGCAACGACCTAGAAGTTATTCTGTATGACACAGAGCTACCTGAAGACTTGCTTTACGTGTTAGATGTGAGCCAGTTTGCGACCCCAGTTGCGTTTGTCGAAACCTTCCGTGATGGGCGTCATAGCCGTATTAAAATTGCCGGCAAAACCAAGTTTAAACATCAGCTTGAGCAAATTGACGGTTACTTGCGCTTGAATTTAATGCCAGCTCCTCAAGCCTCGGCGCAAGAAGCACAAGCAAAATCAAGCCAGAAACCGATTTCACTGAACTTCCAAGATGTTCCCGTGCGTCAACTGCTACAAATTTTGGCCGAAGAGAACAACTTAAACTTGGTCGCCAGTGAGTCAGTCACTGGGAACATTACCTTACGCTTAGAAAACGTTCCTTGGGAGCGAGCTCTGGAAACTATTCTGCGCGTCAAAGGGCTAGATAAGCGCTATGACCAGAATATTCTGATAGTTGCGCCAGCTTCTGAGTTGGCTCAACGTGAAGCAGAACAACTTGAAAGTCAGCAGCGCATGCAAGACCTCGCGCCGCTTGAAAGCTCATACATTCAGATCAATTACGCTAAAGCCGATGAAATTGCGCAAATTCTACGCACTGACAGCTCGGATTTACTATCGTCTCGCGGCGCAGTAACCGTTGATGAGCGTACCAATACCTTGTTAGTGCGTGATACTTCAGAGCAAATTGCCACCGTTAAAGCCATGGTTAATGTGCTTGATGTACCGGTTAAGCAGGTCATTATTGAAGCGCGTATGGTGACTGTACGTGACAACATTAGTGACGAACTTGGTATTCGTTGGGGTGTCACAGAGCCTTCAGTAGATACCTCACAGCCGCTACCTTGGGGGACTGGCACTAGCGTCACTGGCGACTTTAACGTGAATTTACCTATTGCCTCGCCAGCCGCGACCATTGGTTTCCAAGTCGCTAAGTTAGCCGATGGCCGCTTGTTAGACCTTGAGCTGTCAGCACTTGAGCGTGAAAACAAAGGTGAGATTATTGCTAGCCCGCGTATTACCACCGCGAACCAAAAAGAAGCCTATATTGAACAAGGTACCGAAATTCCATATGTTGAAAGTGCCTCATCGGGCGCTACGTCAGTACAGTTCAAAAAGGCTGTTTTAGGCTTAACGGTTACGCCGCAAATTACCCCAGACAACCGAGTTATTTTGGACTTAGTGATCACCCAAAATACCCGTGGTGAAACTGTCAGCACGCCAACCGGCCCTGCGGTTTCAATTGATACGCAAGAAATCAGCACACAGGTGTTGGTGGAAAACGGCGAGACTATTGTTTTGGGTGGTATTTATCAGCAACAAATTTTGAATGACATTTCAAAAGTACCGTTGCTAGGCGATATTCCATACGTAGGCGTACTGTTCCGCACCGACAGTCAGGTGAATGAAAAACGTGAACTATTAATCTTCGTAACGCCACGAATTGTAACGAATACGCCGTAAACCTTGCTTATATAGCTGTGACTTGCGATAATCGCGCATCTTTTTGGTTGGGTAAAGGAAGGTCTTGAGACACTCCGGATTCCGTGAGTCACAGCTAGTTAAATAAGTGAAGTAACACATCAATATGGCTGAAAAACGTAACATTTTCTTAGTTGGCCCTATGGGCGCTGGTAAAAGCACAATTGGGCGGCAACTTGCTCGCCAACTCCACCTCGAATTTTACGACTCTGATACCGAAATCGAACGCCGCACGGGCGCCGATATCGCGTGGGTATTTGAGTTAGAAGGCGAGGAAGGCTTTCGTGCGCGCGAAGAAAAAGTTATTGAAGAACTCACCGAAAACACAGGCATTGTGTTGGCAACAGGCGGCGGCTCAATTCTTAGCAAAGAAAGCCGCAATCGTTTGTCTGCACGTGGCGTGGTGGTTTATTTGCAAACCACTATTGAAAAGCAGCTTGCTCGCACTCAACGTGACAAGCGTCGCCCACTCATTGCAGAAGCGGATAACCCACGCGAAGTACTTGAAAACTTAGCCGAAGCGCGTAATGCTCTGTACGAAGAAATTGCCGACATTGTGGTGCGCACTGACGAGCAAAGCACCAAAGTTGTCATTGACCAAATTATTGAAAAGGTTGGCTTATAACAGCCCGCTATTCACAACGCGGAGGCGTTCATGCAGAAAACCACACAGCAGATTATCGTGGGCCTGGGTGAGCGCAGCTATCCAATTGATATTGGCGCGGGGCTACTTTCCCGCACCCCTCTGTTTGAGCACTTACCCCAGCAAATTTTGCTACTCACCAATACCATGGTTGGCCCGCTTTACGCGGCACGCGTGCGTGAGCAGTTAAGTCAGCACAAGGTTATCGTACACACCATAGATGACGGCGAGCAGGCCAAAAGCCTTGCCAATTATGGTGCCGTCATGGACACCCTTATTCAGCACAATTTTAATCGTGATTGCGCGATCATTGCGCTTGGCGGCGGCGTGGTTGGTGATTTGGCTGGTTTTGTAGCCGCGACATATCAGCGTGGTGTGCGCTTTTATCAAATTCCGACCACCTTACTGGCCCAAGTAGACTCGTCAGTCGGTGGTAAAACAGCGATCAACCACCCTGGTGGCAAAAATATGGTTGGTGCATTCTACCAGCCGCAAGCGGTTCTCATTGACACCAACTGCTTGGCTAGCTTGAACGATCGCGACTACGCCTGTGGATTAGCCGAAGTTGTCAAATACGGCATTATTGCTGATGCCGAGTTTTTCACTTGGCTTGAAGCTCACGTCAACGAACTCAATGCACGCGACAGCGCCGCCTTAACCTATGCCATACAGCGCAGCTGCGAAATAAAAGCTGACATTGTGGCGGCCGACGAGCGGGAACAGTCGGTGCGTGCACTATTAAATTTAGGCCACACGTTTGGGCACGCCATTGAAGCCGCTCATTATGACACCTGGAAACACGGTGAAGCCGTGGCTGCCGGCACCGTGATTGCAGCCGAGCTTATGCATCAACTCGGTGAGTTAAGCGCCGCCGATGTGGTGCGTATTGAAGCCCTATTACAGGCGCTTCAGCTACCGGTACGCGCACCACAAATGCCGTTAGCGCAGTGGCAAGCATTTATGCAACGTGATAAAAAAGTACAAGACGGTACCGTTCGCTTGGTGTTACCAACAGCCATTGGTGCGGCTTGTTTGCGCCCTATGGCCGACTGGCAAGTTATTGGCCAAGCCATTACAGCAATGAGCACAACAAATGATTAAGCAGCGCGCCTTTTTAAAGTGGGCAGGCGGAAAATACAATCTTATTGAGCCAATTACCGCAGTACTGCCGGCAGGCAATAAGCTGATTGAACCATTTGTTGGCGCCGGCTCGGTGTTTTTAAACACCGACTACCCCAAATATTTGCTGAACGACGTAAACCCCGATCTGATTACCTTATTTAAAACCGTGAAACGTCGCCCAAAACGTTTCATTGAAGACGCGCGCAAACTATTTACTCAGGCCAATAATACCGCCGATGCCTATTATGCACTGCGCCAGCAGTTTAACCAAAGCACCGACCCTTACGAGCGTTCGCTGCTGTTTTTGTACCTAAACCGCCATGGCTACAACGGCCTATGCCGCTACAACTTATCAGGGCAGTTCAATGTGCCTTTTGGGCAGTATTTACGGCCTTATTTTCCACAAGCGGAAATTGAGTTTTTTGCGGAAAAAGCCAAACGGGCTACCTTTACCTGTATGAGCTTTGAAAACGTATTTCGGCGCGCCCGCCAAGGCGACGTGGTTTATTGCGATCCGCCCTACGCACCACTGAGCTTAACCGCTAACTTTACCAGTTACGCGTGTGGTGGTTTTGGTATGGATGACCAAACTGAATTGGCACGCCGCGCAGAGAACACGGCGCGAAAACGTGGCATTCCAGTGGTTATTAGCAATCACGACACAGAATTTACACGTTTGTTGTATAAAAAAGCGCAATTAGAAACCCTGCAGGTGTCGCGCTTTATTAGCCCTAAAGGTGACGGTCGCGGCAAAGTTGCCGAACTACTGGCCGTATACGCTCAACGCACTGGCAACGTCGTTACTTTAAATCCTCAGTTACGGAAGCATGTACGATGAACTGGTATTTAAAAAGCTTTGCAGAACTCACAACAACCGAGTTGTACGCAATTTTGCAGCGCCGCGAAGAAGTTTTTGTGGTGGAGCAAACCTGCCCGTATTTAGACGCGGACGGCGCCGATGACAAGGCATTGCACTTGTGGGCAGATAGCGACAAAGAAAGCGTGGTGGCTTACGCACGAATCTTTTTGGGCGAAAGCAGCAACGGATATAGCCGAATTGGTCGAGTACTCACTTCTGAGTCAGTACGTCGCCACGGTTATGGCCGTGAGCTCATGCTGCGGGCCATTGACGTGTGCGAACGCTATACCCCGCAATTACCCATTCGTTTAGGCGCGCAAGTGTATTTGCGAGCCTTTTATGAAAGCTTCGGGTTTACCGCCATTAGCGACGAGTACCTTGAAGACGATATTCCCCATATTGATATGGAACGCCGTTAATGAGCGACACTGGCTTTGTGCTCGAGCAAGGCGACGACGGCTTGCAATTGCGCTGGCTAGAACAGCCCAAAATGTTGCCGCTTCGCATTGATTTTTTAGCCGGTAAAAGTGCTTTTCGGGCGGCGCAAGCGCGCATTAAAGACGAAGCCATTGCCCGCGCCTGTGCGCTACACAAATTAAAAGCCCCTAGTTTATTAGATGCCACGGCCGGCCTTGGGCGCGATGCGTTGGTACTTGCTCAGCTAGGTGCCCATGTTGGGCTGAACGAACGCCACCCCATAGTGCGCCAGCTGTTACAAGACGCATTGCAACGTTTGCACGCCGCCATGCCAGATTGGCAGCAGCGACTATACTTTGTTGATATTTCAGAATTAGCGGCGCTGACCGACGACAGTTTTGATGTGGTTTATTTAGACCCGATGTACCCTAAAGGTGATCGCAAAGCCAAAGCCGCCGTAAAGAAAGACATGCAAATGTTTCAGCAACTTGTTGGCAGCGACGAAGACGCCGACGCCCTGCTAGCACCTGCATTACGTATTGCGCGTCAGCGCGTGGTGGTAAAACGCCCACAACATGCTGACTTTTTAGCCGGTGTAAAACCTCACGCACAAGTGATCAGTAAAAAACACCGCTTTGACCTTTATTTTCCGGAGCAACAACATGATTAAAACGAATGATCGTATTCCTGCTGGCACGTTAACAGCACTTGGTGAAGTGGGCATGCAGCAATTTGACCCAGCCGAGCTATTTGCCAAAGGCACGCATATTTTGTTTGCCGTACCTGGCGCCTTCACGCCTACTTGCTCAGAGAAGCATTTACCTGGCTTTGTTGAGCACGCTGACAAACTGCGCGCCAAAGGCGTACAAACCATTGCATGCGTTGCAGTAAACGATGCGTTTGTGATGAAAGCATGGGGCAAAGCATTAAACGTTGGTGACGCCGTGATGTTATTGGCTGACGGCGATGCGTCATACCACCGCGAGCTTGGCCTGATTAAAGAAACAGGCAGCTTTGGCGGTACCCGTGCCGAGCGTTACGCCATGGTGATTACTGATGGTGTGATTAAACATTTATTTGTTGAAGACGAAAAAACATACGGCGTCAGTAGCGCTGAGCACGTACTTGAAGCGCTGTAAATGTCGCAACAAGCTGTCCATGATGTGATTGTGATTGGGGCCGGCGCTGCCGGCCTTCATTGCGCTGCCACCGCAGCCAAACGCGGCCGACGTGTGGTGGTGCTTGATCACGCCAAGCAAGCAGGTAAAAAAATTCTTATCTCGGGTGGTGGCCGCTGTAACTTTACCAACATGTACGCCAGCCCAGAAAACTACTTGTCAGAAAACCCACATTTTTGTAAGTCAGCCTTAAGCCGTTACACCCAATGGGACTTTATTGGCTTAGTTAACGACTACGGTATTGCGTACCACGAGAAAACTTTAGGCCAGTTATTTTGCGACAACAGCGCCAAAGACATTGTCAATATGTTGATGAAAGAATGCAGTAAACACGGCGCTCATGTGCAGTTACGTACCGAGGTGCTTAGCGTTGACCATACCGCCGATGGCTACGTGGTGAAGACGTCACAAGGGTTGTTGCAGGCCGATAAAGTGGTTGTGGCTTGCGGCGGGTTATCCATGCCGAAACTTGGCGCAACGCCTTTGGGCTACCAGCTTGCTGAGCAGTTTGGCCACCGCATTGTGCCCGTGCGTGCCGGCCTAGTGCCGTTTACCCTGCACGATGCCGACAAACAGCGTTACGCTGAACTTTCCGGCTTGTCGGTGGATGTTGTGGCCAGCAACAATCGCGCCAGCTTTAAAGAGGCCATGTTGTTTACCCACCGTGGTGTTTCTGGGCCATCTATGCTGCAAATATCGTCGTATTGGTACCCTGGTGAAACCGTTGCCGTGAATTTATTGCCGCAAGAAAATGTCTTTGAAAGCTTAACTGCGCTGCGCCAAAGCCGCCCCCGCATGAGCCTACGCACCGCCGTACAAGAGTGGTTTCCAAAACGGCTAGCCCTAACCTTATGCGAGCAATACAATTGGCCCGACAAAAACCTAGCAGACTGCAGTAATGCCCAATTACAGCACGTTGCAGACACCCTGCACCAGTGGCCGCTAAAACCAAATGGCACCGAAGGTTACCGTACCGCAGAAGTAACCCTAGGCGGCGTCGACACCAATCAAATCAGCTCGAAAACCATGGAAAGTCGCCTACAGCCCGGCTTGTATTTCATTGGTGAAGTACTTGACGTAACCGGCTGGCTAGGTGGCTATAACTTTCAATGGGCCTGGAGCAGCGGCTGGGTTTGTGGTGAGAGCGTTTGATACGTTTTAGTTAAGTATGTTCACAATTGGTTACTTTTCCTCGATAGGTCACAAATGAATTATGGTATATCTTGAAGTGACCTTAACATTCTTAATATAGGTGTTATTCACGAGGCTTACCACTGGCCGACTGCTCGTGTTAGATGATGATCATCAAGTTAGCTCAACCATTCGCGAAATGGCACAAGCAGCTGGCTTTACTGCGCAGTCATGCACAGCGGCCGATGAATTTTTTAAACAAGTTCAGCAGTTCGACCCAACCCATATTATTCTCGATTTGGCCATGCCCGGCGCTGACGGTGTCGAGGTCATGCGTCGCTTAGCGCAAGAGCAATGCCACGCGACGCGATGCCAAGCGGCGGTAAATTAACTATTGAAAGCGCCAACGTGCTGTTAGACGAAGACTATGCGCATGCCCATACCGAAGAAACGCCTGGCGAATATATTGTTATTTCCGTGTCCGACACCGGTACGGGGATGGCGTCCGATGTGATTCGCCACGCCTTCGAGCCATTTTTCACCACCAAAGAGCGCGGCAAAGGTAGCGGCCTCGGCTTAAGTATGGTGTATGGCTACGTCAAACAGTCCAATGGGCATATTAAAATTTATTCAGAGTTAGAGCACGGCACGACCATTAAAATTTATTTACCGCGCGTACACGGCACTGCCGAGGCTTTGTTGCAACGTTCACAGCCACAAATTATCGGCGGCCACGAGCGTATTCTCATTGTCGAAGATGACGAATTAGTTCGCCACCATGTAATTCGGCAGTTGCAAGATTTCGGCTACGATATTGTTGCGGTCAGCTCGGCGCATGACGCATTAGAGATGATGAAAAATCAACGGTTTGACTTGCTGTTTACCGATGTGGTGATGCCCGGTATGAACGGCCCGCAATTGGCAGCTGAGGCGCATAAGCTTTATCCAGACATGAAATTACTGTTCACCTCGGGCTATACCGAAAACGCCATTGTTCATCACGGCCGCTTAGACCCCGGCGTGAAGCTATTGAGTAAGCCTTATCGCCGCCAAGACCTAGCGAATAAAATTCGCGAAGCCTTAGACGACTAGTCGGTGGTTTAGTTTGACGGCGCTTGCTCTAGTGCCTCAACCACCACTTTTTCTAAATCGGCGTACTCTACATAGCCCGGAATAATACGGCCACCTATAATCATAGCCGGCGTTCCGTTGAGACCAAAATCACGGAACACTTCATAATTACGCTGAATAATTGTCGGTGTTGCATTCACACTGCGCAACTGCGAGCGAGTTCCCGTGCGACGAGCAATTTGCTCGAGCGATTTTTGGGTATGTAAGCCGCTTTTGGCGTACAGTAACTCATGAACATCCGCGAATTGCTGTGGTTGGTTTTGCCATACGTTCAGCGCATAAGCTGCTGGGTTTAGCTTGCCACCTTCCACTTCAGCTTGGCGTAATGGAATCATAATGTTAATCACTTTGAGTTGATCATATTCGCTAACAAGCTTTTGTAAGTGCGGCTCTAAACGTTTGCAGTAAGGGCAGTCGTAGTCAGTGAATACCACGACTTCAAGAGTGGACTCTTTAGCTCCGAACCAAGGGTGTGTTTCATCATTCTCAAACAACCATGGCCCGTGTTCTGCGCTGCGCTTCTGCGCGGCAGCTTTATTTTCGATATAGCTTTTTAAGCTGTCTAACACACTGGGAATAATTTCAGGGTTTTGTTGCAACAGAGCTTCGATTTCTTGAAGCTGTGAGGCTTGTTCGGGGCTTTTTTGCTGTGCTTGTACCGACGTGGCTACCGCAAAACTTAGACTAATACTCAAAAATACTGACACTAAAAACTTCATAACATCTCCAAAATTAGTGCATTAGGCGCGCCCACTGCAGGCGCAACCATAACCCCACTGGCGTTGATGCACCAGTGGTATATGAAACAATTTCACCATTGGCAATAATGGCAACCGTTGGGGTCGCCACAATTTGCCAACGCTGAGCAAGCATTCCCGTGCTGTCATTCACGGTTTCAAACTGGTAGTCATTGGCGCCTAGGTACTGTGTTAATTGCGCATTGTTTCCCGAACGGATGGCAATGCTAAACACTGGGTAGTCTTCAGCTAGCCAATCTATGGTTGGCGAAACTAGCTCACAAATGGGGCACCAAGTGCCCCAAAAATAAAGCACCACAGGCTGCTCATGGCTACGCTGCAAAATATCCACAGAGGCTTCGGACAATGTAATAACGCTCAGTGGACCGATAGGCCCACTGGGCAAGTTACGCCCGCGCCAAGCGTCTACAGCAAAGCTAATTGCCAGAAACAACACCACGTAAAGTAGTATTTGCTTAATTCGCTTCATGAGTGCCTCGCTGCGGGCCAGCGGCTTGATTAAGTGCCTCTAACACCGCTTGGTCGGTCAAAATAACTGGCAAGATGATGCCTTCCGGCGCGCCAGGCCCATACACCTGGTTAAAAGGCACACCAAAACGTCCGTTTGCCTTCAAAAAATCAGTAATGCGCTGGTTCGGGCGCGTCCAATCACCACGAATGGCCACCACATGCTCTTGTTGCAGCGCACCGGCCACTGGTTGCTGGGTCAACACATTGTATTTGTTGGCTTGGCAAGTCACACACCAGTCGGCGGTCACATCGACAAACACAACTTTGTTCGCCGCTAACGCTTGTGCTATCGCTTGCCCACTTAGTGGTTGCCATTGGGTTTGCTCGGTGTCCACCTCGGTGGCTGCGGCGTTATTTGGCATGATTTGGCTAACTAAAATACTCACCAGCCACAGCGAGGTCAGCATAAGTAGCACTGCGAATACACGATTCACCCATTGCAGCCATGCACCTGGCTTAGGTAGCTTGGTGGCCAGCTTGGGCCATGCTGCCACCAATAACCACGGCAACGCCATGCCCACACCAAGCACCATAAACACCAAAATAAGCGTGAGGTTAGATGCCGCTAACGCAAAGGCGACTGCGGTACCCAGAAACGGGGCGGTACAAGGCGTTGCTAATAAGGTGGCAAACATGCCCTGAACAAAATGCCCAAGCGTTGAGTTATCTCCTCGGCTGGCTACCCATTGTTGCAGCCCATGGGGAAGCTGAATGCGCCATAAGCCGCTCACCGATATTGCAAAAATTGCCGTGACCAACGCCATAAAGCCCACAAAATAAGGATTTTGGAATTGAATTCCCCAGCCAATGGCATGGCCAGTTGCCTTTAACACCATGACCATGGCAGCCAGCAGCACAAACGAGAACACAATGCCCAGCGCTGAGGCGATAAAGTGTTGACGTATGGCGGTTTGCTGCGCTGGGGCGACAATAATAGAACGCAGCTTTAATCCCAAAACAGGCAGCACACAGGGCATAATGTTAAGAATTAAGCCGCCAAGCAAAGCAAACCCAAGAATTACTCCCAAACTAGGCATATTAGGTTTGGCAGTTTGTGGAGTGCTGTGCGCCTGCAGCGAGCCCGCGCTGACCTGACTCGACAGCTCAGCTTGCAGCGTTTGATCGGCTATTGTCACCTGCATTTGGTGGCCAACAAGGTCTGGTTGCTCTAACCAATGAGAAACCGCAAAACGCGCCGTTAAGGTGTTGCCATCAATCTGTTGCGCTAGTTGTTCAATAGCTAAATCAGTGAGCTCTGGATGCAAGCTATCTACAAATAATCGCGGTTGCTGCCACGCTTTTTGCTGCGTAACACTCACTTCAAGCTGCTGCTGTTCGGCTGACCAAACCATGCGCGATACTTGAACAAGCGGGTGATTAACGTGCGGCAGGCGACTCTGGGCCTGTTCAAACACAAACATGTCATCCATGTCGGCGGTTAATTCACTTGGCGTAAAACGTAGCTCTAACGGAAAATCAGAAATCACACAAATATCGGTACAGCTGGCTAGTGTCAGTGTGCCTTTTATGGTGGTTTCTTGCTGCCAGTCGGCTACGTCAATTAGCCAAGGAAAGCTAACATCGCCTTGGTAACCAACGGTTTCAATGCCTTGCACACTAAAACGCTGCGGCACTGCGAACTGCCAACGAATATCTTTCACATTAGTCGACGCGTCTTGCCAAGAGAATTCCGGCGGAACACCACCTTCTCCGGGCGTGCGCCAGTAGGTTTTCCAAGGCTCGGTAAGTTTCACCTGCAGCAAACCATGCACGGTGTTTTCTTTGCTGTCGGTTTTACCTGGCAACAATAAACGAACTTGCACGGCATCGTGCTGTTTTAGCTGCACCCACGAGGTGCTCACCTGTGCTTGAACAGGTAAAAGCATCATCGCAAAAGCGAAAGCCAGTACACGTATTACATTTTGAATGTTCATTAAAAATATCTCATGTGTTTACAACATAACGTATGGACGAAAACTGAAGTTCAGCTCGTCTATTCGTTAAACACACAAAATACGAGGTGGGGTCGGTATCGCCTAAGTGGCGGTGGCGATTGTGCAACTGGTGCGGGAGCCTTCCGCGCGAGCACCAACAATACCAGCACAATAAACAAAGATAAGGCAGCACCGCCATCTAAAATATTCGCATGCGCTTGTTGCAACAAGTGACCAGACGCATCGCAGTCAGCCGCCAAGTGTGTCGCAGCACTTGCATCGGCTTGGTGATGCTGAGCTTGCTGGGTTTTCTGAACCTTCAAAGGACAGCCAGCTAAGCCTAAGTTACTTTGCTGGCTCCAACACAAAAACAGCACGCAAGCTATCGCCATCAGGGCAATATAAGCTCGAAACTGTTGTTGTGTCTGACCTCTAAACATCGTCACCCGCTAGCTCTCGCTAATATCTAATATCGCTTTTGCTTTTCTCTATCCAGCTCCCATACCGCCGTCAACGCGATACTGGCAACCCGTAATAAACTGACTCTCATCAGACGCCAAAAACAACATTAAGTTCGCAACATCTAATGGCTCGCCATAATGCCCCATTGGAATCATTTGTTCAAACTGCGCTTGCGCTTCAGCCGCGCGCCCAGGGCTTAATGCCTCTTCAATGGCTCGCATCATGCGGGTATGAATTGGCGACGGATGTACCGAGTTAACACGTACACCATAAGGTCCAGCTTCTAAAGCTGCTGATTTAGTGAGTCCAACTATCGCATGCTTTGATGCCACATAAGGGCTTAAATTCGCGAAACCATCAAGGCCGGCCACTGATGACATGTTCACAATGCTGCCCGATTTTTGTTTCAGCATGTGTGGTAGCACATACTTCAAACCTAAAAATACGCCACGTAAATTTACCGCAATGACATGATCAAAGTGCTCTGTGGAATGCTCGTGCAACGGTGCGGTCGCTGATTCAATACCGGCATTATTGATAAAAATATCCAGACCATGGAAGTGAGCAAGTGTGGCTTGCACATAGTTCTGCGTCGCAGTTTCGCTAGATACATCGGCTGCAACACTAAACACGCGATCAGGGTGGCCTAGCTCCTGTTCCGCTTGGGCTAAGTCATTTTCGTGCAGGTCAACCAATACAACATTCGCACCTTCACGTAAAAATAGTGCCGCAGTGGCTAAACCTATACCGGCTGCACCACCTGTAATAATGGCTGTTTTATTGTCTAATCGGCTCATTTCGCACCTCCAAAATAGCCAGTGGGGTGCGATTAACTATAGGTTGTTTTATAAACAATGCCGTGATCTGGAATAACTTTCTTCGTTGCGCTGCATTTACCAAAACAACGCAACAATACCAAGCGCAATAAACAACGCTGAGGCCATGTAACGAGCCAAATCAAGTGGCAGTTTTTGCATCAGCTTATTACCCAGTAAAACCACCGGTACATTAGCTAACATCATGCCAATTGTGGTGCCTAACGTGACCAACCAAACGTTAGTGTATTGGGCTCCAAGCACAACCGTTGCAATTTGCGTTTTGTCACCTATTTCAGCTAGGAAAAACAGCACAGTCGTCGCCACAAATGCGCCATATTTGCGCACCGCACCCATGTCATCGTCGTCAGCTTTGTCGGGAATAAGCACCCACAGCCCCACCGCGATAAAACTTGCGGCCACTACGTATGTTGCCGTGTCTTGCGGCAATACGCTGATGATCCAACTACCAAACCAAGCTGACACGAAATGATTTAATACGGTCGCAACAAATATACCAGCAATAATTGACCATTTATGCCGATATCGCGCCGCCAAAAACAGGCTAAGCAATTGTGTTTTATCGCCTATTTCAGCAATTGCGACAGTTAACGTTGAGGTTAAAAATGCGTCCAAAATACAGCTCCCAAATGGTAGGCGCGCATTTTATCGACTCTGGACTAGCCCTGCAAACAATCTGACCAAAACATATGAATGTAGCCTTTACCGTGCCTTTACAAATAAGTATGGAATAACATGCGCCGGCAGCTCGTTATCCAGGTGTCATTACGACAAAACGGAGGAATGTATTATGAATACTGTACTTAAACCGAGTGTTGTTGCTTTATTATTTGCTTTTTCTTCTGCCGGCGCCTATGCCGACACCGTGTCTGCTTCAGTATCTGCTGAAGCACAAGTTTCTGCGTCAATGCAGAGCCAGCAGTCTGCACAGGCCAATTCGCAAAATGGCGAAGCTCAAGCGCAAAGCAATCAAAGCCTTGAGGCCGATGCCAGTGCCAATGCACAAGCGAATGCTAAGGCAGACACTGAGCAAACGGAGCAGCAAGCCGAAGAAGGTATGAATGAAGGTGCTGAGCAGGTATCGACTACTGTCGACTCAGCAACCGAATTAACCTTAGACACGGCGGCCACTGCGCAAAACTCTGCAAATTCAGCAATTGATAGTGCAACTGGCACAGTTGAAGGCGCAGTAGAAGGAACAGTAAGCTCTGCGGTAAATTCTGCAGTGAATGCAACGTCAGAAGCTGCCGTCATCGACAGTGTGAATGACAACGTAGCAGCAACCGTTGAGTCAGCTGTCGAATCAAGTGTTGAGTCAACTGTTCGCAATAGTATCACCGGTGGCATCGGTATCTAATTGTCACCAGGCACACTCAGACAGCCGGCCTTATGGGCGGCTGTCTGCTCACCCGTCTATTTGGAGAAAGGATGATGATTTCACGAAACTTTTCTGCAAAACCATATTCTGCATTTTTGGCGCTGGCATTATTGCCTAGCCTAGCGACACAGGCTACGGAGTCAGCGGAAACATTATCATGGCAAGGTGACCTAGAAGCGGGTTATTTGTACGACAGCAATGTGAATATTCGCGAACTAGACACCACCACAAATAACGCAGACCGTGCTTGGTTGGTTAAAGCATCGTTGGCGGCGAAGTGGAACCCCATACAACCGTTAACGGTGAAAGCTGGAGTTAACCATTCCGATCAGCGGTATGACACCTATGACGATTTTGACCTCGCCATTACCACCATTCATGCTGACCTAAGTTACGATTTTAACTTACTCACGGTTGGCTTAAGCAGCCACCGCGCTGATGCAAAACTGGCCGGTGATAGCTTTATGGACTACACCCAAAACACGCTATACGCATCGCGTTTATGGACAAATCAGTGGTTTACCCGCATTGAATGGCGAGATATTGATAAAACTTTTGCCACCAACAGCGAGCGCAATGCGCAAGCGACGGCCTATAGCGCTGATGTGTATTGGTTTACGCCAAGTGCAAACAGCTTTATCAATATTGGTTACGGTGTGCATGACGAAACCGCCACAAACAACCTGTATAGCTATGACGGCGACGAGTTGCGGGTAAAATGGCAAACCAAGGAAATTATTGGCGAGCAGCAGCATACTTGGCAAATAGCTTGGCAACGCAGCACCCGAGACTATCAGCAGTCGCAGCCAGACTTAACCGCGCCGCGCTACGAGCAACGACAGTCGGTTAGGGCCCAGTGGCAATTGCCGCTGATGGATGCGTTGGCGCTTACACCCCACGTTGAGTATGTGGATAACCAGTCAAATGTCGACGCTGTTGACTATCACGAAACCGTGGCAGGGGTGAACTTAACCTTTAGTTTTTAGTCGCGACAAGGCCGTAGCCAAACTGCGGATCACGGCCTTTTTCACCTAAGTCTTGTGCCATGCGTTGCAGTTGTTGCCGCAGCTGCTGGGCCGATAGCTGCGGCGACTGTGCCCATAAACATGCCGCAGCAGCGGTTACCACCGGTGCTGCCATTGACGTTCCTGTTTCAGGCCCCACAGCACCGTTATGGCGCGTGGTCATAACCCTCACGCCCAACGCAGACAGCTCAATATGGGCACCTTGATTTGCCCATCGATACAACTGGCGCTGCTGGTTCACGGCCGTAACCGCTAACACTTGCTCATATCCTGCAGGGTAAAGCACACCGGCCATCGGCCCGTCATTACCGGCGGCAGCTACCAGCACAATATCGCGCTCAGATAATTTCTCCACCGCCGTTTGTAACAGCGAATTCGCTGGGCCCGTTAGCGACAAATTAATGACTTTCACCTGCTGCTCGGCTAACCAATTCAAAGCCTGCAACAACGGCATCAATGCCGCCCCCTGGTGCAAGTCGCCTTGTCGGTAAAATATTGCCCCGTTGTACAGCTGAGCGTTTGGCGCCAAGCTTTCGAAGTTCTGCTGCTGAGCCACCAATAAACCTGCAACAGCCGTACCATGCGCAACCGGTTGTGTGAGTGCATCGGTCACAAACTCACGTTGCACTAGCTGGCTTTTTGCAAAGCCAGGGTGACTTGTCTCAATGAGGGTGTCGACCATGCCAATTTTAACTGGCGCTTGGCACCAAGTTTTTTGCTGTAAGGCGCTACCTGGCGTAGCGGCCGAATTAGCGGAACTAGCGGCAGTTTGCGCAGCATAAATATAGTGTGGTGTCAGTGTTTGCTGCACCGCGCTTTGTAATTGACTACGACGTGGCTCAGACATTTCTGCAGCAGCGATGACTTGCTGCAATTCGTGTTGCAATGTTTCGCTAGAAAAGCCCTGCTGAGCACGAAAATGGATCACCGTAAAACCTAGCGCTGGTAGTGTTTGTGCGGTCTTTAGTTGTGCTCCTAGCTGTCGCAATATTGCGCTCATATCACTCATTGCCTGTGCATCGATGTGCAGCAGCCATTCGTGTTCAATAGCGCGCGAGCCGTTCGCTAAGCGCACTTCATTAAATGCTAACGTACCGTCCTGATTGGTTACTGCCAACAAGCCATTGACGTCGGGCCGCGCCTGCTGCGTAACACGTTGCAAATCGACCGAATTCATATCGACAATATCGTCAACCACTGTTGTCGATACCCTCTGCTCAACACGACGTGATAGCTGCCCTTGAACTTGGTCGGTCACTCGCTGCTGAATAATGTCATCAACTTGCCGCGTTACCGGCGCAATTTGCCCGTGGGCGCTTGCAATAGCAGTAAAGGCAGCTGCCACTGCCACGAGCTGTGCAATATATGCTAGTTTTAAACGAGACATTATTAACCTCTACTTAGCCTTAACCGTGGCCAGTTACGTGTCGGATACATGTCAGGTAAACGTTTATGCCCCCAGAAAATTCCATAGCCTGTTATTTTTATAAAATATTAGGGAATAAGTTCGACGCTCATTCGTTATCACAATAACACAACCGAATTGACTGCAAGCGAGTTGACCAAATTATGACGAGTAAAGAGTTAAAACAACAGCTTCATGACATTTTGCCGCCTTTGCGGCGCTTTGCTATTTCATTGTGCGGCTCGGTAAGCGACGCCGATGACCTCGTGCAAAGTACCGTAGAGCGCTTGTTAACACGCACCGTGCCCGATGACGTTGAACTCATTGCTTGGGCATTTAAAGTATGTCGCAATATTTGGATTGATGATTATCGTGCTCGTAAAGTTCGTGAAAAAGCCACCCAGCAAGTGGAGTTGCAGCGCCCAGAAAGCGCCGATAACGAAGAGCGTGTTACCCACGCCATGCAGCTTGACGAGGTGAATCAAGCGTTAGCGCAACTGCCCGATGACCAACGTTCCATGATTGCTTTAGTAGCAGTTCAAGGGCTGAGTTATCGCGAAGTGGCCGGCATTCTTGGTGTGCCAACAGGCACTGTTATGAGCCGTTTGGCCCGCGCGCGCAGTAAACTGGCTGAGTATTTTGAAGGGGTATCGGTATGCTCATAAATGACCAAATTTTATCTGCATTTTTAGACGATGAACTGAGTGCCGACGAAGCTGAACAAGTACGCGATTACATTGCAGAACATGACGAGGCGGCGGCCCGGCTTGCACAATTAGCCATGACCGATCAGCGTGTACGCGCTTATGTTGATGACCTAAGCGCAACCCCGATGCCAAGAAAAGTACTTGCGCTACTTGATGACGACGCCGCGAACAAGGTTATTCCGCTGCACTCAAACCGCGGTTTTAAAGGAATTGTACAGCAACATCTTGCGGCAGCAGCGAGTGTGGCATTAATGGTCGGTTTTGGGTTCGGCTATGCCTGGCAAAGCCAGCCAACTAGCTCGCTACAACCGCGAATAGCCGAAGTGCTAGAACAGCAATCAAGCGGTACCAGTTATACCATAGCTGATGGCAAACAATTGCTACCACAGCTAACCTTTACCAATAGTGACGGCGAATTTTGTCGCCAGTACCAGCTACAAGACGAGCAACAGCAAACTGCCGAGGTCGCCATTCAATGTCGCCGAGGCGAGCAATGGCAACTGGTTGCCATGGCTGAAGTTGCCTATACGCAGTCAACCGAATACCGTACAGCCAGCGCTTCACATGCGCTGGACTCGGTGCTTGATCAAATGATGTCAGCGGCGCCGCTTAGTGCAGAGCAAGAACGCGCTCAACTGCGCTCAGCTTGGCAGCTGACACCTAATCGCACTCAAACTGAGGAGCATTAACCATGAAAACGATGAACTTTTTAGCGGTTCTTTTCGCTAGCTTATTTGTCATTGGCTGTAGTTCGCAACCGGACTACCGAGAAGCCGAAGGCAACGGCTATGGATATCAAGCAACCAAGATCACTGACAAACAATACCGTATCAGCTTCAAAGCGCGGGGTTCTGATCAAAACAAAGCCATGGACTATGCTCTGCTGCGTGCAGCCGAGGTGACCAAAGAGAATGGCTACGATTGGTTTGTGGTGACCCACAGAGAAACCTTTGTCGATCGCGAACGTATTAGCCCGCAAAGCAGCATTGGCTACACAAATTCGTCCAATATGGTCACCCGTTGTGGTTTAGTTAGTTGTACCACCACGCATTACCCACGCTCGACCATGAGTGCAGGTATTCATATTGGTGGTAACGAGTCGAGCAATATTCAAACCGTGCTTGAAATACAACTAGGCGCCGGGGTTCAACCAGACTCAGAGCACAGTTTTGAGGCACAAGCTGTGATTGATAATTTAAGCCCGAAAACTGAATAATCTATCGCGATCTACCCCTTGAGAGGGATCTCAAGGGTACTCCATCAGCACAAGGTTAATTTCTAGCCGTAGCGCGTATACTGCATGCATCACTTACTGAATTTGATCTGCATCAGGAAATAGTTATGGCAAATATGACTTCACACATTCATTGTCAAAATTGCAGCATGGCCGCACTGTGTTTGCCTTACCAGCTTGACCAAGAAGGCATGGCTCGCTTAGACACCATTATTCAGCGCCACAAGCCAATTCACAAGCGCGATGTGTTAGTAAACGCCGGTGAGCCTTTAAAATGCTTGTATGCGGTACGCAGCGGCTCATTGAAGTCGTACACTATTGATGACAACGGCGTTGAGCAAATTATCGATTTTCACCTACCTGGTGATGTGATTGGTTTCGACGCCTTAGCCAATAGCCAACATCGTAGCTATACCCAGGCATTAGAAACCGCCATGTTGTGTGAAATTCCAATGAGTTCACTCGACGAGTTAGCTGAACAAATGCCTGGCCTACGTCGGCAAATGTGGCGCTTAATGAGTGGCGAAATTTACAGCAGCAAACAATTGCTCGGCACCTTAAACAACCGTTCCGCTCAGCAACGCTTAGCAAACTTTTTAACCACCCTTGCCGATCGTTTTAAAGAACGCGGGCTGTCCAACCGTTCGTTTCGGTTAACCATGACACGTGCTGATATTGGTAATTATCTTGGCTTGTCGGTAGAAACCATCAGCCGTATTTTGTCTGCGCTGCAAGCCGAGGGCGTTATTGACGTACAAAACAAGCTGGTGAACGTACTTGAGCCAGAACGCTTACGCGAACTGGCTCAGTAACGAGATTACTGGCATCCACCACAGCAGTGGCCGTTACCATGGCCGCTGCTTTTTTGTTCTGGTTGCTTAAACAACACGGCATTTTCAATGGCAATGTGTTGGTGCAAGTCATTCACAAACTCATTAATTCCCTCGTACAACATAATCCAGCTACCACAGGCGTCACGTGGCGCATTACATTGGTTGGTTAACTCTAACAGTTGGGCAACCATTTGCTCATGTTGGTCATGCTCTTCTTCCATCACCGCAATTGGGCCTTTCGGGTAAATATCACCGGCTAACATGGGGAACAGAATTTGCTCTTCTTTCATCATGTGGCTTTCAAGCTCTTGGTACATCGCTTGTAGGTGATCAGACAAGCCTGCTGGGCAGTCGCTATGGTCGTTATGCACGTCTTCAATTTTGCGCGCTAAGTTAATGAGATCAGGTAACTGGGCACGGTGTTTCTCATGAAAATGCTCAACCATAAACTCGGTTAAGGCTTTTTTCGGCATCGCTTGATAAACCGCTAACGCTTCGGCATGAACTGTTTGTGTGGTCATGGGTAGTCTCCTTCAATAGACTCACATTAAGAGTGAAATTGGTTGCTATACACCCACTAGCTACTGCAATTTAGATGCCAAAACTACCCACTTTGATTTATATCGAGTTTTTCTTAGCAATGGTAAATTACACCCATGTTTTTCGGGTCATTCAGGCCCAAATAGGGTTGTTTATACCATGCATGATGTGACGTTATTAGAAACCTTAATCGCCGATTTAGTGACCGATTTACCAGCGGTTATTCGCTTAGAAAAAGTGGTGAAAACCCTGCGCACGCACTTTCATTGCGGTGCTGTGGTTATTCTTAAACATGATCAAGACATGTTGCGCCCAATTGCCAGTGTCGGCCTTGCCCGAGAAGCTTTAGGCCGACGTTTTTTGGTGTCGCAACACCCTCGCTTGGCGTGCATTATAGGTAGCCGTGAAACGGTGCGCTTTGAACCTGACAGCCCTTTAGCGGACCCCTACGATGGGCTGATTGAAGACAGTCCTGACGGTCACTTGGCGGTACATGACTGCATGGGTATAAGCTTGCATATTGAAGGCAAAATTTGGGGCGTACTCACGCTTGACGCGCTGACACCAGGAACCTTTGATGAGCAAACCATGCAAGCCTTGCAACGCGCAAGTCTGCTGGTTGAAGCGGCCATTCGTATGGGCTTGATTGAACAAAATATTCGCGCGCTGCGCAATAACCGCCGCGACGGTGAATACTCACTGACTAGCAATGGCGCCGATACACAAGACATCATTGGCCATAGCGCTGCATTAATGACGGTATTGCAAGAACTTGAGGTGGTTGCCGGCTCAGACTTACCGGTGCTTTTACTCGGCGAAACGGGCGTTGGTAAAGAGCTGTTCGCGCGCCACTTGCATCGATTGTCGCCGCGCAATAAGCAGCCTCTGGTTTATGTGAACTGTGCGGCTCTGCCTGAAACTTTGGCCGAGAGTGAACTCTTTGGTCACACGCGCGGTGCTTACTCTGGTGCCACCCATGAACGCGCAGGCCGTTTTGATAGCGCCGACGGCGGCACCATTTTCTTGGACGAAGTGGGCGAATTGCCGTTATCTATTCAGGCCAAGCTGTTACGGGTGCTGCAGAATGGCGAAATTCAACGCTTAGGTAGCGATAAATCGCATCAAGTGAATGTACGCATTGTTGCGGCCACCAACCGCGACTTGAAACAGCAAATTAAAAACGGTGATTTTCGCGCAGATTTATACCATCGGTTATCGGTGTATCCATTGCCGATACCTCCACTGCGCGACCGAGACGACGATATTGCAGTACTAGCCGGACACTTTCTTGAGCTGAACCGAGCTAGGCTTGGGGTACGGGCATTACGGCTTTCGCCAGCGGCTGAACAAGCACTACGCAGTTATGACTGGCCGGGCAACGTACGCGAACTTGAGCACACCATTAGCCGAGCAGCCATTAAAGCGCTAAGTTTAGGCGCGCGCCGCGATGATATTGTTAGCATTGACGCAAACTTACTTGATTTACCGGGTGTCGCGGCTGACTCGCAAGCCATGCAGCAAGTAGCGGGTAACGTAGTGAATTCTAGCCTTAGCGACAGTGGCTCATTGAACCTAAAACATGCGGTGCAAACCGTGCAGCGCGAGCTTATACAAAAAGCACTGCAACAGTCAGACTATAAATGGACACAAGCAGCCCGTATACTTGACCTTGATCCAAGCAACTTACACAAATTAGCCAGCCGACTTGGCTTAAAATAGGCACAGGGGTTTCAGTTACGTATGACCGTGATTTTGCGCATTGTGGTGTGGCGAACTGTTGCCATTTTGGCGCTTGTGTTGGGCGTCATTGGCCTGATGCTACCCATTATGCCAACGGTTCCGTTTTTACTGGTTGCAGCTTGGGCTGGTGGTAAAGGCTGGCCGGCACTGGAAGCCAAACTATTGTCGCACCCGAAATATGGCCCGCAAATTATTGCTTGGCGCAAATACGGCGTGGTGAAGCGTCAGCCAAAACTCATTGCCAGCATTATGATGGGTGGCAGCTCAATCATGTTAGCGTTTAGCCCCGTGCATTTGGCGCTAAAACTCAGCGTTATCGGCATTATGGCCACCGTTGCCGTTTGGCTTTGGTTGCGCCCCGAGCAAGCTCCTAAGCATGCCAATGAGGCGGCAACCAAGCCAAGTGACTCGCCCAATTAGCCTGGGCGGCCGTCTGGGCGAGGGGTGGTTAAAATGGGCAAGTAAACCACCACGTATATGGCGTAAGCTAAAATCCATGCTGCCGCACCTATGGCGTACCATGGCAAGCTGAACTCAGGCAGTAACCAAACAAATACCACACGTGTTAGCGCCGCAGTAAACACCAACAAAAATGCCACGGACATAATCGCTTTTGGCTGCAGTGGCCGGCCACTGTGGCCTAACGATACTCGCGCAATCATGGCTAAAATCATATTCCCCATAGCGCCAGCAGTGAGTGCATGAATGGCCACCGAGTTACTCACATCAAAACCTAACTCGCGCAATGCAAATAACGCCAAGCCAACGGGAATAAACAGATAAGCAATGTGCAGCGACCACAACAATGGCACGCTTAAGGTAATCCAGATACGCCAGCGCAAGCAGCGAATTGCCAATGACACGGCACAAATACCATAAATGGCCGCCATCACTTCGTTCGGCAGCTGGGCACTAAATAAGGTAATATTCAGTACAAAAATCAACCACAAGCTACCTAGTGCAATGCGGTCTAGCCACTCAATAGGCTCGGCCTTCTTGGTCATAGTGCCGTTGGCGGTAAACATGGGTAGCACGCGGCCACCAACAATGGCCATGAGTAAGGTAACTAGCCAAACTGCATTTTGACTACCGAGTTGCTGCAAGTCGAAACGGTTTTCTACTAAACCGTAGTGCATCAGCGCGTTACAGAACGTGAGCAAAAATAGTACCGGCACAAAGAACAAGTTACGCTGTTGCTTCACTTTAATAAGCGGCACAGCCAATAAAATCGCAGCGAGCGGCAAAAACAATAAGTCCACAGCGGCAACTAACCAAACCGGTAAGTGCGCACCAAACAAAAATGCTAAGCGGCCCAAAATCCACACCGTGGTTAAAATACCTAAAGCACGGCCATGGGTCGCTCTTAGGCCGGTCCAGTTTTGCACGGCGGTCAGCAAAAAGCCCACCACAATAGCGGCCACAAAACCAAAAATCATTTCATGGCTGTGCCACACCAACACGTTGCCATACACGGGTAAAGTAATGGTACCGGCAAGCGCTAGAATCCATAGCAACATGGCTAGTGCGCTAAAGCTTGCACCCAGCAAAAACATAGGGCGAAACGCTTGGCGTAACAACGGCCACATTTTTTGTTCTACTTGTAAGTCAGTAATTTGTAGCATGGGTATTCCTCTTTTGTTTTCGCGCCATTAGTCGAGTTGCTGCACAAGGCCCGCGAGGGCTAGCCAATAACCATTGCTGTCATTTTTGGCCAGCTGCTGCGGGTGATCACCCTGGCTGTTAGCACGAAACTTTTCTAACCAGTCAAAGGTTCCAGTTAACTGTGGGCTTAAGCGTACCACATCGACCAAGCCTTGCATGTTAGGTAGTTGATTGACCAAGTTATAACGGGTGCCAGATTGAGTTTGAATACCATTGAGCACAAACACTTGGGTGCCGTCTTGGCTGGTTACTTCGCGCCCCTCGGGGTACTTAATGCAACAAAGTTCGCATTGATCTTTGGCGCGGTTTTCTGAGCGCGCGGTAAAGCATCGCCCTGACCACGCTAGCGGCATATGGCCTAACGCAAAGACTTCAACTTCAAAACAATCGCGTACGTCTTTCACCATGGGCTGGGCCAATAGTTTGGCTAACCATTCACGAGAAAGCTCTACCGGCATAACCCAGCGGCTCATGCCCATACTCATTAATTTGCGCAACGTGTGTTGGTTGTAGCAATTAATGGCCGCACCTGCGACAAAAGGCACCTGATGCTCCTGCAAATAAGGAATTGCGCCAACGTCGTTTGCCTCGACAATAAAGTCGCCGTTGTCACAGTACTTGCGCAGTTCGCGTAGCTCTGAAGGCGCCTCAAGTAAGGTCATGGTCGACAAACACACCTGTTTGCCGGCTTCACGTAACATGTGCGCAATACGCATGTAGTCATCAAATTTCAGCTCGCGCCGCTTACTACAAACGGTTTCGCCCAAATAAACGATATCCACAGATGAGTCTGCAGCCTGTTGATAAAAGTTTTCGACCACTTGCTTCGGCCAAAAATACTGAATGGCTCCTAGAGAAAATTTCATATCAGTTCCCAATTATTTCCATTTCCGGTGGTAGGCACCTAGCGTGGTTTGGCTGCCCTCAGATAAGCCAGCAAGTACATGGTCCCATTGCTGCTGTACTTCAAAGTTGTCCGGCTTGCTCATGACCGAGTCAATGGCTTGGCGCCAAACCTGAGTAATTTGTGCGACATAAGCTGGGCTGCGTTGGCGACCTTCAATTTTGAGCGACGCAATGCCCTCTTTGTAAAGCTCGGGCAGCAAGCTTAAGGTGTTTAAGCTGGTCGGCTCTTCGAGCGCGTGGTAGGTGTCTTCACCAACCGTAAAGCGCCCCTTGCATAAGGTTGGGTAGCCGGCGGTTTCATTCGGTGCAAAACGGTCTATCAATATGTTGTTCAAGCGCGACTCGAGGGTGCCGTCATCGGCTTCGTCCCAGCGCACAAACTTGGCCGGCGAGCATGCACCTGCGGTGTTCGGTGACTCGCCTGTCATGTATGAACTTAAGTAGCAGCGCCCCTCGGCCATAATGCACAAGCTACCGAAAGCAAATACTTCAAGGTCCATATCCGTGGTGCGTGCAATTGAGCGTACTTGGTTCATAGACAGCACGCGCGGCAACACCACGCGCTTCACGCCAAACTGCTTATAAAACTCAATGGCAGCGGCGTTAGTTGCTGAGGCTTGTACCGACAAATGTACTTCCACTTTCGGATAACGCTCAGCCGCGTAGGCCAGTACCGCCATGTCGGCTAAAATAAGCACATCGGCACCGGCTTTCACGGCCATATCAACCGCGCGTCGCCAATGTTCAAACGTATCGGCATGGGCAAAGGTATTAATTGCCACGTGCAATTTCTTACCGTGCTGGTGCACATAGCGCGCAGCCTCGGTTAAACCGGCTTGATCTAAATTTAGGCCAGCAAAGTGACGCGCATTGGTTTCATCTTTCAATCCGACATAAACGGCATCGGCACCATGTTCAATGGCGGCTTTTAGGGCGGGCATACTGCCTGCTGGGCACAGAAGTTCCATAATTATTGATCCCGTCGATAAACATGCATTCGTAATGAGCATTATAATCTTCTGAGAATTTTACGGGACATTAATGGACGGCAACTTATGGTTATCCCCAAAGTGGTAGACAACTGGTCACGGGTTATTAGCGGCCTTGGCGTTATGGCGCGAGTAACACCAAAACCCATTTTAGAACAATTACTTACCCTGTCTTTGAATCAGCTTTTGCAGGCCGAAATTAAGCAGCAGCGCTTTGCTTTTTTGCCAAAACAATGGGTACGTATTGAGGTGCCCGACCTAGCCTTTAATTTTTCAGTAACCCTCACTGAACAAGGGCGTTTGCGGGCTTCGTTAGCACCACAACCCGCCGCAGTAACCATGCGTGGTAACAGTGCATCGTTAGTGTTAATGATTAGTGGCAAGGTAGACCCAGACACCTTGTTTTTCCGGCGTAAGCTGATGATCACAGGCAATACAGAGCTTGGCTTAGAGGTCAAAAATTTGCTCGACACCATTGAGCTTGAGGGGCGTTTACCAAAGTCATTATTTCGCTTTACCCAAGCCACTGCCGACGCCATTGTTGCAAGGCCAGAACTGAGGTAATTGCTACATAAAAACGTACCTAAAAGTCGTGCCAAAAACGCAGGGTTATACCCCTTCAGATGTATCAATTTTCTGATCTGCATCATATAAACTGCACTCAGAAATTCACAGGTAAGGGGTACACCCCCACGAGGTACGACAATGACTAGCAGCGCAAATCAAATTGTTTGGAGCCAAGAGCTCATCGACAAGTACAACATTAACGGGCCGCGTTATACGTCGTACCCAACCGCCTTGGCGTTGCACAATAAGTTTCCGCTAAGCACCATGGAGCAAACCCTAGCCAGCGCACCAGATGAACTCAGCCTGTACATTCACTTACCGTTTTGTATCAAGCTTTGTTATTACTGTGGTTGTAACAAGGTCATTACGCGCCACCAACACAAAGCCGATATTTACTTAGATTACTTAGCCAAAGAAATGGCAATGTACAAAGCTCTGCTAGGCAAGCGCAAGTTTGAGTCAGTGCACATGGGCGGCGGTACGCCGACGTTTTTAAGTGAGACCCAATTGTCGCGCCTCATGGACTTGTTGCACGAACATTTTGAATTCACTCACGATGCCGAATGGTCAATTGAAATTGACCCACGCAGCTGCAGTGATGACAAGCTACGCCACTTGCGCCAGCTTGGTTTTGATCGTGTAAGTTATGGCGTACAAGATTTTGACACCAAGGTGCAAATTGCCATTAATCGCGTGCAAGACACCGACATGATCAAGCACCAAATTGCGTTAAGCAAAGAGCTCGGCTTTCGCTCAATCAACCTCGATCTTATTTACGGATTACCGTATCAGCGGCCTGAAACCTTTGCCGCTTCAATTGACCAAGTGATTGAGCTAAACCCCGACCGTGTGTCACTGTTTAGCTATGCGCACTTGCCGTCACGCTTTGCGGGGCAGCGTAAAATTGACGAATCAAGTTTGCCAACGGCGCCAATTAAACTGGAATTATTGCAGCTAGGTATTACTAAATTTACTGCTGCTGGTTATCAGTTTATTGGCATGGACCACTTCGCCAAAACCGACGACACCTTGGCGCAAGCACAGCAGCGTGGCGAGCTTCAACGCAATTTCCAAGGCTATACCACCTCGGGCCAAGACGCCTTGCTCGGTATTGGTGCGTCATCGATTAGCCAAATAGACGGCGTACTTTGGCAGAACGTGAAAGAATTACCTTCGTATTACAAAGCCATTGATAGCGGCACCTTGCCGATTGTGAAGGGTTTTGAATTAAACGGCGACGACAAATTGCGGGCGGCCTTAATTTCGCAAGTGATCTGTCACTTCGACCTCGATATTCAGGCCTTTGCAAACGACTGGAACATGGAAGACTTCTGGACATACTTTGCCGATGCCAAGCGCAAACTGGCGCCATTTGTTGAAGATGGCTTGGTAGAACTTAATGACAACAGCTTAAAAGTGACCACCTTGGGCCGTTTGTGGGTGCGCAGTATTTGTGCCTGCTTTGATGCCTACTTAGATGACGCGGCAACAGCGCCGCGCTACTCCAAAGTGGTGTAGCGCAGCGCTTATTTTCGCTGAAAACCTCTGCTGAAGCAGGCCTTACTTGCCTGCTTTAGCTGCCTGCTTTAGCTGCCTGCTTTAACTGCTTGCTTTAGCTGGCCTGTTTCAGTGCGTTCGCTTGGGCGCGAGCACCGGCAATACTGGTGTCTTGCTGTTTACGGTGATAATGGCGTACTTGATGCTCTTTACGGCGGCCTTGGCTAAACGAGCTCACCCGCTTTAAGTAACCAATCACACGCGTGCCATAGTCCACATCCGCTGAACCACACGATGAACACGCGCACAGCGTACGCTTGTCGATATGCTCGCAGTCGTTACAGATGGTAATTTTCACATTGATGCAGAAGTAGTTACAGCCGGTAGTGGCAGCAATGTTGAGCATGGATAAATAACCGTCTTCGGTGAGCTTCTCATCAAGGTTCAAATGCAGTGCTGAACCACCATCTAAGAACTCAATCAACTCGTTGCCGTGCATCACGAATTTATCTAGCGAGTTGGTGTTTTCGTCTTCTACCACGTAAAAATAAGAGTTGTAGCAGTCGCGTGGTACAAAATAGCCGTCTTCGCGGTCCCACTTGGCGTTTTTAACACCTAAATTCTCAGCCGGCACGAATTCGGTATTAAACATGTAGCCGTATTCTTGTTTGGCGCGTTTGTTTGCGTCGTAAATCACTTTCAAATGGCGTTGTACAAATTCAATGTAATCGCGATTATTGCTCGCTGTTAGCCCTTGTGACTCGGCCGCTTCAACCATGCCGTTAATACCGATGGTTAAAAACTGCTTGTCGAGCGAAATAAAACCAGCGTCGTACACTGTTAGCAAACCAGCTTCTTTGTATTCTTCCATAATGCGGCGGTAAGCCACCTGGTACTTATGAATTTTCTCAATTTCGGTGTTCAAGTCGCGGCCGTCTTGCACCAAACGGTTCATGTTAATGGTGATGACGTTGATAGATCCGGTCGCCACGCCGCCCGCACCTAGCGTATACGAGAAGGTGTTGTCGGCAATTTCACTCCGTAAACGGCAGCATGATGCTAACGAGTCAGCATTTGGCGACAGATACACAAAGAACGAGTTGCCGTCCGCTAATTCATGGGCAATATGGCGCGCAAACTCTTGGTCTTTGCACTGGCCGTTGTCGGTTAACATCGCTACGGTGACCACCGGGAACGTTAAGATAGTTTTCTTGCGCTCTTCGTTAAACCAGTGCAAGAAGAAGTCTTGCAATTTGCTAACCGAGTCCCAGCTGCTTTTTGAAAAGTCTGGGAACACAAAGTCGCCAAACATGCTGTCAAAATAATGCTGGTCATACACAGAAATATTCCAGAATACGCTCTGGTAGCCACGTGCAGCAGCAGGTTGGTTTAATGCATACACCACATGTTGCAAATGGTTTTCAATTTCGTGGCGATGGGTTTCTAGGTAGTTATCACCATAGTCGCGACGCGCAAAATGGTCGAAGTACGCTAAAAACTCCACCGTCGCTACTGCGCCAGCGAACTGCGAGCTCACGGCAAAGACAAAGTTCACAAAGGTACCGCAGAAGCTTTCAAGGTGCTTCGGTGCTTTTGACTCGCCACCAAGTTTAGTTAAACCGTCACGCAAAAACGGATACATGGTTACCGACACGCAGTAGGGCTTCAAGCTAGTTTCGTCATGGACGTAAATTTCGTGATCTTCAATTTGGCGAATATATTCTTGGCCTAAATCGGCACCAAACAGCTCACTAATTTTGGTACTCACTTGTTTGCGGTTTACCTGCACAAAAAAGTCTTTCATGAGTTCTGCTTCAAGTGTCGCAATATTCTTCTGCGTCACATTGGCGTTAGCGTCCATTTTCGAACCATCGGCCGCGTTTTGGGCCGACACATACTGGTTAATGAATTCCATTTTCGCGTTAACTTGATCTGGGTGTAAGCGCAACATAAGTGTTCTCCTTGATTATTATTTATAGTTCCGGTTTCGCGCACGGCATTAGCCTCTTGCATTAAGAAACAAACCGGCAATTCAATAGCTGCTGATTGCGTAAGTCATAAAACTTCTGGTTGGTGGTGGGGCTATCAAGGCCACCAAGATCCGCAATCCAAGGCCCCGTTTTGAGGTACGTCAATTGTTCTTTAATTGCCAAAGACACATCGTCGTAGCCAGTGTATAAACAGGTATTAAGCCCAGCTTCTCGGGCTTGTTTCAGGTGGGCGATGAGCGCTTCTGGTTGCCATTCGCCGCCTAGAAACAATACGCAGGTAATCAGGTTGCGATACTGTGCCAAACGCGTTGTGAAATAGTCGGAAGTAAGCGCCTCACCACTTCCAACTGGCCAACTATCAACGCTGTGGCAGCCCTTGCATCCCACTGGACAGCCGGTGATGGTGTAGGCAAGGGACACTTCACCCGGAACCTCTTGAAACACCACTTGTTCAGCACTGTATCGCAACATGAAATACCTATATATTGTGTGTGGTTATTAATTTAACACCATATCTTGTGTTTCAGCATAGTCTCCACACACGAACATGCATTGATCTAGATCAATAAAAACTACCTACAATGGGTATACCCCCAATGCACCTCTGCATTACCCCTTCAGCGCAATTTTCTATAGACGCCCTACATGCGATTCTTGTACCCGGGTAATTTCTACCGACGTGGTGTATTTCACCGCAGAAGAACTGGGTTGAATTAACCCACAAAAATGAATTTTCCGTGGGTTTTCAGTCAGGTAAAAACTGGCACGGAGCTTGCTAAAGAGACGGGGTGAGCGTTTTGCTTGCGCACCAATTAGCGAAAGAAAACGCAATCTTGATTAAAGGGAGAATCAACTCATGCAACAACATCAACAGCCGGAGGTGCCAAATGGCCGGTTATAAAAAGTTATGGTGGATACTAATTGCCATTTTGGCGATCACCTTTGGTGTCCTAGGTTATTTCGGTAAAGAAGTTTACCGTGTCGCTCCGCCGATTCCTGATCAAGTGGTGACCGAGTCTGGTCAAGTACTGATGACGGAAGAGACAATTTTAGATGGTCAAACCGCTTGGCAATCTGTCGGTGGTATGCAATTAGGTTCAATTTGGGGCCACGGTGCATATCAAGCACCAGACTGGACTGCTGACTGGTTACACCGCGAGCTTTTAGCGTGGTTGGAAATTAGTGCACAAAACCAGTATGGCCAAAGCTATGAAAGCTTATCGCCTGCTGAGCAAAACGGCCTGCAATTTGCGCTAAAAGAAGAATATCGCACCTCATCACAATACGATGCCGAAACCGATACCTTGACTGTAAGCGCTGTTCGTGCAGAAGCCATGGCGCAAACCGCTGAGTACTACAGCCGTTTGTTTAGTGATGATATTTCACTACGCAGCACTCGCGAAAACTACGCCATGAAAGAGAATACATTACCCAGCGCAGAACGCCGCGAAGTCATGACTCAGTTCTTCTTCTGGACCGCGTGGGCCGCAGCTACTGAACGCCCTGATAGCGACGTAACTTATACGAACAACTGGCCGCATGAGCCATTAATTGATAACAAACCAAGTACAGAAAACCTGATTTGGTCATTGGTGTCTATTATTCTGTTAATTGCCGGTGTTGGTGGCTTGATCTGGGCTTGGGCATTCTTGCGTGATCACGACGAAGAAGAACCTGCAGCGCCAGCAAAAGACCCTATCAGCTTGGTTAACTTAACGCCTTCACAAAAAGCATTGGGCAAATACCTATTCTTGGTCATGGCCCTGTTTATTGTGCAAATTTTCTTGGGTGGTTTCACTGCTCACTATACCGTTGAAGGCCAAACTTTCTATGGCATCAACGTGTCTGAGTGGTTCCCGTACTCTCTCGTACGTACCTGGCACATACAGGCCGCACTATTCTGGATTGCCACCGGCTTCTTAGCTGCGGGCTTATTCTTAGCGCCAATCATTAATGGCGGTAAAGATCCGAAATTCCAGAAACTTGGTGTTGATATCTTGTTCTGGGCCTTGGTGGTTGTTGTTGCCGGCTCGTTTATTGGTAACTACTTAGCTATTGCGCAAATCATGCCTGAAAACCTAAGCTTCTGGTTAGGTCACCAAGGTTATGAGTACGTCGACCTTGGTCGCTTGTGGCAAATTGGTAAGTTCTTAGGCATCGTGTTCTGGTTAGGCTTAATGTTGCGCGGCGTTGTGGGCGCGTTCAAACAGCCTGGCGACAAGAACTTGTTAGCCTTGTTAACCGCTTCAGTGGTTGCTATTGGCCTATTTTATGGCGCTGGCTTCTTCTATGGCGAACGCACTCACATTTCTATCATGGAATACTGGCGCTGGTGGATTGTTCACCTGTGGGTAGAAGGCTTCTTTGAAGTATTCGCAACCGCAGCATTGGCATTCATCTTCCACAGCATGGGCTTAGTGTCTCGCCGTATGGCTACTGCTGCTTCATTAGCATCAGCGTCACTATTCATGTTGGGTGGCGTACCTGGTACTTTCCACCACTTGTACTTCTCAGGTACTACTACACCAATTATGGCGGTAGGCGCGACTTTCTCTGCGCTTGAGGTTGTACCTTTAGTTGTACTTGGCTACGAAGCTTGGGAAAACTGGAGCCTGCAACGCAAAGCAGAGTGGATGCAACGCATTAAGTGGCCATTATTGTGCTTCGTTGCGGTAGCGTTCTGGAACTTCTTGGGTGCCGGCGTATTGGGCTTCATGATCAACCCACCAATTGCGCTGTACTACATTCAAGGCTTGAACACTACACCGACTCACGCTCACGCAGCACTGTTTGGGGTGTACGGTTTCCTAGCTATCGGTTTCGTATTATTAATCTTGCGCTATATTCGTCCGAACTTCGCGTTCAACGACAAGATTATGAAAACTGGTTTCTGGTGGTTAAACATCGGCCTATGCCTCATGTTGTTCACTAGCTTGTTACCTGTTGGCTTTATCCAGTTCTTTGCTTCAGCCTCTGAAGGCTTGTGGTATGCACGTAGCGAAGAGTTCATGCAACAGCCGTTGCTACAGAGCTTACGCTGGATTCGTACCGTAGGTGACGTGGTATTCATTATCGGTGGTTTAGCCGTTGCTTATCAGGTTGTTATTGGCCTGTGGGGCAAACAGCAAAACGCTGAATTAGATGCCAAACCGGTAACAGTTAAATAACTGTACGTGACATAACACACGTTAAAAAATGTTGTTGACCGTGGAAACCCCACGGTGGTGTTAGCCCGAGGCCTCCCAACCGCCTCGGGCTTTTTTTATGAACGTTTAAGCCTATAACAATATTCACTAACCTGCGAATCGCCATTCAGCGTAAAGCCCGAATTGGGGCACAGTGCATCTACGGTAAACATCGGGCTGTACGCGCTCATAACCTCTTGCTCAGAAATAGAAAATGGTGGGCCTTTCCAATAGTTCTCGGGGTACTCCACAGTAACGAGCAGGCCATGACTATGTTGCGGTAAAATTTTCAAAAGATGTTCGACATAAGCCGTGCGCATGGTTGGGGGTAACGCCACCATTGCGGCACGGTCGTACCAAACGTTTACGCCTTGCAAAGGCTTGGCTGTTAGTTCAAAAAAGTCACCTTGATATAAGGTAATGCCCGGCGCTCGGTAAGCTTGGAAAGGGCCTTCTTGATGCACACTAGGCGTGAGGTTTTGCTCAGCAAAAAATTCTTCAATAGCCGACTGGTTCAGTTCGATTCCGAGTACTTGATAACCCTGTTCAAGCAGCCATTTCATATCCAACGACTTACCACACAGCGGCACAAAAACCGTTGAGCCCGGCTCGGCTGCGGCCTTGAAATGCTGAGTTAACAACGGGTGCACATCGTTACGATGAAAGCCAATTTCTCGATTCTTCCACCGCTCGTGCCAAAATTCATGCTCCATGGCGTACTCCTTAATTCGCACATCGAATGATTTGGCTGTAAACTATACAGCTATCGACTAAAAACCACCAAGCCCGTAGCCTTGGTGCTCTTGAAAAAGGCTTTATGAATAAATTTTCTATTGTCACACGTATCGGTATTGCACTAAGTGCGATGGTTGCACTAACCATTTTGACACTTTTAGCGTCTTATTGGCTTTCGGAAAAAGCTGACCACGATGCGCTGGCCATTAACGTGGCCGGCTCGTTGCGTTATCAGGCGTACCAATACAGTTGGCACGTTATGCATTCGCCTGAGCAGGCGCCTGCGGTGGCACAAGCCCTACAAGACAGCTGGAACCACAGTGTTTTTAATCGCTTTGAACACGAGCAAAGCGAACTCACGGCGTTATACCAAAATACTCAAGCCGACTGGTTAGCGTTCCAACAGCGCGTTGAGCAAGGCGTTATACCAGCAAACAACCTGATGGTCGAAATTCAGCCACAAATTGACCAAATCAACACCTTCGTGAGTGCGATTCAACAAGATGCCGAACAGCGCATTCGCTCTATTCGCTCTATTCAAGTATTGAGCTTATTTACCAGTATTGGTTTGGCGTTTGTTATTTTTTACTGGCTGCGTACCCGCGTTCGCTATCCGCTCGAAGTGCTCACGCAAGCAGCGCGCCGCATTGGGCAAGGTGACTTTACCGCGCGAGTTAAGCACCCGATGAAAGATGAGTTGGGTGTGTTGGCAAGCACCTTGAACAAAATGAACGAAGCCATTGGCTTTATGTACGGCAACTTAGAAAAGCGCGTTGATGAGCAAACGCGTGCTATTCAACAGTCGAACGTGCGCTTGCAGTTTTTGTACGACACCGCGCGCATGATCATTGAGCACTCGCCGGGTTATCACGACTTTACGGAAATAGTAAACGGCTTGAAGGTTGCCTCTGAAGTTGACGATATTGAGCTGTGCTTAATTACCGAAGCTGGCAATAAGCCTTATTTACAAGTACAGCCTGTGGGCGCACCAGAAGACCCTTGCGAAGGGGTTGATTGCAGCCAATGTGTGAATGCCGGCGGCGGGGTTTCGGTACAAGACGGCCAACGTATTTATCGCTTCACCATTGAGCGCGAAGACCACAACTATGGTGTAGTGGTCGCGCGCTGCCCAGTGTCTGAGCAGATCAGCGATTGGCAACAGCAGTTAATACAGTCGGTGGCTGACCAGTTAGCTGTGGCGCTAAGTTTGAAGCAAGAGGAAGAACAAGTACGCCGCTTAGCACTTATTCAAGAGCGTACGGTTATCGCCCGTGAACTCCATGACTCGTTGGCGCAGGCACTGTCTTACTTGAAGATTCAGGTGACGCGGCTGAATAAAGCCATTGAAAAAGATAATCGCGAAGTGATTGAAGACGTTGCCGAAGAGCTGAAAGAAGGCCTTAACGCAGCCTACCGTCAGCTACGCGAATTATTAACCACGTTCCGTTTGAAAGTTGACGGCGCCGGCTTGCTGCATGCTTTGCAAACCACGATTCGCCAATTTAGCGAGCAGTCTAACATTGCGTTTCGCTTGGACTATCAGTTAGAAAGCACACCGTTAGTGCCGCATGAAGAAATTCATTTGCTGCAAATAATTCGTGAAGCTTGCCAGAACGCCATTCACCACAGCCAAGGCTCTGACGTGGTGGTGCAGCTGTCGCAAGACGCGGAAAACGGCATTCATTTGAGTATTGAAGATAACGGCGTCGGTATTCCAGAAAATGCTGAGAAGCTAAACCACTACGGCCTTGCGATTATGCAAGAACGCAGCCGCCACTTGGGTGGCAATATTCGTATTGAGCGTCGTGCCAAGGGTGGTACCGGCGTGTATTTCGAATTTACCCCGCAATATATACTTGAACGACAAAGCGAGCCACACCCCGCCTAGTCACGATTATGGGTTATAAAATTCGGCGCGGTTACGCAAGTACATGTAGCTGACCAGCACCGCGCAAACCACATAAAAAACGGCGAACACAAACAGCGCATAGGCCGGTGTTTGGGTGGTGCTGTTCACATACCAAAGGGTTGGAATATAAGCCGCGCCAGCGGTTGCAATGGTGGTTAGCCAACGCAGTGCCAACGGCAGCTGATCAAGCGGAAGTACCACACTGACGCTACGGAAAATTGCGCTACTTGCTGCGCCGGTGGCAATAAAAATAACCAAGAAAACCAATAAATACCCCAAAAACCACTGCTCTGGCAACGGGCTATTCATGGCATTGTAGGTAATGACGCCAGCCGCTACACAGCTCAGCGCTAACACAATGGCACACCACAGCGTTACTTTTGCACCGCCAAATAAGTCAGCTAACCAACCGCCAAAAGGTCTTGCTAAAACACCTAACAGCGGCCCTATCCAGGCGTAGGTTAGCGCGCTTGGCGAATAAGTGGTGCTAAAAGTTTGCAGGCTTAGCGGAAAGGTAATGGTAAAACCAATAAACGAACCAAATGCCATGACGTATAGTAACGTCATAAGCCAGGTGTGTTTATTGCGCAAAATAGCGGCGTAATGAGCGCGGTTAGTTGCGCTACCTAGTGGCGCTTGTGGTGCTTTGCTTGGACGTGCAAGCTGCCAAGTAACGGTGGCTAGAATAATGGCAGCAATGGTTAACCATCCACTGTTGCCAAGCCACAGCTTAGCACCTGGCGCAATAACACCGACAATATCGCCACTACCGTGCACAGTGGTCCACGACGCGCCACTTGCCATACCAAATAAGTCAATCGTGGTTAAATACGGCAAGGCCGCTTGGGCAATGACAATGCCAATACCTGCCACACCAGCGTTAACAGCTAAGGTCCAGCCAATGCCGCTGGTATCGACTTTTTCACTTCGAGTAAACGCAATGAATTGAGCGCCACCTAAACCATACGCGGCAGCTAGCCACTGCAATTCGGCGTACGAGAGTGGTGGATTGGTGAATACCCAAATGGTCATGCCGGCCGGTATAACTAATGCGGCGGTTGTTAAGTAAATAAAACGCGCCTGCATAGCGCGTTCGCCTAGCCAAAAGAACACGAAGTGCCATATGGTGGCGCTTAATCCTGAAATAGCGAGAAGTCGGTACAATTGCGCAAACGTGAACCCAGCATCAACGGTAAATAGTTGCACCACCAGCACACTTAAGCTCATCCACAGCGCCATGCCAACAATCAAATTGATTGCTGTTGGTTTATCGACCGTTGATGATACCCGTACCGTGTTCACACGCCACTCCTTCAGATTTCTCAGTGAGTAAACTATGCGTGATCTGGCGCAAGACAACAATTCAGCGAGAGTGATAATCGGCAACGCAGAATGAGCAGCCAAAACTACCCCAAATGAGGTAGTTTGCGCTAAGCTGTACCCTAAACAACGACATTGTGTAAGAATACAGCGCAATAGATACTGAGATACCTCAAAGAATACGTAAGAAAACAAGAATAAGGAGCACGACATGTCGGACAGCCCAGCTAGCATTATGCTTGTGGACGACCACCCGCTTTTGCGCAAAGGCCTTAAACAACTGATTTCGCTGGAAGACGGTCTTGAAGTTGTTGCCGAATGCAGCAACGGTGCCGATGCATTGGTCAAAGCTGAAGAGCTTGACCCCGATTTAATTATTCTAGACCTGAACATGCAAGGCATGGATGGCTTAGAAACCTTAAAGCGTATGCGCGATAACGGTGTGACCTCGCGTATTGTCATGCTCACAGTGTCTGATGCCGACGAAGACGTGGTTACTGCCATTACCAACGGCGCCGATGGTTACCTGTTAAAAGACATGGACCCAGAAATGCTGCTGGAGCAAATTTCGCGTGCTATTGAAGGTAAAATGGTACTCAGCGAGGCCATTACAGAAGTTCTGGCAACCGCATTGCGCCGCCCTTCTGCGCCAACTAAGAGCAAGTTAGACGGCTTAACCAACCGCGAACGTGAAATTTTGGAATTAATTGCCAAAGGCATGAGCAACAAGGTTATTGCCCGTGAACTGGATATTTCCGACGGCACCGTGAAAGTGCACGTTAAGCACTTATTGAAAAAGCTAGGCTTGCGCTCTCGCGTTGAAGCTGCGGTTTGGATGGTCAACCAAGACCAATAGAGTTATTGATTCGCATCAAGGCTTTCCATGAAGAAACGGCCCACACTGTTGGGTCGTTTTTTTATGTTCATTGGGGGCCATCATGCAATTAGGCGCACTTCTCACTCAAGCCTTGCGCAATCAAGGCGTACAGGAATTGTTTGGAATTCCGGGTGACTTTATATTGCCATTGCTGCAACAGCTGCAAGAGCAACCCGATGCCCTGCCATTTTACTATATGACCCATGAACCTGCGGTTGTCTACGCCGCCGACGCGGCCGCACGAGCGGCCAATCGCCCCACGGCGGTAGCACTTACTTATGGCGCGGGCGCTCTGAATGGTGTGAACGCCGTTGCGCAAGCCTATGAAGAATACGTGCCATTGATTATTCTGGCTGGGTATCCGAGCCAAAAAGAAATCAACAGTGGTCTGCAGATTCACCATCAAGCAAAAACTGTCGACTCGCAACGCGCAATCTTTAGTGAAATTACCTGTGCACAGGTACGTTTAGACACCCCAGACACGGCTATAGAAAATATCAATTTTGCACTACAAATGTGTCGGCAAAAATCTCGCCCGGTGATTATCGAAATACCTCGCGATGCGAGCACCTTTAACTTGCCGACGATGCCCAAAGCAAGCGTGGAATTTGCCAATCCACCCATTCAAGAATACGCCTATCAGCGCTTAGCAAGCGCATTAACCACCGCGCGCCGACCGGCTATTTTAAGCGGCATTAATGTGCGCCGAAGTGGCGCTCAAAGAGCGCTAGAGCGCTTTGCAGAGCAGTTTAATATTCCGGTAGTAACTACCTTGCTTGGGCGTGCGACAGTCAGCCCATCGCACAGTTGTTATGCCGGCGTATTTTGCGGCGACACGCAAACTCGAGCTAGCCAGTTACTGTATGAAGCTGATCTGATTATTGCATTTGGTGTGGTTTATACCGACAGTAACTTTAGTGCGCACCGCGAGCTCATAAACGCCGCACATTTTTACCGAATTGATTTCCCGACTCAGTCGCTCAAAGCATGGTGCGCGCGTTTAGCTAGCGAGCCTTTACCGTTATTTGAAACACGCGATATATCGCCAATGGCGGTTTTACCATCAAACGAATTTAATGCCGATAGTGTTGTGCAAGTCATGCACCAACAGCTGTCTCAACAGCGCGCACTCGTGCCGCTGATTAGCGATGTGGGTGATTGCCTGTTCGCCTCGCTGCAAGCTAGCCCAACCGACTTTCTGGCGCCAGCCTATTACGCCTCTATGGGTTATTCCGTACCCGCTGCGTTAGGGGTGTTTGTCGCCACGCGCCGGCGCCCCATTATTTTAGTTGGCGACGGTGCATTTTTGATGACCGGCCTCGAACTCGGTCATTGTTTACGCTATGGCTGCAAACCCATTGTGGTGCTTTTGAACAATCACAAATGGGACATGATTGCGGCTTTTGCCCCAACGTTGAAATGCACAGCATTGCAGCAGTGGCATTACCCTGAGCTTGCCAAAGCAATGGGTATTGAAAGCCTGCGCGCACATAACGCAGAAGGCTTTTCAGAAAGCTTCGCCAAAGCTTGGGCCGACCATGATAACGCCTACTTAATTGATGTTTGGTTACCGGAAAACAGTCGCACCCGACGTTTGAGTGACTTCGCAGAAACCTTGACCACGATCAATAAAAGCGGTGTCAGCAAGGTATAAAATACCCACCATTTTTCGCTTACCCGCTTGTAGGTTTTATGCAGTTTCCAGCACCTGAATTATTGAGTCCCGCCGGCAGTTTAAAAGCCATGCGTCTTGCCTTTGCTTATGGCGCCGACGCCGTTTATGCCGGCCAACCACGCTATAGCTTGCGCGTTCGTAACAACGAATTTGATATACCACGCTTGAAGCAAGGTATCGACGAGGCTCATGCGCTGGGCAAAAAGCTTTACGTGGTGGTGAACATTGCGCCGCATAACGCCAAACTAGTGCGTTTTGTTGAAGACATGGCGCCGGTTGTGGCGCTCAAGCCCGATGCGCTGATTGTGTCTGACCCCGGCATTGTTATGCTGCTGCGTGAGCACTACCCTGAGCAGACTTTGCATTTAAGCGTGCAGGCCAACACCGTGAATTGGGCTGCCGTGAAGTTTTGGCAGCAGCAGGGCATTGAGCGGGTTATTTTATCGCGCGAATTAGAAGTGCGTGAAATTGCAGAAATTCGTCAGCACTGCCCAGACATGGAGCTTGAAGTGTTTGTGCATGGTGCTCTGTGCATGGCTTATTCAGGCCGCTGCTTGCTGTCTGGCTATTTCAATAAGCGAGACCCCAACCAAGGCGCCTGCACCAATTCGTGCCGCTGGCCTTATCAAGTTCACGACGCTGAAGAAGACGCCGTAGGCCAGTTCAACCCCATTGACACACCGGTACTGCTAACCGAGCCGCAACGCCCAGGCGAATACATGTTCATGGACGAAGACCTGCACGGTACCTACATTATGAATTCCAAAGACTTACGCGGTATTGAGCACGTTGACGCCTTAGCGAAAATGGGCGTACATTCGTTAAAAATTGAAGGCCGTACCAAGTCTCCTTATTACGTGGCCCGCACGGCTCAAATTTATCGCCAAGCCATTGATGACGCCGTGGCCGGAAAACCATTCAACCGCAAGCTGTTGACCGAACTTGAAGGTATGGCTAATCGCGGTTTTACCGAAGGCTTTTTGCGCCGCCATGTACCGAGCGACACGCAAAACTACGAAACGAGCCACAGCCTCGGCGAACAACTACTCGTTGGTGAAGTACTCAGTGTTGACGGCGCAAACGCAATCGTCGACGTGAAGAACGCCTTCGCGGTGGGCGACACTCTTATTCTGATGAAGCCTTCTGGCAATATCACTTTCACCCTACAAGCCATGGCCGACGACAAAGGTGAGCGCTTAGCACGTGCTGCCGGTGCCGGCCGTCAGGTTGGCGTTCGTTTGCCCGAAGCTTTGAATGACCATGACGCCAGCTTTGCCATGCTCATCAAGCTGTCTATTGTAGCGCCACAACAAGTTATTCCGGTGATCGATAAAAATGTGGAGGTAAAAAATGCCTGTGCTGATTGAAAGTGATTGCATTAACTGCGACATGTGCGTACCCGAATGCCCAAACGACGCCATTTCGATGGGCAAAGAGCACTACGTGGTGGATGTGAACAAATGCACCGAGTGCGAAGGCTTCTACGACGAACCCGCCTGTATCCCCGTGTGCCCCATTGAATGCATGGTACTCGTACCGAGTTAGAGAATTTGTATTGCAGCACTTGTGGCCGGCTGACTTTGTGCTAACATCTGTTAGCACAAAGTGCATTATTTTACACAAGGACAGCTCTCAATGGATACTCGCATTCAGTTTCGCGTTGATGAAGAAACCAAACGACTTGCCCAGTTGCGCGCCGAAAGTCAGGGGCGTACCTTAAGTGATGCCTGCCGCGAGTTGGCCGAAAAGCTTGCGCTTGAACAGCGCCTCGCAAACGAACAAGATGCATGGCTAACCGAGCAGGTAAACTCAGCATTCGCCAAAGTAGCGAATGGCAAAACTCACTTCATAGCTCACGCCGACGCTGCAGCGCACATGCAGGCGTTTAAAAAACAGCTAAAACAAAAGGATTAACCATGATCTTCTGGGAAGCGGATGCCCTTAATGATCGTGAGAACTTATATAAATTTCTCTACGACTTTAACCCCTTGGTGGCTGATAAAGCTGACGACCTACTGGTTAGCCGTATTGAGCTACTTGCCCAACATCCAGAATTAGGCCTGAGTCGCAGCGGAATGCCCGGCCGGCTTTTGATTATTCCCGATATTTCCCTAGTCGTGTCTTACTATATAAACGGCGATGACATTTATTTATTGCGCGTTTTACACCACAAACAAAACCGACCCTGATGTTGATATAAGCTAAGGTAATTCGTGGCTGCGCTGCTGACATAGGTTGCGCAGCCATTCGAGCGCTGGTTGGCCAGATTTTGAGCGAGGATAAGCTAGCCCGATTGTTCGTTGCAAGGTGATGTTGTCCAGTGGCCGCAGCACCACATCTTGGCGTTCACGCAGTACCTCAAAGTCGGGCACCAAGGCTGCGCCCACGCCAGCTGAGACAAGGCCAAGAGCATATTCAATAGTGTGAATATCGGCGCGAATGTCTGGCTGAATACCGTTTCGAATTAACTCAGGATAAAACTGGGACCATGCGTCACACGGGGTTCGCTTAATGAGCGCCAGCCCATCAAAATCTTCCAATTGCAGATATTGTTTGAGGGCCAACGGGTGACCAGCCGGCAGCGCAATCAAAAAATGATCGGTCCATATCGGCAGAAACTGTTCACCGGCTTTTAGCATTTTGGGGGTAACAATACGCGCGTCAGAGTCATCCTCCGGCTCCACCAAGTGCAGCTCTAAACCTTCCACCCCAGCACTGAACTCGCGCAACAATTGGCTCATACGTTCCACCCCCAGCGCGCGAATTAACCCCAAACGAAACTGTACCCGCTTGACGCTTTGCCGAAACGACGACCGCAACGACTGCATTTGGCTGAGCATACGTCCAGCATGACCGTACAGTCGCTCGCCATCTTCGGTAGCAGTCACCCCGCGTGACTGCCGCGAAAACAACGCTACACCAAGCTCGTCCTCCAGTTGCTGCAAGGCTTTCGACAAGCTTGGCTGTGCCACATTACAAGCCCGCGCAGCAGCGCTAATACTGCCGTTTTCATACACGGCGACAAAATAATTGAGTTGGCGCAAATCCATAGTTAAAGGCTATACCTGATGTAGTTTTTATATGATTTAACTTTACAACAAACAGGAGTAAAGTGAAGAAAAACAAGTGCGATATTAGCTAATTGATATTGGATATTAGCGGGGAGTCTGTTTGGCTTTTATCTAATATCTAATATCCAATAGCTAATATCGATGTTGAATTTAACAGAGGATTTACCATGGCTCGTTTTCCGTTTGACTGGCAAGACCCATTCCAATTTTCCAACATGCTCACCGAAGAAGAGCGCATGATTCGCGATACCGCCCATCAGTATTGCCAAGAAAAGCTGATGCCGCGCGTGTTAACCGCAAACCGCGAAGAGCGTTTTGATCGTGAGATTATGAACGAGTTAGGTGAGCTGGGTTTATTGGGTGCCACGTTGCCGGAAAAATATGGCTGTGCAGAAGTGAATTACGTGTGTTACGGCCTTATTGCCCGTGAAGTTGAGCGTGTTGATAGCGGTTATCGCAGCGCCATGAGTGTGCAGTCGAGTTTGGTGATGCACCCGATTTATGCCTACGGCACTGAAGAGCAACGCATGAAGTACCTGCCGAAGTTAGCAAGCGGCGAGTGGGTTGGTTGTTTTGGCTTAACCGAACCGGATGCGGGTTCTGACCCTGCAAGCATGCGCACCACGGCGAAAAAAGTTGACGGCGGCTATGTGCTCAAAGGCACCAAGATGTGGATCACAAACTCGCCTATCGCTGATGTATTCGTGGTTTGGGCCAAACTAGACGGTGAAATTCGTGGCTTTGTATTGGAAAAAGGCATGAAAGGTTTATCTGCGCCGAAAATTGAGGGTAAATTCTCACTTCGCGCGTCGATTACCGGCGAAATTGTGATGGACAACGTGGAAGTACCGGAAGATGCGTTGTTGCCAAATGTGAGCGGCCTGAAAGGCCCATTTGGTTGCCTTAACAAAGCGCGTTACGGCATTGCATGGGGCGCCTTGGGTGCCGCAGAGTTTTGTTGGCATGCGGCGCGTCAGTACACCTTAGATCGCCATCAGTTCAACCGCCCGTTAGCGGCAACCCAGCTCATTCAAAAGAAACTGGCTGATATGCAAACCGACATTAGCATAGGCTTACTGAGCTGCTTGCAAGCGGGCCGTTTAATGGACTTAGACCAACTGCCACCAGAAACTATCTCGCTCATTAAACGCAACTCATGCGGTAAAGCGCTCGATATCGCTCGTGTGGCACGTGACATGCACGGCGGCAACGGTATTGCTGATGAGTATCATGTCATTCGCCATGTGATGAACCTAGAAGCCGTGAATACCTACGAAGGGACTCACGACGTTCACGCGCTGATTTTGGGCCGTGCACAAACTGGTTTGCAAGCGTTCGGCTAAACTCATTCGGTCGCAGGAGGTTTCCCTATGGCTGCAGCAATGCACCCGTGGCTGGGCGAGTTTATCCAGCGTATTGACGACCGTCGCTTACCGCCGGCACATGCTGCCGGTGGTGTATTAAGCGACGCTGATTTATTCGATTTATTTGAGTCGCAGTTACACAGCCGCCTACTTGATTTGCAGTCACGTTTGATGCAGGCCGCTGGCCAAAGTTTTTACACCATTGGCAGTGCAGGCCATGAAGGCAACGCAGCAGTAGCAAAGGCTTTGCGCGTTACTGACCCGGCGTTCTTGCATTATCGAAGCGGGGCGTTTTTTATTCAGCGCGCGAAACAGGCACCAGGCTCAACCCCGCTGTATGACATGATGCTTAGCTTTGCCGCCTCGGCCGATGAACCCATTGCCGGCGGGCGCCACAAAGTACTCGGCAGCTTGCATTTAAATGTACCGCCGCAAACCAGCACCATTGCCTCGCATGTTCCCAAAGCCATGGGCGCCGCGTTTGCTATTGGCTTATCGAAACGCTTGAACCACCAGGGTACCTGGCCGCACGACGCTATTACTGTGTGCAGCTTTGGTGACGCTTCAGCCAACCACTCTACGGCACTGGGCGCGATAAATTCGGCCAGTTGGGCGGCGTATCAGCAAATTCCAATGCCTCTGTTGTTAGTCTGCGAAGACAACGGCTTGGGTATTTCCACCCATACACCAAAAGGCTGGATTCAACAGCAGTTAAGCCAGCGCCCTTCGTTAAAGTATTTCTTTGCCGATGGCAGTAATTTAGCGGAAACCTACTTAGTCGCGCGCGAGGCGGCCGACTACGTGCGGCAAAAACGTAAGCCAGCGGTACTTCATTTACGTACTGTGCGCTTGTTTGGTCATGCCGGTGCTGACGCCGAAGTGGCGTATCGTAGTAAGCAAGAAATTGCCCTTGATAGCGAGCGTGATCCGCTACTACATAGCTGTGCTGCGTTAATCAGCCGGGGGTTATTCGACCACCAGCAATTAATTGATTACGTACAACAGCAGCAACAGCGTATAGCACGCATTGCCACACAGGCATCGCAGCAGCCGAAATTAGAAAGCGCTGAACAGGTGATGGCATCTATTGTGCCGCCGGCTCGCCAAGGCCAACTGCCGAAGCCCGTTGACGGTGAGCAACGCACCAATTTATTCAAATGGGACAAGCACAACGCCGGCAAGCCTCAACATTTGGCCAAGCTGATTAACTTGGCGCTGCATGACCTGATGGCGCAACATCAAAACATTGTTATGTGTGGCGAAGATATTGCCAAAAAAGGCGGTGTGTACCATGTCACGCAGCACCTCATGGAAGCTTTTGGCCCCAACCGCGTATTGAATACCGTGCTAGATGAGCAAAGTATTTTGGGGCTAGCTATTGGCATGGCTCAGCAAGGTTTTATTGCCATGCCGGAAATTCAATTTTTGGCCTATGTGCATAACGCAGAAGATCAAATACGCGGCGAAGCGGCAACCCTGTCATTTTTCTCCAATGGCCAATACACCAACCCTATGGTCATTCGTATAGCTGGGCTTGCCTATCAGCGTGGGTTTGGCGGTCACTTTCACAATGACAACTCATTTGCAGTGTTTCGTGATATTCCAGGCATTGTATTATTGTGCCCATCGAATGGTCGCGATGGCGCGCTATTAATGCGTCAAGCGGTTGAATTAGCCGCTCGCGAGCAGCGCGTGGTGGTTATGCTTGAGCCTATTGCATTGTATATGACCCGCGACTTGCACCAAGAAGGTGACGGCGGTTGGTTAAGCGAATATCCAGATCCACAAGAACCGACGCCGACACTTGGCGAACCTTCCATACACGGTGACGGTAAAGATTTGGCCATTATTTCATACGGTAATGGCTATTATTTAAGCCGCCAGGCAGAAGCGAAGCTAACGAAGCAAGGCCACAACGTTCGCGTTCTTGATTTACGCTGCCTAGTGCCGCTGCATGTGGATAAAATTATTGATGCACTGGGTGGCTGTAAAAAAGTGCTTATTGTGGACGAATGCCGACGTCGAGGCTCGCTTAGCGAGGAGTTATTCACAGCATTGCATGAATTCAAGCCGGGAATGTTTACGGTTGCTCGCCTAAACGCCGAAGATAGCTTCATTCCACTTGGTAAGGCAGCGTATAGCGTGTTGCCCTCTACCGAGCAGATTCTTGCGCAGGCGCAGCGCTTACTGGAGGCAAACTAATGGCCGTAGAACGTAAAACCGCCCTGGTTGTTTGCCCTGGGCGCGGCACTTACAACAAACCAGAACTGGGATCAATTGGGGGCTCAATTGAGGGCTCAACTTCGGCCTCAAAATCAGCGAAAACCGGCGATAATAGCCGCATTTTGACCGATGTTCTGCATCAAATTGACGATGTTCGTAACCAGCTAGGGCAACCAACGGTATCGGAGCTCGATCAGGCGCCGTTGTTTAAAACATCGCTGCATCAAAAGCCTGAGAACGCTGCCGCATTAATATATGCCGGTGGGTACCTTGATTATTTGGCCATTGACGCATCGCGCTTTGATGTTGTCGGCATCACCGGCAACTCGATGGGTTGGTATACGGCCATGGCTAGCGCTGCTTGTTGGGACATTGAAACCAGCACCAAATTGGTGACCAATATGGCTCAATTGACCGCTGGCGGCGAGGGTGCGCAATTTATTTACCCAATTGTGAACGCTGATTGGCGCCCGCACCAAGGCAATATCGATGCCGTTAACGCTCAACTTACGCGCTTTCCTAGTGAACTGAAAATGTCCATTCGCTACGGTGGCTATGCGGTGCTTGCCGGCTCTGAAGAAGCCTGTACTGAAGCAGTAAAAGCCTTACCGCGTGTCGACGACCGGTTCCCCATGATATTACCCGGTCATGCGGCATTTCACACACACTTTATGAACCAAGCCTCTGAACAAGCCCTTGAGTTATGGCCTTCGGCTGCATTTCGAGCGCCGCAGGTGCCGCTTATTGATGGCCGAGGTCACATTTGGTCACCACACGTGGTTAACCAGACTGCCTTGCAGCAATACACGCTGGGCCACCAAGTAACCCAAACCTATGACTTCAGCAAAGCCATACAAACCGCGGTCAAAGAGTTTGTACCCGACCATATTATTTTATTAGGCCCGGGCGCCGGGCTTGGTGGCGCGGTAGCACAGGCACTTATAGAAATGAACTGGCAGGGTTTAAACAGCAAGGCTGAGTTTACGGCGCGCCAGCAAACGCAGGCGCCCTATGTGTTAGCTATGGGTTTACCTGAACAGCGTGCTCTGGTGACAGGTTCGCAAACTTAACATCGATGGCGCGCAGGCACGCTTTGCCGCGCGCGGTTAAGTCTGTCATAAATTGAAATTGCTGGCGTGGGTCTATGGGGTAAGCTTTTAACCGATAATGCGTGCCCCACGGCTCTTCTTTTATAATGACCACAATAGGCTGCTTCAGCTGCACATATGGGCTGGTTAGTGCCACGTCTTCAAGCAATTGCTTTACTTTATGAGCATCATGGTCGGCACTCAGGTAAAAGTCAGTGACCACCATTAAGCTGGGCCCGCCGTTGTTGGCATTATGAATAAGGTTACTCCACAGCTTTAAATGGGGCACAAACACCACGGTATCGTCAGGTGTTACCATTTCTACCGCACGCATTCCTATGTGCTTTACTTCACCATATGTACCATCCACTTCTATCCAGTCTCCTGGGCGATAGGGTAGCTCGTAAACCGCCACAATGCCGGCAATTAAGCTACTGACATAATCTTTCATGGCAAAGCCAATGGCCAAGCCGGCAGCACCTAATATGGCAATCATGTTTTGTACCGTGGTTTCAATAACCATGGGCACAATCCAAATAGTTGCGAGGATAAATACAATGACACGAGTGGTCGGAATAAGCGCTAATACAAACAACCGTTGTTTGCCATGCAGATGCTCGGCAAGCCAGGGTAATACCCGCTGACTTAACCAAATAATTGCGACTGAAAACGCGATAACAAGCGCTATTTCAATAACGGCATCGCTAGTGACCGTTTTAAATAAGCCGATAATTTTGTCTGTTTCCATTGCTTATACCTCAGTTAAAACGCGTCAACGAAGTAGCCACGACTTTTCAAAAAGTCACGCACCGCTAGGTAGCCGTAAACAGTAACTCGCCAATGCTCGTTCTTGCACTCAATCAGTCGAGCTTGCTGCAGTTGTAGCAATTGCACATCGAGTTGATCCGCCGCTAAAGTCGGCAATACTTGCTGCAACTTTTGGCCCGCTAAACCGTTATGCAACAGCAATGCATACAAAACAAAAGCTGTTTCGTCGCCGCAATCACTGGGAATACTTGGCAAGCTATGCTCCGCATTACGCTCTACCGCCCACAGCGCAAGTGCAAGACCAACATTGCCGAACGCTCGTGCCGCTAGCGCTTTTAGTTTTTTTGAGTTGGTCCGTATGCCAACTTGCTTAAGCAGTTTTTCGTCAGCAGCGGCAAAACAATACACATTCGGCAGGCTTGCTGGCCACGCACGCTGTAAAAAAGCAAAACTCCAGCTATCGCACACCACCACCCCTTGGCCTAATTCGCCACGTATTAACTTCGGCAACAAAGTTCTGACAAAGGCCAAGCCGTTGGTATGGCGCTGCCAATAATCAGACAAACTATCTATCAGCCAGCGCTCAGAAGCTTGGGGCTGCCACCAGTCGTCCACTTGAACACTGCTTAGCAACTCGGTTTGCGGCGCTTGTAACTGCCGCCAACCATGCTGTTTGGCCCAAGCCCGAGCAATATTGGCCGTGCCGCTAAACGGTGGGCTAATCAAAAACCTCACACCGGGCTCGCTCTCGTCTAGCCACTCTTGCCAAGCGTCATCTAACGCCGCCACTGCGGGTGCTAGGTCAAACTCACGGTAACCGGGAAAATCGTCTTTTTGCTCGTCTTCATCTACTTCTTCACTTTTCGGAAATAAGCTACGAATATGCTGCAAAAGCTGCTGCAAGCGAGTACTGGCCGGGGCATCAGGCCGTTCAAATTCAGCAAGCCGAATGACTCGCCAATGATTTTCCGTGCTCATATAATTGCCGTGTCCTTGTGTTTATGCACTAAAGCGCCTGCCGCTTGCATTAATAATAGCGAATGGTTGCGCGCCCAATCGTATTCGCGTCGGTACCAAACCATAATGCTTGCGACTGTGGGTCAAACACCATGTGCCGAATCGTACCGCCGCCGCTTTCAACCTCAAATGCCTTGGTAAAGGTTTCGCTGACCGAGTCAAAGCCAACAATGCGATTCGGCTGCACGCCGGTTTCAGCGGCCCAAACATAGCCGCGATGATCAATCGCCATTGCATAGGGCATTGAACGCACCCCAGCTGGCATCGGCCACTCGTTTATCTCGTCGGTAGCTGGGTTCCATCGCCCCAAATAACCACCTGTATAATCAACGTACCAGAAATGCCCATGCGCATCGACACCAATTCGACGCGGCCGGTTCGCATTTTTTCTCGGCAATTCAATTTCTTGAATTTTCTTGTCGTCGGTTAAGGTGACTAATTTATTACTACCGAACAAGGTTGCCCAGGGCTTTCCTTGAAACACCACAAGGCCATAGGGCCGCGCGTTTTTAGTTGGAACGTCCCAGAGGGTAATGTCATAAGTTTTGGCATCCATATGACCAATTTGATTGGCCCCTTGGGCACTGAAAAAAATATCACCGTTGAAATCAAACTCCATGGTGTGCACGTCACGGCGCCCATCGCCTGGTAACGGATATTGGGTTATTTCGTAGGTTTCACGGTCAATTTTGCCAATATGAGCGCCTTTATTGCCGGCATACCAAGCACCGCGCTCGTCAACAATAATGTTGTGCGGCCCCGCACCTTTGGGCAAATCAATGCGCTCAAATTCGCCGGTTTTTGGGTTCAACACTGCCGCGTAGTCAGCTCGCTGCCCAACAAACCACACTTCATCAGGCGCTGCCACATAGGGGTCGCGCGGCCGCGAATTCTCCCACGGCACTTGCCATTCGGTAATGTCCAGTGTCGCGTTAGCCGGAGCATCACCAGCCATCATCAAAGCCAAAGTCATTGCCAACATAAACACCTCGTTGTTCGTACGCTACGCTGTTCGTGCGTTCACTTCGTTCACTGTTCGTTATTCGTTAATGGAGTATAGACTGTCATTGATTTATAGTGTTGTATCTTCAACGAAAAGCGTAGCGGACGAAAAGCGTAGCGCTCGAACAACGAATAACGGCCTTGTCATGCTTGAGATTTTTATTGCGGTTCTATTTTTTGCCTTCTCGACCACCATCACCCCTGGGCCCAACAACGTCATGATCATGTCATCGGGCATGAACTACGGCATTAAGAACAGCTTGCCTCATTTTTTCGGTATCTGTTTTGGGTTTCCTGTCATGGTGCTCTTGGTGGGGCTTGGTTTTGGCGTGATTTTTGATCGTTACCCCAACTTGCACCAGCTGATTAAAGTGCTGGGTGTATTGTATTTGCTGTGGCTAGCTTGGCACATTGGCACTGCTGAACCGCAAGCCATAAAGCGGGGCGAGAAAAAGCCATTTAGCTTTTGGCAAGCGGCGTTATTTCAATGGGTGAATGCGAAAGCGTGGGTTATGGCGACAGGGGCTGTTGCGGCATTCACCACGGTGCAAGGGTCGCCATTTTTTGAAGTGTTGGCTATTAGCTTAGCGTTTTTCTTAATGGCATTTCCGTGCGTTGGGGTTTGGTTGGTATTTGGCTCGTTATTGCGCAAGTTGCTAACCAATCCCATTATGCAGCGGGTGTTTAATATCACCATGGCGCTTATTTTAGTGCTATCTATTGTGCCGGTGGTGCTTGAGCTTTGGCATTTTTATTTCGCGCCAGCGGCTTAGCACGTCAGGTGTCATTAAAAGCGGCTAACCGGTTCATTATCGGCATCTAAATAGGCACTAATGGCTGCGATAAACTCGTGGCCATAGCGTTCTAGTTTCTTTTGCCCAACCCCGGTAATGGCGAGCATTGCGGTTTCGTCTATCGGGTAGTTAATCGACATTTCAACCAGCGAGGTGTCGTTAAATACCACAAATGGCGGCACTTCTTCGGCATCGGCAATGGTTTTTCGTAAGGCCCGCAAGCGACGGAATAACACCTTGTCGTAGTCTCCACGGTCTGCCACGCGGGGTTTACTAACCACCAAGTTAATGCGCGGCTCTGCCAGTTGCAGGGCAATGTCACCGCGCAACACGGGGCGCGCGGCTTCGGTTAGCTGCAAAATGCCATATTGCTGCACATTTTGAATTAACAAACCGCGGTGAATGAGCTGACGCACCACACCAAGCCAATATTCGTGACTATGCTCAGCACCCAGTGCATAGGTCGATAGTTTATCGTGACCCAGCTCCATAAGGCGCTGTGATTTGCTGCCGCGCAGTACATCAATTACGTGGTTAACACCAAACCTTTGCCCAACGCGATAAACACAAGACAGTACTTTTTGTGCGTCTACCGTGCCGTCATATTGACGCGGCGGGTCTAAACAGATATCGCAGTTACCACAGGGTTTGTCGCGGTATTCGCTAAAATAATTGAGCAGTACCAAACGACGACAGGTTTGTGCTTCGCACATGGACTGCATGGCCGCAAATTTATGCTGCTCAATACGCCGGCGTTCGTCGTCTGGGTTTTGTAAAATAATGCTTTGAATCCAGCCAGCATCTGAAGGGTCATACAGCAACACAGCTTCAGCGGGCAGGCCATCGCGCCCTGCGCGGCCGGTTTCTTGGTAATAGCCTTCAACGCTGCGCGGTACGTCAAAGTGCACCACAAAGCGCACGTTTGGCTTGTTTATTCCCATGCCAAAAGCGACCGTTGCCACCACCACGTCAATGTCATCGCGCACGAAGCCGCGTAACACAAATTCGCGCTGTTCGTGCTCCATTCCGGCATGATAACCCGCTGCCCTTAACCCCTCGCGCTGTAGCTTTTCGGCAAGCTCTTCAACTTTTTTGCGACTACCACAGTAGACAATACCCGAGGCTCCGCGTTGTTTTTTAATGTAATCGGTCACCTGTTTATAAGGCTTGTACTTTTCTTCCACCACGTAACGTATATTGGGGCGATCAAACGAGCCTTTATAAACAACAGGTTGATGCAAATGCAGGCGCGAAATGATATCCGACTCGGTTGCTGCATCTGCGGTTGCGGTTAGCGCCATAAAAGGGACGTTAGGCAGACTTTCTCGCAATTGCCCAAGCTGCCCATACTCTGGACGGAAATCGTGACCCCATTGCGATATACAATGCGCTTCGTCAATGGCCACTAGGTTAACTTGCCATTGTTGCAGTTGGCGCATAAAAAAGCTTTGCATGGCGCGTTCGGGGCTAACATACAACAACCGAATCTCGTTATTATGTAGCTGTTGCATCACCGTGGTATTTTGCTCTGGCGTTAAACTGTTATTCAGCGCCGCCGCGGGCACCCCCATAGTTTGCAAAGCTTCCACTTGATCTTGCATCAGGCTAATCAGCGGGGAAATAACCACCGTTAAGCCATTTCCAGCTAGCGCCGGTAGTTGGTAACATAGTGACTTGCCTCCCCCTGTGGGCATTAACACTAACGCGTCATGCCCTTGCTGCACGGCTTCAATAACCTGTAATTGGCCTTCGCGAAATGCGGTATAGCCAAATACATCGGCAAGAAGTTGTGACAGCGTAGAGTCAGACAAAATAGCGTCTCCAATTGACGGCAAGCTATGGAAAACCCTATTGTATGCATCCCGCTTGCGAAGCTCCACCTACATGATGGTAAATCCGTGATATTCTGCTGGTGGCTGCTGTTTTTTCGTACAATTCAACTGTGAGATGTAATATTCATGACCGATGACGCTGCTCGTAGTCGCCAAGGAGTGTTTTTTGCGATCGCTGCATACACCATGTGGGGCATTGCGCCTGTTTATTTTAAATGGCTTGAGTCTGTCCCGGCGCTCGAAATACTCAGCCACCGAATTATTTGGTCATTTATTCTGGTGCTGGCACTTATTCTGGTGCTGCGTCGCGGTGGCCGCTTAAAGCCCGTGCTGCAGAACAGAAAACAAATGCTACGCCTAGCTTTAGCGACCTGCCTACTTGGCGGCAACTGGTTTTTGTTTATTTGGGCCATTAACAACGATCATATTCTTGATGCCAGCCTTGGTTACTATATTAATCCGCTGTTGAATGTCGCTATTGGCATGGCATTCTTTGGGGAACGGATGCGCAACATGCAGTTAGTCGCTATTGCGCTTGCTGTTACAGGAGTGCTTATTCAGGTGATATCGTTTGGCTCGGTACCTTGGGTGGCGTTGGCGCTGGCCTGCAGCTTCGCTATTTATGGTGCGATTCGTAAACGCTTGCCTATCGACTCAATGACTGGTTTGTGGCTAGAAACCTTGATTTTATTACCGGCGGTGCTGATTTATATGGTGTTTTTTGCGAGCTCAAGTGCCGCAGATATGACCCAGAACACTTGGCAAATTAATACTCTGCTCATTGCCGCTGGCGTCGTCACCACCGCGCCGTTGTTATGCTTCACCGCCGCCGCCCAACGCATTCGTTATTCAACGCTTGGGTTTTTCCAATACATTGGCCCGTCCATGATGTTTATTCTGGCGGTGTGGGTTTATGGCGAACCGCTGGCCGCTGACAAGTTAGTGACCTTCGGTATTATCTGGCTTGCGTTAGCTATTTACAGCGTCGACACGCTGCTATTTCAGCAGCGTTCTAAGCGCGCGTAAGCAACCACCAACCATTTACTGCCCGCATCGTCGAAATTAATTTGTATACGACTTTGTGGGCCAGTGCCTTCGTAGTTCAACACCGTGCCTTCGCCAAATTTAGTGTGGCGCACACGTTGCCCCAAGCTGTAACCGGTTTCTTCAAAGGCTTGATGGCTAGCGCCACTATGAAAACGCCCTAATGCCGGCGAATGGTGTTTGGTTGTGGCTTGCAAACGCACATGGTTGAGCATTTCGGGCGGCATTTCCCCCACAAAACGGCTGATGCGGTTAATGCGTTCCTGGCCATAAATACGGCGCTGCTCGGCATAGGTAATCACTAACTTTTGCATGGCGCGCGTCATACCGACATAACACAAGCGGCGTTCTTCTTCTAAGCGGCCACTTTCCCCCAACGACATTTGTGATGGGAATAAACCTTCTTCTACGCCCACCATAAACACCAATGGAAACTCGAGGCCCTTGGCACTGTGCAAGGTCATCAGTTGCACCGCATCTTGGTGCGCATCGGCTTGCTCTTCGCCAGACTCAAGCGCAGCATGAGCCAAGAAGGCATTTAGCGGTGTCATGTCATCTTCAATCACATCATCTAAGGTATTGAAGTTGTCACAGGCGTTTACCAGCTCTTTTAAGTTTTCCACCCGTGTTTCAGCTTTCTCGCCTTTTTCTGATTCATACATGGCCATTAAACCAGAGCTTTTTATCACGGTGTCAGCTTGGCGGCCAAGTGGGTAGTCGGCGGTTTCATCTTCAAGCTGATCAATTAAATCTAAAAAGGCTTTGACCGCGTTGCCGGCCCGACCTGACAACACTTTTTCATGCACCAACTGCTTCGCGGCTTCCCACATGGGTAAGCCGCGTTCGCGCGCGCCACTGCGAATAATATCTAGGGTGCGATCACCGATGCCGCGTGTGGGGGTGTTGATCACGCGCTCAAGTGCGGCGTCGTCATTGCGACTAGCTAGCAAGCGCAAATAGCCCAGCGCGTCTTTCACTTCTTGGCGATCAAAGAAGCGCAAACCGCCATAAATGCGATAAGGAATTCGCGCATGCAGTAATGCTTCTTCTAGCACTCGTGACTGGGCGTTACTGCGATATAAAATTGCGACATCTTGTAGCGCATTACCATGTTCGTTCCATTGTTCTATGCGCCCAGCAATGTACCGCGCTTCGTCCATTTCGTTGAATGCTGCGTAAAGATCAATAGGCTCGCCTGACGCCCCTTCTGTCCAGAGTTCTTTGCCTAAGCGCCCGTCATTGTTGGCAATAACTTCATTGGCTGCGGTTAAAATATTATTGGTAGAACGGTAATTCTGCTCTAAGCGAATGGTCAGCACATTCGGGAAGTCGCGTAAAAATTGGTGAATATTCTCAACTTTTGCTCCGCGCCAGCCATAAATAGATTGGTCGTCGTCGCCCACAATGGTCACATAATTATTGTGTTCGGTTTCTTGCCCCACACCGGAGAGCAGTTTAATCCAGGCATATTGAATGGTGTTGGTGTCTTGAAACTCGTCCACCAAAATATGCCGAAAACGGCGCTGATAATGCTCACGTACGTGGCGATTCTCGCGCAGCAATTCTTGCGCTCGCAATAGCAATTCAGCAAAATCAACCAGCCCAGCGCGATCACAGGCAACTTGGTAGGCGTCATATATTTCTTTGAATGTGCGCTCATTAATGTCGTAGCCATCTAAGTGATGCGGCCGCAGGCCTTCATCTTTTTTGGCATTAATAAACCACTGTGCTTGCTTAGGCGGCCAACGCTTTTCATCTAGGTTTAGGCTTTTAATGGTGCGCTTGATCAAGCGCTGTTGGTCGTCACTATCAAGAATTTGAAAGTTCTGCGGCAATCCAACATCCATATAATGCGCGCGTAATAAACGGTGGGCCAAACCGTGAAAGGTGCCCATCCACATGGCCCGCACCGAACTGCCTAACAGCTGCTCTACACGCCCACGCATTTCAGCCGCGGCCTTGTTGGTAAAAGTTACCGCCATAATGCTATGCGGTGACAAGCCGCGTTCTTGAATAAGCCACGCAATACGATGCACCAGCACCCGTGTTTTGCCACTGCCAGCGCCAGCAAGCACCAACATATGGCGCTCATCAGCACCAACGGCTTCGCGCTGTTTGTCATTCAATGGGGCGAGTAAAGGATGCTCATGCATGGAAAGTCACCAAAAATTCAAAATTGCAGTGTAGTGGCTGAGTACTGTATGTGCAACCAGTTATCATGCCGTTTTTAAGAGAAACTGTGTGAGTTTCGCTAAGTCGTGATAGGCCAATGTCGGCAATATGTGTAGGTGTTCAGCACGCCCCAAACCGCCAGTAAACCAAGCGCTTTGCCAGCCAACTCGGTGTGCACCTAAAACATCAGCGCTTGGGCTATCACCGACATGTAACCAATTGTATGGCGCAAGCTGCGGTTGCATGGCTGCGGCAGCTTGAAACATATCCGCAAAAGGCTTGCCGCGAAGGTTATCGGAGGGCTGCAGCACACCTTGAAAATAAGCACCCAGGCCAATAGCGTCGACATTCACATTGCCGTTACTCAGTGCGTACAACGGGTAGCGCTCAGCAAGCGCTGCAAGGTGCTCATGTACCGCAGGCGCTATATCAACTGCATTACGATGCGCCATAAAGTGGGCAAAGGCCGCCTCGGCGCCAGCGCGAGCCTCGACGTCACTAATACCGAAAGATTGCAAACCAGCGGTCAGCGCTCGTAACCGTAATTGCGTCATGTTACTTGCTAAATCGGGTTCACGGCGCATGAGTGCCATACGGTGTGCCGACCAGTCAGCAGCCTGCCAAGTTGCGGTTTGGGGAAACTCTTGCACGACAAAATCGCGCACCGCCTGCTCGGCTCGCAGCATAACGGGCACGTTGTCATAAAGGGTGTCGTCAAGATCAAAGCTTAGCGCTTGAACCGGCATGAGGCGTCGATAAAACTGCATGTTTAGCCTTTATTTTTTCTTTCTGGCGCGCGGATGGGCGCCATCATAAACCTTGGCAAGATGCTGAAAGTCTAAGTGGGTATATACCTGTGTGGTACTCAAGTTAGCATGCCCAAGTAGCTCTTGCACTGCGCGTAAATCACCGCTCGATTCTAACATATGTGAAGCAAACGAGTGACGCAGTTTATGAGGGTGTAAGTTGCCTTTGAGCCCTTGTTGCTGCCCCCAAAAGTTCAAGCGTACTTGCACAGTACGTGGGTTAATACGCTGTTGGCGTTGGGATATGAATAATGCCACTTCGTCCAGTTTGCTGCCCAACCACTGCGCACGCACGGGTAACCAGCGCTCCAGTGCTTCAGCAGCGCAACGGCCATAAGGCACAATGCGTGTTTTATTGCCTTTACCCAGCACACGTAGCTCGCGGTGACGGCTATGAATGGCATCGATGTCTAAAGCGACTAATTCTGCCAAACGCAAACCACTGCCATAAAGCAATTCCATCATTGCTGCATCACGTATGGCGAGCGGATCATCTTGGGGCAACTGCAACAGTTGACTAATGCTATCCACATCAAGGTTTTTCGGAAGTCGTTTGGCAGCGCGTGGAGCTTTAAGTTGTGCGGCTGGGTTGTCGAGCAACCACTGGTCACGCATTAAATAGTTACAAAAGGTACGCCATGCGGCTAAACGCAATGCCAGCGACGCATCGCCCAAACCACGCCGGCGCCAGCTAATAAATAAGCGTTCGAGCACCGGTAACGTAAGCTGTTTCGGTTCTGACACTTGGCTACTTGATAGCTCGACCAGGTCGTCCGCTAAAATAGCGCCATAACTGCGTAAAGTGTTCTCGGCGAGCCCTCGCTCGCCGGCTAGGTGATCAAGAAAGCGTTGCCTTAGCGCATCAAGCGTCATCGCTCTGTGCCTGGTAACTTGCCTGATGAGCAAGCAATGGCGGCAAAATCTTGGTGAGTAAGGCTTGTAGCTGACGCACTAAGAGGGTGTCCATTGCCGGTTCAAAATGCCCAGCGTCATGGTTGCCTATGGCCAACATACCTAGCTCACCCTTGTCGCCCAATAAAATCAGTGCCACTGAAGCAATAGGTTCATTCGGGAAGAGTAATTTCTTTTCGTCTTCCGTTAACCGGCCCAAGTACACATTGGCCGATTGAAAACGCTTGCTTAATAGCTTCTTGTGGGTGTCGGCGGCAAAGGTAAACTGCTCGTCCAACTCAATTGGGCTATCAAAAAACTTCAATGACAACGCCGGCATATTCAGTTGCGTTGAAAAAGTTTCTTGCAGCGCATCCATCACTTCAGCTAAATGGTTGCAGGCCAATAACTCCACATACAAATCACTGTAAGCACGAAAGAGCTCTTCGTTGCGGCGCGCGGTGACCATTAAGTCGGTAATTTCTTCTTCAAGCTGCATAATGCGTTGGCGCAATACTTGCTGCTGACGCTCAACAAGCGATACCGCTCCGCGCTCTTGATGGCGCAAGCTAAGTTGCTTAAGTAACTGCGGATGATGCTCAAAAAAGTCTGGGTTCTCGGCCAAATACTGCGCTATCAGCGTGTCATCAACCACAGGATTCGGTATTGGTTTAACGTCCGTCGTCATAATTTTAGGTATCCATCATATACATGCTCAGCAGGGCCTGTCATACGCACTTGCTGGCCTGGTTGCCAGCGAATACTCAGTTGCCCACCCGGTAATTCAACCGTGACCTGTTCATCGAGCTTGCCTTGGCGCATGCCAATTACTGCAGCAGCACAGGCACCGCTTCCACAAGCTTGGGTTTCACCCACGCCGCGCTCATAAACTCGTAGCTTCACATGCTGGCGGTCAACCACTTGCATAAAGCCGACATTAACGCCATCAGGGAAACGCTCATGTGTTGCAATCGCTTGCCCTAAGGAAGCTATCGGTGCGGTGTCGATATTGTCCACTTCAATCACACAATGCGGGTTGCCAATGCCCATGACCCCACACAAAATAGTTTGGTCTTGCTCGCGCAGAATATAGGTCAGCTCTTCTTTGTTGGCCTTAAAAGGCACGTCGCTAGGGTTAAACTGCGGTTGCCCCATTTCAACCGTAATACGCCCATCGCGCTCATGGTGCAAGACCATTTTGCCAGCTTTGGTGCTCACCCGCAGATGATTGCGGTTACTCAAGCCTTTTAGTTTCACAAACAAAGCAAAGCAGCGTGCGCCGTTGCCACATTGCGCTACTTCGCTGCCATCGGCATTAAAAATACGATAGTGAAAGTCTAAATCAGGGTCATATGGCGGCTCAACTAACAACAGTTGGTCGAAGCCAATGCCACGGTGGCGATCTGCCCAGTGCCGAATTTGCTCAGGGTTCACATAAATATTCTGGGTTACCCCGTCAATTACCATAAAGTCATTGCCGAGCCCATGCATTTTGGCAAAATTCATTCAGGCGTCTCCAACAGGTGTTCACCTTTCCATAAGTCTTCTAGCCGTTCACGCTCACGTATGAGTTGAACTTGCCCCCCATTCACCATCACTTCAGCAGCACGAGGACGTGTGTTGTAATTTGAGCTCATGGTAAAACCATAGGCGCCAGCGTTCATCACTGCCAGTCGATCACCTTCTTGTGCCGACAAATGCCGCGCATGCCCCAAAAAGTCACCGGTTTCGCATACCGGCCCAACCACATCAACAATAGCCTTGTCGGCATCATGCTGACGCACCGGAATAATGTCATGATACGCTTGGTACAGAGCGGGGCGCATAAGGTCATTCATTGCGGCATCAACCAACACAAAGTTTTTGTCTTCGCCCGACTTTAAGTACTCTACCGTGGTGATTAGCGCGCCCGCGTTACCAACAATGGCACGGCCTGGCTCAAGTAGCATGGTTAAGTTACCCATGTTTTGCGCCCGCTCTAAAAGCGCTTGTAAGTAAACACTCACATCAGGCGCATGCTCTTGCTGGTATGGAATGCCCATACCGCCACCCATATCCAGGTGGGTAATTTCAATACCTTCTTCGCGTAGCTCGCCAATCAGGTTTAGCATAATATCAGCGGCATCTAGAAAGGGTTCTAGCGTTAAAATTTGCGAGCCGATATGGCAATCTAGCCCTTGTAAATTGATGTTTGGTAGCGCCATTGCACGCCGTGCGACGGTGCGCGCATCTTGCATGGCAATGCCAAATTTATTGGCTTTTAGCCCGGTTGAAATGTACGGGTGAGTTTGCGCATCAACATCTGGGTTTACCCGCAGCGATACCGGTGCCATAACGCCATGCGCGTTGGCAACCTGGTTCAAACGCTCAAGTTCAGCGGCCGATTCGACATTAAAACAATAAATACCTTGCTCAAGGGCATAAGCCATTTCTTCTTGGCTTTTGGCGACCCCAGAGAACACCACGTCTTTGGCTTTACCACCTGACGCTAGCACCCGCGCTAGCTCACCGCCGGAGACAATATCAAACCCTGCGCCTAAACGGGCCAATAAATTCAAAACCGCCAAGTTACTGTTGGCTTTTACCGCGTAGCACAACTTGTGCGGTGCAGGCCAATGCGCCGCGAAACCTTGCCAGTTCGCGGTGATCAGAGTTTGCGAATACACGTACAAAGGCGTGCCGTAGGTCTCGCTAAGCTCATTCAGGTTGCATTGATCGGCATGCAAAATGCCATTTACATAATCAAAACTCATGCCTGTTCAGCCTGCTCAGCGGGTTGATTCTGCTCGGGTGGAGGAGGTAATTCTAACGGCCCTTTTTGTCCACACGCGGCGATAAAACCGAGCGTTCCTGCTACAATGATCAGACGCATTACTTTCAAGTTAAACATCGGTAAACTGTACCTAATTATTACGGTTAAAATTGTTGTTGTGTCTATCATCGCATTGAGACGCGCAAATGTCATTATCAGGAGTTGACATGCAAGAGCACGAATACCACGAATTAGCTGAATCAACCATATTAGCCATTGAAGAAGCAGTTGAAGCCTGCGGCGTTGACATTGATTGTGAGTCAGGTGGCGACATTTTGGAATTAACCTTTCCCAACAACACCAAAATGGTGATCAACAAGCAGCCGCCGCTACACCAACTATGGGTAGCTACCAAGTTTAATGGGCATCATTTTGAGTGGCGCAATGGCCAATGGATTGATAACCGCACCGGCAGTGAGCTGTGGAGTTTGCTAAGCGAAGCCGCAAGCAAGCAAGCCGAAACCCCTATTTCTTTATCACCTGCGGATTCATAGGCCCTGTACATGAGTAAAACACTGACGATTGCCACCCGTAAAAGCCTACTCGCCATGTGGCAAGCAGAACATATTAAAGCCCGCTTAGAACAGCTGCACAGCGACCTTTCGGTTGAGTTGCTGCCTATGAGCACCAAAGGCGATGTGATTTTGGACACGCCTCTGGCCAAAATTGGCGGTAAAGGTTTGTTCGTTAAGGAACTCGAAGTTGCCATGTTAGAAGGCAAAGCTGATTTAGCCGTACACTCAATGAAAGACCTGCCGGTTGAGTTTCCAGAAGGCTTAGAGCTGTTCGGTATTTGCGAACGCGAAGACCCACGTGACGCATTTGTGTCCAATAACTACGCACAATTATCAGAGTTGCCGGAAGGGGCTATTGTCGGTACCTGCAGCCTACGCCGCAAATGCCAAATTCTGGCTAACTTCCCGCACTTAGTGGTGCATGATTTGCGCGGTAACGTGCAAACCCGTTTGCGCAAGCTCGACGAAGGTCAGTTTGATGCCATTATTTTGGCTGCTTCTGGGCTGATTCGCCTCGAGCTAACTGATCGCATTAAACAACGGATTCCAGCAGACCTGTGTCTGCCGGCAAATGGTCAAGGCGTACTTGGCATTGAATGCCGCAGTGACGACGAAGCCACAAAGGCACTTCTAGCGCCGTTAACCTGCGCCGATACACGCAGTTGTGTACTTGCCGAGCGCGCTATGAATCGACGTTTGCAAGGCGGCTGCCAAGTTCCCATTGGTGCCTACGCTGAGTTGCACGGCGACCAAATTCATTTGCGCGGCTTAGTTGGGCGCCCTGACGGCAGCGAAATTGTTGAAGGCGAGATTAAAGGGCACCGTGACCACGCGGAAGCTTTAGGTACTGAGCTCGCTGAGTACTTACTCGCCCGCGGCGCCGGTAAAATTTTAAAAGACGTGTACGCGGAGAATGATTTGCAGTCATGATGCATAAATTGCTGCTGTTGCGCCCAGAAGACCAAGCTGGCTCATTAGTTGCCATGCTGCAGCAACGCGCTGCCACGGCGGGCGTTCAAGCTGACTGCTTGGTGCACAGTATGGTCAGCATTGGTGGCTATGACGACCCCAACCACAGTTTGCGGAATATTTTGTCGCAAACTTGGCACGGCGGTTTAATGGTGAGTGTGAATGCTGCTAATTACTTTGCGCAACAAGCTCAGGCTTGGGCTCCCGAGTGCAAAATGCCTGTGGCGCGTTGGTTTGCGGTGGGGCCAACCAGTGCAAAGGCCATAGCGCAGGTTGTTCAGCGGCCTGTTACTTGCCCATGGCGCAAACATAACAGCGATGCATTGCTGCAATTGCCCGAGTTACAAGATGTTGCTCATCAACAGTGGTTGCTAGTTCGTGGCCGTGGCGGTCGCGAACTTGCGGCAGACACTTTGCGTGCTCGCGGTGCCCATGTCACGTATTTAGAAGTTTACCAGCGAGTGCCCAACAAAGTGAGCGCAGCGACCATTGAACAATGGCAAGAACAGGTTCACGGCATTGTTGTCAGCAGTGCCGAACAGTTAGGTTATTTTCTTGCGGCGTTACCTCAGCACGCGCTACATTGGCTAGCACAGTGTTATTGGGTGCTTGCTAGCGAACGACTTGCACAGCTTATACCCGTTGCCATGCGGCAACGCGTTGTTATTGCCGATAGTGCCACGCCATTTGCGCTTGCCGATGCTTGGCAAACGCTAATAAAAAAGGAAGATTTATGAGTGAGTCCACGTCTAACGAATTAGAACAAAAAGCATCATCAACAGCGGTTGCTGATCATGACGACACGGCCGCCAAGTCACCAGCAACTGCTCGCGCCGAAAAATCAGGTTCTAGCAGCGTGGTGCCATGGTTGGTGGTACTCATTCTTGTGGCTATCATTGTTGCCGCAGCTTGGTTTGGTTATCGCCATTTATTTCCAATGCATACGCAACATCAACAAGCTCTTGATAGCTTGCGTAGCGAGCAAACCGCAACTAAAACAGAGTTGGAGCGGTTACAGCAAGCGCTAGAAGACACCTCGGGTGACGTGAATCAGCAACTTGAACAGGCTCTTAGCGCACAAGAACAACAGGTGCGTCAGCAGTTACAAGCGCAACAAACGCAACTGGCTGAATATCGATTAGCGGTTGAGTCGGTGCAGGCTGAGTTAGCCAACTTAGACATGTCACAAGAGTCAAACTGGCGCATTTTTGAAGCCTATGAACTTGCCGGTCGAGCTGCAACCAAACTTTGGATAGAGCACGATCCGCAAGCCGCGTTAGCGTTCTTACGCTTAGCCCAGTCACATTTGATTGCTCTGAATAATCCAGCGCATATGGCAGCTCGCCAAGCTTTGGCGAATGATATTGCTACACTTGAACAGCTACCCGAAGCGCAAATTACCGATGTGAGTTTAACCTTAGGTGTGCTGCGCGATCGCATTAGCCGCAGCTCTTGGTACCAACAACTTGCCATGACGGATGTCGAACAAGCGCCGTCAGAAAACGACTCATGGCTGGCCAACTTAAAGCGCAGCGCCAATACCTTGTTGCAACAATTTGTCAGGGTACAACGTCGTGACACACCCGTTGAGCCCTTGATTGCTGACGCGTACTTTGACGTGGTGCAACAGCGTCTGTTGCTGCAATTGCAGTTAGCGCAACAAGCCGCATTACAAGGCGAGCAAACCCTTTATGAAGCCACACTTCATGAAGCAATCAGCCAATTACAAGTGCTTGAAGGGCAAATAACAGATTCTGGCATTACCGAAGTTGTGAAGCAGCTTACTGAGTTATCGCAAGTAACACTGCGCCCAGATTATCCAACCCAGTTAGAAGCCACAAACCAGCTTGAGCGTGCCGTTCGTCAACAGAACGTAGGGGGTTAATAGTATGAAAACCGCACTCGTTATTGTTGTACTGCTGGTTGTTGGCTTATTGGTGGGGCCTTTGTGGTCGGGCAACACTGGCTACGTACTGTTATCTATAGGCCAATGGACCGTTGAAACCAGCGTTGTCGCAGCGCTTATTTTACTGGTTATTTCTATACTCATTTTGCGGGTTATTTTTGCTTTTATTGCGCGACTGGTGCGCGGTACCAAATGGGGCATGCGCTGGTTTGGAGAGCGCCGTCAACAAAAAGCTGAAACGGCGTTTCACGAGGCTTTAGTGGCATTGAATGACGGTGATTATGCCGGTAGTTCGCGCGCTGCAAATCGAGCCTGGCAGCTACGCAAACAGCCTAACGATGCCTTACTCGCGGCGTATGCGGCGCAACACATTGGCGACCTTAAACAAGCTCGCGAATGGCTAACCCATAGTGGTAAAACCGCTGACTTAGCGGTTTCTGAAATGCTTTATGCTTTGCGCGACAATCCAGAATCTATCTCGTCGCGCTTAACCGATTTGAAAGCCCTTCTACGCGATTATCCGCGCCATCCTGAGCTTATTCGTGCGGCAATTATGGGGTATCAACGGTTACATCGTTATGATGACCTCGTTGCCTTATTGCCCATTGCGCGCGAACTAAAACTGTTTAGTGACACTCAGTATGAAGCGATTGAGGAAGAAACCTATTACGCTTTAATGTTAGCGGCAGGGCGCCAAGGTGCTACAAAACTGCAGGACTACTGGCAGGGGCTTCGCCGTGATGAACGCCGCGATGCTGTCATTCGTCGGGCATACTTACGCGCTTTGGTTACCTTTGATCAAACCAAAGCTGCCGATAAAGTTGCAGCCCGCGCACTGAAACGTGGCGAATTAGACATTGCTGACTTGCTGCAAAATAACTTGTTAGTCGCTGGCCCTGAATTACGCGACATAGTACAAGACGGCTTAAAGAAAAAGCCTGACGACCCATTCTTGCTGCAAGCTATTGGTCAAATGGCATTAACCACAAAAGATTACGCTTTGGCGCAACGCGCTCTACGCCGAGCCTCAGAGTTAGCCCCGTCGCAACGGGTGTGGTTAGATTTAGCGGTGACTTACGATGCACTTGGCGATACCGCCAACGCGTTGCAGTGTTACCGTGAAGCAATGCGGGCTTAGCTAGCCCGCATTGTTTGTTCAGGTAGCCGATTGCTTACTGACGAATACCTTCGATAGATAGGAAAATTTCTACCGTTTCAGAAGCTGGGCCTAAGTCATAGTCCATACCAAACTCGGCCGGCGTTAACGTCACTGCGCCTTCAAAGCCGCGACGGAAGCCTCCCCAAGGGTCTTGCCCTGCACCAATTTCTTTCACATCAATGGCGATTTCTTTGGTGGTACCGTGTAAAGTAAAGTTACCTTTCAGTACACCAGTGCCGTCGCCATTTGGTGTATAGCTGGTTGAAACAAAACTGGCTTGCGGGTATTTTTCGACATTAAAGAAGTCAGCACTACGCAAGTGTTTATCACGCTCAGCGTGGTTGCTATCTAAACTTGCCACATCAATGGTGACATTCACTTTTGCCGCGCTTGGGTTTGCCTCATCGTAGCTAAATGTGCCTTCAAAGTCGTTAAACTGACCAAGCAACCAGCTATACCCTAGGTGGCTAATTTTGAATTGCACAAAAGCGTGAGCGTCTTTGGTATCAATGACATAATCAGCGGCCTCAACTTGGCTTGCACCGAATACTGACGCGCTGATCAATGTTGCTAGAACTAATTTTTTCATGGTAAATCTCCTCGGTTAAATCGTTATTCGTAATTAGATTTGCTAACTAACATACGCTTTAAAGTAGCGTCGCCGTTTACAAAATGATGTTTAAGCGCAGCTAGCGCATGGCCTGCTGCAGTAATAACTAAAGCCAAAGCTGTGTACCAATGCACCTCACCTGCTAGGTCTTCTTGGTTTGGTATACCAGTAATTAGAGCCGGTATTTCAAACCAGTCAAATACCGAAATGCCGCGGCCATCAGCCGTTGAAATTAAGTAACCACTAATCATGGTCACCAATAAAAGTATGTATATAAGGCCATGACCAATACGTGCCGCAACTTGCTCCCAAGGTGCTCCTAACGGCTTTGGCTTTGGGTTTGAAAATACCCACAACATACGCAGCAGCGTAACTGCGAGCAATGTCATACCAATCGATTTATGCCACCAAGGTCCAAGTCGATACCAGGTGTCATAATAGCCAAGCGTAAGCATCCAGTAACCAAGCGCAAACAAGCCTATAACAACCAAAGCGCTAAGCCAGTGAATAGCTATTGTTATCCAACCATAGCTTGTGGCTGTGTTTTTAATCATTGCGATTCCTCGCTTGAATGAACTGAGTGTAGTGTAGAGCATTTTTGAATTAGTAATATCGAGTAGTTTAGATGATTACGCTCGAAAAAATCGAACGATTGAAGGGCAAGAGCGATATTAGCTATTGGATATTAGATATTAGCAAAGGGCGAGGGCGGTGGGCGTTACCAACAGCGAAGCGCACGAATCACGCTTCAGAAACGAAAAAACCCCGAGCGGTAGCTCGGGGTTTCGTCGTAATTAAAAGCCTGGCGGTGTCCTACTCTCACATGGGAACTCCCACACTACCATCGGCGCTGAAGCGTTTCACTGCTGAGTTCGGAATGGATCAGGTGGTTCCACTTCGCTATGGCCGCCAGGCATAAA